>Ga0193728_1000964_pt1 | contig 14331 bp, 9 predicted proteins | sample U1c1metaG_FD_143037 | JGI IMG/M metagenome (GOLD analysis project Ga0193728, IMG submission 143037) | Soil microbial communities from a riparian zone of the East river system, Colorado, United States - U1c1 | ecosystem: Environmental > Terrestrial > Soil > Riparian zone | place: USA: East River...
TGTTCCCGGCATGTTGTAATAGGCCGGCGAGAGCGGGCGCGAGGTGAGCCCATAAGGTGCTCCGCTCCCGGCGGTGACTGTTATGTTCACGGGCGCAGAGGTGCTGCTATAACCTGCGGTGTCGGTGGCGACCGCGGTCAATGCATAGCTGGCGGCGGCCAGGCCGGTGGCAGTTATGGTAAACGGCGGGCCGTTGCTGACGGTTCCCAGAAAAGTGCTGCCGGCATAAAAATCCACCTTTCCCACCGCGTCGCCGTCCGGATCGGCTGCCGTAGCGGTGATGGAAACACTCGCCGCTGCCCGATAGGTTGAGCCCGCGGCCGGAGCGGAGACGACTACCACCGGTGGGGAGTTGCTGGTCGTGTAAAGCTGAGTTTGCGGAATGATCGCTTTCACCGTGGAGGGACTGCTCCAGGAAAGCTTTTCAACGGCTGCGCCGCCGTTCTCATAATAGTCCAACTCCAGGTTATATTTTTGTCCGGCCACCAGCGCAATTGTGCCGGAGTGCTCCGTCGCACCCTGGTCCACCCAGGAATCGATTATGGGAACTTTTTGGTTGTTAATCCACAGGAACAGGCGGGTGCCATCGTCAGAGGTTACATAGAAAGTATAAGGTTCGCTGAACTGGGCCTGGACTGTGCCCAGCCAGCGCGCGGTGAATGAGTCAACGCTGATGCTGGGATCGGGCGAGCCACCACCCCAATCGAAATTCACCACCGCATCGGTTCGCGTGAGTGTCGGAGGGCCGGTGAAAGGAGCGTTGGGAAAAGAATTGGCCCAATACTGGCCCAACAGGCCGTTGCCGTGGCCGATCGCCGAGCTGTTGAGGAAGCTCGCCACGGCTGTGGCGCTGGGCACCAGTCCCGCTTTGAACGCTTTGGCATTAACCGCCCCGGAATTTGTCACCACGAATGGTGCGGAATATAACAAGGAGTTCGTTCCGGGCGGAGTGTTGTCCAGGGTATAATAGATGGCTGCTCCGGGAGTGGCGTCGGACAACGTCACTGAAACAGAGTTGGTAAAAGTGCCGCCGTTGGGAGCGATGACGGCGTTCGCGACCCAACCGGAAGCGTTGCCGAAAATCGTGAGGCCGTATTGCGCCCCGACATATACTTTGCCATTGGCGACGGTCGGCAAAGTAAATTTCACCGCTCCGTTGAGGGTGTCGCGCGTCCCTGCCTGGCTGCTGTTATACAGCTCCTGTGCCAGGTTCGTTGCGTTGTAGGCATGCAGCACCGTCGGAGTGCTGCCGCCGTAACCATCGGTTTGCAAAACCCACGCGATCCCATTGGACGTCCCGCTGGACGAGATACTGGGTGAAGCGCCGGGGAAACCGAAGCCGGTGGTGGAAGAACTGCTCGGAGTCGTGACCAGCGCACCTCCCGAGAATCTGAAACTCTTCAGAACATCGCCGCTGCCCTGGTAATAAATCTGATTGTTGAAATAGGCAGGCGAACTCCAGGTTCCGCCAACCGCGTTCGGAATCGATTGGACGATTTGGCTGTCGTCAACCGAGTTGAAATGTCCCATGTTGTCGCGATCCACCAGGTAGATTTTCCCTTCCTTGCCGCAGCCGACCAGCAGATGCGGATGGGCGACACTGCCGACCGAGTCCGGCAGCAGCATCGCGCCGCCCGATGCAAGGTCAGCATCAGCGCCACTCAGGCTGGCCTCGTTGAAGGGAGTAAAATAATCTACCGCGTTGAGGGCGCCTCCAGTCGTCGAGACCTTCACGATGCTATCGCCAAAACTATAAGAGTTCAAACTGGGGTAACTTTCGGAAAAAGTGCCGTTGCCGGTTTGGAAGAAGAGATTGCCGGCGGCATCCACTGCGGGCGGCTGTCCGCTTTGCCAAATGCCATCCAAACCGCCATTCGGATTGGTGCAATACACGCTGGTCGCAGCCAGGGTGGTCGCATCGTAACCCAAAAGCCAGCCGTGGTATGGCCCCTGGTCGCCGTGCGACGCAAAGGAGATATAAACCACGCCGTTGAGCAACAACAGTCCGGGCCGGTTCATTTGGCGCAAAGCGTTAAAGTGAACCACGCCGCCCACGTTGCCGTCGCCGGTGCCCGGAACGGAAGGCCCTGAGACAGACGTGCCGTTGGAAAGGGTATCTGCGATCAGCGCGGGACCGCCGAACTTTTCCGCTCCGCTGGAAACGTCCAGCGCATGAAGCCGTTGGACATAGTGAGCATTGCCGCTAACGATCTCTTGGCTGCCACATTCAGAAAATTGGTCTGCCACAACGGCGCGGCATTGGCGCCGGTGCCGTCATCCGCATCGAAGGCATAAACGCTCGAGTGTTCGGTGGCGACGAAGACCACATTGTGAGGGCCTTTTCCCAAAACTGTCACGTTCGTCAGAATGAGTGGCTGGGCATAAATGTATCCATCTACGGGATAGGTGAACAGGCGGCCGAAGGTGCTCGTGTTGACATTGGCTGGCGTCAGATTGGTTTCCAAGGGGTTCAGCCCCGACCTCGCGAGATCATTGTGATACATCAAAACCGCGATGCCAGTCGCCGGCGGCGGGTTCGACCTCAGTGTCGTGAACGACAGCGAGGGGCTGGCCCAAACCGTGCCGGCCCCATTCACGGCTCGAGCGGTAAAAAAATAGGTGCTGTTGGTGGACAGGCCAAAGACCGGCTGCCCGAATGTTCCGGCTTGCAGCCCGAGGGCCACGCTGTTTGACCAGGCGGACGGCGTAGTGCCGCCATTTACGGGGCCGTAAAACAGGGTGATCGTGGGCGTGTCGCCTCCGGTTGAAAGGACCTGGCCGTTCAAGGTGGCGGCGGTCGCGGTGAGTCCCGTCGCCGGTCGATTGGTCACGGCTGCCAGCGTCGGCGCAAGCGTTCTGAAGGAAAGCGACGGAATGGCCCAATTGGTGCCGACGCTGTTGGTGGCTCTGGCGGTGAAATAATAAGTCGTATTGAACGATAGACCCGTGACGTTGGTGTTGAAGGCGCCGCTGTGCACTCCCAGAAAACCACTGTTTGCCCACGCCGCCGCATTGGCCCCGCCATCGGTCGGGCCGTAATAAATAGTAACTCCCCCCGAGTTCCCATTCGTTGCCAGAACCTGGCCATTGAGCGTCGCGGCGGTGGTCTGAATGGCGGTGGCCGGCAAATTGGTTACTCCCACTGCCTGAAGGGGCAAAGGCACCGTCGTAATTGCGATGTTATCTACGTGGTGATACTCCCAGGCGCCGCCGGTGCGCCCGGCAAATACCAGCCTGCCCGGCGACGGCAGGTAGGTCGTCTGATAATTCGACAAAATCAGCGTGTTCTTCCAATAAACGCTGAGCATGGCGTTGGTATCCAGGACCGCTTTCACATGTGCCCAGCATAGTCCATCGGGGGTACCCGTACCGTCCGTGGGCCCGGTCTGAATGGAGGTCGGATCGTCGCAAGCGCCGTTGAGCGTCGGCGTTGGAAACTGGAGCACGAGTTGGCCGTCCACCCGGATGTCCACTCCGATGATGTCAGGTCCAATCGATTGGTTGGCCTCGTTGCAGTAGGGAGCCGCGCCACCGCTGGTCCACGCATCGAACCCGATCGAAACGCCAGTCTGCGTTCCCTCCTCCGGAAGGTTTGCTTCGCAATTCGGGCCCGTCGCCCAAATGTTTGCATCAAAAGCAGGATTGCCGCTGGCCGCGATGTCGCTTAGAACGGGATCATTCGACCGGACGTAATTGATGCTGAAACCGTCAGCCGGCGAAGCTGTGCCGTTGCCGATGCGAACGTCAGCCTCAAAAGTGAACGCTCTAACGCTGGCGCCCGAATCAAAATCGGCGAAAACAATGGCTCCCCGCTGGCCGCCAGCGGAAGGAGTGACCTCCAGAAAGCCATCGTTCGCATTGGTTGCTGCGCCTGCACCGTCTGTCGCCTGCCAGTTGGCATTGCCGTAAAGCGACAGCAAACCGCTGGCGGTAGGGTCGGTGTTGAAATCGAAGAACGCGGTGCCGGCATGCACGCTGGCGTTTGCCAGCAGGCAGAGGCAGCAAAGCAACCGCAATAATGGTTTTAGGGGGGAATACGACGGTAGAATGTAGGGCATAAAAAAGGCGTCATCCGACGCCCCAAATAGCATGCTAAAATCAGGGCAAAAGGTCAAGCATTCTCACTGCTTACCCAACTCCTCCACGCGCCCAACTCACGAGCTTATTCTCGTCTCCGGCACCACAAAAGGTTTGCGATATTCGCGCGTCAGCATGTGATTGGCGGCGGCATTATCTTTGAAACGCTCGGTTTTCGGGTCCATGTTTAGAACCGCGCCCAAAGTCGCCGGAGTTTTTGACAAGTCCACTTTGTTGGCGGCCAGGTGTTCTTCCATCCGGCCCAGCATCTCGCTCAGATCAGTGTTATCCTTAACGGCGTCTTTGATTTCCTCTGGCGAATGGGGTTTGCCAAGGCGATAGGAAATATTCGCGGTGTGGCAGAGGGCGCTGGAGAGATGGCCCTCCAAAATGTCGGCTTTCAGGTCGGTGTGCTTGCGGCTGCGCACCGCATCGACGAAGTTGGCGAAGTGGCTGGTATGTCCTTCGAATTTTTTGATTTCTTTGCCCTCTTTATCCATGATCGTCGCGGTGGAGTAACTGGGAATCACGACCGAGCCCCCTTCGCAATCCACCACGATGCCGATGTCGGCTCCGCGATATTTGTCCATCTTATCTGAGCCTTCACCTGATGGAAGGCCGCGCACTTCATAAACAAGCGGGGCGGCTTTGTAATCGTGGAAGACAATCAGTGTGTTTGGAGTATTGCCGTCATCTTCATAGCCGAGGCGGCCGCCGATGCTGATCACGCGGGAGGAGAGTTCCGGCTCCCCCAATACCCAGCGGGCGACGTCCATTTCATGAATGCCCTGGTTGCCGAGGTCGCCGTTTCCAGTGGGCCAGACCCAATGCCAATCATAGTGCAGACGCTTGCGCATCAGCGGCGCCTTTGGCGCTGGTCCGCACCAAAGGTCGTAATCAACCGAAGCCGGGACCTCCTGCGGGCCGTCCACTTTGCCGATGCTGGCCCGCCGCTTGTAGCATAGCCCGCGAGCGCGGATGATTTTTCCCAGGTTGCCTTCGCGCAGGTACGCAATCGCTTCGGCAATGCCGGTGCTGGAGCGGGATTGGGTGCCGGTCTGCACGATTCGATTGTGTTTGCGCGCCGCGTTAACGATTTGGCGTCCCTCCCACACATTGTGAGAAACGGGCTTTTCGACATAGACATCTTTGCCCGCCTGGATCGCCCAGATGGAGCCCAGCGCATGCCAATGATTGGGCGTGGCAAAGGTGACCACATCAATGTCTTTGTTTTCCAAAAGCTTCCGAATGTCAGTGTAACCCTGGATCTCCTTGCCCGCGTCCTGGCACTTCTTGACTTCGCGATCGAGGATGCTGCGGTCCACGTCGCAGAGCGCCACCAGCCGGGTGCCTTTCAACTCGGCCATGCCCTGGATATGAGATTGGCCGCGGCCGCCATCCTGACGGAACCCAACCACCGCGTAGCGGATGTCTCCATTCGCGCCCACGACGCGCGACGTGGTTGAGGTGGGGATTTTCCGCTCCGGTTCGGCGCCAAAGGCGGGGAGCGCGCCCGCCGAAGCGGAAGCGAGCAGTGAAGTTTTGAGAAAACGGCGGCGGTTGAGTTTGTTCATAAATGGTATATGGCTGGCCGGCTATTTCGATTTTACGTAATCCTGATATTTTTGCGAGACTTTTGCCTGTTGGTCATCGCCCTCGTGCAGGTAAAAGCGATACCGGAACGTCACACTTTTGCCGGCGGGAATTGTGAGGTTGCCGGCCGATTTATCGCTTAGTTTTTCGAAATCATGCTGCCCAAAAGGATTAGCCGCAAAAAGGCCGTAGTCCCGCACGTGCCACCAGGTCGGGTGCCGCGGGTTTTGAGGATGATCGAAGATCGCAACGCCGACGGTTTTCCCATCCACTAGCCCGTAATAGTCGCACCAGTCCGCCCGGTTACCCCAGGTTTCATCATCCCGCACGCCGGCGCTGTTCACGATGTGGCCGTGGCCGTTCTTGGTTTTCATGGTTTCGGCGAGGCGCACGGCCATGGCGCCCTCTTTGGTGTCGCCAAAGACCACGTCGCCATTCGAAGCATGGATAGTGATTTCAAAATCAAACAATCGCTCGCTTGCGTTTGCCGGATGGTAGATGCGCAGCGTGCGCTCATCGGTGCAAACAATCGCGCCGCTGGCCGCCACCCATTTGTCCTTCGAGCGAATGACACCTTCCTTCTTGCCTGACTTCACTTGGTCGAAACCCTCATGCACGATTTTGCCAAACCCTTTCTGCTCGCTCCAAAAGTCCTGGCCGTTGACCGCGCCATGGGCAAACCAAAGCGACCGATGGTGAGGATGATCGTGGTCTTCGTTTGGGGTGGTGTTCATCGGCCAGTTGCGGGTCATCGCCGCCCCGCCAAGGCCAATGAGCGGATAGTAATATGGCCGGGGAACGTCCTTGAAGAAGTACTCCGTGAAAAGCTCGCCGTTGATTTCAATACGCAGCCGATCGGTCAGTTGGGTTATTTTCACACCTTCAGCAGGCGAGGATGATTCCTTGACGGCTGTGCACGCGAGGTGGAGTGGAACGAGCAACAGACAAGGCATTCCGAGCTTCACAGCGTAATGGCGGAGCATGAGCGAAATTTGGTGCCGTCACCGCCGCGGGTCAACCTCAAAACATGCGAACGGTTTTCGGTTTTCGCCTCGCTCTTTGGCGCGGGCCGCTTACTTTAGGATCATGTTTCGTCCCTGCATTGATCTGCACGAGGGAAAGGTAAAGCAAATCGTCGGCGGGACCCTGGGCGCCGGGACGCAAGCGTTGCGGACAAATTATGTTTCAGAACGGCCCGCCTCCTGGTTTGCCGCCCTGTATCAACGGGACGAATTGAAAGGCGGCCACGTCATCATGCTCGGGCCGGGCAACGAAGTGGAGGCCCGCGCGGCCTTGGTCGCTTATCCCGGCGGCTTGCAGATCGGTGGAGGCATCAATGCCGATAACGCCGCGGGATGGCTGGAGGCCGGCGCGTCGCATGTCATCGTCACCTCCTGGGTTTTCCGCGAAGGCAGGGTGGACTGGGAACGGTTGTCCGGCATGACGGCGAAGATTGGCAAGGAGCGGCTGGTCCTGGACTTAAGCTGCCGGAAACGAGGGGGAGAATATGTCGTGGTCACGGATCGCTGGCAGAAATTTACTGAACTCGTTTTGAACCGCGACAACCTCGATAAGTTGGTCCGGTCTTGCGCCGAGTTCCTCGTCCACGCGGTGGATGTGGAAGGGCTGTGCCGGGGCATTGATGAGGAATTGGTTTCCCGGCTGGGAGAGTGGGCCGCCATCCCCACAACCTACGCCGGCGGCGCCAGCTCGCTGGCCGACCTGGAAACGGTGACTCGGCTGGGCAAGGGTAATATTGATCTGACCATCGGTTCGGCCCTGGATATTTTCGGAGGAACCCAAATCCGTTACGAGGATGCCGTCGCGTTTAATCGCCGCGCGGATACGGCTGGCGTTTAAGCGCATCTTGACACCACCGCCGCCACTCTGCCGGCAAGCTCCGTACGGAGCGCCACACCACCGGAACGCCGGATTTATCCGGCAGTGGCCCGGGTGGATCGTGGCGCTGCCGGATAAATCCGGCGTTCCGGCTGAGCCAACCAGCGTGGGCGGATGAATCGTCCCCCTGATACCTCCCTTTCTGGCGGAGAGGCTGGGGAGAATAGGCCATTCGATCCATTTTTCGGGCCACCGCATTACATTGCTCTTCCGTTTTGTGATTTGGAGCTTGGATTTTGGGATTTGGGATTTCCGCCCCATCGGTCCCTCTCCCCATCCGAAGGGGACTTGAGCGGCTTGGGAAGCCGCGAAAGGAATTTGCCAATGGCAAAGGCCCGCTACGGGCCGAGCGAGTGGGCGCGAGCGAGTCACTGGGACGGGGAGAGGAGGCCCTTTGCTGGGTCTCCGTCTCTTTGCGGTCCATTCGCGATAATTTGCCCATCCGTCGTTTTCCACTGCATGGATACGGTTTCGTTTCCATGCGGGTTCAAACTCATGGTAAAAGTATGCCGTTCGGTTAAGTTGAAGCATGAACCTGAAGCGTTGGCAAACTGCTCGCCATTCGCGACACGCCTGAGGCGATCGCAGGCGGGGTCGCCATCGGCATTTTCTTCGGCTTCATTCCCCTCTTTGGGCTGAAAACGCTTTCCGCCATCTTTTTTGCCTGGCTCACGCGCAGCAATATCATCGCGGCAGTCCTGGCCGGGACGCTCCATGACGTCCTTCTGCCGTTCATGCCGATGATTTATCGGTGGGAATACGATATCGGTTACTGGCTCCTGAGCACACCGCATGAATGGCCGCAACCCTTGCGAAGGATGAAGTGGTCCGGTCACGACTGGCGGAACTGGACCACCTTTCTCACCGTGGGCCGGCCTTGGCTGGTCGGGTCGGCGGTTTGCTCCGCGCCGTTCGCGTTGCTCTCGTTTGCGTTGACAAAAATAATTGTGGCCCGGCATCACCGCAAAAAACGAGCGGAGCTCGCCGCTCTCAAGACCCAGCCGGAAAAGAAAGAAGAAAGCCCGAAGCCGCATAAATGAGGCTGGAAATGCGCCACACCACCGGAACGCCGGATTTATCCGGCAGTGGCCTGTGCGGCTCGTGGCGCTGCCGGATAAATCCGGCGTTCCGGCTGACGAACCTTTCCGGCGTGGTGTGAAAGAAGCACCCATTCCGAAAATGAATCGAAACACCCTTTGACGCCCGCGCCCGCGGCGGATAAGACTGGTTGGGCTGCCCATGCCAATCACCGTATCCATCGTCGAAGACAACGAGCAACTGCGCGGCACGCTGGCGCGCGTGCTCGGCCGCTCCGACGGCTTTCGCTGCCTCAGCCACTACGCCAATGCCGAAGATGCGCTCAAGGAGCTGCCGCAAATGCGGCCCGAGGTCGTCCTGATGGATATTAACCTGCCCGGCATGAACGGGGTAGAGTGCGTACGCCAATTGAAACAGCTCTTGCCCGGCATCCAGGTGATGATGCTTACCGTTTACGAAGATACGGAAAACATCTTCAGCGCGCTGGCCGCCGGCGCGAGCGGTTACATGCTCAAACGAACCAAGACCCCGGAATTGCTGGAGGCCATCCGCGAAGTCCACCGCGGCGGCTCGCCGATGACGACCCATATTGCGCGCAAAGTAACGCAATCATTCCTGAGAGCCGGACCTTCGTCGCAGGCCACCGAAAACCTGTCGCAACGCGAGCAGGAGGTGCTGGACTGTCTCAGCCAGGGTTTTTTATACAAAGAGATCGCCGAAAAGCTCGGCATCAGTTACGAGACCGTCCATACCTACATCCGCCGCATTTACGAAAAGCTCCAGGTCCGGACGCGGACCGAAGCCGTCGCAAAATTCCTGCGGCGGTGACTTTGGGATCAAGGAAGACGCGGAACTCAGGGACGCTTGATTTTGCCTGAGCTGCTTTGAGATGGCTTGAAAGGCGAATGCGGAACCACCGGAATAGGGGACTCCCAAACACGAGGCCGGAAAGGCGAATTGAACAGGAGGGCACAGAGACAACGGAGAGCCGAGACGCCCTTCTTCGCCAAGCCTATGGAGGGCAGACCGGACTGGCCTGAGACACGGGGACTGAAGGACGAGAAATTGCCACGATAGAACGTTGCGGGAAAGCTCCAAGCACCAAAAACGCAAACCCCAAAAAAATCCCAAATCCCAAATCGCAAATCTTTGGGCCACCGGGTTCTGTTTATGGCTTTATCTGCCGCGAACTACGTTGATTAGGCTTTAAGTGGCGTGATTGGTCAGACCACAGGCCACGGCGATGGAAGACGCGGATAGGGAGACTTCGGAAACACGGAGACCAAGCCGAAGGAAAATCGTATCGCGTAATAACGCGAAATAACGCGTAGGCCGAAACGGTTGGCAGGGAAAAATCAGGTGCGTATAGGTGCGTACAAGTGCGTATGAAGGCGGAACAGCACTTCACAGAAGGGGAGCGAAGAAAACGAAGGGGACGGGGGACGACAGCGATTACGAATGGGGAGGGGAAAAATTCTGGTGCGATCAGATACATGGGGGCCGAGAAATTCATATCGCGAAATCACGCGTATGGGGCGTATCCCCAGGACGCGGGCGCGGGCGGCTTTTTTTTCTTGGTTCGGATCGGTGCGGATGGGCGCGGAATAGTATTTCACATAAGGGAGCGGAGCTGTGAAAGACGCGGAGACTGCCAGACGCGGAGACGCGGGGATGGGTCGAAAGGACGGAAGGAGCGGAAGACTATGGACCGAGGACGACGACGATTAGGATTATGACGACCTTTGGGGAGAGGGGTAGGAGTACAGGGGGTTTTACCCGTGAACCCGTGAACCCCTGCGTGAAAGCGATGGATTTTGCACTTCAGACCCGTGAACCCCTTATAGATACAGGCGATTACTGAGGTCGGTATTATGGAAAATCGCAATTTCCTGGGAAATTTGAGAGTCGAGTTTTAAAGCAACCCGTGAACTTGCCGTGAACTACCCGTGAGGTTGCGTGAGATCTGGGCCAAAAGGGACTTCGCACATGAGACTTTGCGGAGCGCTTCGACCGGAGGTTTCCAATTGATTGACCGCAATCATGTTCGCGACAATGAGACGCCCGCAACCGAAGCGGAACCGGAAGGCGGGAACGTCGCTGGCGTGACGTTTCCTGGCGATGCTCAGGCACACCAAAAAAGCACGGAACACCCCTATTTTTGCGAGCTTCCGTCAAAGCTTACGGAGAGCTTATGCGCGATCACCAAGTATAAGAACCCTGACTCAAACCAAGGAGACATCCGTTTCTCATCTTCGATATCGAACGTTTTTTCCTCGTTAGGCACCCCGATTTCAACTAAGGCAGCATGGACTCTTTTGGTGTCTCCTAATTGCGTTCCTTTGAATGTGCCAACGGACACACCATGCCAATTTTGCCCAAAGTTTTTCACCCGGCTCGTTTGCCATTTTGCCTCCCGGAACACCGCGTCCAAATCGTCCGCAAAATCTGAACTTTCCCCATCCATCATCGTCGAGACGACTACAATAGCTCCGGGATCATCCGAGAGGAGTTTCACAAGAGAGGTTCGCTGGTTTCCAGTTAACCGACGCGGCGCAACCTGTTTTTCGAGTTCGACCCGTGCCAGATCTGCTTTGTTAGCACGCTCAATCGCTTCGCCCGCAGCTTGTCTGGCTTTTCCAGCTTCACTGTTTAGCTCGGCGATTTCCAAGCCTGAGATATGCTTCGATATGGAAGATGCCAGAAGTTCGATCACGAGTCCGCCGATAAGCAAAAGCAGCCATCCTTTCGCAAATCGATCCCGCTTTGCGTCGTCGCTCGGTAATTTCTTAAACTCTACGAAATATTCGCCTACGCAGCCCACTATGACCAACACCGTTCCGCCCCCCTCTACGACTTCCCAAAATGAAAGCCATGAGAAAGTCATGCTGCACCAATCAGAATCGTAATCATAGCTTTTGAGACTAAAACGCCAGTGACAAGTAGTGATCAGGATCATTGCTGATCATATTATTGCCGCTCAAAAGGACCTTTGTTTTCTGCGCCGTATTTGGAGCATCCAAGATCCAGCAGTACTCTTCTGCCAGTGCCGGACGCTGACCCTTGGCAAAGATCGCAAAGGTTTTGTGCCGAGAGCAGGTGATCGTAAACTGACCGTGAGCGTCAGTGAACACTCGCTTGTCGAAGTGTGGAGCGAGCTTTTGCAAGTATTGAGCAGGTGATGGCAAATCCTTCAAGTCCTTCCGCAGCGCTTCGCATGTATTACGTGCCTTCGAGCACTCTGCGTCGGCAGCTTTAATATTGTTCAGATAGGGCGGGTTCGCCGCCTCTGCCAAGTCCACTTTTCGTGCCTCAAGGTGCGCCTTCTCAGTGCGCTTGTCAGCGATTTGCTGGCTGATAATTGCCATCCCGTCCGTCCTCGCTTGGCCGAACGCCTTCCAATCAAAGTAACGTCCCGTTTCGGGTCTGACTGGGCTCGGCACAAATGTCGGTCCTCCACTTCTAGGTATTGGCGAAGGGGCGAACCCTTTCACAGGAGAAGTCCTCCAGAATGCCGCTTTCGCCTCATCCGAATCCCAGTAGCGCAGTCGGGCTGTTAGCGTGTCGATTTCTGCCGTAATGTTTTCGATATTGGATCTTACATTTATTTCCGATGCGTTGGCAGGAGCAATGATATCGTAACGCAAAGCGGCTTGTTTTTTCAACCGTTGGGCCGTCTCAAGGCTAGCCTCAGCGATCCGCAGATTTTCAGCGATTGCTGCCCGCTGCAATCGCAGCTTGGACGTGCTATCTGACAAGCAGCGCAGCATTTCGGCCTTTTCAACAAGTAAAACTTCGGAATCACCCAACTCAAGATTGAGTCCAGCGCCTGTCACGATGAACATGACGCCCGTGATTGAGCATTGCTGCTGTTGCCAAACTGCATAACTCAAGGCTGCCGTAGCAGTGCAGAGAATCGCCACCGTCGGTATTAGTTTGTTAATTCTCATAGGGAGGGAGCGGCTCCCCGGAATCGGCTTCCGATGATTGCGATTTCCTTCTCTGCGGCCATTGGATCAGTCTGCCAAACTCAATCACACTGACAAGCTCAAGAAAACCGCATAGCCAGAATCGTTTATAGGCCGGCCTGACTCTGGCTGGCCGCTTCCCATGCCATGACCACGGGCCAGACGCGCCGCAGCGCCACACACAGCGACGCAGGAGCCGCTTGATGCGGACCCGTGTTAGGGTGGTGTGGAAGCCGAGGTCGGCGACCCGATTCGCCGTCGTAATCATTCTGGTTTGAACGGGACCATAAAGAAAACAGCACCAGCAATCACACACAAAGCAGTAATGAAGCAGGCCGCATAAACCCGCTCAGTAATCCTCGTGCCCAAAGCAACACGCATCAACGCCAGTACAGGCATCGCAAAGCTGATGTAAATTGGTTCTCCGAGGTTTGCTAAGCTCTTCCGTCCCGCAGCGAGGGGCGACAGCGCCAAAAGCACCCACACACAGAAGGGAATGACCAAGGCCAGCAATTCCCAGCGCGCCCAGCCGACCCGCTTGCGGCCAAAGAAAAGAATCGGAGCCGAGAGTGCCGCCCCAACGACGGCATGTATCGCCCAAATCAAGAAAAGGGTACGAATCACATCCATGCGCGCCATATGTCAAGTGGACCGGCGGTGATATTCGGTGTCAAGATAAAGAGCTGGAGGGCACAGTGCCACGCAGCGAGACAGGCCCGGGCAACAGGGCAGCCGAAAGACCTTCGGTCATGAATTGGGATGTTCGGCGCTTTTTGGCTTTTGGTCGCCGAATGGCGATGGGCGAAAAGCTATGAGGTGTCCTCAATTTCATCGCGGTTTTTATTCGCAGAGCTAATTTGTTCCGTACTTTTACGGTTGGACGGAATTTGTCCCACCCCCCGAGTAAAATGGAGAGTGAAAAATGCAAAATGCAGAATAACAAAAGACAAAAACAAAGTATGAAGAAACAGAATCAGTTAAATAAGTTAAATGGAACCCGGGCGAACGTAGCCCGGGAAATTCCAAGTTCCAAAAACCAAGATCCAGAACTGGCCTCCAGTGACTCGCTCGCGCCCGCTCGCTCGGCCCGTAGCGGGCTTTTGCCGTTGGCAAATTCCTTTCGCCCCTTCCCCAAGGGGCTCAAGTCCCCGGCCCTCTCCTCGTCCGAGCCGGACGGGCCCTCGGGAGGAGGGGGAGTTGGTGGCGAAATCCCAAATCCCAAAATCCAAGCTCCAGAAAAATCTCAAATTCTAAGTCACAAAATGGAAACTCGGGGGCCGGGAAATGGTTCGAGTACGACGGTGACGAGGGTTTTGCAATCGCACTTTGATCCGGAATCGGTGGATGTGGAGCCGTGGCCGGAGGCGGTCGAGGGGAGGGCGTTGCTCGACGCGCTGGCGCTGGTGCTGAAGCGGTTTGTTGTCCTGCCCAAATGGGCGGCGGAAACGCTGGCGCTGTGGATCGTTCACACGTACGCGTTTCAGTTGCGCGAGGTGTCCACGTACGTGGGGATCGAATCGCCGGAGAAGCGGTGCGGGAAGACGACGCTTTTGAGCGTTCTTGGAGAATTGCTGCATCGGCCAGTGGTCGCGTCAAATATCAGTTCGCCAGCGTTCTTCCGGGTGATCGAGGAGTTACAGCCGACGCTGTTGATTGATGAGGCGGATACGTTCCTGCGCGGGAATGATGAGTTGAGGGGGATATTGAATTCGGGTTATACGAAGAAATCGGCGTTTGTGTGGAGAGTTTCGAATGAAGT
>Ga0193728_1000965_pt1 | contig 14326 bp, 13 predicted proteins | sample U1c1metaG_FD_143037 | JGI IMG/M metagenome (GOLD analysis project Ga0193728, IMG submission 143037) | Soil microbial communities from a riparian zone of the East river system, Colorado, United States - U1c1 | ecosystem: Environmental > Terrestrial > Soil > Riparian zone | place: USA: East River...
ATAAGGGCCGCCGTAAGGCCGTGTGCCGGCGGCCGCGCCGCCGGGCCGGGCCGGGCTCCCGCCCCCGGGGCCCCGCGAGCAGCCCGACGCACCGCCGCACGTGCGGAAAACGAGGCTAGCGCCTCTGCGTTCCGGCCTTCGTCAGTGGTCAACTGGCGGCGAGCTCGGCTTCGGCGGTGAGCGCGGCGGCGTGGTGGAGGTCGGTGGCCACTGGAGGGTTGCTCGGCAACATGCCTCGCCGGGGGCCGAGCTGGAAGGTTTCGGGTTCCTGATAAGTGCTTGATGGTGGAGTATTGGCATGGGCTGGCAGCATGTCGCCACTGTCCGAAGCCGGGCGATACGGAATGGGGAGGGGCTATGCCTGATTTGGGGGATACTCTGGCATCGGATGCCGCGCAGGAGATCGTCAGGGCCATGGTGGCCGGGCTGGTTGCGGTCGTTGGCAAAGTCCCCGGTTTATGGCGCCGCGCTGGTAAGCGGAGGCGGGAACTGATCAGGGCGGAGCTTGAACGGTCATCTCAAGCGCTCTCCGAGGCAAGCAGCGAGAGTTTGCCGACCGTACGGCTGCGGCTGGAGGGGGTCTGGGAAGGGCGGCTGCGTGACCTGCTCGCTGAGGACCCTGCGGCCGCCAGAGAACTGCGGGGCGTGCTAGCCGAGATCAGGCGTCATTCCTCGCCGGGCGTCCAGATGGTTCAGAACATCAGTTCGTCCGCGCCTGGCGCGACTGCTCAAGGCGCCATGTTCGGGAACGTCATCAACCACAGCGACGCGCCACGGGCGTCGATCCCAGTGACCTCATCTCTTGCCGACGTCGCCGCCGGTCTTGCCGATGTCGACTCGGGTGAGGGGCAGCTGTGAGTGAGGCGGATCAGCCGTCGTTCGTGCAGAACGTCACCGCTGTCGACGGTTTCGCTTACGGTGCGATCGGTGCCGATATCCATGTGTTTGGCAGCGGGCTCCCGCTATATCTGCTCGCGAAGTGGAGAGCAGAACCTGGGGCTAGCCAGGATTGGCTGCGGGAGCTGCCCAGCCGGATGCTCAATGCCCGCCGGGCTGTCGTGCCCTTCACCGGCCGTAACACTGAGGTCGCTGCGCTGCAGCACTGGCGGGACAGCGGATCGCGGCTGGCGGTGCGGTGGCTTCACGGCCCTGGCGGGCAGGGTAAGACCCGGCTTGTAGCCCAGTTCGCTGCCGACTCAGCCGCGGCCGGGTGGAAGGTCGTCGCCGCGTTCCACGGTCCCGACGCTGACCCTGTCGAGCCTGGCAGTCAGGATATGAGCCTGACCGGAGCCGCCGGGCTGCTCGTAATCGTGGACTACGCCGATCGGTGGCTGCTGAGGAACCTGACCTGGCTGATGAAAAACTCGCTGCTGCATCACGACGATGTGGCTACGCGGGTGATCATGATAGGCCGGACCGCCGATGCCTGGCCGGGAATCCGCAGCATCCTGGACAATTACCAGGCTGCTACCTCCAGCCAGCCATTGTCCGCCTTAACGGCGGAATCCGGCGAGCGGGCTGTCATGTTCGCCGCGGCCAGCAACAGGTTCGCCGAGATCTACCAACTGCCTGATCCCGCCGGCATCAGCCTTCCTGGGCTACTCAGCCAGCCGGAGTTCGGGCTGACACTGGCCCTGCACATGGCTGCCCTGGTGGCGGTCGACGCCTGCGCAAACGGCCAACGCACACCGTCGAGCATGGTCGGCCTGACCGTTTACCTGCTAGACCGCGAGCGGTTGCGTTGGGCCCGTCACTACGCCGACGGCGCCTCAGCGGCCGAATCGGGAGGTGACAGTTACCGAACCCCGCCCGGGGTCATGAACCAGGCCGTGTACGTGGCCGCGCTTACGGGAGCCGTGGGCTGGGCGGCGGGCCTGGCCGTTCTGGAGAAGCTTCGAATGCCTGCTCCTGATCAGACTCTCAAGGATCACGCTGTGTGCTATCCGGCCGTTGATCCCGGTACGGTCACTGCCTTGGAGCCTCTTTACCCCGACCGGCTTGCCGAGGACTTCCTCGCGCTCACCCTGCCCGGCCATCCTGCTGACTATCCGGACCAGCACTGGGCGCCAGGCACTCTTACTGCGTTGCTGGCCCGGTTTGGGGACGGCCGCGTCCCCGCGACCTGGACTCCTCGTGCCGTCACGTTCCTCGCCTCAGCCGCCCAGCGCTGGGATCACCTTGGCCCTGGCTACCTGTATCCGCTGCTGCGCCGGGACCCCAAGCTGGCCATCGACGCAGGCAGCGCAGCGCTCACCGCTCTGTCCGGCATTAAAGACGTGGATTTCGCCATGCTGGAATCCATCGATGACCTGCTCCCGGAGCGCCACGTTGACCTTGACGCTGGCATCGCCGTGCTCACCCGCCGCCTGACCGAGCACCAACTCCGGCGCGCGGCCGATGATGCGGCCCGTGCCCCTCTCCTGGCTCATCTGGGATTCCGGTACTCCCATGCCGGGCTTGACGAGGCAGCCCTGGCCACTACCGAGCAGGCAGTAACCGCCTACCGGGGGGCGGCCGCAGCGAATCCTGCGGCCTTCGAAAGCCAGTTGGCTATGGCGCTGACGAACCTTGGCGCTCACCTGTCGGATCTGGGCCGGTGGGAGGAGGCCGTCACCGCCGACGAGGAGTCCGTGGCGATCCACCGGCGGCTAGCCGCCGGCCCAGCCAGCGTGGCGCGTACGGCCGAGCCTTCTTTCCAGAACCTGTCGTATCTCGCGTGGACCTTGCACAACCTGTCCGTGGACTACTCCACCCTCGGGAGGACGCACGCTGCGCTAGCCGCCGAGGAGGAGGCGGTGGAAATCTACCGGCGGCTGAACGCCGTTGATACCTCCGCCGCGGCCCCGGACCTTGCAATGGCGCTGGATGGGCTCGGCAACAAGCTGCGGGGCGCAGGGCGCCATAAAGAGGCGCTGCCTCCGAGCCGCGAGGCAGTCGCCATCCGGCGGCAGCTAGCCGCCGCCGATCCCGCCATGCACGACCCCGGTCTGGCCGCCTCACTCGTCAACCTCGGCATCCACCTGGCGGACCTGGGCCACCTGGCGGAATCCCTCGACGTGACCACGGACGGAGTGGCGCTGTACCGCCGGCTGGCCACCGCGAACCCGGCCGCCCACGAGAGCGGCCTCGCTGAGTCACTGACCAGCTACGGAGTCAGGCTCTCGCAGTCCGGCCGCAAGGAAGAGGCGCGGGCCGTTGATGAAGAGGCCCTGTCGGTCTACCAACGGCTGGCGGCGGCACAGCCCGCGGCCTTCGGACCTGGCCTGGCCCGCGCGCTGAGCAACATGGCAAGCAGTCTGCTCAGCCGCGGAAAACCCCACGATGCGCTGTTGCGCGCCGGGGAAGCGGTGGTCTTGTACCGGCGGCTAGTCGGCACGTCCGGCGGGACTCTCGAAATCCTGCTCGCCAACGCCCTGTTCAACCAGGGCGCCAGCCTGCTCGCGCTGGAAAAGTGCGCTGAGGCCTCCAGGGCCCTGGAAGAGGCCGTCGGGTTCTACCGGTCGCTGGAGGACACAGACCCAGCGGCCCGCGAGCCCCTGGCGCGATCCCTTACTACGCTCGCGGTAGCGCTGGCAGCATCGGGGAATCAGGCCAGTGCCGTGGAATGCGCGCAGGAAGGCGTCGCGGGTTACCGGCAGCTGGCTGCCAGCGATGCTGTGGCGCACGCGCCCAGGCTTGCCGGAGCCCTCGGCGTCCTCAGCTCGCGGCTGCTGCAGCTAGGCCGCCAGGACGAGGCATCAGCTGCCACTGCAGAAGCCGCAGCCATTGCGCAGGCAAGCAACTTCACCGTGAGAACTTAAGCCAGCTCGATGCACTAATTACATTGCAACGTGACCGCACGGAGGAAAGGCGAGAAGATGGCCGTTGGCGACTCAGCTGGCACCATGACCGACCAACTGACGAGCCCAGACTGGCGCAGAGCAGCTACAGCAGCTCCAACTCGAACTGTGTCGAAGTGGCCGCAGCTGGCACCCGTGTAGCCGTCCGCGACTCCAAGGACCCGGACGGCCCGGTCCTGCTCTGCACCTGCGCGGGGATGGCGGCGTTCATCGCCGGCGTCAAGGGCGGCGAGTTCGACCTGGCCTGACCGGCTGCCGGGTCGGCCTGCGGGCAGGACCTGCCCGCAGGAAGCTGATGGGGTGCCGTTCCCTGCAAACGGCGGCGCCCCGGCATGCGTGCGGCCGGCTAGTGAGCTGGTTCGGAGATGGGTGAGCAGTAGCGGCAGATGCGGCCGATGATCTGGTCGGCGGGTCTTGGTCCAGGTAAAAGGGCGGGCGTCTTCGTTCCAGGCTCAGGGATGCGACGCGCCGTCATGATCGTGGGAAGATCGCTCACCACCGGCGGTGAGCAATCTTCCCACGATTATGAAAATCTCTGCCCCCGAGCATGATCAGCGCACGCGCATGATGCTGGCGGTGCCGATGGTGTGGCCGTGACCTGCGGAAAGGGCGTCCGGGCCGTCGCGGCTGGCGTCGGCCGGCCAGCGCGGCAGCCGGCCAGCGGGCTGGCGTCCCGGCCGTCACGCCAGCCCCGCTGGCCCCGGCAGCCGGGTCGCGCCGGCCTTCGGGCGCGGTGGTGAGCTCGCCGGGGGAGCAGGACACGCCGCGTTCCGGGCGGCGGTTCGCCGGACAGTCGTAGACCGAACCGGATGCGCGACGCTGGAGGAAGAGCGGAGCGGTTGCGCATCATGATGCAATGATGTCATGATGAACGCATGCGTACGACCGTTGACCTTCCAGCAGATCTTCACGCGCAACTGGTGGCGATCGCCAGGGACACGCACCGGACGCTGAGCGAGGCTGTCGCCTTCCTCGTGCGCCGCGGGCTCGGCGAGGGCCGCGCGACCGGAGTGGCGCACAGCGCCGCGACCGGACTGCCCGTCGTGCGCTTGGGCAGGGTCATCACCAGCGAGGATGTGCGCGCACTTGAGGATGACTGAGTGTCGGCCGTACTGCTAGACGCCAACGTACTCATCGCGCTCGTCGTCGATGACCACGTTCACCACGGGCATGCCGAGGCGTGGTTCGTGGCATCCGCGGCTGGCTTCGCCACCTGCCCCATCACTCAGGGCAGTCTGATGCGCCTCCTGATCCGCGAGGGCCAGACCGCCGAGTCGGCCCGCTCGGTACTCCAAGAGGTCATCAGCAACGCCCGTCACGAGTTCTGGCCCGACAACGCCTCCTACCATGACATCCCGGTGGCCGGGATCATCGGCCACCGCCAGGTGACTGACGCCTACCTGGCCCATCTCGCGCGGTCCTACTCCGCCCGCCTCGCCACGTTCGACCAGGCCCTCGCCAAGCTTCACGCCGACGTCGCCGACTTGATCACGACTGGCTAACGACTCCGCGCCGGTTCGGCCCGGCCGCCCGGCCCGGCCGCCCGGCCCGGCCCGGCCCGCAGCAGCGAATGGCGTCACAAGTGTTCTACGGCTCGTCGCGCTATCACCGCAATAACCCCGGTTCCTGCCCGCGGCCCTGACCCGCCCTGGGCCTCCGGACTACGACGTGACCGTAAGGTCGCTGCTGCCCCAGCGACAGCGTCTGCACGGTCACGTCGTTCCGCAGCGGCCCAGGCGCGGCCGGCTGGGGGGCGGCCTAAGCGCGGCGGCGGGCGAAGACGCCGTCGGCGGGGAACGCGCCGGCCGTCACGACGGCGCGGCTGAGCTGGCGGCCGAGCTGGATGACCTGCTCGGTGCGCTCGTCGCCGAGGTGCAGCCACGGCGGCGCGGCCATCCGGTCGGTGTCCCGCTCGACCTTGGCCCGGACCTCGAGCCCGGCGGCGGTCAGCTCCCCGGCGTCGTCCAGCAGCCCGCGGGCGGTTAGGTCCGCCACTGCGGCGCGCCAGTCGGCGGCGGCCCAGCCCCGGCTGGCCCGGGCGAACTCGGGGGTGAAGCCCTGGCCGGTGGCGGTGTGGGTGACCAGTGCCTCCAGGCCGGACAGGCCCGCGGCGGTGAGCGCGGCCACGTGGCCGTCCCCGCGGTGCTCGCGCAGCAGGGACAGGGCATGCCAGAGGTCCAGGTGCGGGCCGCCGTCCGGCCAGGGCAGGTCGGCGTGGCCGGCGTAGAGCGGGCGGCCCTCGGGGGCGGCTCCGGCCGCGGCCGAGCGGACCAGGCCGGCCAGCGTGACCAGGTCGGGCGCGGCGATGAGCCCGGGGCCGAGCAGGCGCCGCAGCGCCGCGTCCACGGCGGCGAACCGGGCCTCGAGGACGGCGGCCGGGGCGGCCAGCTGCCAGGCGCGCGGGATGGACGCCGCGACCAGGTCCGGGCTGAAGTTGTAGAAGGTGGCCGTGACGACGCCGGCCCCGACGGCGCCCATGGGCGCCGAGCGCCCGGCGAAGTAGCACATCCGCCCCGGCTCCAGGCCGGCCGCGGTGAAGTGCTGCTCCGCCTCGGGGGCGAAGTAGATCAGGGAGTGCAGGACGTTGGTCGCGTCGTGGGCCTGCCGGACGAGCGGTGCGGTCATGAGTCAGGCGCCTTCCGGTTCTTCGGTGCGCGGGGTGCCGCGCTCGCGCTCCCAGTGCTCGCTGAACGTCACGATGGCGGGCCGCAGCCACAAGGTGGCCGCGGCCAGCTCGTAGGCCGGCGGCGGGAAGTCCCGGTGCCCCGCGGCGAGCTGCTGCAGCCGCTCCACGGACACCTGCAGGAGCTGCGCCGCCTCGGGGGCGGAGACCAGGTCGGGCAGCTGCGGCTGAGCCAGGTCCTCGACGAACACGTCCTCGCGGACGGCCTCGGCGCGGACGATCGGCCACTCCGGCAGCTCCGCCTGCCGGGCCAGCAGGACGACCAGCGCGACTCCCAGCGCCGCGCCGTCGGCGGCGCCGGCCGCCTCGACGCTGATCCGCGCCGCCCACGACCGCTCCGTGCCGCTGACCGCGGCGTGGTAGGGCTCGACCGCGGCCGCGAACGCGCGCAGCGCCGCCCGGTCAATCTCGCGGTCGTCGGCGGCGCGCGCCTCGACGAGCACGCTGAAAAAGGCCAACCCCGCCTCCTGTCACCGGACTGCTCTGCATTATCCACAGTGGCCGCCGCGACAGCCACCGGGACGTACCCGGCGAGCGGGGCCCGCGATCCGGATACGATCATCGGGTCGTGAGCTCAGTTGCCGCCGGGCCGTCCGCCGTCACCGTCCGGGTGCCGGCCAAGGTCAACCTCCAGCTGGCCGTCGGCCCGGTGCGGGCCGACGGCTTTCACGGCGTGGTCACGGTCTACCAGGCCATCGCCCTGTTCGACGAGGTCACCGTCCGCCCCGCCGCGCAGCGGACCAAGATCCTGGTCACCGGCGAGGACGCGGCGTCGGTGCCGACCGGCCCGACCAACCTGGCCAGCAAGGCGGTCACGGCCCTGGCCCGGGCCACGGGCCAGCGCGAGCGCGGCGCGGCCAGCGTGCAGATCGAGATCCGCAAGCGCATCCCGGTGGCCGCCGGGCTGGCCGGCGGCAGCGCGGACGCCGCGGCGGCCCTCGTCGCGTGCAACGAGCTGTGGCGCACCGGGCTCAGCCAGTCCGAGCTCCGCGCGGTCGGCGCCCGGCTGGGCAGCGACGTGCCGTTCGCGCTCGTCGGCGGCACGGCGGTGGGCCGCGGCCGCGGCGAGCAGCTGACGGCCGCCCTGGTCGCCGGGACCTACCACTGGGCGCTGGCCTTCGCGGCCGGCGGGCTGTCGACGCCCGAGGTGTACGCGGCCTGCGACCGGCTGCGGGCGGCCGGCGGCGGGCGCGTGCCGCCGCCCCAGCTCAGCGGCCCGCTGATGACCGCGCTGCGGTCATCGGACCCGGTGGCGGTGGGCCGTCACCTGGTGAACGACCTCCAGCCGGCCGCGATGTCGCTGCGCCCGGACCTGCGCCGCGCGCTGAGCGACGGCCGCGAGTTCGGCGCGGTCGGCGCCATGGTGTCGGGCTCGGGCCCGACCTGCATGTTCCTGGCCCGCAGCGCGGCCCAGGCGCGCGAGATCGCCGTCTCGCTGACCGGCGCGGGCAGCTGCCGGGCGGCCGCGGTGGCCAGCGGGCCGGTGCCCGGCGCCGCCGTCGTGGGGGTCAGGGAACCGGCGTGAACCTGGTCAACCTGGAGCTGGCCGCGAAGGCGTACGACGAGCGGCCGCTGCTCGACCACCTGTCGCTGGGGGTCACGGCCGGCGACCGGATCGGCGTGGTCGGGCGCAACGGCGCGGGCAAGACGACGCTGCTGGCCGCGCTGGCCGGGACGGCCGAGCTCGACTCCGGGCGCTCCACCCGGACGGGCGGCATCACGATCGGCTACCTGGCCCAGTCCCAGCAGGCGACCGGCCGGGTGCGCGACCTGGTGTTCGGCGCGCTGCCCGAGCATGACTGGGCCACCGACCCGCGCAGCCGCGCGGTGCTGGGCGCGCTGCTGGGCGGTATCGACACCGATGCGCAGGTCACGCAGCTGTCGGGCGGCGAGCGCCGCCGCACCATGCTGGCCGCCGTGCTGCGCGTCCCGCATGACCTGCTGCTGCTCGACGAGCCGACCAACCACCTGGACATCGAGGCCATCCGCTGGCTGGCCGGCTACCTGCGGGAGTTCGGCAAGAGCTACGTGGTGGTGACCCACGACCGGTGGTTCCTGGACGAGGTCTGCGAGCGGATCTGGGAGCTGGCCGACGGCCAGGTTTACGTTTACGACGGCGGCTACTCGGCCTACGTGCTGGCCCGCGCGGAGCGGATGCGGCTGGCCCAGGCCGCCGACCAGCGCCGCCGCAACCTGCTGCGCAAGGAGCTGGCCTGGCTGCGGCGCGGGCCGCCCGCGCGGACGAGCAAGCCCAAGTTCCGGATCGAGGCCGCCACCGCGCTGACCGCGGACGAGCCCGAGGCCCGGGACGGGGTGGAGCTGACCAGCCTGGCCGCGGCGCGCCTGGGCAAGACGGTGTTCGACCTCAAGGACGTCAGCGTCACGGTCGACGGGCCGGCCCCCGGCGAGCAGCGCCGGCTGCTGGACCACGTGACCTGGCAGCTCGGGCCCGGTGACCGGGTCGGCGTGGTCGGCGTCAACGGCAGCGGCAAGACCACGCTGCTGCGGCTGATGGCCGAAGCACTCCAGCCCAACGGCGACGCCGGCCGGTCGCTGACCACCTCGGGCTCGGTCGTGCGCGGCAGCACGGTCCAGCTCGGCTACCTCACCCAGGAGCCGGCGCCGGTGGACCCGGCGCTGCGCGTCCTGGAGGCCGCCGAGCGGGTCCGCGGGTCGGTGCGGATCGGGAAGCGGGAGCTGTCGGCCAGCCAGCTGCTCGAGCGCCTCGGCCTGCGCGGCGACCGGCAGTGGGCGCCGGTGGGCGAGCTGTCGGGCGGCGAGCGCCGGCGCCTGCAGCTGATGCTGATCCTGCTGGGCGAGCCCAACGTCCTGCTGCTGGACGAGCCGACCAACGACCTGGACATCGAGACCCTGACGGAGCTGGAGGACCTGCTCGACGGGTGGCCGGGCTCGGTGGTCGCGGTCAGCCACGACCGGTACTTCCTGGAGCGGGTCACCGACCACGTGCTCGCGCTGGCCGGCGGCCAGCTCGCCTACCTGCCCGGCGGCGTGACGGAGTACCTGGAGCTGCGCGCCGCGCAGCGCGCCGCCGCCGCCCCGGCGGCGGCGGAAGCGCCCGCGGCGGCGCCGGGCGCGGCCGCGCGGCAGCGGGCCGGGCAGAAGGAGCTGGTCCGGCTGGAGCGCCAGATCAGCAAGCTGGCCGGCACCGAGTCAGCGCTGAGCGAGCAGCTGGCCGCCAGCGCCACCGACTACGCCCGGCTGGTCGAACTCGGCGCGGAGCTGAAGGCGGCCCAGGAGGAGCGCGCGGCGCTGGAGGAACGCTGGCTGGAGCTGGCGCAGGAACTGGCCGACTAGGTCACTGCTGCACGACCAGCAGGAAGGCCGCCGCCATGATCGCGTAGCCGGGGTCGTTCGCGTGCTCGTTCGGGCCTTCCGGGGCGGGCGCGCACTCCCAGGTCAGCTTGCAGATGGTCGCCACGCTGCGCGGGAGCGCGCCGACGCCGGGCAGTCGCACCCGGCCTGCGAAGTCGGCGCTGTGGAAGGCCCTGAAGACGTCCGCGGTGCGCGCGCCGTAGGCGGCGTACTCCCGGCTGAGCAGGATGTTGTAGCCGTTGACCAGCCGCTCGGTGAGGACGGCGAGCTCCTGGCTGGTCCGGCCCTGCCGCCACTGGGCCAGTTCCGGCACGTAGTAGTTCATCCCGACGAGCTGGACCGCCGGGCCGCCGGCCGCCCGCAGCCCGGACAGGATGGTGCGCAGGTCGCCCGCCGTCAGCCGAAGCCGCCCGGCCATGCAGGAGGGCAGCTTGGTCAGCGGGGCGTGCAGGTAGCACGAGTTGGGGTCGTTGGCGCCGATGTCGATGGTCACGAGCGCGACGTGACCGCGGTGCGCGCGCAGGAACTGGCGGGCCGCGGCGAGCTGCGACCCGGCCGGGTAGCGGCAGATGCCGCCCCTGATCATGGTCCACGAGGTCTCGCCCGAGCAGCCCAGCTTGACCAGCCGCAGGCTGGGTACCTTGCGGCGCAGGGCCGCGTAGAGCTGATCCGAATAGCCGCGGCTGGTCGGGCGGCTGGCGCCGGCCGCATCCGGCTGCACGCCCTGAGCGAGCGAGTCACCTAGCGACAGGTAGTAGCGGGACCCGGGGAGCAGGGCGGGCCGGGCGGTGATCGAGCGCTCGGCCGTGGTGTGCGCGGGGGTCCCGGAATTGGTGCAGGCCGCGGTGACCGCCGTTCCCGCGACGAACGCCCCGACCGCGATGACGACGATAGCCAGTCGACGCAACAGCTGCTGACCTCCGGTGCCCGGTTCTGTACCTGTCACCCGATTCTGCGGCCTGGCCGCGCCGGAGTCCAGGGCCAATTCGTCAGTCCAGGCGCCCGTCGGACTGCGCGTCGAACGGGGCGAGGAGGAGCCGCAGCAGGCCGGCCAGCTCGGCCTGCTGCCCGGGGTCCAGGCCGGTGAGCAGCTCGCGCTCGCGGGTCAGCAGGCCGGCCAGCGCGGCGTCGGCCGCGCCGGCGCCGCGGTCGGTGAGGGCGACCAGCACGCCCCGCTTGTCCTGCGGGTCACGGTGCCGGCTGACCAGCCCGGCGGCGGCCAGCCGGTCGATCCGGTTGGTCATGGTGCCGGAGGTGACCAGCGTTGCATGCAGCAGCGCGCCCGGGCTGAGCTGGTACGGCGGGCCCTGCCGCCGCAGCGCCGAGAGCACGTCGAACTCCCACTGCTCCAGGTCATGCGCGGCGAACGCGGCGCGCCGGGCCCGGTCCAGATGCCGGGCCAGCCGGGACAGGCGGCTCATGACCTGCATGGGCGCGACGTCCAGGTCCGGCCGCTCGGCCCCCCAGCGGGCCACCAGGTCGTCCACCTCGTCCCGCAGCGGCGCCTCGCCGGAAGCCTCGGGGCGGGGCGCAGGGTCTGCCATGCTCGCCAGCATATCTCTTGACATCGAGACGTTCCCGGCGATGAACGTTCGGAGATGATCGCGGCGGCCAGGTCGCTGGCCGTGCCGGACCGGGTCAGCTTCGCCCGGGGTGACCTGCGGGACTGGCAGCCCGAGCGACCGGCGGACGTCATCATCGCCAATGCCGTGCTGCAATGGGTTCCGGGCCACACCGAGGTAATCCGCCAATGGACCGAAACGCTCGCCGCCGGGGGCTGGCTCGCCTTCCAGGTGCCCGGCAATCTTGACCAGCCCCTGCACGCCATCCTGCGCGAGCTGGCGGGATCGGGCCGGTGGCGCTCCCGGCTGGCACCGCGCTGCGCCCGATCCTGGCGGCGCTCGATCCGGCCGAGGCGGCCACGTTCTGCCAGGAGTACGGATCCCTGCTGGCGGCAGCCTACCCCGCAGCACCGTACGGCACGATCCTGCCGTTCCGGCGGGTGTTCGCGGTGGCGCAGGCCCCCGGCTAGCCGGGTCTCCTATAGCTCGGACGACCCGCGGAGGCGGTCGCGGGCCTGCGGTGAGATGCGCGGCTTGGGGTCGAGCTGGGACAGGCCGTTCCAGGCCAGGTTGACCAGGTGCGCGGCCACCACCTCCAGGTCCGGCTTGCGGGCGTCCAGCCACCACTGGCCTGTGAAGGCCACCATGCCGACCAGCATCTGGGCGTACATCGGCGCCAGCTTCGGGTCGTACCCGCGGGCCTTCAGGACGTCGCCGAGGATGTACTCGACCTGGCCGGCCACATCGCTGATCAGGCTGGCGAAGGTGCCCGAGCCGGAGGTCGGGTTCGAGTCCCGGACCAGGATGCGGAAGCCGTCGGCGTTGTCCTGGATGTAGCGCAGCAGGCTGACCGCCGCGGCCTCGAACTTCGGCATGGTGTCCTCGCCCTCGAGGACCCGGGTCGCCATCTCCAGGAAGCGCCCGACCTCGCGGTCGACGACGACGGCGTACAGGCCCTCCTTGCCGCCGAAGTGCTCGTAGACGACCGGCTTGGACACGCCGGCCCGGGCGGCGATCTCCTCGATGGAGGTGCCGTCCAGGCCGCGCTCGGCAAAGAGCCGCCGACCGATAACCAGCAACTGCTCGCGGCGTTCCTTACCGGTCATTCGTTTCCGACTGTTGCTCGGCGGTTGGCTCGTCACTCTTCCATCATGTCCGGGTTACTCTCAGTCGGCCAGTTCGCCGGAGCGGGCGGCCGCGGCCGAGGGCCGGGCCATGGCGCCGAGCTTGCGTGATCCGCCGGTGTACTTGGCGGTCAGCCGGTCGGTGTCCGGCCAGCGGACGTCCGTTGCCCAGCCGAGCTTCTCGCAGAACCAGATGACCCGCGCGGCGATGTCGATCTGGCCCCGGAGCGCGCCGTGCCGGGCGCAGGTCGGGTCGGCGTGATGCAGGTTGTGCCAGGACTCGCCGAACGACAGGATGGCCAGCCAGTTGACGTTCCGTGACTTGTCCCGGACCTCGAACTCCTCCTTGCCGAAGGTGTGGCAGATCGAGTTGATGGACCAGGTGACGTGGTGCAGCAGCGCGACCCGGACCAGGCTGCCCCAGAAGAACGCGGTGAGCGCGCCCGCCCAGGACATCGACCACAGGCCGCCGATGAGGGCCGGCGCGAGCAGCGAGGCCACCACCAGGGCGGTGAACGAGTCGGAGACGCGCCTGATCTTGGCGTCGGCCAGCAGGTCGGGGACGAACTTCTCCTGCGAGGTGTGGTTGCCGTCGAACAGCCAGCCGATGTGGGCGAAGGCCAGGCCCTTGACCAGCGCCCGCCAGTCGCTGCCGAAGCGCCACGGCGAGTGCGGGTCGCCCTCGCGGTCGCTGTACTTGTGGTGCCGTCGGTGGTCGGCGGTCCAGGTCAGCACCGGTCCCTCGATGGCCAGCGAGCCCGCGACCGCGAGCGCCAGCCGCAGCCCGGTCGCGGCCTTGAAGGACTTGTGGGTGAAGTAGCGGTGGTAGCCCATGCTGATCCCGAGGCCCGAGACCGTGTAGAACACCACCGCGATCACGATGTCGTGCCAGCCCAGGCCCCAGCCCCAGGCGAGCGGGATGGCGGCGAGCAGGGCGAGGAGCGGGACGACGACGAAGATGGCGACGAGGGTCTTCTCGCCGCCCCCGATCGGCTCGGGCTGGAGGTCGGGAATCGGTCCGGGACTGCGGGTCTCCGGCGCGGTCGTTGTCATGGCGTCCTCGCTTGGCGTTGCCGTACCTGCACGTACCAGCGTTATTGCCGGCTGGGAGCTCTTTGCACGGACCGGGGCAAGGGTTCATGCGAATACGCTTACGTAACCGTAGGCTACGCGACCGTAGGTTGCGCAAGGGGCAAGCGAATATTCGCTAAAATTCTCACGAAGATCATGCAGGCAAGGGGTTGGTATACCCAGATAAGGTCCAGATAAGGTACATATCGTCATGAAGCGGATTTCGCACCGGGCCGACACCGGGCTCCGTCTGGCCGGCGGCTCCGGGCCCGGCCCGGCGCCGACGGGTAGAGTAACGTCCCAGGCCCGTTCCCGGGTCGTCCAAGCGGCAGGACTTCCGGTTTTGGTCCGGACAACCGAGGTTCGAATCCTCGCCCGGGAGCACCTCGCCGCCAGTGCCTGCCCGTCCAGTGTCCGCCAGTTCAGTGTCCGCCAGTTCAGTGTCCGCCAGTTCAGAGCCCGGCCGCAGTGCCTGATGATCTACGGGGGGACGACGCCATGGAGCCCAGCGGAGTCAGCGTGAACGGTCCAGCCGCCGTCATCGTTCTCGCCGCGGGCGAGGGGACGCGGATGAAGAGCAGCACCCCCAAGGTGCTGCACGAGGTCTGCGGCAAGGCGATGCTGGGGCATGCCCTGGCCGCGGCGCGCGAGCTCGCGCCCCGGCAGCTGGCCGTGGTGGTGGGCGAGGCCGACGGGCCGGTGGCCCGGTACCTG
>Ga0193728_1000966_pt1 | contig 14323 bp, 14 predicted proteins | sample U1c1metaG_FD_143037 | JGI IMG/M metagenome (GOLD analysis project Ga0193728, IMG submission 143037) | Soil microbial communities from a riparian zone of the East river system, Colorado, United States - U1c1 | ecosystem: Environmental > Terrestrial > Soil > Riparian zone | place: USA: East River...
AGGCGGAGGACGAGGCTGCGGTCCTGGGGTCGTCCTTGGGCCACGGTGCGCTCGTCGTGGTCGAGGTCGGCGAGCCATTGGTAGAGGTGGGAGAGATCGCGTCCGAGGTCGTTGAGGTCGGGTGGCGGCACGGTGAGCAGGCCGATCGCCTCGTCGTCGAAGTCGCGCGCTCCGCGGGGCGTGAGCCACCGGTCGACGTCGAGTGGCCGGGCGCCGGGGAGGGGAGCGGACCAGACGGCGTGGTCGGTGGTCAGCCCGTGGAGGTCGACCCACGCCTTGAGTACTCCGAGGCGGCGGGTCAGAGGACGGTTCAGCTCGAGGCCGGCGGTACGGGCTACCCATACCAGGTCGTAGGCGTCGCGGGCGGGGCTGCGGCGGTTGAGCCGGGCGATCTCGGCGATGTTCTCGGTCAGGTCGACGACGGGCAGCAGCGGAAGCGGTCCGCCGTAGCGGCGGTGGATCGGTGCGTCTATCCACTGCCGCTCGGTCGGCGCAAGCCAGGGCGGCGGCCCGACGTCGATCTTCGACTGGAGCGGTCCGGCCGGGTCGGGCCCGAGCTCGCTGTGGTAGATGATCGCGTGGCGGTTCCGGCGGCTGTCAATGCCGAAGGTGAACGGGCCCTGGCGAGCGCCGTCGATCGCGTCGACGAGTAACTGGATGACGGAAGCTGGGTCGTCGTCGAGCGAGGCGACGGAGAAGTCGAGGTCGGTCGAGAACCGTCCGGACGTGCCGGCGTAGACCTTGCGGAGCGCGGTGCCCCCCTTGAACGCCACGAGCGTGAGGACGCCGCGCTCGGAAAGGTGGCGCAGCAGCAGGTCCTGGGCGATGTCGATGACAGCGGCATCGCGACCCTGCGGCGACTGGGCAGGGGCGTGGCGCAAGACGTGGCCTTGAGTCAGCCGGACCTCGTGGGGACTGCTCATGACGCGTGGCGGAGGCTGGCCGGGTCGAACGGCAATAGCGTGTCAGCGACCGAGAACCGGGAGCTGTGCCGCTTGAGGCTTGCGCGGGGCCCGAACCATACCTTGGGCGCTGAGCGGCCGCCCTCCTCCGGCGAGACGAGGCGATCGGCGAGGTCAGGGGCGATGCCCTGGGCGAGATAGGCCAGGCGGACCCGGACCGACCGGGGCCGGCCGGCGAGCTCGGCGTCGATGTCGACTGGTGCGCTCACTTCAAGGAGCTCGGGCAGGGCCTCAGCGACTGCGCCCCAGCCCCGTACATCCGTCGGCCTGGCGGCCAGGTGCACGAGGACGGTGGCGGGCTGGTTGACGGGTACCCCGGATGACCACTCGGGAGCGAGATTGGCGCCGAAGATGACGACCCGTGCGGCCCGCCTCAGACCCCGCGGGACCGGGTCCCCCGTCCTCACGGCGATCTCGAGGCGGTCCGGCGCGCGATCAGTCAGCCCGCGGGCCGCCAGCGCTGAGACCAGGCATACCGCTGCGCCGAGTGACGGGCGAGCGGCGAGCGCCGCCCGCAGCTCGATGAACGGATCGCCATGACCGACGGGCCCGGCATGCGCGGCGGGCGCGAACTCCCAGACGCCCGCGGTTTCGGTGGGCAGCAGCCATCCGAGCCGGCGCAGGCGAGCTGCCACGACTCTTGGCTCCGTGCCGACACCGGCTCGGTTGACGAGATCTGAGAGCTCGGCAAGGCTGACGACACAGGGGGCGTCGAGTTCCAGCTCGGCGAGTATAGGGCTGAGCGACGGCGGGATCGCGCGTGTCGGCCGAGTCTCAGAAGTATCGGCTTTAGATACGGGACTCCTCTCCATGACACCCATAGTACTCGCCCGACCTGCGTGTCAGGTAGGCCACCTTGTATCCGTGTGGGATACATATCTTCTACACCAGACACGCGCGATCGCGTTCGCACTTGGCAGCCAAGTGAAGTGCAGAGCGGCATCGCCTGGCCCGACGCGGCAACGGTGCTGTTGCGGTCGCAGTTACTGCTGACGGGCGCAGCCGTCACGGCCTGCCGGAGCGTGCCGACGGGGCGCCTGCGATGCCGGACTGGGTTGAACAAGGTCAGACTGCACTCATAACCCAGAGGTCGCAGGTTCAAATCCTGCCCCCGCTACCAGGTAGGTGCAGGTGAGAGGTTCGGTTGCCGGAGACGGCGGCCGGGTCTTGATCATTTGTCCGCCGTTCGTCCGTGGGATCGGGTTGCACGGGGCGGGCGGCAGCGGGCAGGACTGGGTCTGCGCGCACTGGAGTCGGCGCTTGGGCTGGGCGGCCAGCGTGGCGCCCATGTTCCCGGCGCCGATGATCCCGATGCGCATGGTGCTCTCCGTATGCATGCTGGCTGACGGCGGCGTTTCCCTGCCCTGGTGTCAGAGGGCAGAGCCGGGGAGGGGCTCGCCGGCGAGCTCGGACTCGGGCGGGAACAGGTCGCGCAGCGACGGGCGGTCGCTGTGCAGGTCGCGCAGTTTGATGAGGGTGCCGGAGGGCCCCCGGTTCAGCAGCGGCGCGGTGCCGGCTGTAGCTGGGGTACCCGAGCGCGTCGAGCCGCTTCGCCTCGGCGGCGAGGTCGCCAGTCCAGTAGCCGATCTGGTGCACCCCGCCGGCTTCCGGCATGTCGAGCGGGGTGCCGGGGATGGCCTGCCAGACCTCGACGGCGAACAGGCCGCCGAGGGAGAAGACGACATGGCATTCCACCTCATAGGGCCGGCCGGCCGCGTCGGCGAGCGTCAGCCTCCGCGCCCTCCCAGTTCTTTCTTGCCCTCCTCCAGGTCGGGGACCGCGATCCCGATGTGCCAGATGCTTCCCATGATGACCTATCCGGACGGTTCGTCCGCTTCCACGGTAGCCGACATGCGGACGGTACGTCCACTTACCTGCTAGACTTTTTCTGTGAGCTCTCCCTCCGCCAGGCTGATGCGTGCCGACGCGCAGCGGAACTACGACGCGGTCCTGGCCGCCGCCAGGGCGGTATTCGCGCAGGCGGGAACCGATGCGCCTATGGACGACGTGGCCCGGGCCGCCGGAGTCGGGAAGGGAACCCTCTACCGGCGCTTCCCGACCCGCGAGCACCTGTTCGCGGCGATCCTGCAAGACCGGGTGGACGAGCTCGACGCGTCCGCGCAGCGCGCGCTGGACGCCCCGGACGTATGGCGGGCGCTGAGTGAGTGGCTGGAGCTCTATGACCGGTGCGCGACCGAGTACCCGGGCATGAGCGCCCGGGTCGGGGAGTCGCTGCGTGACGACAGCTCGACCGTCGGCACCCTGTGCGGGCCGATGAAAAACAGCTTCGCCCGGCTGTTCGAGCGAGCCCGGCAGCAGGTCCCGCTCCGCGCGGACCTGACCCCGACCCAGCTGCTGTCGATGGTCAGCGCCCTGCCCAAGGACGCCGCGACGGGCCGGACGCCAGAACCCTTCCTGCGCGTCGTCCTCGACGGCCTGCGCGCGTAACGCCCCGGGCGCCCACCGCACTCCCCATCGGCCTAGCGGCCTCATCACCCCCGACCAGACCGTGCAGCGTACGGATGCCAGCCGACCCCTCGATGCGAACCATCGACCGGTCGTTCGGCGCAGGCACTGGATCTGGAGCACAGGGGACCCAAGCGTGCCAAGTCATCGGCGGCGTCGGCAACGGCACCTCACAGGTGTACGCCAGCCGGCTGGGCGACCGCCTGGCCACGCTAGCTGGCGCCGCGGGCGCGCCGTGTTCTGTTCGGTTCGGTGCTCACGACGGCAGGACAGCATTCGGGAGGATCCGTGGGGGCGGGTTCATGGAAATCACGTCGACAGCCGTGATGGTGGTGCCGGTCAGAGGCCGACCATGGTCGGTGGCGTGGTAGCGGGAGATCGGCGATTTGAGACCTTGCGGGCGCAGAAGCGTGGCCGGCGTGGGCCAGCCAGCCCGCCAGCACGGCCCGGCCGATGTCGCCGACCAGGTCCACGGTGTCGGTGACGACGGCCCGCGGGCCTCTTCTCTTCCGTACGGGCCTGATGGCCGTTGGTACCGCCCAGGCCACCCGCCGGTCCGCGACGGGTGTGGAACGTGCCCGGCGTGGTCTGTGGCTGGCGTGGCGTCCGAACATGGCCCCGGTCCGGTCCTGTCCGCCCATGCCCGGGTTGCCGGCGGCCAGCGTGGTGGTCTGACTGGCATGGAAGCGGGTTAGGCCAGCGCACTCGCGACGTTTGACAACCGGACGGCCCGTCCGTATCGTTTCTCGAAGGAAACCGGACGGACAGTCCGGATAGTGTTTCCCTGCGAGCGAAAGGCAAGTCACCATGTATGGAGTCATACGGACGGGCGTGCGGCTCGTCATGTCCAGTCCCAGTGATCCGGACCAGGTTGATGACTATAACGCCTGGTACGACATCTACCCGACCGTGGTCACGCGCCTGGGTTTCCTCGTGAACTGCTTCCGGTTCGAGAACCCGGCCGCGGCGGGGACCGAGGAGGATCCGCGTTCCGTCGCGATCTACGACATCGTCACGCCTGACCCCGCCACCGCCTGGCCGGCGACCGAGAACTCCGAGCGCTACCCGCGCTACCTGTACGACGACCCGAGGGTCAAACTGGTGTCTCCCTCGCTGCGCGGATCGTGGGCACACGCCGGGTCTCTGGCGAAGGAGGGGACGCACGGTGCGGTTACCGGTGTGCACATCATCCTCTCCGACGGTGCCGACGGCGCGGCCCGCGAGCAGTGGGGATCCGGGGTGCTGGACACCGGTCTGTTCTACGCGGCGTCGCGCTTCAAGCTCATCGAGGAGCCTTCGCGCGCGGAGGCGCTGGTCAGCGGTACGCGGCTCTCCTTTCCCGAGCCGCCGACGTGGCTCGAGATCTTCGAGACCGACCAGCCGGACCCGCTGACCGCATACCCGCGCACGCTTGAGGCTCTCGCGGGCAGCTGGCGCGCTGCGGAGATCCGGCAGCGCCGGGCCGGTTCCTTCAAGTTCTACTCGGCCTACCAGGCCGCTCACTGAGCAGCACCGCCGGTCCGCAATGCCTTTGCGCTCAGGCTTCGGTGCCGTTCATAGAGCTGCTCGGCCGCCGGTACCCGGCGGCGCAGTTCGTGGTGACGGGCGCGCTGGGCACGGACTCGAACATGCACGTGCGGGACGAGTGGCTCAACATCGAGTGCGGGTAGGTCCAGTGGCGGGTGACCAGGCGGCGGTGCCAGCGCAGGACGGTGCCCGGCGTGACCAGCCGGTGCATCCGCAGCCGTGCCGGCAGGAGCCGGATCAGCGCGGCGAGGACCGCCCGGTCGGCCCAGTCCAGCCGGGGCCGGGGATTGGCGCGGCGCAGCACGGCGACCTCGTGCCGCAGCACGAGCGTTCGGCGTTCTTGGAGGCCGATGACCGGCCGAGCAGGACCAGCCAGCCGCAGAGCCGGACGAAGATGAGGTAGAGCAGGCGCAAGGACACGGATGATCATGATGCCGTACGACTGACCCTGGACATCGCCGCAGATCACAGGCCAGGCAGACTTCTGGCACCCCACAGCGTTGGCTCAGAGCGGCCCAGGCGGGGGCGATGCGGGGGGTCATGTCCTCGACGCGGAGCCGGCTCGGTTGCCCGACCCGCTGCTTCGGCTGAGCCTGCTCGTGGCGGCTGTCGGCGTTGTCAGATCTGCGCCTGAGCCTGGCCGGCTCATGCGGCCGGCGCGGTGCGACCGGCTCACTCGTCCCGGCTTGAGTTGCTGGCAGCGCGATCGCCTGCCCGGTAGGGGCGCTCGCGGGATGTGACAGCCCGCGACACACCGCCAGTCATTGACGCGCATATCGCCGGCTCGGCGCGGTCACGAGTCGGGTGGACTCTGGCCGTCGGCCAGGCACAGATTGCCCCGTTCTGGGCCGTGTCCAGCGAGGGTCGTGGCGCTCGCGGCGCGGTGCGGGCATGGTGTGCCCATGGGAGACCGGCCGGGGCGTGCTGCCGGGCATCCGCTGGCGTGGGTGCCGCGGGCGTGGTGGTTTCCGCGGAGTGGGGCATCGCGGATGGGGACGCCCCGTTTGACCGCGCCCTGACGCCCGGCGGCCTTGAGGCGGTCGCTGCCGGGCTGCCGGTGCCGCCGTCGCTGCGGCTGCTGGCGGCGCGGTCTGAGCTTCAGCGCCGGATCCGGTCTGCCATCGCGTGCTACCTCGACCCTGGCGACTTCGCGGCCGCGACCGACATCGAGGGCTGCTGCCTCATCCACGTGCTGTCCGACCAGCAGTAGGTCTAGCACTGGATGGTCTATCTTGACGAGGCCGGCGGCGAGACGGTGCTGGCTGGCGCACCTGCAGGACACGCTCGCGCGGCACTGTCTTCGCCCGGAATATCGTCAGTTCAAGTCGATCACGCCAGATGATGACCCTGCTGCCCGACTTGCCGCCCCCGTCGCGGCCGTTCGAGAAGTTCCAGCAGCGCATATATCACCACCGCAACTCTTACGGTGCCGTCCTCACGCTCTCCGGGGAAGGATGCACCTGGTGCAGCTCCGCGCCCTTGTCTTCTGGTCTTGCCTCTATGTCGTCGTTGGTGGTCTATTCAGCGCCGAGCCCGCTCGAGCGCCAGATGGAGGACCACGATGAGAGCGTCCCGCACCGAGACTTTGCTGCGGGCGTCGAAGACGATGACGGGCACATGGTCGCCCACTGCCAGGGCCCACCGGATCGCGCCGAGGTCATGGGCCAGGCTGCCGTCGAACTGGTTGACCGCGACGACGAACGGGAGGTGGTACTTCTCAAAATAGTCCACCGCGGGATAGCACTCGTCCATGCGCCTGCTGTCCACGATCACCAGGGCGCCCAGTGCGCCGTGGACGATATCGTTCCACATGAATCCGAACCGATCCTGGCCCGGCGTGCCGAACAGATAGAGCGTCAGGTCGTCGTCGATGGAGATGCGGCCGAAATCCAGCGCCACGGTGGTGGTGGTCTTCCCCGGAACCTGCGACAAGTCGTCGACGCCAGCGGCGACCTCGGTCATGACAGCCTCTGTCGTCAGGGGAACTATCTCGGAGATGCTGGCGACCGTGGTGGTCTTCCCGACCGCGAATCCGCCGGCGACGACGAGCTTTATGGGCAGGGGCGGGCGGCGCTGGCGCGCTGCGGCCTCCGCGTTCCGTTCAGGAGATGGCTCGGAGACCATTGAGGACCCTCCTGATGGTGTCGACGCTGTGCGTGCTGTCTTCGTGGGGGACATGGATGCTGAGATAGCCGTCCCCGGCCAGATCTACTACCAGGATGCGCACCACCCCAAGGTGCAGCGACAGCTTGGCGCAGATCTCCGCGACCGATTGGGGGACCCCGCACAGCGAGACGATGTCCCGGCGCTCGAAGTGCAGGGCTCCCCAGTTCGCGTAGCCGTAGTCGGTGGAGACGATCTGGGTTTCCGGTGCGATCGACTTCTCGGCCCCGATCACGTGGCCCGCGGTCAGCACGAAGGGCCGCAGGCGAAGTCGCGGATCGGCGATCTCAGGGACGTCCCCAGTCTGCGCCGAATAGCGCGGATTCAGGTGCCGCGGCGGCCTGGGTGGGTCCTCGTGGCCGTTCATCTCAGTACGGAATTCTTCAGCTCGTGGACCAGTCGAGGAGTCAGGACCGGTCCGACCCGGTTGGCGAAAAGCCCCATCTCGAACGCGACGCTGCCCAGCGCGGCGCTCTTGGAGGCCACCACGCCCAGCGAGCAGCCTTCGTTCATCGCGATCACCAGCAGATATCCCTTAGACATGTCGATGATGACCTTGTCCAGGGTTCCCAGCTGATAGTTGGCTGCGGCCCCCCCAGCCAGGCTGATCAGCCCGGAGACGATCGCGGCGAGCCGGTCGGAGCCGGCGCCGTCGCCCGTTCCCGAGCTGGCCATCAGCAGGCCGTCGGAGGAGACGGCGATGGCATTGACCACGCCGGCGGTTTCCCCGGCGAACGTGTTCAGCAGCCAGTTGACGTTCTGGGCCTCTGCGCTGAGTCCCGAGATCATCTCGCTCACTCGTGCGTGCCTCGCTTTCTTCGTGTGGTGCTGGCGGACATGTCCACTAACATGCCGTTCCGGCGCTGGTCATGGGGTGTCCATTGTGCGCCCTCGGTCGACTCCGGCTTCGAATTCCTCAAGGGCCGCGCGGAGAGCCGCGGCGTCCACCGTCCGATCTGCCCTCGGCGCTGGCTGGACAGGCCGGTGCGCGTCAATCAGATGTGCCCCGGGCACGCGCCGGACCAGGCCGGCGTGGGAGGGGGACGCCTGCTGCGCCGGGGCGCTGGCCGAACCGCCGGTCCGAAACCACGCGAAACCCCGCTGGTCCGGAATCGGACGCAGCGCGGTCGCCTGCTCCAGGCTCATGCGGATCTCGGCGTAGCCCACCGGGCTGGCGCCGGTAGCCGGTGTCAGGGCAGCGGTCTCACCCGATGGCACCGGGAGGGGCGCGTTCTGCTCACGTGTAAGTGCTAGACCCGCCTCCACGCTGTCCACCATGTACCCGGTCCGCCCCCCATCGGCTCTCCCCGGCCCGGCGATGGCATACCCGCCCTGGTGGCCGCGCGCCTCCCTCTCCACGGGAAGCCGGGCACCGGACACTTCTGGTTCGGCGTGTCCCGTGGGCAACAGCCGGGCGCTCGGAATCTCGACCACCGCGGTGACACCGGCCGTCACGTCCGGCACCAGCCAGGCGCGCAGTCCATGCCGCCGACACAGCCGGCCGACCACGAAAAGGCCCAGCACGTCCGTGGGCACCAGGTCGATGCGCTCGCGCCGCACGATCCGCTGGTTCTCCTCCGCCATCCGCTCCGGCGGCATCCCGATGCCCTGGTCAGAGATGACGATCTGGCATCCGTCGTCGGTCGGCCGGGTCGACACCCGGACCTCCGTCTGCGGCGGGGAGAACCGGATGGCGTTGTCGAGCAGTTCGGCCAGCAGCAAGATCAGGTCGCTGGCGATCTCCGCGGACACCGAGAGGTCCTCGACCGAGGCCAGCTGGATCCGCTGGAAGTACTCGACACCACCGAACGCCGAGCGGATCAGCCTCGCCAGCGGGACGGGAGTGGCATCCAGAGCCTGCTCGTGCCAGCCCGACAGCACCAGGATGCTGTCGGCGTGGCGGCGCAGTCGCGCGGTGAGGTGGTCCAGTCCGTACAGCCGCTCCAGCACGTCGGCGTTGCGCTCGTCCCGCTCCAGGGCGTCGATCACGGCGGTCTGCCTGTTCACCAGGTTCTGGGTGCGCTGGCCGACGCTGTGGAACATCGTGGAGATGTTGGCTCGGCTGATGACCTGGCGTTCCAGCAGCGTCACCGCGACCGCCTGGACGCGGTTGACCACCCTGGCCAGCTCACCCACCTCGTCGTCGGTCCCCAGGTTGATCGCGGCCAGGCGCGGTGGGTCGCCGTCACCGATCTCCTCGTCGGTGACCCGGGCAAGCTCGGCACTGGCAAGGTCGGCTACCCGGCCGGCTGCGGCTGTCAGACGCTGCAGCGGGCGGGCGATGGAACGGCCGATGGCCGCGCTCAGCAGCAGCGTCGCCGCGAACAGGGCCACTGCCAGGCCGGCGAACAGCCAGCCGACGGTCTGCGCCCGCGAGGCGCTGGCGCTGGTCTGCGTGGCCGTTTCGCCGGCGATCGTGTCCTCGACCAGTTCCCGCAACTGCCCCTCGGTCTCCACGGCAGCGTAGGTCTGCGATGCGGCTTGGGCGCGGAGGCTGGCCGGCACCACAGGGGCAGACGGATCGGCGGCCCTCGACTCGACATTCGCGACCTGGCGGGCGGCGGATCCCCCCACCACCTCGTCGAACAGCGCCACCTGGGCTGGCAGCGCCTGGGCACGGAACTCGTTGATCTGCAGCGATCCCAGCTGCTGGGCGACCACCTGCGCGGTGAGCCGCCGACTGCGTACGGTGGCGTCCTCGCCGGGGTCCAGCAGCACCGCCATGGCGTCCGAGGCCGCCCGGTTGGCCTGCTCGTTCGCCAGCAGCAGCGCATTCAGGGCGAGGACCTGGGAGAAGACGGACCGGGACACGGCCTTGCGGACGGAGTTGATCAGCCGGTCGACCGCCGTGTCGTAGGCCGACTCGACCGAGTCCACGCTGGCCCGGTAGGCAATGACCTGGCCCCGGACTCGGTCCAGGGCGCCCAGGGACGCCAGGGCCGCGTTGACGCCCGCCGGAGGGTGCCCGCCGTAGAAGCGACGCACCTGCTGAATGTCGTCGCCCACCGAGGCGGTCTGCTCGACGAGTGAGGCGCTGTCGCTGTGGGGGGTCAGGAGATAGGCGATGGAAAGGGCACGTTCCTGGCCAAGGCCCTCGACCAGTTGCCCCATCTCCCGTGCGCTCGCGGCCAGCTGAGCGTTGGCGTCCGCGACGCGCACACTCTGCAGCCGGTCGGCGACGAACGGCACAATCAAGAAGAGCACTACGGCCAGCGGCAGAACTACCAGCAGGTTGACGCGCTCGCGGATCAGGAGCTTACTCAGCATCGCGGGCCACTCCCCGCCGGGTCGAGCGCACCGCCCGGCCGACCCTGGTCAGCTCGTCCATCGCCAGTAGCTCCCGGGCGTCCATAAGGTCTGTGAGGCCGTCGTCGGCCGGATCCGGATCTTCGTCCGCACTGATCCCCGCGGCCCGGTGCCGGCCGCCGTCCAGCGCAGCGGCCTCGTCCCTTGTCTGCGCCCAGTCGGGTGCGCGGCGCTCCGGCAGCAGGATCCAGCCGATCCAGCCGACTGCCACCGCCGCGACCCCGACCGCCGCGAACTCTCGCTGCCGTTGTCTGCGCAGGTCATCCTGCCGCGCCCGCAGTAGTTGGTCCAACTCGTCGAGCATCGTGGCCTGCAGACGGCTGGCGGCGCTTTCCACCTGCGATCGCGCGGCAAGTAGGGGCTGCGGCTTCGAGAGGTTGACCGACAGTTCGGCGAGTGAAGTCACCGGCGCGAACCCGCTGATGGCGCTGCGGAACTGGTCCAGCGGAGCGGCTAGATGCGCGGCCAGGGTGGTGCTGTGCGTGGCTCCGAAGCTGGTCTGGAGATCGGTGTCGATCGCGGCGGCGGCCTGCGCGACCCGGTCACGCGCGGCAAAGACACGTCCGTCCGCCTCCGTGGTGCCCTTCGGTGCGACCTTGCTCTCCAGCCACACAAGGTCCGCCATCCGGCCGCTGTCCACCAGCACCGACGACGCCTGCACCATCGCCGCGTCCACCAGGTGGTAGCTGTCCAGGGCCGGGTCGAGGATCAGCGTGGAGGTGTCGCCCGCTTTGGTCACCAATGCCACCGCCAGGTCGATGACGTTGCTGTAGTCGGAGAACGCCTGCTGCCCGCTCTCCGGTCTTGCGGTCAGCGTCGCGATGCTCTGCCGCAAGTCCGACCAGCGCTGCTGGGTCGCCAAACGGCTACCGTACGCGGCGTCCGCGGCGTTAACGTTCCCAACCGCGGCCTGGATGGCCGCGGTGTTCACCCGGTCGTTGTGCACTGCGGCCGACTGGCCGTCCGTCAAGGCGACGATGAGCCCATTGAGCGGCCTGAGGTACAGAATGCCGACGCGCTCATCACCGAGCACGTTTCCCTGGGTACTGTTGTAGGACGATGCCAGGAACGCCAGGTAGGCGAACGGCAGCATGAAGCCCACGGCCAGGATGACGGCGACCCGCACTTTCATCAGGCGTGAGAAGCGCCGCGGAGAACTGCTTGTCTTACCCATCGGAGTTACCAAACTTTCGTCAGCAACGGTCAGTGAGGATGGCGAGGCAGAGCCACGCAGGGGAAATGGTGGCAACCGACGGCTGCTCGAGCAGTGTCATAGGCCCGGACCAGCCGTCACACCGGGGGACGGCCGACGTCGGCCGGGGCGGCGGCCTTCGCTCCGGACGGGAGCGGGAGGGCCGACTCGTAGGCCGTCTCACCGTGCAGGGCCAGGTCCAGGCCGCGTTCCTCCTCCCGTGCCGTCACCCGGTTGCCGACCAGTCGGTCTAGCACCGACGCCAGCGCCCAGGTCACCGCGAAGGAGTAGCCGACCACCGCGCCGGCCGCAACGGCTTGGTGGACAAGCAGTCCGTACCCGCCGCCGAAGAACAGCCCGTCCGCGCCGGCCGCGTTGATGCTCGTGGTCGCGAACAGGCCCACAGCGAGGGAGCCGATGAGTCCGCCCCCAAGATGCACGCCCACCACGTCCAGGGAGTCATCCAGACGCAGCCAGCCCTTGACCGAGACCGCCAGCGCACATCCGGCACCGGCCGCAATGCCGATGAGCAGTGCGCAGTCCGGGTTCACGAATCCAGCCGCCGGGGTGATCGCGACCAGGCCGCCGACGGCACCGGAGGCGGCGCCCAGCGTGGTCGCCTTGCCGAAGCGCAGCCGCTCCACCGCCACCCAGGCAAGCAGGCCGGTGCTCGCGGCCAGCGTGGTGTTGACAAAGGCGTACGCGGCCAGCGTGTTCGCCGCGAGCGCAGAGCCGGCGTTGAATCCGAACCAGCCGAACCACAGCATCGCGGCGCCCATGAGCATCAGCGGCAGGTTGTGCGGCCGCATCGGAGTGTCCGGCCAGCCACGGCGCCGCCCGAGAACCAGGGCCATCGCCAGCCCGGCCGCCCCCGAGTTCGCGTGGACCACCAATCCCCCGGCGAAGTCGAGCGCTCCCATCTTCGACGCCCATCCCAGTGGGTCGAAGACCCAGTGCGCGACCGGCGCGTACACCAGGAGCGACCAGAGCACCACGAAGGGGACGAAGGCCCGGAACCGCCACCGGTCGGCCGTCGCCCCGGTAATGAGCGCCGGGGTCACCACGGCGAACATCATCTGAAAAATGGCGAAGACCAGCGGCGGGATCACCATTGCTTTCGATCCGGAGTATCCGGGGATGACCTCATTGATGTGGTTGAGGCCCGCGAAATGGAGGTCCCCGATGAAACCGTTGCCCTTTCCGAAGGCGAGGGAGAAGGACACTATCGCCCAGGTGCAACTCACCAATGCCAGGGTTGCGAATCCCTGCAGGATGATGGAGAGGACCCCCTTGGCCCGGACCATTCCTCCGTAGAAGAACGCCACTCCCGGAGTCATCAGCATCACCAGGGCGGAAGCCGCCAGCACCCACGCTACGGACCCGCTGTCAATGGTGCTAAGGTTGAAATTCAACGTGCTCTCCTGATGGGTAGAGGTCGCTGCGACGGTCGACGCCGATGCGCGGCGACAGCGGTCCGGTACTCGTGATGGGTTCTGCATACGCTCGCCGTATAGCAGGTGTTTTCGAACTCCTGTCCCGCCCGGTCCGCCTCCGCCGGGAAGTCCGCGTAGGTGCCGGCAAGGTCCCGCAGCGCCTGCGGCGAGTGAGCAGACAGGGGCAGCAGCATGGACCGCCCGGGCGAGTTTGCGGGCGTGCTCCCTGGCCGGCCTAGCATCTCTTCCAGCACCACGTGCACGTTGGTGCCGGAGATCCCGAACGAGCTGACACCGGCTACTGCCCGTTCCGCAGCTGGCCACGGAGCCAGTTCCCGCTGAACCCGGAACGCGGCGTCCAAGCCCTCCACATCCTGGATCAGGCCGCCCCACCGGGATCTGGTCTTCCCAGGGGTGCCCGGGCGGGAATCGTAAAAAGCCTCGACGTCGAACCGGTCAGCCGGGATCTCCGTGGGTTCGTCCCGGCCGTCCCGGAGCAGTTGCCAGAACTCGTCCAGGCCCGGCGCTCCGGGGAAGCGGCACGCCATTCCGACGATGGCGATCGGCTCTGGCGGGACGGGTCTCCAGGCCGGAGCGAGGTGAGTTGCTGAGTTTCCCGGCAGCATAAGGCCGCCCTCCTGGGTCATCCGCAGACGACAACGCGATCTTGTTACTCGGGAGTGCACCCTGGCAGATGCCGCGCTGCACGTATATCCCCCATCTCAGTGAGATTTGCGGATAGCGTCGGCAGGGCGGCAGCTGGCGCGCTGCCGACACCGATCAGGTGATGGCGAGGGCCTGGCGGCGCTGGTAGTGGCAGTTGCGGGCGGTGGCCTGGTGGCGCCGCCGCCAGGCTGACCAGTGCAGCTGGTCGCGGACGGGCCGGGGATGGTGGAGCAGGCCGGTGAAGAGCCGGCGGATCTCGTTGCGGGTGAGGGGAATCAGCTCGTGCCCGGCCTGGTCGCGGTGCATGCCACCGCTCGGGGGCCGGCTGGGCCGCGGTCATGACGGACAGGAATGCGTGGGCGAGCATGGCCAGGACGGTCCAGCGCATCCATGAGGTCCAGGACCGGACCTGGTGCTGGTCAAGTGCGGTGAGTTCCTTGCCCCCGGCGAACCCTCCTCGACTTTCCAGCGGATCCCGGCGACCGCGACCAGGGCGCGCAGCGGGACCGGCCCCGATGAGGTTGCGCAGGTACAGGCCGCGGCGAGGATGGCCATCGGAAGTTGCCGCAACGGCCGCGGCGCCGGCCTCACGGGCGGCTGCCAGGTCG
>Ga0193728_1000967_pt1 | contig 14321 bp, 11 predicted proteins | sample U1c1metaG_FD_143037 | JGI IMG/M metagenome (GOLD analysis project Ga0193728, IMG submission 143037) | Soil microbial communities from a riparian zone of the East river system, Colorado, United States - U1c1 | ecosystem: Environmental > Terrestrial > Soil > Riparian zone | place: USA: East River...
ATCAGGCTTCCGGCGATCAATGCTCTACGCATGCGGTGCAACGCTCAAACTGACGCCACAGCGTCGCGATTCATCAATCACGCTGGTAACCCCGCTGTGCTAGGCCTCACTCTTGAAAATGGGCCCCGTACCGGAAGCTTTGCGCCCTCGCCTTTCGGCGAGTTTGCCCTGATCAGACCTCATGCAAAATCGCACAATGCGAGCCGCAGTGTCAACGCAACGGCGGCGCGTTCGCTAGGTTTCTGCAAGACTTGGCGCACATTCATGCTCATTCATGCACATTCATCGAACGGCCGGCAAAGCGGCGAATGCGGCTGCGAAACGTGCAGCGTCTTGTAGACATTACAAGCCGACGATTGAATGCCATGTCTCTGGAATGAGACAGGAGAACGAAACGGGGGTCCGACGCCTGGTCGGACCCCAAGTTTGAGTGTCACTTTTAGGTAACTTTTCCGTTCACCAGCCCCGCCAGGGGTTGGAAGGCAATCAAAGGATCCAGCGTCGCTCCACCGCCGAGCGTATTGTTCAAGTTCGGCGCCGGGAAGAGCGTTGGCCATGCCGCGGCTGCGCCCGCACTGTGCAGCGCCATGTAGTTCAGCACCACCATCTGCACCAGATTGGGCACGTTGTTGCCGGCGGGGCTGCCGGTCGTATTGAGCGTACCATCGGCATTGAAGTTGCCGATCTGCAAGCTCATCTCCGGGTTGGGCTGGGCGGGCACGGGTCTGCCGGCAGGATTGAAAACCAGGAAGTACGTGGCCGCGACACTTTGGTTGTCCGCCGTCCACACGCCCTTGCCGCGTCCTCCCACCGAACTGTCGATCATTCCGTTGCTGGCAAGCGAACCATCGCTGAATACGTAGATCATCACCGGTTTGTTCACCCGCGAGGCATATTCCAGGCACGCGCCGATACAATTGCCCAGATTCAGGTCGCGCGCCTCTCCATCCATTCGATTGCCGCTGTGATAGTCGAAACCGCCCATCTCGATGGTACCGGCCGCGGCATTTCCGTCAATGACCAGTTTCATGATCGCCGCGGTCTTCTGATAGTCGGAATTCGCCTGATATTCCGCGGTCGTGAAAATGCCGCTGGCGCCGACGACGTTCGGATCCAAGTCCGGATTCACCGCCGACGGGCTGTTGTACTTATCGACGATGTACGCCGATTTTGTGTACCCGCACGCTTGAATTCCCGGAACCGTCTGGCCGTTCGTCAGCGTGCCGCCGAGTGCGGTTGCGTTCAAGTCGTTATTGCCCGGGTATGCCTTCACCTGCGCATACTTGGCATCACTGATGCGCTTCATGGATTCGAGCACATGGGTGACGTCGGCGGAATTGGGCAACAGCGTGCTGAGCTGTCCCGTGCTGACCAAACCCTTGCTGTCCTGAGAACTGGAAATCTTGGTCGGCATCGCCGATGCAATCACCATGGTCGGCGGCGCCATCGAACTGCCGCCGGATTGGGAACTTTGCGAGCCGATGAGGTTGAGCAACCCGCCGCGGGCGCCGGCTTGATAAATGCCGTACATCGGATTGTGCGGGTTGGTATTGGTATCGTTGTTCGACATCGCGGGAATCACGGTGCCGTTGGTTCCCGCCATGGCCTTGGTGCTGGCGCGCAATTTCATGCCGCGCAAATGCGCGCTGTCCGAGTGATAGCGCAGCCCAAAGCTCGCGTCCACGAAACTTCCGGCGGCGCTGGCACTCGGCACCATGGACCCCGGCAGACCCAGCTTGCTGTAACCCGCTACCGACAGGAAATCCAGCTGTCCCTTGGGACCCCCGACCAGGACGTTGGAGCCCGCGATATTGCCGCCCCCGGCAAGGTCGAAGCAGATGAACGGAATCATTCCGGCGCCGGTTGTGATGTTGCACGCACTCACCGCCGCTTGGATGTCGGACGACAGCGTCGCTTGCGCTGCGCGCGGATAGGCGAGCATGCCGGCGAGCGTCGGTGCGATGACCGTGGCGGCGCCGGTCATAAAGCTCTGCGCGACGAATTCGCGGCGTGTGCGCGGCCGAGGGTGATCCAAATGGCGCAGCGGCTCGTGTATACCCAGCGCTTTTGATTTCTTGCTCATGAGTAAAAGACCTCTTCGTCGTCTTGCTTAATTGATCAACATATCGGCGCTGCCGAACGCCGTGGCGCATGCCGCGGCGGTTACTGCCTGTGCCCGCGCCGCCGTATTGCAAGCGCTGGTGCTGCACAAATTGTTGATGAGGCTGGCGAGTTCGGTCGTAACCGTGGACGGCGCCGGCTGACTTGCCAGACCGCTGCCCAGCACTCTGGCCGCAAGCGCACTGGTGATGGTATTGGTGCTGCCTGGGTAGGTTGAGCCGTTGAATGACACACCGGGGAGCACGACCGACGCGTAGGCCGGGTTATTGACCATGACGTTGCAATACTGAATGGCCAGCTGCGCGACGCCCACCTGATTCGCCGATGAGAATCCTTCGAGCGTCGGGGTCGCCGGTAATTGTTGCTGCACGGCCAAGTAGGTCGCGGCAACATTGGGATCCGTGGTCGGCACACCCGTGAGTACGGACAGGGTTGAATTGACCTGCGCGAAAGTGCGGACACCGACGTCGGCAGCCGCCGGACCCAGCGCGGCCGCCGGCACGCTGGGCGCCGCCTCGATCACCACATTGGAATGACCGCCCAGGACATCGAAAGTCAGGAAGAACTGGTCGGTCAAGGGCCCACCCTGCAGGCCGATGACGGTACCGATGCTCGACAAGACTTCGCCCTGCGACGTGTAGTTCGACGGGGTTATCGTGGTCTTGAGAGGTATATAGGCCTGACCCACCTGCGGCACCGCACCGTTGAGGCCGATGCGAAGTCCCTGCACGGGGATGCTGGGAAGATTGCTGGAGGTAACGGCCGGATCCAGCGAGATGAAGGTGGGCTGATAGAACATATAGCCGTAGCTGTCGTACTGACTGACCGTGAACATCACGTAGCTCTGCGAAACGCCGGTCACCGTCGATACGTTGAACAACTCGTAGTAGCGCTCGCCCACGCCGGCATTGAAGTTCTGCATCACTTGCGCGGCAGACATCGCACGGCTGTGGATGGCGACGAACTTGATCAGTCCCTGCCAGGATCGATCACCCGATACTTCGTTGCCGAGGACCAGGGCGAAGGTGCTATCCCAGGTGGAGATCGTGCCTCCCTTCTGAGCATCCGGCGGGCCGGCCGCCACGCCATTCACGTAGATCTGGCGGCCGTTGACGGCGTCATAGGTGAGCACGACGTGTTGCAAGGAAGCCTGCAGCACCATCGCCGCGTTCGGCGTCTGCAATTGCGGCAGACCGGTGAGCGCGGTATTGGAGTTGCGCAGCATGAAGTCATAGTCCTGGTTGGTCTGACCCAGCGTGAAGTTGCGAGTGGTGTCGCCGCCGGAATAACTGACCATGTAGGATTTGTCGGCCGCCACCAGCGCGGGCGCCACCCAGGCCTCAACCGAGAACTCACCGGTCGCCTGAATGAAGTTGTAGATTTTCCGGCTCGCCTGAGTGGTCGCCTGCGCCTTGCCGCCTGCGCCGACGTTGATTCCCCAACCGCCGGCCAGCGTGACGTTGCCGGAGATCGTCAGATCAGCCGCAGGGTCGATGCCGCTGGTGTCAAACGTCGTGTTGTTGACCACCGACTGGAACTCATACTTGGCGATCGTATCCGCATCGTAGCGGCTTGCACCGCTCGCAATCGTGCCTTGGGTCAGGGAGACGGCCTTGCTGGTTACCAAGGTGGGATCGAGGTTGGACGGCGTCAGCTTGGCGGCAAAGGCCTGAATCGCCGCCAGCATCGTCGCGGAATCGGCCGCACAGGTGGTCCAGCAGTTGTGGTTGTCCGTCAGCAGGCGCTGATAGAGGCGCGAATTCGTGCCGCAGGTGCCGCCGTTGCTGCCGGCTGAGCCCGCGCAGCCCGTGAAGTCGATTTTCGGGATGGCCGCCGGGTACGCAATCAGGGGCGACGGATCTGCATGATAGGGTGACTGCTCAACCGAGGGGTCCGCAGTCGTTGAATGGCAGCGCACGCAATTCGTGTGGGTGATGGGCCAAACCGTCGCCATAAAGGCGCTGGAATCGGCCGGGAAATTCAAGCTCTGCCCGACGGATTGATCCGGCGGCGCTTGCAATTGCACCTGGGTCGCGGACGCGGCTCCTGTGGCACCCGCCCAGTTCGAGATCCAGGTCGTCAAGATCTGGCCGCAAGCGCTGTTGTCGGCAAGCCAGCAGTTATGACCGCCGCTGACCTTGGTAACAATCAGGGATGTTGAGGGCGTGGCCAGATTCACCACCGTGTTCGCCTGCGCATACGCGAGATTCACATCGTCGCTGCGCGCAAAATTCGGCATCTGCGCCGGCGAAGTTGCGTTGTGACATTGTCCGCAGCGGTTCTGCACGCGAACGTTGTTCCAGAAATTGACCTGAAACGCCGTGACGTCGGCGGTCGCAGCCGGGGGGCCCGTGTAGGCGCTCGCAGTGGCTGTCTGCGATGGAGCCGGATTGGTCGTTGTCGGAGCGCCGGCGCCGCCGCAGGCACTCAGGGCAAACGAGGCCGCGAGCGCTACGAAGCCGGTGATACGTGTAACGTTCATGCTCAGGTCCCCATGCAGTAGGCGGCGCCTTCAGCGAAGACCTGCCGCAATTTATAGCCATTCGATTTGAACGAACCGATCATCGAGTTGACTTGATCAAAGTCAGCCTGGCTGTTCGGCGCGCGCAGGCACACGTCCTTGAACACGCGGGTGACCTGGCAGCCGGCGAATGCCGCACTGTTCTCCAATTCCAGGCCCAGAGATTTCGCACCGTTGCCGCTGCCGGGAAGAGTGGCGCTGAATCCCAATATGGAGTTTGGGCCTGCGCGCCAGTGGTTGTTCCAGGAGTCATCCAGGGTGACAAAGCCCTGCGGGAAGTTGGTGTTGTTGATGAAGTACTTCGGCTGCACCTGACCGGCGGTGTACACGACCGTACCGGTGGTGTCCGCGGTGGTTGGGTCGGTGTTGTTGAAATTGTAGTAGGCAAAGGCGCCGGCCATCGGATCAATACCGGAATGACAGCCCACGCAATTGTTCAAGAACAACGAGCTCTGGCCGCCGGGGCTGCGGGTCACGTCCTGGCGAATCCGATCAGGCGGCCTTGTTATGTCCATGACCAGCTGCATGTCGTTGCAGAGATGATTCAACATCGTGAAGCGGAACATCGCCCGGTTCGTGCCGTTGATGAAGAAGGCGCTACCCGCGCCGCGCGTCGTCATGACTCCGGCGGTCGCCGCCGCAGGGATGCCGGTCAGGGCTGACTGAGGGCTCGATACCAGGTGCGCCTTGAGGTCGACGTTGTTGGCGTCCATCGCGTCGTACATGGCGTTGTTGGCAGGCGAATACGCCGGCACGCCCGACGCGCCGTCGGCGGTGTAGACCAGATCGGCGCTGAGCAAGGTATTGAACGGAACGTCGTCGCGCACCATGCCGACCACGGTGGCGGTGTAATCGTTGAGCGGCACGAACACCGATTGGTCGCGATTGGTCCAGGGTGCCGCCATGTTGCGGATGGTGTTGTTGTAGAAAGCCGGGTCTTGGGTCGCTATCAGCGCGGCGCTCACGGCGTCGGTGGCCGTCATCTGGGTCAGCTGAGTGGAGGTGGGCGGCACGCCGGCGATGCGGTTATATATTCGCGTCGCTTGGTCGGCGCTGGGGTTCGCTGCCAGCGCGTTTGTGCCAAGCAGGATCAGGGCGCCGGCACAGAGCGTTGCGCGTACCGCAATTGCAACAAGATTCGGCGTCGCTGTTCTACGGCGTGCAATCTGCGTCATTGGTTTCTCCATCCCGTTCTTCATAAGGCCCATCCACTCGCGCGAGTTGTGAGTCTCGACTTGGTTGCGAATATACGCAGCGGATTGTGCCTCCAGTAATGTCTCATCGGAACGACGTCGGCGTTTTGCGACAGTACCGAACGCTAAGACCGCACCTATATCCTGGCCTGGATTTCCGCAGGTTTAAGCAAGCGTGCACAGAGAAGCGGATATGCAGAAGTTCTTCTGTGAGTGCGTTAACAGTATGCGTATGTACATCGAACGAAGATGCGCGTAATAGACCGATTAAGTTCAATGATGGCGTCTGCATACGTGTGGGCAAATCGATGAACTGAAACTATGAGACAGGCAGCTACATATGAACACTTTCACAGTGCGTGAACACCGTCACGGTTTGCTGAAGCTCGCGGCGCTGGCGCTGCCGATGCTCTGGATCGTCGGATGCAGCAGCGCATCGAGCGGTCATGCACCCGGCGTGGCGGGCGGTCAAACGCTGACTCCTGGAATCACGAATTTTCCGCTGGCCTATATCAGGCGCCCGGTCCTGACCAAGGACATCGACGTGCGCGATCTCATTACCTCCATTACAGGCGGGGATTTGTACATCCGGGATCAGGCCAGCGCTGCCGGCGTCGAGGTCAACGTCAGCGGATCGATCACCAAAGGCATGGGCGATGTGCGCGATCTCGACGTGTCGCCCGACGGCACCACGGTGGTATTTTCATTGCGTCTGCCGCTCAATCCCAATAAACCCAATACGGATGTCACGCAGCCGAATTGGCACATCTATAAGTACGACGCCACGACCAAGACCGTGACTCAATTGACCAACGACGGCATCACCGCCGGCCACGATGTGGGTGCGCGCTACTTGCCGGACGGAAGAATCGTCTTCTCCTCGTCTCGTCAGCTCGCGACGCAATCCATCCTGCTCGACGAGGGGCGTCCGCAGTACCAGGCCCAGACCGACGACCGCACACAATCGATTTTCCTGCTGCATGTCATGAACGGCGACGGCACCAATCAGCACCAGATCAGCTTCAATACCAATCACGATTTTGCGCCGTCTGTTTTAGGCAACGGCCAGGTCATTTTCTCCCGCTGGGATACCGCCAACGGCGGTACGATCAGCTTGTATCGCACCAATCCGAACGGCTCCGGCTTGGAGCTCTACTACGGAGCGAACAGCCACGCCACGGGCGCCAACATTGCCGGAACGAATAACAACATCATCCAATTCTTGAATTCACGCGAGCTGGCCAACGGCACGTTGGTCGCCATCGTGCGGCCATTCCTAGGAACCCAGCTGGGCGGGGATATCGTTCAAATCAATGCAGCGGGCTTTGTCGAGATCCACCAGCCTGCTACCCCGGGGGGCGCCGCCGGCGGCACGGCGCAAACCAGCGCGACGACGCTGGGCGTCACGACGGATGCCAACATGCCATCCCTGGGCGGCAGATTTGCGTCCGTGTTTCCGCTCTATGACGGCACCAACCGGATGCTGGTGAGCTGGTCTCCTTGCCTGGTGCTCGATACCACCGTGAGCCCCAACACGACCAACCTCTGTACGACCTCGAATACCTCCGGCGCGAACGTCACTTTGGCGCCGCCGCAGTACACCCTGTGGGTATACGACTTGGACAAGGGAACCTTGAGTCCGGTCCTAGCCGCCGATGTGGGCACGATGGTGGTCGAACCGGTCATTCTGCAGCCCAGAAAGCCTGCACCGATAACCCTGGTCGATGCGGCACCGGCACCGGGTCAAGGCGCCACCATGGCCACCGCCGGTGTCGGACTCTTGGATATCAGCAGTGTGTACGACGTCGATGGCGTCGATACCGCGACGCCCAACATCGCCGGCGTTTCCGATCCCGGCCAGGCACCTTTTTATTCCCGGCCCTACCGCTTCATCCGTGTGGTCAAGTCGGTGGAGATCCCCGGCAAGACCGTTCGCAAGATCAACGCCTCGGCATTTGGACCCGCGGGCATGGGTATGCGGGAAATCCTGGGTTATGCGCCCATCCAACCCGACGGATCGGTGCAGATCCAAGTACCCGCAAACGTCCCCTTTACCATCGACATCGTCGATGTCAACGCCAAGCGCATCACGGCGCAGCACACCAGCTGGTTGCAACTGGTGCCGGGAGAAACGAAAAACTGCAATGGCTGCCACACCACGGTGAATAACACCTCGCATGGCCGCGCGGGCCTGACGACTGCCGTGAATCCGGGCGCACCGGCCACCGGCTCACCTTTCCCGAACACCAACCCGGCCATCGCCTTGACCAACGCCGGCGCAACCATGGCGCAAACGCTTAGCCTCAGCACCTGTACGGCAGACGGCAAGACCCCGGACGGCGCCACCACGCCCTGCTCGCAGATCTTGAGCGCGGACGTGGTTTACGACGGCATCTGGACGGTTGGCACGACGCCGCCGCAAGCAGACACGGCATTCGCATACACTTATGCGAATGCCACGCCGACGGCGCCCACCAATTCGAGTTGCGCGGCATGGAAGGCGCAATGCCGCAGTACGATCCACTATTCAGTGACGCTTGCCGGCGTCGCGACGCCCAATCTGTTCCTGCAATCCATTTGGGAAAAGGCCAGCCGCACCAACGTGGTCAACGGCGTGATGACCTCGACCACCTGCTCGGTCTGTCACGACCCGGTGAATGCCATGGCGATGGTGCAAGTTCCCCAGGGGCAGCTTGACCTGACCGCCACGGTATCCAATCTCGACCCGACTGTCATCACCTCGTATGAGCAACTGCTGTTTGCACATAACGCACAGACGCTTAATATGGGCGTGCTGCAAGAATTGCTGGTGCCGGCGCCCGGACCTCCGGACCCGGTGACCGGCTTGCCGACGACGATCATGGTGCCGGTCTCATTGGCGCCGCCGATGGCTGCCGGCAGCGCCGCAGGTTCGACGGCTTTCTTTAGGATGTTTGACGGTAGTTTTCATGACCCGGTACTCGACCACACAGGTTACTTGTCTCCCTCGGAGCTGCGATTGATAGCCGAATGGTTGGATATTGGTGCCCAGTACTACAACGATCCGTTTGTTGCGCCCGTAGCGAACTGACCTGATGCGTCGTCTGCTCGCGCTGGTGCTGTTGGTGCAGGCGTTAAATGTAGGTCTAGCGAATGCGGCGGCGAAGAACCTGGTGCTGGTCGTCACCGATCCGTACCTGGAAATGCACTCCGGGCCCGGGCGCGGGTTCCCGGTTGTCTATGTCATCGGCCGCGACGAACTGGTGACGGTGCTCTACAGCCGCACCGACTGGTACAAGGTGCGTTCGCTGCACGGCAATGAAGGATGGGTGCGGCGCGCCGATCTTGCCCGAACGCTGTCGGAGTCGGGCGAGCCGGCGCCGATACCACCGTATCCTGATTTCACCTCGCATCGCTGGGAGCTGGGCGCGGGGTACGGTGTCTATAACCGCGAGAATCTCGTCACGGCCTATGCCGATTTCGGATTGACGACCAGCCTCGATGTGGAATTCGCCGTGCAACAGGCCTTCGGCACAATCGACAACCGATATATAGCGACTATTGGCGTGCGGCACACGTTCATTCCGGAGTGGAAGTGGTTCTCGCCCACGGCCGGCATCGGCACCGGCTATCAATATTTGCAGGACAAAGTTCCGCCCGCGCCGCTGCAAAAGAGCAACGAGATGGCCTACGTTTCGTTGGGCGCGCGCGGGTTCATCACCAGGCGATTCCTGTGGCGCGTCGATTGGCGCCACTATGTCGTCTTCAACAACCTGAATGTGTACGAGGATTTAGAAGAATGGAAATTCGGCTTAGCTGTATTCTTCTAGCCGCCACGCTGCTCTGCGGTTGTAGCTGGTTCCACCGCGGCAACAAGGCACCGCCGGAAGTCGTTGCCGAGGAGCCGCAGGGGGAACCGTCCATCGTCGAGCCTCAGGTCACCCGGCGCGCCGTAAAAACCCCCCACATCAAGGCCAAGGATTTCGAATTGGGCGCCTACTACGGCGCGCTCAGCATCCAGGACTTCGGCACCAATCCCCTGTATGGCGTGCGCGCCGCCTATCATGTCTCGGAGGACATTTTCATCGAAGGATTTCTAGCCAGATCCAGGGCCGGCACCACCAGTCTCGAGGACGTATTCCCGAATATTACGGTTGTAAGCGACTCTGGGAGGCGCTTCACGTATTACGACCTGGACGTAGGCTACAACGTACTTCCCGGCGAGATCTTTCTCGGACGAGGTCGCGCATTCAATTCGGCCCTATACGTGACGGTCGGCATGGGTGATGTGAAATTTGCCGATAAGGACCAGTTCGCGCTGAACTTTGGCGTGGGTGAGCGGCTTCTGATCACCGACTGGCTGGCGCTGCATGTGGACGTACGCGACCACATCTTTGAAACCAGCCTGACGGGGCGCACCAAAAATGTTGACAACTTTGAAGCCACTATCGGATTTACCATTTTTTATTGATTTAGGAGAAACGATTCATGCTTAGCACTTCGACATTATTGAAACGCTGTGCGATGGCCGCGATTGTCGTCGCCTCGACGGCGTTCGCGGCAAGCGGCGATGCCTCGGGGCCGGCGCCCGCTTTCACGCTGACGAGCTTGAGCGGACAGCCCAGCGGCCTGAGCGCATACAAGGGCCAGGTTGTGATGGTCAATTTCTGGGCGACCTGGTGCGGGCCGTGCCAGCAGGAAATGCCGCTGCTGGACCAGATGTACAAAAAGTACAAACCGGCTGGATTTACGCTCATCGGCGTCAATGTCGACAAGGAAGCCCCAGCGGTCAAGGAACTGCTGACGCGCAAGCCGGTCAGCTTCCCGGTGCTGCTCGATCCGGCCAATGAGGTCAGCAAGGCCTATCACGTCGATGAAATGCCGAGCTCGGTCATCATCGACCGCAAAGGGCAGATTCGCTACATTCATCGCGGCTACAAGGCAGGCGACGAAAACGATTATCAAGATCGCATTCGCCAGCTCATTCGGGAGTAACTCGTGCGGGTCCGACCAGTTTTGCTCATCGCCACCCTGTCGGGTGCCCTGCTGCTGTGTAGCGCCTGCAGCATTCAGCCCTGGGTGAAGCCCTACGAGCGTGATCGATTGGCGGATCCCATCATGGCATGGGACCGCGACGCCATTTCCAACGCTTATTTGGACCACGTTCGTGAATCCCGAGAAGGATCGCGAGGCGCCACCGGCGGCGCGGGCGGCGGCTGCGGCTGCAATTGAAGGTACGCATGGCGCATAGGCACATCTTCGCTCGCGCAGCAGTGATCGCTGCGTTGCTGCTGATTCGCAGCACGAGCGCCGATGTGCTCCCCGACAATCGGGCGGATGTTTTTTACAGCAAGTACAGCGGCGGCGGCATGGACATCACCGGCTATTCCGCAACGGCGCGCGCCAAAATCACGGAGAATTTCGCCCTCGAAGCCAACTATTTCGTTGACAAGGTCAGCGGCGCCTCGGTCGATGTGTTGAGCTCGGCGAGCCCCATCAAAGATGAGCGCCGGCAGAAAAGCGGCACGCTGGAATACCTGCACGACAAGACCACGTACACCGCGTCGTATATGTCGAGCGTTGAACGCGACTACATATCGGAGACGGCGAGCTTCTCGCTGAGCCAGAGCATGTTCGGCGATTTGACCACGGTGACGCTGGGATTCGCCAGGTCAAATAACACGGTTGGCGACAACGGCGGCACTGCGAATAAGCCCGATGTCACGTGGGTAGGGCACGCGCTGACCCGCGCCTATAGCGGCGGCGTGTCGCAGATCATCACCAAGAATTTCATCGCCGGCGTGAATCTTCAGGTCATCACCGATGCAGGATATCTTGCGAATCCGTACCGAGAGATCCGTTTTCTCCTCGGCAGCACGAGAGGCTACGGCTTGGCGAGCCAGGTGTATCCCGATACGCATACCAGCACTGCAGTGCAGGTCCAGGCGAAATATTACCTACCCTACCGCGCCGCTGTGACCGGCTTGTATCGCTACTACAACGATACCTGGGGTGTGGTCGGCAATACCTATGAGCTCGACTACACCCATCCCATCCGCGACAAATGGATTTTCGAAGGACGGGTGCGCTACTACAAGCAAAGCGCGGCCTCTTTTTACAGCGATTTATTTCCTTTCCAGTTCGCGCAGAATTTCACGGCTCGCGACCAAAATCTCGCCGCATTGGACAACACCACGATCGGCGCCAAGGTCACCTACGCGTTTCTGCCGGACGGCTGGAAGATTTTCAAGCGCGGCACCGTGACAGCCGATGTGAGCCGCATTCGCTTCAACTACCAAGACTTCCGCGACATCAAGAATTTTGGTGTTGCGCAGGGGTTCGCGCCCGGTACCGAGCCTCTGTATCAATTCAACGCTACGGTCTATCAGCTCTATTTGTCGATGTATTTCTGACCGGAGCGCACTTGCGCGCGCCACCAGAAAAGCAGCATCGGAGCGAGTGCGCAAGAAATGGCGATCGTATCCGCCACCCAGTCCCAGAAATCCCGGTCCCGGTGCACCATCGGCAGTCCCTGCACGATCTCTATCAGAGCCCCGAAGCCCGATAGCATTGCGGCCACGGCAAACAGGTTTTGCCTCGGAAACGCGGAGACCGCAAGGCCCGTGAGGACATAGAAGGCAATGAAGTGCGTCGCCTTATCCCAGGGCGTCAGTTGCACGACATGCGATGGGGGCATCACGGCGCTGTAAAACGTGAAGAACAGGGCGGCGAAGAAGGCAAGTCGCGCAACTCTCATCAATAGCGATATGCTTGGCACTGAAGGTCCCAAAAAAAGATCACAATAGCAGGAAGAGTGCACATGAGCAGATCCGTACTTTTAGGCGCCGCTGTCACACGCCGGGCGCTGGTAAAAACCTTAGGCGTTGCGGCCGCGGTAACCGTGCTACTGCCGCCCCGGCAGTCGCAAGCGGCCGAGCAGCCGCATCTTAACGTCAAAGATCCCGCTGCTCTGAAGCTGGGCTACGTCGAGAATGCAAGTCAGATCGATCTCAAGAAATACCCGGCGTATGTCAAGGGTTCGAATTGCGAGAACTGCCTGCTACTGCAAGGCACCACCGGCGCCCACTATCGGCCCTGCAGCTTGTTCCCTGGCAAACTCGTTTCGGTCAGCGGCTGGTGCAGCGGCTGGAGCGCCGAGATATAGGCATCTCTAACCCGCACGCCAACGGCGGGGAAGTCGACGAAGAATCCGTCCATGCCGCGATTCAAGTATCGCCGAATCTCACCTTCAAGGTTGCCCTGAGCGGCGGGCGCCGTGCCTATTTTGAGATCGTCCGGCAGGAACTCATTTTCGGCCCGGAACGTCCAGACGTGTACGCGCAGATTGACGGCATGCGCCGCCTGTATTGCTTCAGGAGTGGCCAGCGCTTTGTCGATACCGATCACATCGGCATGTTTTGCAATCTCGCCCAAGTCACCGAGTTCATGTTCCAACAATTGCACGAGCGGCAACTTCGTCATGGCGCGCAGCTGCCGCAAATTGCGCGGATCGAAGGACTGGAGGAATACCGGGGAGCCGCTATTCGCATAGCCGTAGCGCCTCAAAGTATCCAATAGCGCCAGTTCCAGCGGCAGGCCGATTCGCGTGAAATGAGCCGGATGCTTGGTTTCCGGATAGACGCCGACGGGCCGATTTTTGCCCGCTCGGCGATTTGCGCTTAGAACCAACTGCATGATTTCATCAAAGGTGGGCACGCTGAATTGGCCGTCGTACGGCAGGTTTTGCGGCCGCAAACTGCCTAAACGCTCGCGTGCGCGCAGGCGTTTGATCTCCGACAGTGAAAAGTCTTCGGTAAACCACCCTGTCATGGATTCGCCATCGATGATCTGGGTGCGGCGGCGCGAGGCAAACTCCGCATGCTGCGCCACGTCGGTGGTGCCGCCGATTTCATTTTCGTGCCGGGCGATGAGCACGCCGTCGCGAGTCATCACCAAATCAGGCTCGATGTAGTCCGCGCCCTCTTCGATGCCTAAGCGATAGGACTCGATCGTGTGCTCGGGACGCTCGCCGCTGGCGCCGCGGTGCGCAATGACGACTATTCTAGACAAGGGAGGGATTACCCATCGATGCGGGTAAGTCTAGCGCAGACTTAAGAGACAAGGCTCCGTTGCAGCGGAGCCTTTCCCTTGAGTCGATTGTCCTGCCTATCGCGGTGGCGCTAGCAGCTCATACGGCTCGTGCGCTGACAACGGACTGGCTGAGCCGGGAATCCACGGCGACCGCTGCTCTACACGTTCCAGGCCCCAATCCGCGCGAAGCGAAGTGGGCTGGGCCGCAAACGCGGCACAGAATGCGAAGGCAGCAGCTGCAGCAACCGTAAATCTTCGACGAGACATACTCTCTACTACCTTAACTTAGGAGGCATGCGGGGGGTTGAGCGGCGGCATATCAAGTGCCGAGGCATGCGGGGGGTTGAGCGGCGGCATATCTAGTACCGAGGCATGCGGGGGGTTGAGCGGCGGCATATCAAGTGCCGAGGCATGCG
>Ga0193728_1000968_pt1 | contig 14320 bp, 13 predicted proteins | sample U1c1metaG_FD_143037 | JGI IMG/M metagenome (GOLD analysis project Ga0193728, IMG submission 143037) | Soil microbial communities from a riparian zone of the East river system, Colorado, United States - U1c1 | ecosystem: Environmental > Terrestrial > Soil > Riparian zone | place: USA: East River...
GCCATGCTCCTCGCGATATTTGATGATGGCATTGGCTACACGCGAGTTAATTCCTGAGACATGTTTAAGTAACGCAGCTGAGGCAGAGTTGACTTCAACACCAGCGAAGTTTACGCACGAAACTACTACGCGCCCCAGCATACTTGCCAGTTCCTTTTGATCTACATCATGCTGATAAAGCCCCACTCCAACGGCCTTGGGATCAATCTTTACCAGTTCGGCCAATGGATCCTGTAAACGCCGGGCAATCGAGATGGTGCCACGCTGTGTGGCATCTAGCGTGGGAAATTCTTCACGAGCAGCTTCTGAGGCCGAATATACCGATGCTCCCGCTTCATTTACGATCACATAGCCGATCTTGTCTCGCTCCCCTGTCTCCTCCTCCAACTGGTGGATTAGACCAGCCACCAGTTGCTCAGTCTCGCGTGAAGCAGTGCCATTGCCAATGGCAATCACACCGATAGCATACTCTACCAATAGCTTGCGCAATACCCGCTGCGCTCTCTCATCCTGGTGCAGATAGATCGTATCAGATATCAAATACTTGCCAGTCTCATCAACCACTGTCACCTTACAACCAGTACGATAGCCAGGATCAAGACCCAGAACTTTCTTCCCTCGCAGTGGAGGCTGTAAGAGAAGATTACGCAGATTAGTAGCAAAAATATTGATGGCATGCTCTTCGGCCTGCCGTGTCAACTCCACACGAACCTCACGTTCCATCGATGGCGCCAGGAGACGTTTATAGCCATCCTCCATTGCATCCTCAAGATGCCTGATAAACGGCGAGGTTGCTTTTACCGGATAGTGCTGGATAACATTATTTTTGGCCTGCTCATAAGGCAAGGCAACACTGACACGCAACACGTCTTCGCGCTCAGCCCGATTGAGGGCAAGAATACGGTGCGGAACAAGTTTGGTGATAGCTTCATTAAACTCATAGTAGAGTTGATAGACACCGTTGGGGTCCTTCTCTGCAATCTTATCAGGATCAGCTACGTGTGCACTCATCGTTGAGTTCCTAAAGAACGAGGACCTCACACTGCCACGGACATTTGCATCTTCGGCAATCACTTCGGCCACGATATCACATGCTCCTGCATAGGCTTCCAGACTGGTCTCAACACCTTTCTCTGCATCTAAGAAAGGACGAGCATACTCCTCCAGCAGAGCTTCAGCATCGCCGGACAATTCAGGCTGCTGTAAAACAATATCGGCTAGCGGAGTCAAACCCTTCTCACGTGCTACACTGGCACGCGTTTTGCGCTTGGGTCGATAAGGTAAATAAAGATCTTCAACTTCTTGTAGGGTCGTTGCTGCATCAATTGCAGCTAGCAATTCTGGTGTTAGCTTGCCCTGGTTATTGATCAGCCTGCGAACATCCAGCTTCCGCTCGTGCAACGCCCGTAGCGATAACGTTCTATCGGCAATTGTCTGGATTTGTACTTCATCAAGGCTCCCTGTCACTTCTTTGCGATAGCGTGCAATAAAGGGAACCGTATTACTTTCGTCTAGCAGAGCGATCGTGCGTGCAATCTGCCCACTGTTTAAGCTCAGTTCAACACTAAGCACTCGGGCTATATCCGTAACGGATAACGCCTCTTCTTGAGGGACTTCTGCTACTAATGAGGATTGATTTGCCTGTTCCTGAGTTGCCAAATGTGTAAGCCTACCTTCCTTGTTGCTCTCATTGATATTTGTAGGTTGGTGCTTCCGGGAATTGCCTAAAGCCTGCCTGTCTAAAGTGGTGATCAGTCGTAAGAGCGTCAGTAATACCGAAGCGTCTCATGATGACAAAACTGCTTGCATCCACCAATGACCACTCTTTATCAAGACGTGTTGCCAACAATCGCCAAGCCTCCCTATGGAGCATCTGATCGATATAAACTATTTCTATGCTTGCATTTGCTTCGATAGCATTAATCCATGCAATTACTTGTTGACGGGGAATATGATAGCGACTGGAAAGGAGGGCTACAAGCTCAGTGATAACATAATTGGTTGTGACCAGACGATGCTGTCTTTTCAGCACATTTCGCACAGATGTAGCCGCTCCAAGATGAAGTGGGTCCCCATCGTACAAATAATATGCCCATCCTGAAGTGTCCACAAATAAATCATTTGTTCTCGGCATGATTATCCAGATACGCCTCCGCCAGATACTCATCAATCCTACTCGTCCAATTAGGGTCTTCCTCTTTAATAGAGACGCCTCCAGCACGCAGACCAAGTGGATCATCGTCTAAAACCCCTTCCCCATCTGCTAGTTGCTTGTAAACGGATCGCCATAGCTCCATCCAATCAGCTGTTCCTTGCACCCATTCTTGAAAGAGTGTTTCCGGTGTCTTCCCCCATCTTGCAGCATACTCCGCAAGTTTATCATATTGCTCATCTGAAACCTGAAATATATAATCCATATAGGTATCTACCTTTCAATCCAAAATATATACGTATATACCCACTTGGAACATCTATTTTCTAAGCATCTATATACATATTTTGAGATCTCTCCGAAGGATATTCGTGTTTTTCTTATATTCTCCTCTCTTCTCCTGATCTATCTGTCATTTTGGAATAGATCTCCTTATTGGTCATATTTTGTACCCATGTTCGAAAGATCTCCTCTGGAGTCGTATTATGCTCTTTTGCGCAAAGCATAAGCTTGACATATTGTTCTTCCGGAACCTGAAATGTGCAATTTGTATTTGTCTGCTTTCTGGATGCAGATTTTTGTATCTCCACCCAGTCGGCTATTCCTTGCACCCATGCTTGGAAGACCCACTCTGGCGTTTCGTTTATCCTCTCTGCATAAGCTGCAAGATCGGCATATTGTTCTTCTGAGACTCGGAATGTGTGACTCATACGTCTAATTTCCTTTCTTATTCCAAACGTGTACATACGCATTTGAAATCCTTCTATGTAGCTTTCTCTAGGATCAAAAATCACAAGAGAGCACTACCTCACATAAAGTATATACAACCAAAATAGCTCTGTCAAGGGTTTAATGCAGCAATACACAAGTAGTGTGCGTAGCGGTTTTGCAGAGATGAAAGGACACCAAAAATTGAAGTTTTGACCTGTTTGTCTGCGAGGAGCGCAAAAGTTTCAGATCCTCTTCAACCTTGCCATATTGCTAATAAGCCGAGCGTTGCTGACTATGTGCCATTCTCGACTGGTACTTCACAGTTCCTACCCAACCACCGACCCAACCAAGGACCCAGGCAAGTATGATCCCACCAACAATCCAGACCAAAACACTGGTCAAAACAGGGTGAGCGTCTTGCTTCATAATCAATAAATCTGGCCAGGATGGTTGTACGTGCTGCCATGCAATATTGGCCGCGTCACCAGAGTTTGGGTATATATCAGGAGTCATAGTGTTCAATTCCTGCCCAAACTTGATAACCAAGCCAATTGCCAGTGAGAGCCAGAAGAAGATAGTCCCACTAAGGCAGGTGTGATAGCCAGCCCGACCTCCACGGAAAAATCCACCGCCTCGTCTGGTTGTCACAAAGCCAGCAAACATATAGAAGAAGAGGGCCATCAGGGTAGACAGCAAGAAACCTGCATTATTCCCAGATAAAACCACCAGAGCACCCAGGATACCTTGCAGTCCCCCCCACAGACATCCCTGGTTGGCAGGGTCAGGCAGTTGCCGCGATGATTTGGCAGGGTTAAGAGGTCGCTGCGGTGACTTGGCAGGCTGCGCAGGCTTCTGCACAGGTGGAGCCATCTGAGATCCTGGACTTCCGTTCGCCCCTTTGGGTGACTGGTTAGAATAAGCAGGACGCGGAGTTTGGTGATTTGTCCCAGACGGTATTGGAGGTAGCTGTGGATAAGAAGGGCCATTAGAGCCACTTATATACGCATGAGGTGGAGGAGGCGTCGGAGTGTTTGCATACGACGGTACAGGCGGAGGATTTGGCGTTGCATATCCCACCGCTGGAGCTGTCTGCATTGGAGGAGGAGAGGCAACCGTTACATCTGCGTAGCCACTGAATACGGGTTCACGTAACGCCTCTGCAAATTCACGCATGCTCTGATAGCGTTCGGTAGCATTGACTGCTAACGCTTTCAACAACACACGATCCATTTTCAGAGAGAGTGTCGGACTAAGCAAGCGAGGCGCGATCAGATCATCACGCATCGTACGACCAAGTGCAGCGGGAGGCAATCTATTGGTCAGCAACAGATACATTGTCGCTGCCATAGAATAAATGTCAGATTGCGGACAGGTCTTTCCCACGTACTGCTCAACGGGGCTGAAGCCCTCCGAGACAGCCTTGATCATTGTCCGAGTGGTTTCTGCAGGATCATAGAGTTTTGTCAGACCAAAATCAACGAGGACCGTGGTCTGCTGAGGTGTCAGGATGATATTTCCTGGTTTAATGTCGCGATGTATAATCGGTGGATTGCGGCTATACAATTCTTGCAAGATATCTACAATTGGTAACAACCACGCCAGCACTCCTAACTCACTACATGGACCAGACATCTGCTGATGAGGTTCGCTCTCCCCAACAAGACCACCAAGTACACGACCCTGCAGAATTTGCAAGAGATTTTGTCCCTCGATCAGCTGCATCACAAGGTAGAAGCGTCCATTCGCCTCAAACGCATCATAGACTTCTGGCAGGTGTTTGCTCCTCACAGTCAGGAGTACACTCGCTTCCATCAACGCCTGCCGACGCGCTGCAGGAGTCACATTATAGGTTTCTTTAATAGCGCAAGGGCGATTCCCTTCGCTGGTATCAATACCACGGTAGACTGCACCAAACCCGCCGCTATTGATCAAATCACCAATGATATACTGGCTTCCAATCACCGTTCCCGACGCAAGTGCTACTGGCAAGTTCATAGTAGAGTACTCCTGCCTCTCCCTCTAAGCCGCATAACGTCAACGACTATCTCAGCCATTGCCACCCACGATAACACTTTCCCTAACTATATAGACGTTTCAAACCATCTACGTTACAATGTTAGACAGAGTTACAGTTAACGGCCCAGAAAGCCCCGTCCTTCAAAGGTGGGGATGAAAGGGCCTACCTTTTTCTGGAGGGAGCTGTCGCACAGGGGTCCTAGTGGCTTGGCAACGACGCATAAATTTCATATAATTCATACATGGATAAACCACAGTATCAGGTACTCCGTATCTGGAAAATAACACATCGCATCTTGCGACAAATAGCTGCTCAGACCGATGAAAGTCTTGTAGAATTGTTAGACCGGATGGCACATGAAGAGCAGCAAAGAATACAGCAAAGGGGGGTTGAGCATGGTCAGCACAAGGAAGCCAAAGAAAGCTGAGAAGTCTGAAGAGCCGGAAGGTCTCAAGAACACCGTGCAAATCCGGCTGTATCCGACCAGAGCACAGGCACGGATGTTGCGCGAACACTGCCAGGAATATATCGACTGCGTCAACGTCATCATGCAGGCTCACGATGCCGATATGCTTCCGAAAGGCTTTAGCACCAAGGACTTTGTTGCACCACTTCCAAGCGCAGTCAAGAACCAAGTGATCCGTGATGCCCAGAGCGTCTACAACCGATCATTTGAGCTTGGCCGTATCCCACGTCTCAAAAAGCCCTTCGCTCAATGGAATAACCAGAATTGGAAGATGGAGATGAGTGAGACGAGGTCCCACAAAAAAGGAGGACTGAAGGGCGTACTGATCATCCCCATGTGGAACGGGACCAAGACCAAGCAAGTCAAGATCACGTGCTGTGGGCAAATGCCAGTCGGTGAAAAAGGGATCCTGCGCATCAAAAGGAAAGATGAGAAGTGGGTAGCCGATGCCACCACGACGCTCCCCATTCCTGCGCCTGAACAGGGTGAGGTTGTTATGGGTGTAGACACAGGCATCAAGGCCCCAGCGGTCGCCTATATCGCTGGTCAGTCAGCTCGGTTCTATGGCAATGGACGCCATATGAGATACAAACGACGCACGTTCTACGCTCGGAGGAAGAAGCTGCAGCACTTCAAAAAGAAGAAATCCGTCAAGCGGACCAAGAACAAAGAGAGCCGCTGGATGAAGGATGTCAATCACAAGATATCCAGAAAGATGGTGAACTACGCCCACAAGCAAGGTGTGGCAACGATCAAAGTAGAATCCCTTGAGGGTATCCGAAAGGGCACGACACGCACAAGTCGTGGGGCTTCTGCCCAGAAAAACAACCGCGCCCAGAATAGCTGGACGTTCTATCAGCTCACCGCATTCATCACCTATAAGGCAAGGCAGCACGCCTAGGTATCAAGGTGGAGATGGTTGATCCTGCCTATACCTCCAAGGAATGCCCAGCGTGTAAACACCGCAATGAAGCAGACGACCGAACCTATGTCTGTAAGGATTGTGGATGGAAAGGCCATAGAGATATTGTGGGAGCGATAAATATTAGCCGGAGGGCTGGCCTTGATGGTAACAGTCAAGGTGCCATGGGAGCCTGAGCTGCTCGACCCATGGAAGGCGGCCTGGGACCGCCTGATCTGGAAAGCGATGATCCCGAAGGTGAAAGCGATTGAGGGGGAGCTGAACCGGAACCCCCGTCATTTCTGGCTGGGAGATCTCAGAGGGCTCAAATTTCCCTAGCACAAAGCAACAGGGAAGTGAGAAGAAAAGACCCTGCCGTCACCACACAATCGGCAAGACCAGCAGTCGAAGAAGCCAGAGAAGCCATACAAGAAGGACTCGTTTTGGCAAATACCCTACTGAGAAAGATCTTGACGCCGACAAAAACAATTAGCAAAATCTAAACGAATGGCCTTCTTATATGATCTTCTTATCGAATAGGGGGCGATGCCGTTTGCAATACCCCCTACGTATGATACAATAAGCCAAGACTGAACTGATCTAGGCACATGTTGCAGGAGAAGAGAGCAAGCACTTGGGACAAAAAGTAATGTTTAATGCAGAAAGTGACCGTGATAAGACGGCAGAAACAGAACGCGAGAATATACCAGAAGCAGATCTCAATAGTCTGGCACAAAGTGATAGCCTGCGCCTCTATCTTCGTGAGATTTCACGCATTCCTCTGCTCTCAGCGGCAAACGAGGCTCGCCTTGCAGAGCTAGCCGAACAAGGCGACAGGGATGCGCGAAACCATCTGATCGAAGCGAATCTGCGACTGGTAGTAAGTATCGCCAAAAAGTATGTCGGTCAGGGACTTTCCCTGGAAGATTTGATCGGCGAGGGCAATATCGGACTTATCCGAGCTGTCACCAAGTTCGACTTTAGAAAGGGATTCCGCTTCTCCACGTACGCGACGTGGTGGATTAAGCAAGCGATTACACGTGCTATTCTAGAAGGGACTCGCGTGGTTCGCCTTCCTGTCTACATCATGGAAGAGGTAATGCGCGTCAAACGTACAACCCGCCAGTTGTATCAGGAACTTGGACGCGAACCAACACCCGAAAGTATTGGTGAGCGGCTCGGGATGCCAGCAGAGCGCGTGAGTGAGTTGTTAATTTGGGCCGAGAAGGTCTTTTCCCTCGATGCGCCTCTTTCCGAAGAAGAAGAGAATACTCTGGGCGATATCATCGAAGATATGCATGACCGGGGGCCATCGGAGATCACAGACCAACAACTTTTGCGCGAAGAAATTCGTAAAGTCCTTGGACAACTTACTATGCGTGAACGGCAGGTCATTGAATTGCGTTTTGGTCTGGTCGATGACCATGACCACACCCTGGAAGAAGTGGGCAAGAAGTTAAAAGTCACCCGTGAACGTGTACGTCAGATCGAAGAGCGTGCGATCCGTAAATTGCGCCATCCCCAGGCGAGTCGCATTCTCAAAGATTACCTCGAGTGAGACAAACAACTAAATAGAGTGGAAAAAATGGCAAGGAGTTGGTCTACGGAAATTCTCTGCCATGTCCTCGTACTTCCGCTTACCTGTGTCGATACGAGAGTGGCTCACTCTCGCATCGACACAGGACGGCTACTTGTGAGAAGAAATCCAATATACAGTACTTTTGGGCTGTATAGAGGATGGCAATGAGAAAAACCAAAAGAAAGGAGGCGGCATTCCTCTCCGTACTTAAAAAGTAAAGGTAGGGGTACCTTGCCGCAATTCAGATGGACGAACTGGCCGGGCAGTACGTAGGTGGCTACCTGCTAGAAGAGGAGATTGGGCGAGGCTCAATGGGAGTCATCTACCGAGGGAAGCAAATTGCCCTGGGACGCGAAGTAGCAATCAAAGTGCTACCCCAGAAGCTGGCAAAAGATCCCTCGTACGTCGCTCGCTTCATCCGCGAGGCCCAGATCATCGCAGGACTCAATCATCCTAATATTGTTCACATCTATGATGCAGGACAACTCCATACATTACTGTATTTTGCCATGGAGTTCGTACAAGGACCTACACTGGCAAGCTTGATCTCCATTGATGGCATGATCTTACAACATCTGGCCGCCGAGTATGCTGCTCAAATTGCTGATGCCCTTGATGCCGCTTATAGAGAACGCAACGTCATCCATCGTGACATCAAGCCCGAAAATCTGATGCTCAATCGTTGGGGAAAGATCAAGGTTATGGACTTTGGCTTAGCACGCGCTCCAGGCGTCCAAACCATCACGCTGGCAAAGACGCTTGTTGGTAGCATCTATTACTCCTCACCGGAGCAAATCTGGGGTCAAATACTGGATAACCGAAGCGATATCTATGCACTCGGTGTTGTCCTGTATGAAATGGTTACCGGACAGCGCCCCTTTAACGGACGTTCAATGTCTGAGTTAACTCAGACAATTACCAGCGGCAACCTACAACCTCCCAGCTTCCATAATCCAGAACTCTCGCCTCAGCTCGAACAGATCATCTTGACGGCATTGGCACGTGACCGCGACAAACGGTACAATGAAGCTAGTCTCATGGCACAAGACTTACGTAAGCTCAACTTAGAGCCACCAGCGCAACTGGTTGAGCCAATTTCTCCCATTCTTTCCGCTTCGTTGGCACTAGGACCTCAGTCGCCAAATGGGAATCCCCAGGCTTCACGTGAGCAAGCTACCATCCACCCCCCTAAACGACCAACCCAGCGTCCAAGCTATCTCAATACAGAGATATCACCACCACCAACGCCTTTTTTCGAATTCTCTGAGCGTAAGGACAACAATATATCTCCCATACACACCTCCACCCAACCAGTTCAGAAGGAGGGAGCACACATACAAGGACAAGATCTACCACACCAGATCACCTCATATCCCTCTATTCTCCCTTCAGAAGAGGGCGAGACTGTCGCTCACGATACAGAAATGGACACCTCTACATCTCATCCAAAAGCACAGGATCAGCATGGCATCTGGAATCAGGTGCGACGCCTGTTCCGTCCGCCTCAGCATTGAAAAACACAGGATACTATAAGCACACTCTCAGCAGCCCTCGAGGTCAGTCCTAATTTCCATTTCTAATTCGATATCAATCAATGCCTGCTCACCGTGAGCTAGACGCATAACAGCCTCACGCAAGTATGTAGGAGCATGTGCTATTGTGCAACGTTCATGAATTAATTTTTTAAGACTTATATCAAAATGAAAGCGACATTTACAATTCGGGCAGGCCGCAAGATGTCGCTGTACAATCTCGGTTTCAACCATACTGAGTTCCCGATCAATATAGAGGTGAAGACGTGCTACCGTTTGGACGCAGTCCAGACATTCCATAAAACGTTCTCCAATACATTAGCTCGCCATTGAATCTGTTCATAGTACCATAACATGCTAGCGAGGGTCTTTCATTCCCGCCTATCGTGAGATATACTGAAATTACTTTCTCAAAAGAAAGTGAAGGGATGCCCAGGAGAGGCAACCTTGTCTAGAGGAGCAATGCATGCAGGAACAGCCAAATTTTGACGATTTCGACAATTTAAGACAAGATTCATCGACCCAGGAACAAGAATGGGACGAAAATATAGCCATAAGTAATACATCGAATGAAAATTTTGAGGCAGGCGTCCTCGCACAGTTGGACAGCCTTTATCGTACAGCACTACGCATGACGAACAACACACAGGAAGCAGAAGATTTAGTCCAGGAGACAATGCTTAAGGCATTTCGTTTCGCCCATACCTACCAGCCAGGGACAAATTTGCGTGCGTGGCTCTTCCGTATCTTGAATACGTCAGCTATCAATCGTTATCGTAAACAGGCAACCCACCCCACACCAGCATCACTGCCCGAGGGGGAAGATTTCTATCTTTACAACCGTATTCGAGACCTCAGTGGACAAGAACTGAATCAGGGAGCCGATGAAGAGGTATTGAATCAATATCTAGATGAAGATGTCTATCAAGCCCTAAACAATCTCCCACCTAATTTCAGGATGGCTGTCATCCTTGCCGATATCGAAGGGCTCTCCTATAAGGAGATCGCTGACGTGCTGCAGATTCCCATCGGAACCGTCATGAGTCGTATATCACGTGCCCGCCGCCAATTACAGAAATCCCTCTGGCAGTATGCCCAACAACAAGGCTACGTTAAAAGAGAAGCCTCCTAATGCTCAGGGCAGGCATACAACGAATTCATACACCCCGTGCCCTCATAGTCATTGACTAAAACGGAGATTACCTGTAGAATCGTGCCGAAAACAGGACAAAAGAGAGGCAAACCTTACTCGATGGTAGATTTTTCGACCAGACCTGACGATGAAGAAGAACTCTATACACTGCCCAATCATGATCCGCTCGGTATTTTGAGCAGCACACAGAGAGTGGTACAGCAGAGTAAGCATGTCTGGATTAATCCCGAATATGTAGAGCAACTGAGTGAGCAATGGCTCCAGGAAGACACAGGGAACGCCAGCACACATCCTCCACTGTGGGACGATCGCTATCACTTTCACGATGGAACCGAACATACTGTCAACTGGCTGCTGGTCCTAGACGCCTTGAATTTCTGCTTCTGGCCTGAGAAGGGGCAGCCTCGCTGGTCTATCGAGTATCATGGAGAGACCCTGAACGGCTACTGGGCCGAAGCTGCAGCACTGAAACGAGCAGTCGAGGAGGGAATTCCACTGTGGGATGCCAAGACCCTTAGTACTATTGGGAGTGAAACGGTTGCCCACATTTTCCGTGGTAGTGGTGGTATTATTCCACTCTTTGAGCAGCGTGTCTCTCATGTACGCGAAGTGGGGCGTGTCCTATTAGAACGCTACGATGGTCAATTTGTACACGCAATTGAGCAAGCAGAAAACAGTGCTATCAAACTTGTCGAGTTACTGGTCCGTGACTTCCCTTCATTTCGTGATATCGCAACCTATCACACTCTCCCAGTCAAATTTCTTAAACGCGCCCAGATCTGCGTTGCCGATGTCTATAACGCCTTTGGCGGTCAACAATGGGGAACATTTGCTGACCTTGAGCAATTGACTATCTTTGCCGATTACAAATTACCGCAGGTCTTGCGCCATTATCATGTGCTTGAGTATGATTCGACCCTGGCGCAGCGTATTGATAACCAGGAACTACTCCCAGCAGAAAGTGAGGAAGAGGTAGAGATCCGAGCCGCCACCATCTGGGCCTGTGAGTTGTTGCACCGAACGATCCAACAACGTGGTTACGCGATGACATCTGCCGATATTGACCAAAGACTCTGGTTGATGGGACAGCAATCAACTGAGATGCGGCCATACCATCGTACACGCACAATCTATTACTAATATTTCTTTAACATTCAGATGACATAAAGTGCAATTACAGCATGAGCATCTTTGAATGTAAATTGCGTATAATGTCCTGCTCATGACGGGTAGTAACATACCGTTCAATAGAAAAAGCTGGTTATACGACGCTTATGCAGATACAAACTTTACTGGAGGCGTTAGAACAGCCACCGACACGCATCTACCAGGGTGATTCGCTGGCAATGGACAGTGAAATCACAGCACTTGCATATGACTCGCGCAAAGTAGTAGAGGGAGCACTCTTTATAGCTGAAGCTGGTTACCACACTGATGGACGCTTCTATATCAATGATGCTGCTCGGCGTGGTGCCATCGCTGCATTAGGTACACCACTATTAGATGAGACGCAAGCACTTCCTATCCCATATATTGCTGTAGCAGACACGCGTACGGCACTTGCTGATCTATCCTGTGCGTTCTATAGCTATCCAGCACAGAGCCTATGCACTATTGGGGTCACTGGCACCGATGGAAAGACGACAACGTGCAACATCATCAACACTCTACTTGAAAGTGGCGGCAAGCAGTCAGGGTTGATCACAACGGCCAATTTCAAGCTTCTCGACGAGGAGTGGGAAAATCTTGCACGTCAGAGCACACTTGAGGCATTAGAAGTGCAGCAATTCCTGCATCGCTTGCATGAAAGAGGGGGTAGCCATGCGGTACTCGAGGCCACATCACATGGCCTTGTACTGCAACGTCTGCGAGGATGCAGCTTTGACGTAGGAGTTGTTACGAACATCACCCACGAGCACCTGGATTTTCACAAAACCATTGATGCTTACCGCCGGGCAAAAGCGCATCTCTTTGAAATGCTTGATCCCGCCCGTGACAAGGGACTCGGGTGCCGTCCTATCGCCATCCTTAATCGCGATAATGTTAGCTATGAGGTATTAAAACCTTACTGCCGGACACCAATTCTTGACTATGGTATTGACACCCCGGCAGCAGTACGTGCCGTTGATATCGAACTCCACCCTCATAGTACACGGTTTCGCACTATCCTACCCGATAACGAATGCATCGTTGAAACACCTCTCGTGGGTCGTTTCAACGTGAGCAACTGCTTAGCCGCCATTGCAACGGCTTATAGCCAGGGAATTGCATTAGAAACCATTGTAAGGAGTCTGGCAACAGTCAAAGGGGTAGCTGGGCGCATGGAACGTATTGACGAAGGCCAGCCATTTACCGTTATTGTCGATTACGCACATACTCCAGACAGTTTGGGGAAAGTGCTGACCATACTGCGTCCATTGACGCCAGGAAAGCTGATGGTCGTTTTTGGCTCGGCAGGGGAACGTGACGTTCAAAAACGTCCTGTCATGGGACACATAGCCGCAAAAATGGCCGATTTCTTCGTTATTACAGATGAGGACCCACGCGAGGAAGATCGAGAAGCGATTCTTCGTGAGATTGCAGTTGGTGCAGAGGCAGTGGGTAAACGCCAGGGAAGCAATTTTCTCTGTATTGCCGATCGTACTCAGGCTATCGCCGCTGCGTTCGCACAGGCCAAAGCAGGTGATACAGTCCTGTTAGCAGGTAAAGGACATGAACAAAGTATTATCATGGGAAGAGAAAAATTGCCTTGGGATGATCGGCGAGTAGCACGCGAACAACTCAAGGCTAAGGGGTAAGCAAAGAGAACTTCCTCCTATTGTATAGCAAACCCGTTACTGTCAACGCTGATATCACGTTCCAAGTCATTGAGTACAAGCCACCATTTCGTCTTGGGGAGTCACTATGAATGCACTACGAATGCCTCTGGCATACCATTCACATACGGCAGCAGTTCTGCCTCATCTAACAGATGAGACCGTAACTCCATGGCTTATCCTAGAATTGTTACTGCTTTTTCTCATCTGTGCCATTGCAAGTTTTCTGGTGTGTAGACTAGCCAAAGCGCTATTTCCCAAGTTTCGCAGTGGTGAGCACAAGCCTGGAACGCATCGCCCGGACATGCCCCCAGGAGGACGCGAGATTAAAACAATCGAGCTACCCCTGGTAGGAGGCCCATCCTTTATCCTTACGATTGTAGGAACTGGCATAGGAGCTGCATATCTGCTCCATTTTAGTCGGGACCAATGGACGCTCTTGCTGATTGCCCTTGGTGCTACACTGGGTTATGCGCTTGTTGGCTTTATCGATGACTGGGGCAAGGTTTATCGCAATAGTGGAATTTCAGAACACACAAAGTTCACTGGAGTTTTTCTTGTCGGTTGCACAGCAGCAGCACTCTACTTCTTCCTACTACCTAACATTGGACAAGAAGCCTATAGCATCTGGAAAGATCTACCAATCCTCAATACTATCCTGTGTGTGCACCCAATTAAAGGTACTCAGAATTGTTCTATTGTAGGAAACCCTGTCTCTTATTATAGTTGGTTGATATTCCTGATACTCCTGACTGGTTGTGTTGGTAGTGCAACTTCGATCTGTGTCGACTTTAGTGATGGGTTAGATGGCTTAGCAGGTGGGCTGGTATTTAGTGCATCGCTGGCCATGGGTATCGTTGTAGCCAGCCTTGTTGGTCAGGAACCAAAGGGCCTCGTACTAGAAGTACTAGCATTGCTAAGTGCCGGAGCAATTCTTGGTTATCTACCATGGAACTGGCCTTCGGCTTGGGCCGCCAGGAAAGGGAAAGCGCC
>Ga0193728_1000969_pt1 | contig 14318 bp, 11 predicted proteins | sample U1c1metaG_FD_143037 | JGI IMG/M metagenome (GOLD analysis project Ga0193728, IMG submission 143037) | Soil microbial communities from a riparian zone of the East river system, Colorado, United States - U1c1 | ecosystem: Environmental > Terrestrial > Soil > Riparian zone | place: USA: East River...
GCTGGCCACCTCGACCCCGGCCTCCGCCATCGCCGTGTGGAACCCGTAGTTGGTCATCACCGTCACGACCACGCCTTCGCCGCGCAATCGTCCGGTGTTGCGTAGGTGCAGTGCGGCGAGCGCCATCAACTCGTCGCCGTCGACCACCACGCCGGCGCCGTCCACCGCCAGCACCCGATCGCCGTCACCGTCGAACGCGAACCCGAGCGCATGCCCACCGGTCTGCATCCGCTCGGCCAGTCGCTCGACGTGGGTGGAGCCGCAGTCGGCGTTGATGTTACGCCCGTCCGGCGTGTCCGCTATCACGGTTACGCTCGCCCCGAGACGCCTGAACACTTCCGGCGCGACCTGGTAGGTGGCTCCGTTGGCGCAGTCGAGCAGCACGTCCAGACCGGCGAGGTCCAGCGCGGCGAACCGGGTGTGCAGCTCGCGCAGGTAGTCCTCGCCGGCGCCGCGCAGCTCGCGGATGCGCCCGATGCGGGGCGGCGATCCCGCTGCTCCCGCGTGCCCGGCAGCCGCGGAGGCGTCCCTGCCCTCACCCGCGGCGCGCTCCAGCTCGCGCTCGATCTCCAGCTCAGTGTCGTCGCTCAGCTTGTATCCATCGCTGCCAAAGAACTTGATCCCGTTGTCCTGATACGGATTGTGCGAGGCGGACAGCACGGCCGCCAGATCAAACCCATACCGGTCGATCAGCAGCGGTGCGGCCGGCGTCGGCAGCACACCGCCGAGCAGCGCTTCTCCTCCGGCCGCGGCCACGCCGGCGGCGACCGCCGCCTGGAGCATCTCACCCGACTCGCGGGTGTCGCGCACGATCAACACGCGCGGCTGCTCAGCCTGTGTCAGCCGAGTCGCGGCCTGGGCGAGCCCCAGCGCGAGCTCTGCACTCAGTAGCTCACCGGCGACGCCGCGAACGCCGTCGGTCCCGAACAGCTTGCGCATCGACCCTTTCTAACGCTTGGAGAACTGCGGCCGCTTGCGCGCCTTCTTCAATCCGGCCTTCTTGCGCTCCTTCGCGCGGGAGTCGCGCGTCAGAAATCCTCGGCGCTTGAGCTCGCCGCGCAGGTTCGGGTCGGCCTCAAGCAGCGCCCGCGAGACACCGTGGCGCAACGCTCCTGCCTGGGCGGAGATGCCGCCGCCGTGCAGCCGTGCGACCACGTCCATCCGATCCTGATACCCGACCGTCTCCAGCGGCTGGCGAATGTTGCGTTGCAGTGTCACACGCGGAAAATGCTCCTCCAGGACGCGTCCATTGACCAGGTACGTCCCCGTGCCCGGTCGCAGCGTCACCCGCGCGATCGCCGTCTTGCGCTTGCCGGTCGCCCGATATCGCGCTCCGGAGGCGAGGTCGATGGCGGCCGTCGAGATCGGCTCTGCGAGCACCTCCTCGTCCTCGCGGGACTCGCCCTCGCCGTCGGCGATCTCGACCTCCTGCTCGTATGCCTCCGCGACGCTCGCGTACGGGTCGGCGGCGTCGGTGTCGCGGCCCAGCGGGTCCGCGCCCTCGGGGACGATGTCGACTTCGAGGTGTGCCCCTGGCACTGCCGGCTTCTCGCGCGGCGCGGGCTCCTCCTCGCTCTCCTCCTCGCCCTCAGCCTCCAGCTCGGTCTCGGCAGCCTCTGCCACGATCTCCTCGGCGACAGCCTCCTCTATGGCCTCCTCGACGATCTCCTCGGCGACAGCCTCCTCAATGGCCTCCTCGACGATCTCCTCGGCGACAGCCTCCTCTACAGCCTCGGCGACAATCTCCTCGACGATCTTCTCAGCGATCTCCTCGGCCACGACCTCCTCGTACACCTCAACCAGCTCCTCGGCCTCGGCGCGCTCCTGTGCCTCCTGCGCGGCCTCCAGCGGCGCATCCTCGGCGGAGCCCGCAATCTCAGCCGCATCATCGGTCGGGACCGCGTTGCCCGCAATCGGATCGAACTGCTCAGCCTCACCAGTCGGCTTGTCCGCGCCGTGCTCTTGTGCCTCCTCGAACGCCTCCAGCGGCGCGTCCTCGGCGGACCCGGCTATCTCGGCGGCGTCCTCGCTCGGGACGGCATGCTCGGCGGGCGTCTCCTCGGCGGGGGTCTCGGGCGTCTCGTCGTCGGCCATGGTGATGTCTATGCCTCTATCTCGAGTGGTTGTGGCTTCTGCGCGGTGTGAGGATGCTCGGGACCCGCGTATATCTTGAGCTTCGTGATCTGCCTGCGCGCGAGCCGGTTGCGGGGCATCATCCCTTTGACGGCGAGCCTGATGACCTCCTCGGGCCGGCGCGCGATCATCTCCTCGAACGTGCGCGAGCGCAACCCGCCCGGGTAGCCGGAGTGGCGGTAGTAACGCTTATCGGCTCGCTTGTTGCCGGTCACCGCGACCTTCTCCGCGTTGATCACCACGACGAAGTCGCCCGTGTCCACATGCGGTGTGTACTCGGGCTTGCGCTTGCCCCGCAGCAGGTCGGCGATCTGCGTCGCGAGGCGACCCAGCGTCTTGCCGTTGGCGTCCACGAGCAGCCAGTTGCGCTCGCGGTCGGTGGGCTTGGCCACGTAGGTACGTGCCGATGGTGTTGAGATTGTGCTCATCGCGTGAAAAAGGCCGCACGTCAGCGCGCGGCGCAGCGGAACATCATAGGCGACTTGCCCGCCCTTCGCGGTGCCAACCGGTGCGGTGACCGGCGCCGACTGCGCTGTAGGAGATCCGGGCTATGGGTCACCCACCCATCCAACTCCCTACGGCATTACTCCCACTCGATGGTTCCCGGCGGCTTTGAGGTGATATCAAGCACTACCCGGTTGACCTCGCGCAGCTCGTTGATCATCCGCGAGGCGATCGTCTCCAGCAGCTCATACGGCAGCCGCGCCCAATCGGCCGTCATCGCATCGTCACTCGTCACCGCCCGCACGACCACCACGTATCCGTACGTGCGCTCGTCACCCTGTACGCCCACGGTCCTGACGTCCGGCAGCACGCAGAACGACTGCCACAGCTCGCGATACAGCCCAGCGCCACGGATCTCCTCCTGCAGAATGTGATCGGCCTCGCGCAGCACATCCAGCCGCTCCTTCGTGGCTTCCCCGCCGACCACCCTGATCGCCAGGCCAGGTCCCGGGAACGGCTGGCGCCACACCAACCGCTCGGGCAACCCCAGCTCGGCGCCGACGGCCCTGACCTCATCCTTGAACAGCGCCCGCAGCGGCTCGACCAGCTCGAACTTCAGGTCCTCCGGCAAGCCACCGACGTTGTGATGAGACTTGATCGTCGCCGTCCCCGTGCCTCCTCCGGACTCGATCACATCCGAGTACAGCGTGCCCTGCACCAGATACTCGGGCGGGTCCTGCACCGAGATCTTCGCAGCCTCCTCCTCGAACACCCTGATGAACTCCGCGCCGATCGCCTTGCGCTTAGCCTCCGGCTCGCTCACTCCGCGCAGCTTCTGCAGAAACCGCTCCTCCGCGTCGACCGCCACCAGCGGCACTTTGAACGTGTCCCGGAACGCGCTCACCACCTGCTCACCCTCACCCTTGCGCATTAGCCCGTGATCGACGAACACACACGTCAGCTGATCCCCCACGGCCCGGTGCACGAGCAATGCGGCCACAGAGGAGTCCACGCCCCCGGACAGTCCGCAAATCACCCGCCCATCGCCGACCTGTGCCCTGATGCGCTCGATCTGATCCTCCACGATCGACCGCGCCGACCAGGTGCGCTCGCACCCGGCGATGTCGCTCAGAAACCGCGTCAGTATCTCCTGCCCATAGGGCGTGTGCACGACCTCGGGGTGGAACTGGATGCCATATATCCCTCGCTCGGTGTCCTCCACGGCGGCGACCGGCGAGGCGCTCGAGGACGCGAGCGCGGTGAACCCGGGCGGGGGCTCGAACACCGTGTCGCGGTGGGACATCCAGCACGTCTGCTCCTTCGGCATCCCCGCCAGCAATCGCCCCGGCTCAGTGACGGTCAGGTCCGAGCGGCCGAACTCCCCCACCTCCGCCTGCTCGACCCGTCCTCCGAGCTCATGCACGAGCAGCTGCATGCCGTAACAGATGCCCATCACCGGCACTCCCAGCTCCAGCAGCCCACGCTCCAGCTTGGGGGCGTCCGGCGCGTACACCGAAGCCGGCCCGCCCGACAGCACGATCGCGCAGGGCTTGCGCCTGGCGAGCACCTCCAGCGGCACGCTGTGCGGCAGCAGCTCGCTGAACACTCCGCAGTCGCGGATCCTTCTGGCGATCAGCTGCGAGTACTGACCGCCGTAATCGAGGACGACCACCTCGTCTGTGGCCACAGGTGCAGCATTCGGGCGCTCGCCGCCATCGGCCGACACAGACGCCGTGGCGGCCGAGCTAGTCATTGACCAGTGCTGCGGCCTTCCCGTTCACTGCTCCCATGCCGACGGCCTGGTCGCGCTGCAGCGCCTTGCCCTCGGTTTGCAGCGCCGGCGCGATCACGACCTCCGCGCGGTTGAACTCGGCGAGGTCCTTGTGCCCGCACGTCGCCATCGACGTGCGCAGCCCGCCGAACAGGTTGAACGTGCCGTCGTTCTCGCGCGCCGGTCCGACGAGGATTTCCTCGAGCGTGCCGTTCTGCGTCGTCGCCACTCGTGCTCCGCGCGGCAGTGTGGGGTGAAACGTGGCCATACCCCAGTGAAACCCCCTGCCGGGCGCCTCATACGCCCGCGCAAGGGGCGATCCGATCATCACCGCATCGGCGCCCAGCGCGATCGCCTTCGATACGTCTCCGCCGTTGCGCATCCCGCCGTCGGCGATCACCTGGCAGTACTCGCCCGTCTCCAGCATGTGCGTCGAGCGCGCGTGCGCCACGTCGGCGATCGCGGTCGCCTGGGGCACGCCGATCCCGAGCACGCCTCTGGTCGTGCACGCCGCGCCCGGACCCACACCGACGAGGACTCCCGCGGCGCCCGTGCGCATCAGGTGCAGTCCCGTGTGGTAGGAGGCGCACCCGCCGACCACCACCGGGACATCGAGGCTGGGGATGAACTCCTTCAGGTTAAGCGGCTCGGACACCGTCGAGACATGTTCGCCGGATACGACCGTCCCCTGGATCACGAGCACGTCCAGACCGGCCTCCAGGGCAAGCTCGTAGTAGTCGCGCACCCGCTGAGGCGTCAGCGAGGCGGCGACGACGACTTTCTGCTCCTTGATCTCGGCGATCCGCTGGGCGATCAGCTCGGGCTTGACCGGCTCTGAGTAGATCTCCTGCATCTCCCGCGTCGCCGCCTCCTTGGGCAGCTGCGCGATCCGCTCCAGCTGCTCATCGGCGTCCTCGTAACGGGTGAATATGCCCTCGAGGTTGAGCACCGCCAGCCCGCCCAACCTGCCTACCAGCGCGGCTGTCTCGGGTGAGACGACGCCGTCCATCGCCGCTGCGAGCATCGGCAGCTCGAACTGGTAGGGACCCAGCTTCCAGCTGATGTCGATGTCGTCGGGATCGCGCGTGCGCCGCGAGGGCACGATCGCGATGTCGTCGAACCCGTATGCCTGGCGGGCTTTCTTGCCGCGCCCGATCTCTATCTCCATCGCGGCATCCTTTCAGTTCGCGCGGACGAGAAGACCCCGCACTCGGCGGGGCCATGGGGGCGGCGAAAGCACCGCGAAAGCCTGTTGTCGATGCAGACAGCCAAGTGGCTCTGAGCATAGCAACGCCCACAACCGGGCTTGGACCCTCGGATATGCTCGTTTAGCTATGAGCAGTAGGACTTTTCCCAGCTATGACCCGCATGCGATCGAGGCTCGCCGGCAGGCTGCATGGCGAGAGCGTGAGGCGTTTGCCACGCCCTCCGTCGAGTCCGATCGCCCCCGTCGCTACATCAAGCCCTCCGCCCCGTTCACCTCCGGCAACATCCACATCGGCCATGTCCGCTCCTACTCGATCGGAGACGCCTACGCGCGCTTTCAGCGCGCGCGCGACGTGGACGTGCTGTTCGCGTTCGGGTTCGACGCGTTCGGCCTGCCCGCGGAGCTGGGGGCGATCGAGCGCGGCGAGTCCCCCAACGACTGGGTCGCGCGCTGCGCCGAGCACATGACCGGTCAGCTGCGGCGCCTGGGCTTCTCCTTCGACTGGGAGCGCACGTTCATGAGCTCTGAGGCGATCATGTACCGCTGGTCGCAATGGCTGTTCCTCACGCTGCTCGATGCCGGGCTGGTCTATCGCGGCACGGGCGCAGTCGACTGGTGTGACACCTGCCAGACGACGCTCGCCACGATCCAGGTTGAGGAGGGCCTGTGCTGGCGCTGCCACAACCCCGTCCGCTTGATCGAGCGCCAGACGTGGTACCTGCGCATCAGCGCGTACGTACCGGAGAACGACCGGCGGCTGGGAGAGTTGGCGCAGAGCGGACGCTGGGACGAGGTCGCACTCTCCAGCCAGCGCTTCGTGCTCGGCCGGGTCGACGGCGTCGAGGTCGAGCTGACTGGGGCCGACGGGGCACGCCTGACTGTGTTCACGCCACACGCCGACGCGCTCGAGCAGGCGCGCTTTGTGCTGATCTCGCCAAAGCATCCGGAAATCGACGTGTGGGCGGTCGATCCGCAGGTACGCGAGCAGCTCAAAGAGCTGCGTTTGAGCGGACTGCAGCGAAGCTCGCGCGATGCCGGCGCGATCGCGCTGATCGACACGGGGCGCACCCTGTCCGCTCCCGTGGGAGACGGCTCACTGCCGGTGCTGATCTCACCGGGAGTGGACGGGCGCTTCGGCGCGACCGCCGTCTTCGGCATTCCCGAGCGGGATCGCACGGACGAGGTGATCGCCGAGCGACTGCCCGCACTACTGAGAGGCTCCTCCTCGCGGACCGACGGCGTGCGGCAATCGACCGGCGAGGCGTCTACGCCGCGCGAGGCCGTGCGCTACAAGGCCGAGGATTTCTCGATCTCGCGCCAGCGTTCGTGGGGTACGCCGATCCCGATTGTCTACTGTGAGACACACGGTGCGGTGCCGGTGCCCAAGGACAAGCTCCCGGTGCTGCTGCCGCTCGACATCACCCCGACGGGGATCGGCAACCCGCTCGCGGAGCTGCACGAGTTCGTGCGGACGACATGCCCGCTGTGTGGCGGGCCGGCCGAGCGCGAGACCGACACGCTGGACTGCCACTTCGACGCGCTGTGGCTGTGGCTGCCGGTCTGCGTCCCGCCGGAGTCGCGAGAGGAGTCGCTCGAGGAGATTCTCGCGCTTAAAGACCTCCGCAACTGGCTGCCGTCCGAGCGCGTCGTGGCGGGTTCGGACAGCGGCAACTTCGTGTTCGACCAGCGGATCGTCACCAAGGCGCTGCGCGACATCGGACCGCTCGCCTTTCTCGCCGACGGCGAGCCGTTCGCCGGCTGTCTGTTTCACGAGATGGTCATAAGTGAGGGACGCAAGATGAGCAAGCATCTCGGCAATGTCGTCGACCCCGACGCGCTCGTCGAGCGCTACGGCGCGGACACGGTGAGGCTCGCCGTGCTCTACGCCGCGCGCCCGCAGAAGACGCTCAACTGGAACGACTCGGCCGTGCTGCGCGCGCATCGTTTCCTCACACAGGTCTGGGAGTTCTCCCAGTCGCAGCTGACCACCGCGGAGCAACTCGCATCGGCCGACGGACTGATCTCCGCTGCGCCAGGCGGCGAGGAGCTCGCGCGGGGGCAGGGCGCCAATGGACAGACCGTCAGAGACACCACCGAGCATCTGCGGCTGAAACTCAGCCAGTGGTGCGAGAAGGGTGCGGAGAAGATCACCGAGGACATGGAGGGTCTGGAGATGCACAGCGCGGTACGCAACGTCATGCGCCTGTTCGACCGTATCCGAGACTTCGAGAAACGTGCGCTCGCGCGCGGCGATGAGCTGAGCGCCGCCGATCGGGGCGCGCTGCTGAGCGCGCTCGGAGTGCTCGCGCAGCTGCTCGCGCCACTCGCGCCGCACATCGCCGAGGAGCTGTGGATCGCGTTGGGCGCCGATGGCGACGCGCAGATACCCTGGCCGGGCGTATCTTCCCAGGTACCGGCATGAGCTCGTCGAGCACCTCATCCAGCGGCAGCCCCCACCAAGGGTCCGGGAAGCGGACGCGCTCGTGCGCCACGGGTCTCCTCTGCCACCGTTGTGACAACCGCTATCCACTGACCGACACAGTGTTCGCATGCCCAGACTGTGGCAAGGGTCTGGATATCTCCTACGACTACGAACTGGCCGCCCGTCACTTCAAGGACGTTCCGAGTTCCGAGCGTCCTCAGAACATCTGGCATTTCGAGGAGCTCCTGCCGATCCTCGACGCCTCCGCACAGGCGCGCGTCGGTCGCTACGCGGGCTACACCCCGCTGATCCACGCCGACCGGCTCGGCGCGGAGTTGGGCTTGGGCAACCTGTACCTCAAGGACGACTCCACCTCACGTCCGAGCCTCTCCTACAAGGATCGTGTCGTCTCGATGTCCGTCGCCCGCCTGCTCGAGCTGGGGCGTGAGGAGATCGGATGCGTCTCCACCGGCAACGTCGGCACCGCCGTCGCTTCGCTCGCGGCCAAGGCCGGGGTCGCCGCGTACGTGTTCTATCCCAACCGCCTGGAGGACATGAAGGCCCGCGCCTGCCGTGCGCTCGGCGCCGAGGTCTGCCAGGTGCAGGGCAACTACGACGAAGTCAACCGCCGCTGCCGCGAAGTCGCCGCGGCGACCGGCCTCGAGTTCGCCAACATCACCCTGCGCCCGTTCTACGCCGAGGGCGCCAAGACGGAGGCGTTTGAGATCGTCGAGCAGCTCGGGTGGCAGGCACCGGATCACATCGTCACCGCGGCCGCCGGCGGCACGCTGTCCTCGCGCATGCATAAGGGTTTGGGCGAGCTGCAACTGCTGGGTCTCGCCGAGACCGACGCGACGCGTATCCACATCGCCCAGCCCAGTGGCTGCAACCCGATCGCCAGCGCGATCCTGGCCGAGGAGGCCGAGATTCACGCCGTGACGCCGGAGACCGCCGCGCATTCGCTGGCGATCGGCGCGCCCGGCGACGGCTATCTGGTGATCGATGCTGTGCGTTCGCGTGGCGGCACCGGCGGCTTCGCCTCAGACCCGGAGATATTCGCGGGCATTGACCTGCTGGCGGCAACCGAGGGGCTCTTGACAGAGCCCGCCGGCGGCACGACGGTCGCGGTGCTCGAGAAGCTCGCGCGGGAAGGACGGTTCGCGCCCGATGACACGATCGTAGCGGTCATCACCGGCAACGGCCTGAAGACGCTCGACGAGCACCCGCAAAAGCCCTGGCCGGACAAGGTCGACTGCGAGCTTGACGCGATGCTCGCGGCGCTCGAGAACCTCGGGCGCGAGGCCAGCCCGATCGCGGCGTAGCCGAGCCCGAGACTGCATCAGGTCCGAGAGGATCCCCACGACCTCTCGGACGCCGCTCACGGTCGGATCTGCCGCTCGCAAGCCAAGGCCAGGTCGGCCTAGTTGTCGAGCGCGACCGGGCGATACTCTCTGGTCGTCGGATCCTGCTCCATCAGGCCGATCGTCTTGAGCGTCTTGACATAGCGGTGTGTCGTCGAGGGCGACATGCCGAGCTGATTGGCGAGCTCGATGATCGGACGCCAGGGCCTGTCCGGGCCGTAGCATGCGAGCACCGACAGGCCGCGCAGCAGCGACTGTGAGAGCTGGGGATCATCCAGCGCCGCGGTCAATGCTTCCCGGGAAGCGCGCTGCAGGTCATAGGCCCCGCGGTGGCTGCCCGTGGGTGGATCGTGGGCATTGTCCAACGCCGCCAGCAGCAGATTCGACACGGTGCCGCTGGGGCTCTTGCGCGCCGCGCGCATGACCTGCTCGACCTGCACGGGCGACAGAGTAATTGAGATGTAGTCGTGGTTGTTGTCATTGTCGTGCTTGTTCATCCTGATTTCTCTCCCCAGGGTGTGATGTTTGTCTGATGGCCCGTACAGGAGCGGTCATAGACCTGTTCTCTAGTTCTTTTCGAATAGCACCTGTGTTCGGATCATCAGCTACCCCACATAACGGAACTGTATTGGATCGACTGACTGGACTCTCGCCGCACGGGTGCGTGCGTCCCGCCGAACGATGCTCTGATACACCCCGCTGGGATGGACGACTCTGAGCATCCGCGCGTCTCACGCCGTTCGCGGGTGAGCCGCTTGCTCCCCTCCACCGCCGGCGGGCGCGCCGGCCTTTTGATCGTCGCGCTTCTGCTCGCCGGGGTGATCTTGTATGCCTTGTCGCGCCTGAATCTCGGCCGCGTAGGACACGCCCTGATCACCGCGACCCCCGGCTGGATCGTGCTCGCACTCGCGCTGATGGGACTCTCGCTGCTGGCGCGCTCGATCTCCTGGCACGAGGCGCTGCGCGCCGCTCTGCCAGGCACACGGATAGGCTGGATGCCGGTCGTCCGCGCCACGATGATCGGCGTGATGGCCTCCGCGGTGTTTCCGGGACGCATCGGCGAGCCCACTCGGATCGTGGTGCTCTCGCGCCGTCTGGTCGGGGCCCAGCGGCGGCTGCTGCCGATCGTGACGGGAACGGTGTTCTCGCAGACGCTGATCAACCTGCTCGCGCTCGCGGTCCTCGCGTCGGTCACATTCAGCAGCATTCCCGTCCACGGCCGGTTTGCGGCGATCCTCGCGGTCGCCGCGGTCCCGCTGGCGCTGTGCGCGCTGGTTCTGCTCGGCCCGCGTCTGCTGCGTTTCGGCGTACGGTCGGGCTCGCTGCGGGTGCGCCTCGCCGCCGCGACGGTCGCGCGGCTGCTCGGACTGGCCCGGCAGGGCCTGGCCGTGTTCGTGACTCCGCGTCACGGGATCGCCGCCGTAGCCGCCCAGCTGTCCGCTTGGATATTGCAGTGGCTCGCCTGCTATGCGGTTCTGCTCGCGCTCGGTCTGCCTGCCCATCCCCCGCTCGTGGCGGCCGCCGCGGTCCTGCTCGCCATCAACGTCAGCGCGATCCTGCCGGCGACGCCATCCAACGTGGGCGTGTTCCAGGCTGCCTGCCTGGTCGTGCTCGCGGCCTATGGCGTCGGCGCCGGTCAGGCGATCGCGTATGGGATCGTGCTGCAGGCCGTCGAGGTAGTGACCGCGCTGGCTCTCGGCGTCCCCGCGCTGCTCGGGGAGGGCCTGACCTGGCGGGACATCCGCTCCGCGAGCGCCGCGACAAGTGCAGATCACGAAACCAGCTAGCGGGTCGCTGGCCAAGCCAGGCCAGGACGCAGGGAGAGTGGCGTACTACGTACGCGAGCGACTGAGGACGCAGCCTGGCGCCGTGCCAGCGAGTCGCTAGCCGACGAGCGCCCGTAGGGACTGCTTGAGCGAGTGCGTTGTCTGCAGCACCGCAGTCGGCTCGTAGCCGCAGTGAGCCATGCAGTTTTCGCAGCGAGGGTCCCGGCCCCGCCCGTAGGCGCTCCAGTCGGTGGTCTCCAGCAGCTCTTTGTAAGTGCTCGCGTACCCGTCTGACATGAGGTAGCAGGGTCGCTGCCAGCCGAACAGCGAGTAGCTCGGTATCCCCCAGGCCGTGCAGTCGAAGTCGGCCTTGCCCTCCAGGAAGTCCAGGAACAACGGGCTGTGGTTCAGGCGCCAGCGCTTGCGCCGACCGTCGGCGAACGCCTCGCTGAACAGTCGGCGCGTCTGCGTTACGCCGAGGAAGTGCTCCTGGTCGGGCGCTTTCTCATACGCATAGGCGGGAGAGATCATCATCTCGTCGACTTCGAGGTCGTCGTTGAGGAAGTCGAGCACCTCGCGCACGGTCTTGGGTGAGTCGTGCGTGAAGAAGGTCGTGTTCGTCGTCACGCGAAACCCGGCCGCCTTGGCGACCTTGATCGCCGCGACGGCCTTGTCGAAGACGCCCTCGCGCTCGACCGATTCGTCGTGGCGCTCGCGCAGGCCGTCCATGTGAATCGCCCACGAAAAGTACGGGCTGGGCTTGAAGTTCTCGAGCTTCTTCTCCAGCAGCAGGGCGTTGGTGCACAGATACACGAACTTCTTGCGCCTGATCAGCTCTGCCGCGATCACATGGATCTCGGGATGGATCAGCGGCTCGCCGCCGGCGATCGAGACCATCGGCGTGCCGCTCTCCTCGATCGCTGAGATCGCCTGCTCGACGGGCATCCGCCGGCGCAGCTCGTGCTCGGGGTGCTGGATCTTGCCGCAGCCCGAGCAGGCGAGGTTGCACTGAAACAGCGGCTCCAGCTCGACGATCAGCGGAAACTTCTCGCGTTTGGCCAGTCGCTGGCGCATCAGATACCAGCCCATGCGCGTGCTCTGCCTGACTCGAACCGCCATAGGGCTACCTTAGTCCTCCGTGTCCCAGCCCTGAAGCGCGACCGCCGCGGCGCTGCGCAGCGCCCGCGCCGCACGGACCGCGCCGCCCAGCGCCTGCGGGCGAAACAGCTCGTGGCTGGGGCTGTCGAGCACGACCCGCACGACGCCGAACGGCCGTCCCGCGGCGCCCGCGGCGAGCCACGCCGACTCCATGTCCACGGCGAGCGCGCCGGCCGCGCGCAACTGCTCGCGCCGCTCGCCGGTCGCGATCTTGCCGACGCCCACGATCGGGCCGGCGCGCACCGTCATCCCGGCAGCGAGCAACGCGTCCGTCAACTGAGCGACGCCGTCACAGCTCGCACGCACCGGGTCGTGCCCCTCGTCCGCCGTCGCCAGCACCTCCTCGGCGACGATCACTTCTCCCGGGCGCGCCTGCGCGTCGAGGCCGCCGCAGAAGCCCAGCACGAGCAGTGCGTCGCCCGGCTCGCGCGAGAGCTGCTGCACCGCGGCGAGCGAATTGTCCGGGCCCATACCCGTCTTGCGCACGTGCGCCCCGCGCGCGCCCGAGCGGATCAACGCCTCCTCCAGCGCCAGCGGTGCAGCGACGAGGATTCGCCTCACGCCGCCCCCCGCTCGCCAACGGCCCTGCCGTCCGCCTCGCCCTGCTCGAGCTCGAGCTCGGCGAGTGCAACGCCTGCAGCGGCGTGCCCGCTCAGCACCGCGCCCTCGAGCGTGGCGGGCCAGCCGGTGTCGGTCCAGGTCCCGGCGAGCACCAACCCGGGCGTGGAGGTGTGGGCGCCGGGACGCAGCCGAGCGACCCCGGGGACGGCCCGAAACGTGGCGGCGTGCTCGCGCGTGGCGAAGAAGCTCTCAACCCGGGCATCGCGCGCCCGCGGTAGCAGCGCGGAGAGGGCGCGCAGGAAGCACTCGCGCAGCTCATCCAAGCTCATCTGCATCTCCCGCTCGGCGCCCGACAGCGACACCGCCAGATATTGGCATCCGGACGGGACACCGCCCGCGGCGGTGCGATCGAACAGGTACTGCACGGGGGTGTCCACTCCCGCCGCGAACCTGTGCTCGCAAACGGGCCGGTCATAGACGACGTGGACGTTTACGATCGGCGAGCTCTCCATCTGGCGCAGCCCGCCGGCGAGACCTGACGCGAGGGTGTCCAGCAGCCCCGCCGCGCGGGCATGCGGGACCGCTACGATCACGGCCGGGGCGAGCAGCCCGTCATCCTGCGTGTTCGGGGCATCCGCGCCCGAGCCACGGACCCGCAAGCCCGATCCGGCGCGCTCGATCGACTCGGCGCGCCAGCCCAGGCGCACCTCGACTCCGGCGCGTGCCAGCGCACGTCGGGCGGGCTCGGCGATCACCTCACTCAGGGGATGCTCGTGAAAGCCGATGTCACCCGCGCTCGCGCTCGCCAGCAGTCCCGTCTGGAACACGAACGCTCCGAGCCCCAGCGAGGCCTGCGCGGCGGGCAGGTTCAGGGTCGGCAGCGCGATCAGATCCCACAGTGCCGCGACCGCATCCGGGCCCTGGCCGTGAGCGGCTAGCCACTCCCCGAGGGTCTGTCGCTCGAGCGTCTCGTCGTCGGGATCCAGGCGCCCCAACGCGAAGGCGGCGCGAGCGGCGCGCAGGCGCATGGAGCGCGTGAGCTGGGGGTAGCCCATCAGCGCGCGCGCAAGGTGCAGCGGCGCCGGCAGGCGATCGCGGCGGAGCACCACGGTCTCACGGCCCGGGCTCAGCACCGGAATCTGAAGGCGCTCCTGCACGACCACGCCACGCTCGCTCCCGAGCCGGGCCAGCAGTCCGCGGTAGGCCGTGCAGCAGCGCAGGAACACGTGCTGGCCGGTGTCGATGACCAGGCCGTCGCGGTGGAAAGACATCGTGGCGCCGCCGAGCCTCGGCTTGGCCTCGAGGAGCGTGACCTCGTTGTTCGCCTTCGCGAGCGCGATCGCGGCCGTGATACCCGCCAGTCCGCCGCCGATCACGACGACCTTCACCTCGGTGCCCCCTTGCCTTGGGCCCCCTTGCGGTACTTCCACCGGTCGAAGCCGGCGAGCGCCTGGGCGGCGACCAGGGCCTTCTCGCTGCCGGGGAGGGACATGCG
>Ga0193728_1000970_pt1 | contig 14315 bp, 12 predicted proteins | sample U1c1metaG_FD_143037 | JGI IMG/M metagenome (GOLD analysis project Ga0193728, IMG submission 143037) | Soil microbial communities from a riparian zone of the East river system, Colorado, United States - U1c1 | ecosystem: Environmental > Terrestrial > Soil > Riparian zone | place: USA: East River...
GCGCCGGGTCGATTTCGTATCGGTCGCCGCGCATCGGATCGTGGATGAAGAATGGCACGGGCGACAGCGTGTGGCTGGTCTTCGCGACCGTCTGACCGTGCGCGTCGCGGATGACCACGCCCTTCTTGTCGCGCTGGAACATCTCGTCGGCGTTGCCGTGATCCGCCGTAACTACGAGAATTCCCTCGAGCTCTTCGACCACCTTCGCAAGGCGCGCGAGCTGGAGGTCGACCGTCTCGACCGCCACGACGGTGGCGTCGAATGACCCGGTATGGCCGACCATGTCGCCGTTCGCGTAATTGACGCGCGCGAACTTGTGCTTGCCGGTCCGGAGCTCGGCGATCAGCCGATCCGTGATCTCGGCCGCCTTCATCCACGGCCGCTGGTCGAACGAAACACGGTCCGATGGGATCTCGACGTAGGTCTCGATGTGGTTGTCGAACATGCCGCTGCGGTTGCCGTTCCAGAAATAGGTGACGTGGCCGTACTTCTGGGTCTCGGAGATCGCGAGCTGCGTGATGTGGGTCTCGGCGAGGATCTCGCCCATCGGCCGCTCGATCTCGGGCGGTTCGACCAGGTAGTGCTTCGGGATGTGGAGGTCGCCGTCGTACTCCATCATCCCGGCGTAGAGCACGTCGGGGTGGCGCACGCGATCGAACTTGTCGAAGGTCTCGTCGTCGAACGCGCGGGAGATCTCGATCGCGCGGTCACCGCGGAAGTTGAACAGCACGCAGGCATCGCCATCTTGCATCGCCGCGCGCGGCTCGACGACGAACGCCGGCAGATCTTGATCGATCACGCCGGGGTGGTCGGCGCGCAGCGTCTCGACCGCTTGCGTCGCGGATGCGAACGGCGGCGCGTCGGCGAGCACGTGGGTGTGCCAGCCGCGCTCGACCATTGCCCAATCCGCTTCGTAGCGGTCCATCGTGATCTGCATGCGGCCACCACCCGAGACGATGCGGGCATCGATACCCGACTGCCGGAGGTTGCCGAGATACCGCTCCACGCGGTCGACATATTCCAGCGCCGAGGTCGGCGCGACATCGCGGCCATCGAGCAGCGCGTGGACGTAGAGCCGCTTGCAACCGGCCTTCGCCGCGGCGGCGAGCATCGCCTCGAGGTGATCGAGGTGCGAGTGCACGTTGCCGTCGGAGGTCAGGCCGAGGAAGTGCACCGCGCCGCCCCGGAGGCCGCGCGCCATCACCTCGCGCCACGCCGCACCCTCGAACAACGCGCCCGAGCGAATCGCGCGACCGACCAGCATCGAGCCCTGCGCGTAGACCTTGCCGGCGCCGAGCGCGTTGTGGCCGACCTCGCTGTTACCCATGTCGTCGTCGCTCGGCAGCCCGACCGCCTTGCCGTGCGCGCGCAATTCGGCCCGCACGCCCGGGACCCACAACCGGTCCATCGTCGGGGTCGCCGCGATCGCGACGGCATCGGCCTCGTCACCCGCGCCGCGCCCGATCCCGTCCATGACGACGAGCACGACGGGACCCTTGGGCAGCTGGCGGGGGTGCGGGCGGAGCATCCCCGCACCTTACTTGATCTAGAAACGGTAGCCGAACGACGTGCCGAACCACGACAGCATCGTCTTGTCCTGACCCGTCACCACGAACAGCGGCGTGTAACCGGCGCGGAACACGAAGCCGCCTTTCGGATCGGAGTAGCGGTAGCCGACGTTCGCGGCGGGAATCGCGGTCACGCCGGTGAACCCCGAGGTCGCGTCGAACGTCGAGGCGTGGCCCGACATGTACATGAATTCGAGGCCGGCGCCGAGCTCGAGCGAATGCGAACCGCTGCGGATGCCGAGGTACTCCGCCATCAACGGCACCGTCGCCCAGCTCGCGGTCGCCGAATCGGTGGTCATGCCGTTCGAGGCGGTGGCACTGACGCTGATGTAACTGAAGCCGACGCGCACCGCGAAGTCGGGGCTCAGGAAGCGCTCGTAGTTGAGGCTGTAGAGCAGGCTCGTACCACCGAGCTCGATGTAGAGGTCGTTCTGCTTGTCGGGTTGCGCCTGCGCGGACACCGACATCGGTTGCATCATCGCGCCCGGTGGCGGCGCGGGTTGATACAGCGGTTGCGCAACGGGCGCCGCCATCGGGGCCGCGGGCTCGGCAACAGGTGGCGGCGGTGGCGCCGCATCGGGTGCGGGTGCGTCTTGCGCGAGGGCAGGCGCAGCGAGCAAGCAAACAAAGGCGAGCGGTTTAAGCATGGCGCCCGCTTCAGCAAGCGAGATGCCGATCGCCAACCGCTGATTGCAGGAATAGACGAGAGCGCGATCGAGAACGCCGGTTAACGCAGGCCTGTGATTTGCCAGCTAGTGCCGCGTCACCATCGCGCCGGTCCACCACTCGTAGTCGCGCTCGAGCTTGTCGTCGGTCGGGAAGAACACCAGGTAGCTCATCGCGTCGTACGGCAAGAAGCTCGGCCGCCCGCCGAGGTCGTGGCCGATCTGATGGACCGCGCGCCACGTGCCGGTATTGAAGTACACGGCCGGCTTGTCGCCGATCCGGCCGAGCGGCTGCATCGACGGGAAGTGCGAGTGGCCGTTGACGACGTACCGCAGGCCTTTGCGCTTCGCGAGCTGGTTCGCGGCGAGCCCGGCCATCTTGCCGTCGAAGCCGTGCTGGATGAAGCGATAGAGCTGGGTCATCCGCTCGTCGGAGCCGTGCGCGATCACGCGATTGCGCGACAGCTCGAGCAACAGGCGCAGCTTCTTGCCGAGATCGAGCGAGAACGTCTTGTGCTGGGTCTTCAGCCAGCGCGCGACGAAGTCGTTCGCGAGGAACTCCTCGACGGTCTCGCTCCACACGTCGCGGATCGGCTTGAATAGCTCGGGCCGGATCGCGCTCTGCTGGCGCACCCACGCCGGCACCGCGTACACCGGGCGAACGTCGTCGATGTCGTCGATCTCGTCGATGCCGGGATGATCCGTGCCGACGAGGCTGCGCAGCTTGCGCGGGAAGCGCAGGATCAGCTCGGAGCCGATCGCGTCGCCGATCGTCGCGTGGCCGTCGGGGCTGGCGTTGATCGCGTCGCCCGCGTTGCCGTGATAGGCGAGCACGCCGTGATCGCGAAACTCGAGCTCCTCGTGGAGCACGAGCCGGGGCAACCCGAGCGCATCCGCGATCCGTTGCTGCGCGGCCGGCGCGAACCGGAGCAAGCGATCGTGATTGCCGGCGACGTAATGAAACACCAGCTCGCCGGACGAGATCTTCGCGCGAAGTGCATCGAAGAATCCCTGCTCGCGCTTGATCGTCGCGTCGACGATCTGCTCGACGGTCTTGACGACGCCGTTCTGGGTCGCGCCGTGATACGGGCGATGCCGGCCGTCGAACCACGTCGGCGAGCGCACCAGATCGAACAGGTCGCCGACGACGCACAGCTCGGCGGCCCGGTTGCCGCGCACCGCGCCGATGCGCTCCCAGAATCGCGCGAACTGATCGGCCTTGCTGACCGCGTTGCCGTGCAGGCGATCGGTGAGGTGGATGTCGCTAATGAAGATGAGGAGAGGCCGCTCGATCCGACGATTGTCGCACACGCTGTTCGTGCTGTTGCAGCACCTTCACCAGCTCCGGGATGAACGCCTCGGGATGCTCGCGGTGCAGGAAGTGGCCACCGGGGACCTGGACCACCTCGTACGACGCGTCGAAGCAGTGGCGCGCCTTCTCGAACGCGCGCGGCTTCATGATCCCGTCGTCCTCGCCGGCGAACGACACCGTCGGCACCTTGATGTTGCCGCGCAGCGACTTCGGCGTCGTGAGGATCGGCAGCGACGCGTAGAACGCGCACGCCGCCTCGGCGACGCCGGGATGCGCGAAGCACTCCCTGACCGCCGCCGTCTCGCTCGCGGGGAGGTCCTTCCACGCCGGCGACCACCGCCGCCACAGCTCGTCGACATGCGCGAAGTCATTCGCGCGGACCTTGGCCGCCGCGCCACTGCCGCGCAGGCCAAGAAAATGCCGCATCTTCCACATCGCGCTCGGCGTCGGCTTGATCGATCGCGGATGCGGGATCGCGACGGTGACGAGGAGGCGCACGCGATACGGATCCAGCGAGGTCGCCGTGTACGCGGCGGTCGCGCCCCAGTCGTGGCCGACGACGATCGCGTTCTGCGCGCCGAGCGCTTCGATCAGACCGAGCGCGTCGCGGCCGAGCGTGTCCATGTCGTACGCGCCGTCCTTCGGGATCTCCGTCGGATGATAGCCGCGCAGGAACGGTGCGACCGCGCGGTAGCCCGCCTCGGCGAGCGCGGCCATCGTCGCGTCCCACGTGTGCGCGGTATCCGGGAAGCCGTGGACCAACACCACGAGCGGACCCGTGCCTTCCTCGAGATACGCGATGTCGAGGCCATTCGCGCGGACCGACTTCATCGGCCCAGCTTAAGTCACTTCGCGGGCGGGATGGCGGGAGCCGGGGCCGGCGTCGCGGCGCTGCCCTGGTTTTGCGGCGCGTCGCCGTCGACGATGCGGTAGTTCGGCACGCTCGACTTGTTGAACTCGAACCACGAGTCCTTCACCGGCTTGTCGAAGTCCGGCTTGTAGAACTGGAAGTGGTTGACGTTGTTCGAGGCGTCGACGATCACCGACTCCTTGACGCGGAACTGCGTCGGATCGGTGACCAGGTAGAGCACCTTGTACTGCGCCGACGGCTTCTTCGGCGTCAGCTTCAGCACGTAGTCGCCCTTGCCGCCGTAGCTCGACTTGTCGTCGAGTGCGGCGTTGAACTCCGACTTGAGGTCACCCTTGCCGTAGAGGAACGTGACCGCGACCGGCATCAGATCTTGCTAGATCGGATTCGTCACGACCTGCTTGTTGTCGTGCTCGACGACGTACAGCTGCGTGCCGTTCGAGATGAAGCTCTTCTTGACGTTGACCGTGGCGCCCTTTTGCTCGAGATAGTCCCACCGCATCTTGCCGGGCTTGACGATCCACACCGAGCCGCCGCTGGTCTTGTCGGTGCCGAACGTCGAGATGTGCACCGTCTGCTGGAACTGCGCGGTGACCTGCTTGATGTTCGAGTAGAACTTCTGGACGTTGTTGACGACGTCGACAGCCGACAGCTTCGCTGCGGCGGTGACCGGCGTCGGCGCCGGGGCGGGGGCCTTCGCGGGAGCCGCCGAGCCGAGCTGCGCGGTGAACAGAAAACCGATGATGTCGACGAGCATGTGGTTTGGACGCGTCCTTCCTCGCTGGATTCACTAGCGAGACCCGAGCAGTCTCCTCGGGTTGCATGGTGGTAGCATGACTTGACGTGAAGCTCCTGGTGGTTATGACGCTTGCGGCGTGCGGGTCGCCACAAGCTTCACACGTCGAAACGCCGCCGGACGAGCCGCACACCGCGATGGCCGGCGATGACGACCCGAAGCCGAGCTACGGCAAAGCCGAGCTCGAAAAAGCTCTGATCGCCGAGCGCGGCGCCGAGGCGACGAACGAGCGCCGTGTCGCCGACGCCGAGACCAAGGGCGACGACGAGGCGCTGCGCATCGCGACCGCCGACCTCGGCGTGCGCCGCCGCTTCATCGTCATGCTCGAGACTTGCCAGCAGAGCGGCCACCTGTGCCCGCCGCGGCTCGACGACCCCGGTTTCGCGCTCGAGCCCAACCCGCGGTTCGATCTCGCCGACTGGCAGAAGCTCACCGCCGACCTCCACGGCCGCGCGTGTGCGTGTCGCACGCTCGCGTGCATCGATGCGCTCGACGATTCGATCAACCAGCTCGAGCCGCGCCCGATCGACGACGTCCGCGGCGACGAGCAAGCGAGCACCGGGCTCACCCGTGCTCGCGAGTGCTTGTTCCGCCTGCGCGGCAAGGCCGTCGCGAAGATCACCGCGCCGGCCGAGTAGTCACACGGCGTAGAAGTCCTCGGGAATCGTCTCGGTTGGCCGCCAGTCGACCTCGCCGGCCTCGGCGCCCTTGTACTGGATGAACGTTTCGGCGCACAGCTCGTCGTTCTTGCGCGGGCCCTTGCCGCTCGCGGCCTCCATCCATTGCAAACCCTGCGCGAGCGACATCTGCCCGGTACGCGCGAGGCCGACGACCAGCACCATGAGGTGCTTGCAGGTCGTGCCTTGCAGGCCCATGCAATCCTCGAGATCGGGCTGCGCGCACCCGTAACGGCCATCGAAGCCGAGCCAGCTCGCGTAGACATTGCCGGAGCCGGTCTGGCTGCGCACGACGCCGACGAGGTGCTCGCCGTCGAGCTTCGTGAATAGCTGGAAGCGATCCTTGCGCAGCATGTCGAGCGCGCGGCCGAGCTTGCCCTTGTCGACGTGGCCGTAGAGCCGGCTGATGAAGCCCGCGAAGTCCAGCTCGCCGGAAGTCGCCGGCGTGTCGAGGCGGACGAGATCGAGGAACGCGCCCTCCTCGAGCAGCGTGGTCGGCGCGCCGGCCTCGATCAGCTTCTTCACCTTGTTGATCGTCGCGATCTTCTTGTCGCCTCGCCGGTTGCCGATCGCGAGGTAGTCGAGCTTGTCATCGATGTCGGTGGTCACCACGCCCTGCGCGGCGGTCACCATCTTCGCGAGCAGGCCGTCGTCGAGGCCGGCCGGGCTGCAGTCGAAGCCACCGGCGAACGCGAACCGCTTGCCGGTGAGGTCGATGCGGACGAGCTCGCGGAACTCCGCTTCGTCGAGGATGGGCAACCCGAGCTTCTTCGCTTTCTGCTTCGCCTCCGAGCGCCCGGTGCCGCGCTGGTTGCCGAACACGACGGCGGCGAGCCGCTCGTCGACCGTATCGGTGATCGTCGCGCCGCGCCGTGCGGCGACACCCTCGGGGCTAATGCCGTGATACGCGGGCCACACGCCGAACTCGCCGAAGAACGCCCAGCGCTGACCGGCCCACGGTCTTGCCGCGGTTGGCTTCGCCGGTGACTTGGCCTTCGGTTTCGATTTCGGTTTCGCGACGAGCTTCGGCTTGGCTTTCACCGCGACCGGTTTCGCCTTCGCGGGAGCCGGCTTCGTCTTTGCCTTCGTCTTCACCAGGATTCTTGCCATCGCGTCACCCTCGAATGATCTCGCCCATCGCCTCGGCGAGGCGCTCCGGCGTGCAGACCAGAATGTCCATTCCGACCTTGCGGCACTTGCCGGCGGTCGACTTGTTGTACTCGGGCCGCGCGTCGTAGCCGAGCGCGCCGAGGCCGATCATCCGCACGCCCGCGTCGCTCATCGCGCGGACCTGATCGACGAGATCCTGCTCGTCGCGCCCCTCGAAGAAGTCGGTGATCAACACGACGATCGCGCGAGCCGGTTCGCCGACGAGGTCGTTCGCGTAGTGCAGCGCCTTGGTGATATCGGTGCCGCCGCCGAGCTGGACCTTGAGCAGCACGTCGACCGGCGAGCCGACCTGATCGCTGAGATCGACGACGTTGGTATCGAACAGCACGAGCGACGTCTTGATGCCCGGCAGCTCGGCGAAGATCGACGCCATCACCGCCGAGAAGATCGCCGAATCGAGCATCGAGCCCGATTGATCGACGCAGACGATCACGTGCCACGGCCGCTTGTTGCGCTCGGCCGAGAAGAAGAACACGTCGTCGACGAGCAGCAGCTTACGATCGGCGTCCCAGTTGTGGAGGTTCTTGCGCAGCGTGCGCTTGAGATCGAAGTTCTTGAACACGCGGCGCGGCGAGTGGCGATCCTTGCGCAACGCTCCGGTGATCGCCTTCTCGACGCGGATCTCGAGCTGTTGTTTGAGCTGCTGGACGACGCGATCGATGATCTTGCGCGCCAGGATCCGAGCGCGCGGGTCGAGCAGATCCTTGTGCGTGAGCAGCGTCTTGACCAGCTCCACGCTGGGCTCGACCTTCTCGAGCAGCTTGGGATGATCGAGCAGCTGGGCGATGCCGCGCCGTGAGATCAGCTCGCGTTCGAGCACCTCCTTGGCCTGGCGCGGGAACAACTCGCTGACCGCATCGATCCAGGTCGGCACGGTGAGCTCCGAGTCGCCCGTGCCGGCGCCGCGCGCGGGATCGAACACGAAGTCGATCGCCGCGAGCGCCTGGCCGACGCGCGGATCGCTCGAGGCGTGGAGGCCGCGTTGCTCCGCGGTCTTGCCGAGGACGAGCCGCCAGCGATCGATCCACGGATGATCCGCAGGATCGATCGGCTTGGTGACGCGTGGCGCGGGCTGCGCGGCGGGCTTTGCGGTGCGCTTCGCCATCAGAACGTCCACTCCTTCATGATCGCGGCGACCTGGCCGTCGATCTTCGCGAGGTACGCGGCCGCGCCCGCCGACGTCGGCGGCAGCTCGGTGACGACCTCGCCATCGGTGAGCCCGTAATGCGTGGCCACTCGATCGGCGAACGCCAGCCGCTGGCGCTCGTGCAGGCGCTCGAACGCACTGCGCACCTTCGGCAGCAGCGTCATGAAGTCTTCCCACGGCGCCGCGCGTAGCAGCTCGTCGATCGCCTGGACGAGCGCGTCGGCGCCGAGCAGCATCGAGGTCTTCGAGACCGCGAACGCACCGTCGAGGAATTCGCCGGCGAGCACCATCTTCGACGGATGCGACTTCGCGAACGCGGCAACCCGCCGCGCGAGGTCCGCGGGATCGAGCTCGCGCAGCTCGGCGAGGATGCCACCGAACGCGCCTTGCATGAACGGCACGGTCGCGGCGAGTGCCGCCGCCTTGACGCTGTCGGTGAACAGCGCGCGATCGAGCTCGAGGTCGCCGGATAGCACCGCCTCGGCGAGCGACTTCAAGTGGCCGAGCGTGAGCTCCTGCTGGTCGGCGGGAATCGAGCCGATGTCGCCGATCGCGAGGCACGCGCGCCCGTAGGCACGCCCGGCGAGGTCTGCGATCGCGCTGCGGCCGAGGTCGCGCTGGATCGCGAGCCGGTCGAGCACGATCAAGTGCACGAGCGCCTCGCACTGCGAGTTGAAGTGGCGGTCTTCGTCGATCGCGGCGCCGGCCGCGGTCGCGAGGCGCTGGACGAGCTGCGGCAGTTGCATGCTCACCGACTCGCGCAGGCGCTTGCACGTGTTGCCGGCGTGGCGCTGCTCCTTCGCGATGTCCTCCTCGAGCTGCGCGATCGCGGCGGCCTCGATCGTGTCGCCGTACTGATTCTTCTCGATCAGGTCGGGCTCGATCTTCGGCGACCATGCGAGCCGCCACTTCTCGCGAAACAGCGTCGCGCCGTCGCCGCTTGCCTTGCCTTCGAGCTCGCCGAGATCGACGTCCAGCTTCGCGAGCCGGTGCAGGAATGCCGAGCGGCGAGCGCCGAGCTCCTCGCGCAGATCCAGTGTCAGACTCAGGCGCTTCTCCTTGCCCATCACCTCGCCGAGATCGAGCGCGTCGAGCAACGCGTGAAAGTCGTGGACGATCGGCACGCGGCCGAGCTCCGGGGTGACCCGGCCGATCGCGGTGCCGACCTCGGCGTACGTCATCGCCTTCGCAAGGCCGCGGCCTTCTTCTTCGAGCCGGCCCTTCACGCAGCACGAGATCAGCGCGTCGCGGATGTCGTCGAGGATCGGGGCCGGGCGGCCGCGCAGCGCGGCGAGCATGCGCGCGTGCTGGGTCACCGAGATCGCGTCCGCGCTCGACAGCTGCTCGCCGTCCTTGCGGCCGCGGCCGAGCACGGCGGTGACGTGCTCGACCATCGCGCCGACCCACGGCTCTTCATCGGCGCGCTTCGCGTCGTGGTGCTCCCACACCGACTGATAGAACTTCGGCGCGCGGTTCGCGGCGCCGTAGCCCGACAGCTCGCTGACGCGGAAGTACGAGTACGGCACGACGGTCGACAGGATCGTCCCGGCCGGAATCTCGGGCGGTGGTTCCGGATCGTCGCGATCGAGGAACAGGTGAAAGCCGCCGCACACGACCATCGCGTCCTTCGCGGCGATCTTGCGCTGCGCGAGCTCAGTGGCGATCGCGCGCTTCATGAAGCGCTCGCGTGCGAGCGTGCCGTCGCGGACGAGGCGCTGCGGCGAGGACGTTGCTCGCACGGCCGCGCAGAAGTAGGCGAGGTCGCGGCGAAACTCTTCGTAGCTCGCGTGGCGGTGGCCGATCTCGAACAGCGAGTCCCACGCTTCGTCCCACGAGCGATAGCCGGCGACCTTCGCCATCGTTTGATAGAACGACGATTCGGCGACGATCGCCTCCCACGAGTGTTCGGTCCCCGCCTCGGGGGGAGCGTCGGCGCCTGCGCGAGGGTCGGGTCCGCGCGCGTCGAGACCGGCGTCATCGTCGCCATCGCCGTCGTCGACGTCGTCGCTATCATCGTCGGCGTCTTCGTCGGCGTCTTCGTCGGCGTCTTCGTCCTCGCCGTCTTCGTCTTCCTCGCGCGGCAGAACACTCGCCGGCGGCTTCCAGTCGACCGGATCGATCAACGCATGGCTCGGTAGATCGATGAACGCGGCCGCGGCGCCGACCGCGGCGCCCTCCTTCATCGCGACGTACTCGGGGGAATAGGGCAGGAGCGGATACCAGACCGGGAACCGCGGCGGAATGTCGGGCGCCGCGCTCGCGATGCCCGCGAGCCCGAGCAAGTTCGCGTCGTCTCGGAAGCTCGAGTACAGCGCGACCGGCGGCTTGGTCTTCGCGTCGACGACATAGCGGATCAGGTCGCTCGCGTGCGCCGGCCCCTCGATCAAGATCAGCTTGGGTTTGCGCGCGCGGATCGCGGCGCGCAGATGGCGCGCGACCGCCGGCGAGTGATGGCGGACCGGAAACCAATACAACTCCTCGGCGAGCACGCGATCGGCGCTCGCCTGGACCTCCGCGATATCGAGCTCGCGCGTCACGACGCGCTCGCCACCGCCTTCATCGCCGCGTCGTGAAACGTCTTCCAGCTCGCATCCTTCGCGCCGCGCTTCTTCGCGACCACCGCGAGGTACTCCTTCAGCACCTGGAGATCCGCGAGGTCCTCCTTGACGATCGAACCGACCAGGTTCTGCGCGATATCGGCGACGCCGACCGCGCCGGAGCCGAAGTAGCGCGCGTAGATCGCGGAATCGAGCGCCACGCCGATCGCCTCGGCGGTCGACAGCGTCGTCGACGGCTTCTGAAAGCTCTGGCCATCCGCGGTCGTGCCGTTTCGCATCTCGCGGAACACGGTCGCGAGCACGGTCAGCACCGACTCTTCGAGCTTGCCGGGAATCTTGTAGCGCTCGATCAGCTCCTTGCTCCGCTCGCGCACGATCGCGATCTCGGTCTTCTGATCGCCGACGATCGGGATGTGGATGTAGTTGAACCGGCGCTTGAGCGCGGCCGACAGCTCGTTGACGCCCTGATCGCGCGAGTTCGCCGTCGCGATCACGTTGAAGCCGGGCTTCGCGAACACCATGTTCGCATCCGGCAGCTCGGGCACCGCGATGTTCTTGTCGGACAGGATCGAGACCAGGCTGTCTTGGACGTCGGGGACGCAGCGCGTGATCTCCTCGAACCGCAGGAGCGCGCCGCTTCGCATCGCGATCATCGTCGGCGACGGGATCATGTTGTCGGGCCGCGGCCCATCGGCGATCACGCGCGCGATGTTCCACGAGTACTTGATCTGATCCTCGGTCGTTCCCGCCGTGCCCTGGATCGTGAGCGTCGAACAGCCGCTGATCGCGGCGGCGAGGTGCTCCGACAGCCAGCTCTTGCCGGTGCCCGGCTCGCCGACGAGCAGCAGTGCGCGCTCGCTCGCGAGCGTGACGATCGCGCGCTCGACCAGCGCGTCGTCGCCGAAGAACTTGCGCGTGATCGCGACCTCGGTCGACTTGCCGGCGACCGTGAGCTTGAGCGGCTTCGCGGTGCCGACGATGTACGCGAGCACCGAGCGTGGCGACAGCTTCCATGCGCTCGGCGGCGTGTCGCCATCGTTCTGCGCGAGTGCGGCGAGCTGTGCGGCGTACTGGATCTCCGCGGGCTCGCGCAGGATGTCGGACTTGTCGGTCGTGTCTTTGGCCATGGTCATCTCTTCGGTCAGGTTCGGAAGTCCAGCGTCTTCATCAGCGCGGCGAGATCGATCTTCTCGGCCGAGATCATCAGGTGGCGCGGGCCAGTCGCGGCCAGCGCGGTCAGCGGCTGGAACACGAGGCGCGCCATCTCGTAGTGAACCAGACCGTACAATGCCGGCTTGGTCTTGGCCTTGCGCAGCTCGGCCAGCGAGTCGCGCAGCTCTGCGCCGTCGGGTCCGGTCGAGATCACGGCATCGAGCTCGAGCCCGCCGGCGCGCAGCGGCATCACCTGCTGCTCGCTGCGGAACGGGTTCGCAGCCGCGGCGCCGAGCTCGTAGTCGGCGACGACGAGCTCTTCCTGGAGCTCGACCTCGAGATCGAGCGGGCTGATCGCGTGCGTCCGGATCCGCTCGACCGCGCGCTCGCGATCCCACGTCACGAGCTCGGCCCAGCGATCGAACGCCGCGCCGGCCGTGACCGTCGATTTCGGACCGAACATCAGCCGGCCGTCGGCGGTCACTGCCGCGTCGGTGATCGTGACCCGTTTGCCGTCGAGCAGCATCTTCGGCGTGAACTTCTGCGCTTGCGGCAAATGCAGGAATGCCTCGGCCGGCACGTTCGGGCGCGCACCGAACACGCACGACCACACCAGCTTCGCCGGCACGCCCGCGGTCTCGCCCAGCGTGCGCATGCGGAACTCGAACGCCGCCGAGCCGTCGAGCAGCGCGCGCTTTTGCACGGCGATCACGACGACGGTCAGCGTCTTGACCGGCTGCGGTGTCGATTGCAACAACAGGCGCGCGATGGCCGGGTGGTTCGATTCGTCGATCGCCTCGCGCAGCCCGCGCGCGAGGAGCCAGGTCCGGTTCGCAAAGAACGCGAGTCGGCGCGCCGAGAAGTGCTCGCTCTCGGCGAGGAACCGGCCGCACTCGTCGGAGACGTAGCGCAGCGAGGTCGCGAGCCGCAGCAGCTTGAGCCGCGAGGCCTCCTTGAAGCTCGCGCCGAGCTTGTCGAGCGTCGCCTTGCTCGCGGTCGTCAGACCCGAGCCGATCAGGCCCTCGATCAGCTCGGCGAGCTCGTCGAGCACGGGCACGAGCGCGCGGTCGGGCACCGTCGTGGTCGTCACCGCGGGAGGTGCTGCGGCCGCGCCTGCGGTCTCGGGAGCCGCACCGAACGCCTCGGCCGCCGCGTCGAGCGACAGCACGCGCTCGAACACGCGCGCCGCGGTCTGCGCGCGGAGCAGCGCCCGCGCGGCACCATCGTCGTGCTCGCGGATCGCGTGGACGAGCGCCGCGACCAACCCGGCGAGATACGCGGCGCCCGCGCGCGCGAGCTCGTCGCCGAGCGTGCTCAGCTGGCGCACGTCATCGGGGCCGGTCGCTTCGAGCCCGCGGACGATCAGATCCTCGAACGCGTGATGCAGCGCGAACAGCGTCGCGGTGACCTCGGCGCGCTCTTCCGGCAGGGACGTCGTCACCGACGACGCTCGCTCATAGTGCGTAGTAGTCTTCCGGAATCGTCTCGGTCGGCCGCCAGTCGATCTCGCCGGCCTCGGCGCCCTTGTAACGCACGAACGTGGCGGTCGCCGCGTCCTTGTCGAGCGCCGGCTTCTTCTTGCGGCTCGCGGTCGCCCACGCGTGCGCGATCGCCGGATCGAGCTCGCCCGATCGGGTCAGGCCGACCGCGAGCAGGAGCAGGTGCTTGCACAGAGCGCCACGCAGCCCACCGCAGTGGTTCAGGTTCTGCGTGCAGCAGAAGAAATCGCCCGACTGGCCGAGCCGGCACGCGTACACGAGGTCCGCATCGGTCTGGCTCTTGACGACGCCGATGACGTGGTCGTCGCTCACCGACGAGAACAGCTTGAACCGCTCCGCGCGCAGCATCGACGTGACCTTCGACATCCGCGACGGATCCGTGCTCGAGCCGAGCTTCTTGATAAACCCCGGCAGATCGATTGCCGTCGAGGTCCCAGCGTTTTGGGAGCCGACGGTCACCACCCTTTTCACCATCGCGGGCAAACCTTGCACGAGGTCGGGGGACACTCAAGCGCGAACGCTAGACCTCGATCGTCTGCTGGATGACGGGATTGCCATAATCCTGCACCCCCGCCGGCCAGCCTCCGGTGCGGACCTCGAGGTTCGGCAGCGGCCGGAACGATCCAGACCCGTGCGAGTGCCCGCACAGCACCAAGATCTGCTGGTCCGGATGCGCCGCCGCGTGCGCCTGCAGCACCTCGCCCGTCGAGATGCACGTGAACCACGGCAGCCACGGCGGCGTCGACGGCTCGCCGCCGTACACGCAGGCCTCCTCGAACGGCGGCACGTGCGTCAGCACCAACAGCTGCGCTGCCTCGCCGGCGAGCTCGAGCTTGTCGCGCAACGCGCGCGCCTCGTTGCTCCCGAGCCGCTTGCAAATCTCGATGCGCTGCGCGCGGTCGT
>Ga0193728_1000971_pt1 | contig 14312 bp, 12 predicted proteins | sample U1c1metaG_FD_143037 | JGI IMG/M metagenome (GOLD analysis project Ga0193728, IMG submission 143037) | Soil microbial communities from a riparian zone of the East river system, Colorado, United States - U1c1 | ecosystem: Environmental > Terrestrial > Soil > Riparian zone | place: USA: East River...
CACCATCTCGAATGGGTCCATAGATCCCATTTTGCCACTTCCGTGCATATGTCCACATCCCGAACAGCCCCCTGCTCCAGATCCAGGATGACACGAACATCCGCAGGAATCATCGTTTTCATGGCTTAATTGATTCTCAATTTTTCATTTATTCACCTGTTGGTGGTTGTACGTAACGGGATAATTAAATATGGTAGTCATTTCTTAGTAAGTTGGTTAGTTTTAGGCTATCAAGTCACTCATAAACTACTATGGAATTTATTTAAATTACTTGGTAAGAGTGATTATGAAGGTGGTAGAAAATCCTGTAGAAGGTGTGAGGTTAATTATTTCCACAATGGTGGGTTCTGGCCTTGTTGTGGTATGCCTCCTTTCTAATCTTAATTTGCGCAAAGTCAAAAAATAGCAGTCCAGATTTGCCAGAATGCAGTATCGGCAACGAAGCAAACTGATATAGCAACTCATTAAAGAACGCCTCAGGTCAGGATGGCTACAATATGCTGTAGTGCTTTTAGTGACACTATATAAAGTCCTAAATAAGTAAAGTGGCAACAACTATCGACCGAATACATTATTTTCCGTTTCCACATTATGAAATATTCGTTTATGAGGGAAAGTGCATCTTATACGCTTAAAATAAAATTGATCCTCTCTGCAAGAATGGATATGACAGTTAATTTGGAACAAATATTGAGAACAGTCGAATTATTGCTACTTAATCAATCTCCTGCTCATGATTTTCAACATATACTAAGAGTATATAGAAACGCCGAAATGATAAGCAGGAAAGAAGAAGGTGCTGATTTGGATATTGTTCTTGCTGCTGCCCTATTACACGATTTGGTAGTTTATCCAAAGGGAAGTACGAAGACAATTAATTCAGCCGATGAGAGTGCTGAGATTGCAAAGAAAATATTATCTGAATACAAGTGGTATCCAGCAGAAAAAATAGAAAAGGTTGTCGATATAACACGTATACATAGCTATTCAAAGAAATTAACTCCTTCTACAATGGAGGGTAAAATTTTGCAGGATGCGGACAGGTTGGATGCAATAGGTGCAATAGGAATAGCTAGAACCTTTAGTGTTGGAGGAAGCGAAAACAGGTCTCTTTATAATCCAAAAGATCCATTTTGTGAATCAGATAGAAAATTAGATGATACTCGGTGGACACTAGACCATATTAAAAAGAAATTGTTGATATTAAAAAATTCCATGCATACTAAGACAGCAAAAGAGATAGCAGAACAGCGTACAGATTTTATAGAATCATTTCTAAAGCAACTGAGGAAGGAGATTATGTATAGGGGGTCGGGACAACAATAAAGTCCAGCGATTGAAGGTTTGGTGGTTGAGAAGTTTAACAAAACTAAGAAGGATATAATCTATCGGGATTTACAACAAGCGTATCGTATTGTATTAGTAAGAAGCGAACTCCGCAAACTCACAAACTCAAGGAGTGTTGTGAAATAGTCCCACTCTTTACAACCCGAATGGAATTTGCATGAGTCGTCTCCTAGGCACTCGATGCCACTAGGTAATCAATGTCACTGTAGGTGGTCTTTTGGGATAGGTTCTCAGTACACTATCGTTCGAAAAGCTAAGTTTATTCTCGGTCGGGTAATTATTTTAGACTTGGGTAAGCTATGTAGCATCTTTCATTATAAGCAAACTGCCATGTTCAAGTACAACTGAAATCGTTTGACGGTGGCGTCTTGGGAAAAACTATATTGCTTTATGCAACAACTGCAAAACTAGATTTGCAAAGATATTCCAAGAAAATGGAGATTACTGCTTAGAATGTTGGCAAGAACGAACACACCCTTATATCACTGGTGAAAAAAATATCCTTATCTGATAGAATAAGATATGACAAATAATAATACGCTGCTCCTACAAAAACGGTAAAGAAATTAATTTTAAGTTGCATCTGACTAATATCTGTAATTTTAATTAATGTATACAAGGGCTCATGTATTTCATTTTAATATGACTAATCGCTTCTTTCTTTCGTTTTTCCATAATTAGAATTATTGGTAAGGATTGTAAAGGCGGAGAAAAGTATAGGACATAAAGGAATTGGTAAGATAAGATAAAAGAACCTAAGGAATTGCTTCTGCTAGTCCTCCAGCTCCTTCTATTGGTTGCAAACCCTTCTCTTTTAATACTTCATTCAGAATTGTTAGATCGTATATCCCAGACACGTCTGGTCTAGGTTTGCCCTTTGCCAAGAATCCAAGATCGTAAGCACTATTGGCTCCCTGGAAAAGCGATAACTTTAGTGGATCATAGGTGAATTGTATTCTTGACCAAGCTTGCCGCAACTCGTTTTCTGCTATAGTCTTACCCGTTAATTTTCTAAATTCAGTATTAAATGTCTTTATTGCTGCATCTGTATGATTGTTTATCCATGAGGTTTCGTTAACATTCGCTGCAAGCAGTTTCTTGACTACATCAGGATTTTGTTGCAAGTAATCTGTTCTGGCCACTACATTAGCTGTTACAAACTTACCATCTGGTGGCCACAAAGTTCTTTCATCAATTAATATTCTTCCTCCAGCTTCATTAACTAATCTTGTACCCCATGGTTCTGGTACCCATGCACCATCAACCTGTTTCTTTAAGAATAATGTAAGGATAATTGGATTATCTGTAGATAACACCGTTACATTTCCTCCGTTGTCTTTTGTTTGATATCCTTTAGAGTGCAGATAATTTCGAAGAGCTATATCCTGCGTGTTTCCAAGTTGAGGTGAAGCAAATACTTTGTTTGTAAAATCCTTGGGAGAATTAATTCCGGAATCATTTCTCACTACAAAGACAGCACCACCACTTGCCGCACCTGAAATTATTCTGAGACCCTTTCCTAGAGATGCTACATAGCCATTTACTGCTGGGCCTGGGCCAACGTAAGTGGCGTCTATTCTATTAGCAAGAAGAGCTTGAATAGCCGATGACCCTGCATTAAAGATGAATGTCTGCACTTGTATGTTGTTTCCGAGTTCCTTCTGGAATTCTCCACTCCCAAACCCGATTACCGCTTGAGCATGATTTATGTTAGGAAAATAACCTATTCTCAAAACCTTCGTTGCGCTCTGAGCCTGTACAAATCCTATAACCGGTGTATGCACAAGAACAGCAGCTAGTATTACTATAAGGGCAACTATTGTTAGTTTTTTAGTTGCTTTGTTATCCATTGCTAACGAAGATTATTTTCCATGAATATTATTCATCCTATTCATGCAATTTTAGAATTTTATGTGCAAGTTTCAGGATGCAAACTCGAAATTATGCATGTTCAGTAGGCATGCCTCTTTCAAAATACGCGAAACCTGCCTATTCTATGTTGATGTGGCGCATTCAATGTTAGTTATTATTTGTCTTAAGCATGGAGAATAACATTCATTAGCTTCAACCAGAACGAATGCCTAAAAGACATATAATCTGTATAGCTTGCATGTTTGAAGTCAGTTATATTACTCTTTGAGCCTTGCAAATTTGGATATAAAGATATGACGTTACAAAAACAACTAAATATGTACATTCTAAGTGCATTACACGCGACGGATACAAACCTTAGCTTAGACTTTGTGAAACAGTGCGTAAATTGAACTTATGACTACATCAGATATGTACAAAATGATACTACAACTGATCGATTGATTGATTGAATGATTAATTGAATGATTTATCTGAAAGCGTCATCACTTAGCTCATTTGTCTTATCTCAATGAATGAACCTAAGGCTTTTATCACCTGTTTCCTTTAGAAAATTATTGATATCTTTTATGATATTCGAAAAACTATTATGGAATAACCCAGTATAGGTGGACATACCGTATATTCTATATCTTGTTGTTGAAAATGGTATCACCGATATCAACCAAATATTTTTATGATTTGGCTGTAAGAATTCCAATTGTGATATTTTATCAGAATCCATCTTATTCCTTATAATTTCTATAATAATTGATTTATCAGGCGTTCTTTTTAAGCTCTGTAGGCTCGGTATAACTATATCGATAGTTGGGTTATCTTTTATTTGGATTTTTCTTTCAGATGGAAGAGTACTGACCGTAAGCATAAAATGAAGAAGCGCTTCACATAATACTGCTATTGTTTCATCCTTATTGCTAGCATTTGAGCCAACGTTTATTTTTGTGATGCATTCAGCCATTATAGCATCAATATACTTTTCCGAGAGGTTTATGTTTGAAGTAGTATCAGATCGAATTCTTTCCTTCCCTATGCTTTCTATCGTCGAGTATAAGATGTCCTTTACTTCGTCACTGCTTAACATCTCTATTGAATGAATGTGTTAACCGAATATGTTTATATCGATTATCAAAGCACAGGCTTCATTAATTGTGTATGCCGTTCATATAATAATCAATTGAACAATGCAACGTAGATTAATTAAATACATATTAACTTGTGATGATACAAACAAATAGATAGACTTTACAGTTTCTTACCTTTGGTCATTCCGATAATTTGCCTATGAGTTTTACTAATGTATCTGTGTTAGAACAAATTCGTGCTAGAGTTGCTAAAACATTAACGGCTGGCGTTCAGCTCAATATGTCAACCGATGAATCTAAAAAATTGCTAAAGCGGCATGTAAATAAAAAAACAAATGTTGTAATCGTGTTTATAGATGTCAATAATTCAACAGAAATGAGCCTATCATTACCGGAGGATAGGTTTGCTCTAATGATTCAGATATTTGCTCAAGAAATAAGTATCGCTGTGACCGGTTATGGCGGATATGTCTTCAAATATGAAGGTGATGCGGTTATTGGACTTTTTCCCGGAGAATATGATCGGGCAAAGGCATGCAAAAATGCATTAAATTGTACGACTTCAATACTGGAGATCATTAGAGAAGTAATAAACCCTGCGTTTAAGGAAAATAGTTTACCTGAAATCAGCGTAAGAATAGGATTGACTTATGGTTATGCTTTAGTAGTGCTTTATGGAAACAGTTTAGAAAAAGCTTACATAGATATCATTGGTTCCAGTATAAGCTTGGCTTCAAAGATCGTCTCTATCGCGAAACCTAATCAGGTTTTGGTTGGCGAATCCATCTATAATATTCTCCTGTCATCAGAATCTATAAGCGATAATGAGTTTATAGAGATAAATCTCGATCCAACAAAATGGAAATATCTTTCTCGTTCTGACCCTGAAAGTATGTATCGTGTATACGAATACCATAGTTAACCAATAATTATAAAATGTATTCCTTTAGTAATTGAATGTAATGACAAACCGCAATCCACATGACATAGCAATTGTAAACTGAATTATTATTATGTGGGACACAAGCTCGCTTTTTACACCAACATCCTTGGGTCCACCCACTCAACAAACGAAACCTGTACGTAATGGATAACAGACATGGGCAGTGGAGGATCCAATTGCAAGTTCACCACTTGTAGATGATGTCCATGCTGTGCGCAGGTCTAAGATCAATCCTTAAATTTAGGTGCAATGTTGAGGTCTATCATTCGCGCCGCCTGAATCTGATGCTCGTTTTCCTCATTGAATAACAATTGGTATACACTTAAAAGATCAGACGCTGTTATCATCATCGTTATGACTACTATAACCGACTCTATGAGGAAAAAATTAGAAACTATTGAAAAATCAGCTTCTGTTCAAGAAGCAGCTAAAAAAATGACAGATAAGAACGTGAGTTCATTAATAGTTGTAGGTCCAGATGGCAAACCACAAGGTTTGGTTACTGAACGTGATTTAGTTAAAACGGTATGTCTTAATGATCTTCGCACTAGCCTAGTGACTAATGAGCAGATAATGTCTTCTCCTCTTATTACTATCGATTCCAAATCATCGCCATCAGTCGCAGCTGATATGATGCTGCAATACAATGTGAGGCATTTGCTTGTTATTGATAAGTCGGACGAAAACAAACCCATTGGTATAGTTACTCCACTCGACTTTACAAGATACCAGGAATATCCAAACGATGAAGTGAGTAAAGATGCTGTTGAAAAGATACTAGAATATTATATATAAATATGAATTCTATTGCTTTCTACTATTAGGACTTATGTCGGCAGATAAGAGACAACTGGGATTTATGTACGACGATCCCAATACCAATAAAGTTTGTTTCATTTAACGTCGTATTCCCAGCAAGTTATATGATAAACTCCGGTAGGCGATTTCCGCCAGCCGGCTCTCTCTGCTCAAGCTCAAGTAAGCAAGATATACATGCATTTACTTGTGGTTGCCCAAATGGACACTCTAAGGATTTCTGTAATGGATATAGTGACGAGGCGAACGATATGATTGGATCGATAATGAGAATGGCATTTCGACTGCTTCTATGTTCGTTTTAGTATAAAAACATCACATAATGCTACTGCAAACAATAAAGACGATATCTTAGAGCCACTACTTCACAGATTTGACAGATATTTCCTTTCAGAGTACACAGACGAGGAATCAAAACGATCCCAGTACAGAGACTGAGACAAGAAGGAATAGAAAATGAGGAACTGGCTCTGTAGACCGCAAACGCGGTATTGGGAGGTCTTGGACGAAAAAGCATGCGAGGTAGTATCCGTATTGCCAGAAAGCCAAAGACTATCCAAGACGTGGACGAGACAGTCCAGGCACTTAACAAATACGATCTAAAATGAAAATCAGATAGCAGGAGCGTTACAAGACCAATGTTGTCAATATGAATATTATCAAAAATGGCCTTCTCGGCTTAACGTGCGTCTACTGGGTAGGGTATTTTCATTACAAAGGAGAATCGTCAAAAGGCGTTAGTGTTGTCTCCCATCAAGAAAAGTCGTAGACAACCAAGGAAAATTAGATAAGAAAGCTACTCATCCTACTGTAATAGCGAAACCCATGCCATGGTTCGACACGAAAATGAGTCGTAGGAGATTCTTGAAATTAGCAGGTTCTGGAATAGGCGTTGCGGTAGTAGGAGGCACAGTTTGGCGTGCTTTTAGCAATGGAGTCTTCAGCAGCGAACAAGGGCCAGCCTACGAACCTTGGAAAGATTGGAAAACGGAATCACAGCAAGGAGCAGGACCATTATCGCTAGTAGCTTCCGCTATCCTGGCAGCGAATGCACATAACACTCAGCCTTGGCTATTTGTTGTAAACCCAAATAGAATAGATTTGTTTGCAGACACTAAACGAAACATAGGAAGCATTGATCCATACTTACGAGAAATGTATGAAGGGCTTGGTTGCGCCCTTGAAAATTTGGTTCTGGCTGCAGAAGCAAAAGGATATTCGTATAATTTGAAACTTATGCCTAATCCTACAAGTAAGACCCATGTAGCGACCATTAGCTTGATAACACATACAAAGAGCAACAACGGTAGAATTGGCGACACAACTACTACTTATTCTCCTGTTTCGGAGGCGTTATCATCATACAATGCAATACCTCACCGCCATACAAATCGTGGACCATATGATAAGAATAGACCTGTGACACAGGATATTCTGCAATCATTAGGATCGTTGAACCAAACAATAGGTCCAGGAGTAGTGCTGCTTTTATGGTTTACCACTGATGAGCAACGTCGTAAGGTAGGTGATCTCATTTTGCATGCTACCCAAGCTATCGTAACTGATAAGAAACAATCATACGACGATTTTAAATGGTATAGGCCGAACTGGCAAGACATTCAGACTTATAAAGATGGACTTACTGTTGATACGTCAGGCACGCCGTGGTACATCGACGTTTTAGCCAAAATATTGCCGCCTATATCTGAGGAAGCATTCGACAGCTCCCAACTACAGTTGGCTAAAGACACCTATATAGCGACGGCAGCTGCATTTGGAATTATTGCAGTTCGTGATGTATTTGACAATATTCAAAGATTACAGGGTGGAATGTTTTATCAGAGAATGCATTTGTGGGCTACATCAAATGGAATTGCTATGCAGCCTATGAATCAAATGACTGAACGTGCAGACAGAGAAATGAGTTTGGGTATAGAACTAACATTTGGAAACGCATTAATGGCACTCATAGCAAACCCAAATTGGCAAGCATTGATGACCTTCCGTATAGGATATCCAACCGTCGAAGCATTAAGCAGTCCACGCAGGTCAATTCAAGACGTTATGTTTTCTTCAGTATAATTTTATTATTTTATTATTATCTTATTTTATATTCCATTGTCTATCAAAGGAAAGGTACTCCTGAATATAACGACATCCAGAGGCCTTCCTCTTAACGCAATAGAAGAAGTTCATTGTTGTGGCTTGGCATTACGAATGTCACCGACCAGTAAAAGGGATAAAGAAAGACTGAGGATGGTTTTCACTGAAAGCGGTTGAGGACGGACGGATCTTCTATTGCTGTCGTCTTTCGATTGAATCTAATCTGGTCGTTAATGCGATAAGCTGATCTGATAAATGAGCTATCGCATCATCTTTCATTTTGTCACGATCTCTCGTTGATTGGTTTAGTTGTTCTAATTCCTGTACTTTGCTCTGTATCTCCGCCTCTTGTCTCTCCAATTGGTGAACGTTCAAGAATGTAAGATAAGGTTCAATCGTGAGAAATATCTCTGCTTTCTCTGAGTCTTTCTTACGCCAATAAGTAGAGCCAGAATGTCCTATGAACCATTCAGAAAAGTCAGCATAACCAAGATCAGATATAGTAGTCTTTACAAATTACCTAAAGGAGCATTGCCATCTTCTTTTTCTCCCTTGCCCATTCTATCTAAGGTCTTTGCAAAAGATCATGCAAGGTCATCATATATCATATTAGGATTCGGCATTTTCGTGTTTTGATAGACAACAAAAATAAGATCATGTTCTGTTCTACCTGGTGTTCTATATTCTGTGATAGTCTTTATATTTTTTTGGTCGTTATGCCCATTCCCTTTGTAGCATATTCTTCTTTTTCGATACTTGTAGCTTAGCCAAGATTTTAATTGTTGATTCATCTCGTCTGTTAAAAAGACTAATCTATCAGGCTAAGCTAATGGAAGAGTATATTAAAGAATCATATGCAGAGAATGAATTTATGATTACACGAAGAGGTTACTATTATGCGATAAACAGTGACGATCTGATCATTCTGTCGCAGTTTCAATTTTTCTGTCAAATAATGCAGATCGATTAATTTCTTGTTCTTTCTTACTTGTTGTGATAGGGGCCGCGACCATAAATGTCTACAAACAATTTGAATCTTCTTAGATATAAGCACGTATTTTGCACTAGATTACATTAAGATAATTAATTATTGTCCACATAATAAATGATGATAAATTGGGTTCCATACTCCATGAGAACTTTAAGTCGAGTTGAGGAACATTTTAATGCATAATCAATCTTTTTAAGAGATTATAGCACAATGGATAAATCTCAAGAAGATATAGATACGTGGTATAAAAAAATAGAATTGATAGGCATTGAGATAAAAAGTCTAGACCAAGATATGGACACCGGTCGTTTCAAGCTAAAAACAAGGTTCATGAATCAGCACTTCATTAACGAACTAGACAAGATCGGTTTACAACTAATAAATATAACAGGAACCTATGAAGGTAAACTTATAGTACTTTTGGAAAGAAAAATTTCATGAGATTAGACGTTGACTTAATTACATTTAGCTTAGAACAAAGAATAGACAAGACCTAATAGTCAAGGGTTAGATGGAATATATTTTGATATGCTTCTTCCTGCTAAGTATGTTTAGATATACGTAAATATTTTGTAAATATTTTTGGCTTGATCAACATAAGCTTCGTCTGCTTGGCGTGGTTCAGGAACTTAACGTTCATTTACTCATTCACGTTCAGTTGAGAACGTAAGCCTTTCGGATTCACTACAGTAGCTATTCTTTCTTGCATTTATCCAATTTTTTATTAAACAGAATTCTAATTATTTCTCGTAAAGAACTATTCAAAACTATTACTTGACTCAATCTCTTTGGCGAGAATAGCATCATCACAATCATTTGTCAGTTAAGAAGGAAATTCCTTGAACCAACAAAGAAGAACTAAAACCCTATTTTCAGTCCCACTTGACAGGTTAATTTAATATCAATATAAAGCCAAGTCGTCCACTTACACTATAGAGATATTTACACTACTCTATTTAATTAGTGTCAAGATATATCTAAAATGATGTCAGGAGGAGCACGGGTTGAGTTCCGAAGGATGTTTAAACATATTCGTTCTCGATTGTTGTCATTTGTTGAGGATAATTTCAGTTGAAAGAGAATATATCTTCTCAATTGCTTTTCTTTCTATGTCTATGTTAGGGGTCTATTCTTGCTCGCCAAAAATTGCAATTTCGTTAGTGCTTACCATTGCGTTGCATCTTTGGATAGTATTTTCTAATCTAGCTTCGAGGTCCGTGAGCTTGTTCCATATGTCTAGGGTTTCGCTGCTCATTTAACAAACCTCCCTTCTAAAGTGAAGCGAATGATCTATTATGATAATATAATACTTAAAGCATTATTTAAATCTTTAAATATGAGTCCTTGTATATTTACAGATAGTGTCAACACAAGAACATAAAACCGTCGTGCACAGGTTTGTGAATGAGTTCAAAAACGAAGGCGGCAGCATGGCATCCTTGGGCTATCTCGCAAAAATGGCTATGAATTCTACCAATAAACCAGATAGCCTAGAATGTCATAGAATTTGTGCCTCTGGTGCCATACAAAGGGAGATAGACTAAAATGGCAGACATTTTACATAAAATTGACATAGATGCAACTCCAGATAAGGTTTATTCAGCAGTTTCGTCAAATCAAGGATTGAAGAGTTGGTGGACAACAGATGTTGCTGGAGATTCTAAAAAAGGTTCCATACTAAATTTTGGATTTTATAACCATTCTTTCACATTCGAAATGTATGTTGACGAATTAATTCTAGACAAGACCGTCAGATGGAAATGCATAGGAGGTGTGGCTGCTGATGAATGGAAGGACACCAAACTATTATGGGAAATAATTCCTAAAGATGGTAGTCAAACAACATTGAGATTTAGTCATACTGGCTGGCCTTCAACTGGCGATTATTATAGTAGGTGTAATTCAACCTGGGGACATTTGATGTTTTTGCTCAAAGATTATGCAGAAAGAGGTACGGTAAATCCATATTTTACCTGACAAGAAATGAAAACACAATTCCTACCTACTACCTATGCTCTAAGAGACAGTAAAAAAACAGAATACACCACAAAAGGCATAGTGATAGATGGTTCCTCGTGTACTACTAGAGAGGACCGAATTATCAAATCGATAGAAACGTTAACAGAGAGTGTGAATACCTTAGTATTTGCACTCTGTGCGACAATCTTTAGATTTGTTATGTCTAAATTCCACTATTTTCTGATTTTTTAATTTCTATCGTAACTTTATCACCCACTTTTATACCAATGTCTTCATACTCTTTCATACTCATTTTAAATGTAGGGGAATCTGTGGGAACACCACCACCAGCAGTCATCCGTGAAATATTTGACATCATCTTGGGTAAATTTTTCATCAAATCTTCTGGGGAAGTAAATGCCATCATGTTTGGACCAAGAGGATTTTGCTGCTTTTCGCCACCTACTTTGTAGTCATTCGCGTCACTAAATGTAACATAAATGTAAGGTGTGCCATCTTGAGAGGCTTCGATCTTTGAAATGATAAAGTCCTTCTTCATTTTACTATCATCAATGTATACACATAGTATAAAGGTTCTGTTAAGTTATCTGGATTTATAATTTGTGTTAACTGCGTGGATATATTGCAGATAATGATATGGTATAGAATACGTTGTTGCTGATGATTTCATCATCCTTTGGGCAGATGTTGTAATTCTTGCTACACCTGTATGTTGGGATAATGCTAGTTCCCTATATTTCCAAATGATTCAAGAGTGCACTGTCTTGAACTATAATTTGTTATGACTAAATTCATATCTGCAAGCTAAATATATATGTAATTTTCATTTTGGTGGAGTTAATAATGTTATTATCATGATTCTGAACGCGACATCATTATTAGCCTTGTTCCACTAATCATATTATCTAGAAAGCTAGTCAACATCTTTGCATAAACATCAGTTATTGTTCTTGGAGATATCGATAGCTGGCTAATCCATATACATTTTCTAGATACAGATCCTATTATAGTATATTGGATGCTGGAATTATCTTAATTACCTAAAGACGGAGCAAAGAATGCGACTTTGTTGCTATAATTATCCATTTGCCAATTTGATGGATATTGTATTTTTATTCCTAGGGTAGAATTATTTTCATAAGTTAGGAATGCCTTACTGTTAGTCGCAGTAGTAGTTTGTGCTATTGCTTGTTGTAGTGGAGCAACATACATCGCAGAAGTGACTAATGGACAACCCGATGTGATGACGGGTGACGGGTCGTTTGTGAATTGTTATCGACACAAAATGTGGGCCCTAGAGTTTTTACTATCAAATCTCAACCCGTACTATTTTCTTCAAGTCTTTGAACGTCAATTCTAAAGGTGAAACTTTCTCAGCTGAGTCACTCTTTATGGCGTTAATTTTGGAGCAGCAGAAAATGATTAATCATCTAATTGACGAGCTTTCAAAATATGACACGATATGCAATATTGAAAGAACGAAAATATGTATACTTATTATTAAAAATGGTCTCTAAATATTGAATCTAAGCTTCCAAAAGATATCGCATACCTCTGATAATCTTTCATCTGTCTGTATCTGAAAAGGTTATGGAAGATCCTTGATAATCTTCATTCCTTCCTCAGCGGTAAATGCTTTCAAGGTTTTGGTTCTCACATTTCCATACGATCCAACTTTGAGCATCAGAGACATTACTGCTTCATCATTTGGAGCTTCTATAATTATTACCACATCATATTCTCCAAAAGTATAGTAACCTCCAATCAATTTTCCACCTGCTTTTTCGACCGATGCTTTAAAGGAATTGTAACGGTCTGAAGAATCTTTGATCTTGCTGATCCCTTGCTCCGTCCAATTTATGAGTAAGATATAGTGTGACAAATGTAACAGTTAGATAGACAGACTACTATTTATATGTCACACATATAATTAGTTGGGGTTATATACCACCAGTACAGAAACATGTCACTAACCCTAAAATTGTTCAGGCAGCAAGCCTTGTTGCTGTTACCAATGCTACCATATTCGGAAATCCGGAATATTTGCGGTTGAGTGGTAATGGTACACTCCACCAATAACTAGAATACCAAAAAATAATTTGGCATACGATTATGTCGTTGGAATTCTTATCAGTTTGTAGTCCTAGTTGCGTAACCAATCTATCAGAAGAGGCAATCAGATCAGATGATTCGAATTGTTTCTCTAGTGATAATTGGTCTATTGCTCTCGTTGTAGTTGTTAATGCTGATGATGATGATGTTGTTGCTCCTTTGACCTGTTGATATGGCATCAACATTTTTTGAGTAACAAATGTTTTGTAAAGATTCCAATTTCCATTAACAATATTCAGGAGGTCGACAAAGTCTGAGGAGAGAGGTTTTAAATCTACGCCTGAAATCATTCCTCCTTGTTTTAGGGTTATAATATTTGACTCTAATCTATTCATAGCAGCTCTTAATTGCGAAGCATCAGAAGATCCCTCTATATATTTTTCAGTTTGCGATAGAAGATTAGCAGTAAGATACCGATTCTTGCCAGCAATATTAACTGAATTTCCTAATGATGATTGCTGAGACTGAAAATAGGAAAGCACACTGAAGCTGCCAACTATTAGAATAATTGCTATCATAACTAGAAAGGTGATTTTTAAGAGAATTTTTGGAATTTATTCTTTCTAACAGGTTAGGCAATTAGTTGACATGCTCCTCCCTCTTCTCATGTTGCTGCTACTAAGTATTCAGCTCCTAAATCGGCATCATCATACATCACCTAATCCAATTCTGATCTAATTCGTTTAACCAAAAAATCTATAGTGACTGGCTTTCTGATAAAGCATCCTAAGCTTATCGCTGGATATATCTCTCTTAGCGCCTCACGGTTTATTTCTCCAGAAGACATGAAACAAACTTTGACATTAAGATCGATGGCCAATATCTTTTCACATAATTCAAATCCGTTCATATGTGGCAGATTAATGTCAACCAAAAGAAGATCATAGAAATTTGGTTTGAATTCTGACAATGCTACCACAGGATTATTAGATGTATATACTTCAATTCTTTTGTTAGCATCGTTATTGTTATTGCTATCTTCTATCCCTGCTTTGAAAGTTATAGTGAAATCAGAATCGTCATCTATAATCAATATTCTTTTCCAAAATCGTTGTTTGTCTTTTAT
>Ga0193728_1000972_pt1 | contig 14310 bp, 9 predicted proteins | sample U1c1metaG_FD_143037 | JGI IMG/M metagenome (GOLD analysis project Ga0193728, IMG submission 143037) | Soil microbial communities from a riparian zone of the East river system, Colorado, United States - U1c1 | ecosystem: Environmental > Terrestrial > Soil > Riparian zone | place: USA: East River...
CCATCGTTGTTGTAGTTGGCGGAGCGCCTTATGATATCGGTAAAATCAAGAAAAATAATAGCACTATCGTATGGTCCTGGTACAACGGTTCCGAGAATGGTAATGCTTTGGCTGATGTGCTTTTGGGTAAGATAAATCCATCGGGTAAATTGCCATTTACTTTCCCTGCACAGTTGAAAGATTCACCTGCACATGCCCTTGACGCCTACCCCGGCGAAAACCTGCAGGTAACTTATAAAGAAGGCATTCTTGTTGGCTATCGTTGGTTCGATACCAAAAAAATTGAGCCGCTATATTGCTTTGGATATGGGCTTTCTTATACCAATTATCAATATTCAGGCTTGCAAACGGCTAAGAAAACCTATAAATCGGGCGAAAATATCATAGCGACCATCAAGGTGAAAAATACAGGCAAATTGGGAGGCAAGGAAACCGTTCAGCTTTACGTTAGTAAACCAGGTTCATCAGTTGAACGTCCCGAAAAGGAATTGAAAGCGTTCAAAAAGGTGATGATCGCTGCAGGTGCAACCGCGGATGTTAGTTTGAGCGTTCCCGTTAAGGATTTAGCTTATTATGATGTTAAAACAAGCAAATGGGTGGTTGAACCGGGTAAATACAAAATACTGGCAGGTACATCATCACGAGACATCAAGGAAACTGCTACCATAACCATCGATTAATTATCTGGCCTTAAAGAAAACTGCCATGCTGAAACACTTGCTTAAAGTTGCCATTTTGGTTGTGACAGTTTTCACCCTGCCGGCGCAATCGCTATTTGCGCAGTCGGAGTTTAAGCCATGGGGCAATATGGATGGTATCCGGGTAAAGGGCCAATTGATGGATTTTAATACCCGGTTGGTTGTGGTGGGTAAGGCATGGTCGAAAATAAACTTTACCGGGAAAGAGTTGCAAAAACCCAAATATACCCGCAACGACGGTGTGTACACCGTGAACACCTGGATTGATAGTTTGGAATTTACCGAAACCGTAAAAGATATCGGCAGGGGACAAGCAAAAGTTACTGTGAACTGCACCGTGCATGCAGATACTACCGTCGAAGGCGTATATTTTAACCTTCTATTGCCAATGGATCTTTACCTGGGCAGTTTGGATCTATCACATTTGAGTCAGGGAGCGCAGGAAACCAAAGAATTAAACTTTACGAGCGTTTCACAAAACCTCCGCATAAAGGCGGATACCATTTCGTCTGTTTTTATCAAGTCCGGTGGCGATGCTAAGCAAAAAACCTTTCCCATTTATTTCCCAATATGTTCAGGTACGCTCCATAAAGGCAACGTGTTTGAAAGAACGTTTGAAATCAAAGTATCTGGCGCAATAGACCAATCGCCGGTGAACATTAAGCTGGATACTTCTGTACAGGGCAGAGCCTTTGCAGGGCTGGGCGGTAATTTCCGTATCCAGAATCCAAAGGTGGACCCTGAGGTTATCGATTATTGTTTAAAGAATTTACGTGTAGCCTGGGGTCGCGTAGAAATGCCCTGGAGCAGCTGGCAGCCCGATTTATCCACAGACCCTTCTGCTTTGGACACCTCAAAGCAGAATATCCGCGTGCGAAGGGCGATGGAAATGGCACAAACGCTAAGCCGGATGAATATCCCCGTCATACTCACTGCCTGGTTCCCTCCTGCATGGGCGGCTGAAGGTCAATTGCAGTTCAGGCCAACACCTCAAGGCATTTGGGGTAATCCATTGAAGCAGTCAAGTATGCCCCAAATCTATAAGTCTATAGCAGATTATATTGTTTATTTAAGGGATCATTACGGGGTTGAAGTGCAGTGTTTTTCATTTAATGAATCGGACCTCGGTATTAATGTAAGGCAAACCGGTGAGGAACATGACGAGTTAATCAAGGGCCTGGGAGCTTATTTCGTTTCACGAGGATTAAAAACCAAATTATTGCTGGGCGATAATTCGGATGCAACAACCTGGAAATTCATTTATCCTGCAATGAATGATGCCGAAGCACAGCAATATATCGGCATGGTGTCTTTTCACTCGTGGCGCGGATGGGGTACTGAAACCCTGCAAAAGTGGGCGGACGCGGCGAAACAAACCGGCAAACCTTTGATTGTTGGCGAAGGAAGTATTGATGCAGCTGCCTATGCCTATCCCGCATATTTTGAGAATCCATCTTATGCATTGGAGGAGATAAACCTTTACACGCGACTGTTGGCTATTTGTCAGCCTCTGTCTATCTTACAGTGGCAACTAACATCTGATTACTCGCCTCTAAAAGGAGGTGGCATCTTTGGCGATAATGGCCCGCTTGAACCTACGCAACGTTTCTGGAACCTCAAACAACTGGCATGCACTCCGGCAGGATTGTTTTATATGCCTTTAACAGCCGACAAAGATGCCGTTTCGTGTGCGGCATTGGGCGATAATAACAAACACGTTTACGCCATCCACCTGGTTAATAACGGGGCCTCACGTGAAGTGCATTTAACGGGATTGCCGGCCGGGGTTAAAGAGTTTAAAATCTATATCACCGACGAAAAAGCGAACATGAGGTTGTCAAAAACCATCAAAGTTCAAAACCATGCAAGCACCTTTACATTGAAGGAACGGTGTTTTGCGACGCTTTTCAGCGACTAATTCCTTAATTGTTACCACCCCTATTGAACGAAAAATTATAGGCCAGTTTTACTGCAAACTGGTTCATTACATTTCCCTCGGTATAAATCCGCGCACTCAAATCAAATCCATCCATGATAACCCCGGCGCTCAACGCGGCTGCGGCTTTAGTTTGTGTATTAGTATAACCGGGCGATTGCTGGGTCATGAAGCCTACACCCGCCTGACCTTCAACATAAAAATGGTCGGGCAAATTATAACGATAACCAGCCAATACAGGTAGCAAGCTCAAAGTTTGATTGGTATTAAAAAGTGTGCCCGATTTACCGCGAAATGATGAATAGGCAACTGTTAATGTGAGTTGTGCCATATCTCCAAGTCCGTATAAAGCCTTAATGTTCCCGCCAAAACCATTATTGTAGGCAGCACGGTACTCCGGGGTCAATAAAAAGTCAGCCGAACCGCCAACACCAACCTGGTTGTTTCCTGATTGGGCGAAGCAATAGCCCGAAAACATAATCGTCGCCGCAACGGATAATACCATTCTTTTCATGAGCGTAAGTGTTTTAGGTTGAATATGATTTCCAATAAAGGTATCGAATACTTCTTTAAATAGAAACTACTACATTCTGCCGCCCAGCCTGTTAACATGTTTAACCTATGGAAAGTCGGTCCAAAAAATCAAAACCAATTTAAAAGAGGAGTTAATGTTCACCAATACCGTAAAATCTACTAACGGGATAATCATCATAAGCAAGCAATAATTGAGCGCTGATAAAAATTGACTTATTAAATGTGCTACTTTTATGGTCAATTAAAACCTGGATGAACGCAATTATAAAGAACAGAATAACGTCTATCGATTTTCTTCGCGGCACCATAATGATCATCATGGCGCTTGACCATGTGAGGGATTATTTATTCTTCGGCTCATTTTATTTCGATCCGCTTGATCTTTCCAAAACGAGTTGGGAAATATTTTTCACCCGGTGGATCACGCATTTTTGTATGCCCATATTTATGCTCCTCGCCGGAACTTCGGCATACCTTATCGGGCGAAAAAAATCGAAGAGAGAATTATCTATATTCCTTTTAAAAAGGGGTCTATGGCTCGTATTTCTCGAAATGATCGTGGTCAATTTTGGCTGGAATTTCAACATTACATTCCCCATGTTTTTCTTTATTACCATCTGGGCGTTGGGCATAAGTATGATCCTATTAGCCGTATTTATCCACCTTCCCATCAAATGGATTCTTGTCATTTCTATCATAATAATAGGGGGTCACAACCTTTTAGATAACGTTCATGTGGCGGGTAATTCGCTGCCGGCGTTTGGCTGGGCACTGCTGCATGACCAGCAGTTTTTTAGCTGGCATAAGGAAATTCTTTTGGTAGGCTACCCTCTTGTTCCCCTGATAGCTGTAATGCCCTTAGGCTATTGCCTTGGAACATGGTATGCAGCCGATTACGATGCAAGAAAAAGGCAGAAAAATTTATTGCTCGCCGGCGGTTTTGCCATTGCTGCGTTTGTCGTTCTGCGTTATAGTAATGTATATGGCGACCCGGTAAAATGGGCGACGCAAAAAAATGCGCTTTTCACTTTGCTGTCTTTCCTTAATGTAAGCAAATACCCGCCATCGTTATTGTATCTGTTATTGACGCTGGGCGGCGCATGCTTATTCCTTTCATTTACCGAAAAATTAAAGGGAGCGGTAGTTAACGTAGTTTCAGTATATGGCAGGGTGCCCATGTTCTATTACCTCATCCATATCTACGTGATCCATTTGATAGCAATAACCGCATCGGCGCTAACGCCAGGCCAGGATTGGAAGATATGGTTCCTCACAAAACCTATCTGGTTTACCACAGACCTAAAGGGTTATGGGTTCTCGTTGCCGGTCGCTTACCTGGTTTGGATAGCAATTGTGATTGCCCTATACCCGCTATGCAAACGATACGATGCTTATAAACAAGCCAACAAGCAAAAATGGTGGCTGAGTTATTTGTAACAGTTGAGCTCGGTCTTAATCAGGCTATAAAAGGGGTATCGGATCCGGCGGTGCCGGTTTATGCGGATCAAAAACTGCTACGCCCACTTTTGAGTCGGCACAGCCATAATAGAGAAACCATTTTTTCTTAAAGTAAACCAGCCCTTCAATAAAAACAGTTCCATTTACATATTGCCCGCTCTTTTCAAATGATGCCATTGGACATAAAAAGGGGACATTTAAGCGGTCAATAGCTTTGGATGGATCGGTGCGGGAAAATAAAGCCTGCCCAGCACAGTATGAGTTACCATTAAAGCGCTTATCACCGCCGTTACCGGGATGGTTTTTCCCATTATAAAATAAGATAATGCCTTTATCGGTCATAATAGCTGGAGGCCCGCACTCGGTAAGGTCACTATCAAAATATCCCTTGCGGGGTGATATTAGCTGTTTGAGTTCTCCTTTATTATCCTCCACCGGGCTCCAGTCAACCAGGTTATCGGAAGTTGCCGCAAATACGTGCAATTCGCCCCAATACATCCAGTATTTCCCGTTGATCTTTGTTATAACCTGGCGGTCGCCATCTAATTTTGTTAATATCGAAGCAGATTTATGAGGGGTATTTAAGAACTTGCCGTTATAAGCTTTTCTGAATATCGGCCCATGTTTTACCCAGGTGATCAAATCTGTCGAGGTAGCTACACCTAAACGCGGAACTTTACGGTTCCATTGAGTATAGAACATCACATAAGTTCCATTTTCTGTTACGGCTACTCTCGGATCTTCACAACCTCCCGGCCATTCAAATTCCTTCTGACTGTCGTTACCAGGAAACATCACCGGCTTGTTTCTCCGTTTAAAAGTAAGCCCATCGCTGCTTTCGGCATAACCTATGCGCGAAGTACGGGTACCTATTTCAACGCCTGTTTTGTCTTCGGACCGGTATAGAACTATTAGTTTCCCGTCTTTTACGGCAGCGGCAGGGTTAAAAGTATAATCGGCCTCCCATCCCACCATTTTATTAGACATCGGGTCCAAAAACTTTGCGCTTGTGTCTGGCGAGATAATAGGATTGATGTGTAACGGCCGTACAAAACCGCCGAATGCCCATCCCGGAAGGGCAGTTTTTCCCGTTGTTTGAGCAATTGAAAAGTTAAAAAACAACAAACAGGCTAAAACTCCTGTCAGTTTAATAAATCCCTTCTTCATTTAAAGAGTTTTTTTAGGTTTATACTTGGTTTGAATTGATCCGATTTGCAAAACCGGTTTTATGAATCATTAACAATAGTAGTCAATAAAACCAAACAATTATTTAAAACACTCCTGGATAAACTCGAAAACAGGGTCCGCTTAAAAGACTTGAGCAAGGTAATTATACAACCCGATTTGACATTAATAGGGTCCACTAAATAAGTTTGATATAATTATTGACAATACAATCAACCAGGTTTTTTTTAAATTACGATCTGGCAATGTTTGTCACTTTAGAACTGGGACCAATTTTGGCGCACCGGAAGATTCACGGATGTGTAGTTCTGTCGAAAGCGTGATGGTCTGAACGGACTTATTTTTGACCGGCGTATTCAATTTCTTCAATAAAGTTGTAATAATATTGTCGGCTATTTCCACTATTGGTTGTGCGATAGCGGAAACTGGCGGCGTATACAATTCAAAAACCTCGTAATCATCAAAAGAAACAACGGCCATTTCTTCCGGTACTTTAATGCCTAATTCATTTATAACCCTTAGGCCGCAAACACCGATATGGTTGGTGCCAAACAAAATAGCGTCAATATCGCCCCGACGCTTTTTGATAAAAGTACGTACTGGCTCCAGGATCATATCATTATCACGATTAAACACCACCTCCTTAATTATGGGCTTTAACCCGTACTCCTTTAAAGCATTTTTATAGCCCTGCATCCGTTGTGTCAGTTGCTGCTGCATGGATGAAAAAGTTATAAAGGCAACATTTTTATGTCCCCGGTCGATCAAATGTTTTGTGGCGTTATAGGTGCTGAAAAGATTATCGGTCAAACAACACTACCGGGAAACCAGCATTTATCAACGAATCGATGTCGTCCTCAATTCCTTCGGGTGGCGCTATAATATAACCGTCCACGTGCCTGTCGCGGTACATCTCAATAAGGTCTTTGGTCTTTTCGGTATTATTATCTGTGCTGCAATAAATTATTTTATACCCGTTGTTATATGCCCTGTCTTCTATTAACCGGGCTATATTGGCAAAAAAGGGGTTAGAGATATCTTCAACCATCAACCCTATAATGTTTGACTTACCGGTACGCAAGCTTTTGGCTAATGAATTGGGTTTATATCCTACTTCTTCTACGTATTTCAGTACGCGTTCAACCAATTCGGCACCAATTCTTTTCTCCTGTGCACGACCATTCAGAATAAACGAAACAGTTGTTTTGGATACATTTAAACTGTTAGCGATATCAACTATGGATAATTTTTTTTTCACTGAATATTATTTACTTACCAAATATAATTTAATATAATTATTAAACCGTATCGGGCCTGGTAAATGACCAGGTTGATCCAATTTATACCGCTTTTTTATTAAGTCGCGGGTATAGGTACCCAAATAAAAATATAACTGCATAACAAATGATAGGCAGGTAATAAGCGGTTGCTACGTTATGATCAGCAACCCAGCCCATCAAAAAAGGGAACAGCCCGCCCCCGACAACCCCCATTACGATAAATGACGACGCCTGTTCAGTTGACTTTCCCATATCCTTCAAGCCGAGGCTAAAAATTGTAGGGAACATTATACTGAAGAAGAAATTGATCATTATTAACGCTATGAATGATACCAGGCCAAAATGCTGTGCAACAATTAAACACATCACGATGTTACACAGCGCAAAAATCCAAAGCAACTTGTTGGGAGCAACCACATATCGCATCAAAAGGGTACCAACCAATCTGCCCAAAACCATCATCAGCATGCTTAATCCAAAAAAATAGCTCGCTTTTTCAGAGGATATCCCCATAATATCATGCCCATAGTTGACAAAATAAGCCCATGTGCCTCCTTGGGCCGCCACATTAAATAATTGAGCGATAGCCGCAAAAACGAAGTGTTTTTGATGAAATAATTTCTTTGGGATATGTTCGCCTCCCCCAACTGCATACGAGTCGACAGCCACTACATGCGGGTCAGATAACGCGGGCACTTTTACGAACGAAAACATAACCGCGATGAGGGCTATTGCTGTTCCTATCACTAAATACAAATTTTTTACTGCTACCAAATCGTTAGAATGTTCCTGCCCCGCTTTCAAAATAAAATAACCGCCAACTATAGGGCCTATTATTCCGCCCAATCCGTTAAAAAACTGGGAAAAGTTGATACGCTGGTCACTTGAACGCTGGTCGCCAAGCGAAGCGACAAAGGGATGTGCAACAGTTTCTAGCGTAGCCAGCCCGCAGGCGAGTATAAAAAGCGCAAACCGGAAAAAACCAAAAGACTCTGCATTGGAGGCAGGTACAAACAAAAAGGCACCTATAGAATACAAGCACAAGCCTAATAAAACACCCTTTTTATACCCGAATTTTTTCATAAACAATCCGGCCGGAATACCCATCACTGCGTAAGCGCCAAATAGCGACAGTTGTACATAGGCCGACCTGGATTTTGATATATGCAATACATTCTGGAAGTGCTTGTTAAGGGTGTCACCCAAAGACATGGCTATACCCCACAACAAGAAAAGCGAAGTGACAAATAATAAGATGACAGTATATCTCCGCTCGGTAAATTTCGGTTTAGCATCCATGAATGACCGCTTATAATTTAACTGGTTTTGCTCGGTAAATTAAGTCAAATACTGAGATGTACAAAATCTTACTATTAATTTTTAGCGCGAAACCAGGTTATGCATAATCTATTCGTTTTTTATAGGTTGATTGTATGGCACCGCTAAAAGTTTTATTCCGTCATTCCCTAAAACCGAAGCATCAAACTCGATCCTGATGTCCTTTGATTCGCCTTTTAGCAACGAGAAATAATTATTATTCATAATGGCCGGCAATATCTGCTCGCCGGTGGAGGCTTTTATCGCCTGCACTCTGATAGCAAAAGCTACCGCCGAGGATGACGCAGGGTTAGTAATTTTTGCGTCGATAAAGTATTTACCGTTCGATTGTGTAATCGTTGACGATACCTTCAATTTAACCTGCGGCAATTGATTAAGTGCGGTAAAATCAGTACGCTTGTTTCCACGCCAGTAAAAATTATCGGATATCAGTTTCCCATTTTTATCGCTGAGTTTTAGTTTGATGAAATGCACATCGCTTAAGCCGCTGCTCTTAGGCTGGCCGCCATAAATCTCAAAATCCCATAACGAATAACCCCAGCCTGATCCGCGCTGCTGGCCATACATGCGCACATAACGTCCTTTTACTTCATCAAACATAATCTCCTGCACGCCGGTATGGCCATCGCCGGTATCGTACACATTGTTCCAATTTTTAGCATCATCTGATACCTGTATTTTGAATGATTTGCCATAAGCTTCTTCCCAATTAAGTTTTACGCCGTTTATTATTTCTTCCTTGCCTAAATCAATATATATCCATTCATTATCATTTGATTTGCTTGCCCATCGCGTGCGTAAATTTCCGTCGGTAACTAAAGTCGGTTCGCTGCTTTCGGATGACGAAGCATATGCGGGTTTATTGAGTGCGAGGTTTTCATGTTCTGCTGAAAAATCGATCGTAAAACAGTTTACGGCAGTGTTTGAAGGCGCATCTATGGCTGTTTTCATACTATACTGCTTAACAAAGCTGCCGTCACTATTGTAAACGTCTGCGTGCGCTGTTAATCCTTCTGCATCGTTATGTGTTGTGTTTATAACCTTCACCGAGTTATTTACCGGGTTCCACTGGATATGAAGGGGTTCGCATGCCTCTTTGGCACCCCAATAAGCCCCTGTCAGGTCATAATAATAATCATAGGTTTGCCACACCAGCGATGGATAGGCCGACTGGCTCATCCAGGTCATTATTCCCGAGGCATCTTCCCAAATATTGTCTTCCCATCCTTCATACATCGCTTTGTTTGTCTCAATATTTAGCAACTGTGCCTTACGGCAATAATCCGCAATTCCTGAAGGTCTGCCATAGCGTTTGGTAATAGCTTCGTCATACCGGTCAGGGCCGGCATTTCCTGCCGATGGGCCAAAGAAATGCAGGTTCCACATCTCGTTGCGCGGCCACCATTTATCCTTTGGCATAAATTTTTTGAAACTATCGAAGTTGGTAAATACAGCTGTCCCTATCTCGCTGCGTAAACCCCACCCGGGATTGCCGCCAAAACCATTTGGAAAACGGGTAAAATACCAGCGCGGATCAAAATTTGTCCACGGCCCGCTGCCCGTAAGGTTACCGGCATGCGAATTGGGCTGGTAACGCCTGTCGCCTCCGTCAAAAGCGTTTATATCTTCGGCCAGCCAGCCATTAAGGGGCGGCAAGGGTGTGCCTTCGTTATCGCCACACCAAATAGCGATGGATGGGTGGTTCCTGAAACGCTTTATTTTCTCGATAGCATTGGCATTGAAAGTATTTACATCATCGGGGAGATTGGGGATTGAGTTGAGCCAAAAATCATCCCATACCATTATACCATATTTATCGCATGCATCATAAAACTCTTCATCGGTAGTCGATCCTATCCAGTTGCGGATGATGTTAAAATTCATTTCCTTATGCAGGCGCACTTTGGTATCATATTCGTCGCCACGGCACCGCAATAGGTATTCCGACATCCCCCAGTTACCTCCTTTTAAGAAGATCTTGGTTCCGTTGACAGATACATGCAACACATTGCCTACCGTATCATAGCTGTATTTTTTAATACCAAATTTTACCTTTTTTGAATCCGAAACCTGGTCTCCCAACTTCAAACTCATTGTACAGGTGTACAAATTAGCGTCACCGTATCCGTTTGGCCACCAAAGTTTGGGACTATTTATAGCAAGGTAGGCAAACCGCCTTTTATCCAGTTTAACTTCCGCCGTACTGTTAGCACCTACAAAAACCTTTTGAGAAAATTTAATATTGCCCGGGTTGATCACCCCTGTCAGCTCCCCCTGCTGAAAACTTGAGGAGCTATTTTTCACCCCTAAGGTTATAGAAATATCCGCCCGTGCATTGGTTGGCAAATCTGTTCGTATCCATGGGTCCTGTATGGTTAATGTACCTGTGTTGGTGAGATAAACATCATCCGTTATCCCCATATTTAAGCCGGGCACGTAGGGCATCCAATCCCAACTCGCGCTTGGTATATAGGTCGGGCTCTGGTAATTAACCAGCGGATTATGTGGCCAGTACACCAGTACAGCCAAAACATTGGGCCCGCCTGGCCTTAATAAGGCCGTAACATCAAATTGTCCCCGCTGCATAAACCCATCCAGGCTGCCTATTCGGGCACCATTAAGGAAAATTTCAGCTTTACGGTTTATACCTTTAAAGTTGAGCCATATTTTTTGCCGGTCGAAATTCGTAGGAGTACTGAATTCGGCCCTGTACCAAAAATTACGGTCGTACTTGCGCTTGTCAACTTTGTAAATATTATCACCAAAATTGGGGTCCTTTTCCAGACCATCAGCAACATAAGATGAGAAAACCGTTCCGGGTACCATGGCTTTTACCCAACCAGAAGTATTAAAGCCCGCTTTATAAATATCGGTACTGTCGACGACTTCCGACTGTGCCTTAACCCTCCAGGTTACCTTGTTATTGGTATTATTCAGATAGTAAATATTGGTTTGTGCCGATGCTTTTGAGCATAATATGATAACGGGTATAACCAATAAAATAAAGCTTTTTAAAATGTATTTACCTGGCATTGAAGTATTTGGTTTGTAGTTTATGTTTGATGGTTCCTCTTTATTAAAATCAATCAAAGTGGCTCATGATTTTATTACTTAAAAACCAGGCTTCCGTTTTTGCCGATAAGCGCGCCCTTTTTTTCCTTGCCTAAAACCGCTTTAATGGTTTTATAAATGTTTTTGCCGAAATAAGAGCCACTTACTTTCCATGAGAATGTTTTAGTGGCATCGTTCCAATAATAAACTGTTGTTCTTGTATTGCCTTTGGTGTAATTGTAGGATACCCCGTCATCCTCAACCATTTTAAAGCTGCCGTTTTTTCCAGGATAGATATGGATCTCAAGCGGAGCATCGGAAGGTTGTTCGGAATATTGAATAACAGGGCCAACGGGAAGGATGGTGCCCGCGCGTACATATAACGGTATTTCATCGAGCGCCTTATCAACCGAAATAGTTTTAGGGCCTCTAATCACATCGCCTGTGTAGTAATTGTACCAGGTATCATTAGGGAAATAGATGTCGCGCTTGCCGCCTGCATTTAATACCGGTGCGGCCAATAGCCCCTTGCCCACCAGCCATTCATTCGTCATGTTAGCAACGGCCGTATCTGCCGGAAACTCCATAACCAGCGGCCGCATAATAGGAGCGCCGGTGTTATAAGCCTCGTGCCCCAGGGCATAAATGTAAGGCAACAACTGGTATCTCAGGTTAAGCGCTTTCCGCATGGCAGCTTCACCGTCATCGCCCCAAAGAAAAGGGAAACGCGCGGTAGTGCCAATGTTGGAGTGAGAGCGCATAATAGGAAAAAACACGCCTGCCTGGAACCAGCGGACTAACATTTCTTTGGTTGGAGTACCCTGGAAACCACCTATATCGCAAGACCCGTAGTTCATTCCTGCCAGGCTGAAATTAAGCAGATCCTCAGGCACTTCAGCTAAAGATGGCCAGGTTGAGGGAATATCTCCGCTCCACGTACAATAGCCAAAACGCTGGTCGCCGGGGCTGAATGCCCTGTTTAGTGTAAAGTGACGATAATTTGGCCGGGCGGACGCCAGTAAGTCGCGCTGTGCGGTATTCCACCAATAATAACAGGTATAATATGATTCGCCTTCGTCATCCCACCAGGCATCAACACCTGCTTTGATTAGCGGCCTGTTTTTTTCGTCATACCATTTTCGCAGGTCAGCATTGCTGAAGTTAAGATCGCGGCTATCACTTTTCGGACTGATAAGCCAACCGTTTTTCCTGGCTGTATCCAGCAGCGCCGTATTACCAAGCCTTGGCTTACGGATGCCTATAAATTTAAGGCCCTGGCTTTTCAATGCCGCTATCTGTTTGGCTGGCGATGGTAGTACCGCGGGGTTAAACGTAAAATCGCTAAAGCCCTCTTTCCCTTCCTTTTTTACCGCATAATCGGGTAAGGTGGTGTACCATTCAAAGTCAAAAATAAAAGCATCCACCGGTAATTTATCCGTTCGGAATTTAGTTGCAACATCAGCAACATAAGCGCTGTCTGACCAACCCCATTTGCTTTGCAGATAACCAAATGCCCACCTTGGCGGGAGCTTCGGCCTTCCCGTAAGCTTTGCGTATCCCTTTGCACCATCATACATTGTTTTAGCAGGCCACAGATATAAATTTGCAGCCTTTCCAGAAAATTTCCAGGTCAAGGCCGCTTTATCGTTGCCCCGGTTCCAGGTTGGCGGGTTATCATCATTTGCCGAAACGCCAAACGCACTGTAACCTGCGCTATTCCAAAAATATGGAATACCGGCAGCGCCATTGCCCACAGAGGAACTGGACTGATTTTTTTCAAGTTCTTTTGACGATCTATTCCCGGAGCCATAGAGCAGGCCTTTCGTGGAGTGGGCAATTTGTATTGATGTGCCCGTAGATGAATAAACACCGTCACGGATAAGCACCCGGCCGGCCGCATCGTATAAAGACCAGACCCCGGTGGCAGTATTGATCATCAATTTTCCATATGATGTCTTGATCCCATATAAAGGAGACGCGGAAATCACAGTAAATGGCGTGATAGCCTTGTTGCTGTCGTCAATAAAAACGCTTTTGATGGTGGACGGTGCGACGGAGTCGTTTAAGCTTAAGCAAAATGCTGCATCTTTAGCGGTCATCAACCCTAGCTGCCTACCTCCTGCATTGACCAGTATTCCGTGTGGAATTTTAGTGATTTGTGCGTTGGCGGTAAAAATTACGGCTGACTGCAATACAGTGATCAGTAAAAAAACAAGTTGTCCTTTTTTAATTTTCATTTTTTTGTGGGAAAGCGGGCCTTGTGGCCCATTATATAATTTCATCGTAATCATTTATAAAACATCGACTATTATTGATGATGTTCATCAGCCGACAATGAAAATGGTTTATCGTCCTGGTTTAGCCCGCGTTGAAAATTGGGTTTATCGCCCATTTCAAAATGGAGTATGCCGCCATTCATTATATCGGCATGGCTTATCCAGTTATGGGTATAAACCTTTCCGTTTAGCGTGGCTGACTGGATGTACACATTTTGCTTGCTGTTATTGTTAGCTTCTATTACGAAAGTCTTGCCATTTTCAAGCGAGATGGTCATCTTTTTAAATAAGGGGCTACCGATAACATACTGATCAGTCCCCGGGCAAACGCTGTAAATGCCTGCCGCACTCAACACATACCATGACGACATCTGCCCCTCGTCTTCGTCACCCGGGTAGCCATTTTCAGAAGCGTTGTACATGTTGTCCATTACGTCACGCAGGTGTTGCTGTGCTTTCCAGGGTTGCCCGGCGTAATTATACAGGTATATCATGTGTTGTATGGGCTCGTTGCCCTGGGCGTACTGGCCCATTTTAAAAGCGGCCATTTCGGT
>Ga0193728_1000973_pt1 | contig 14272 bp, 8 predicted proteins | sample U1c1metaG_FD_143037 | JGI IMG/M metagenome (GOLD analysis project Ga0193728, IMG submission 143037) | Soil microbial communities from a riparian zone of the East river system, Colorado, United States - U1c1 | ecosystem: Environmental > Terrestrial > Soil > Riparian zone | place: USA: East River...
CAAATGATCTAGCTCACGTTCGAGGATGTCCGCGACGCTCTCTGTCGTGCCAGAACGCGTCCCATTGTTTCTTGAGTGTGTAATCATAATCATCGATGTACTCTTCCGGCTTATAGTATTTCAGTATCCGGATTGTTAAATGTTTTTGATTGGCCGTTTCGCAACTACCCAGCGATCTGGGACTGACTTTCTTGATGGGGCTTTCGCACGATATCGCCCCTCATAAGAAAACTTCCGGTGGCAGCTTCTCGGTTATTGCCGAAACTGCCCCCGGGCTATTCGAGAGTTGACCTCCACCACGTCGAACTCCCCAGCGACTTGGTCGAGAAGTAAACTCTTACGGGGATTTTACCGAGGGGATTGATTACGTTCTGTTCAATAGCAAACATCTAGTACTAGTGGAGTACTAGCACACCGTTAACCGATAGGGTTCACTTTTAGGACTCCGCAGGGCGAGCTTTCATCCCAAATGTCCCCCTAAAACCAGCCTGACCAATCCGGAAAACGATTTGTTCCACATCATGCCAGCGTTTAAAGGACCGAGCCTTTACGTGAATAAGCAGAGGAAAAACTTAGCTTCAGGTCCTTATTACTTACTAGTTGGACAACTGTGCACAATCGAACAGTTTTCAGGTTCGACGAAATGCACATTTGTGTATGGTGCCGAAATGACAGGAATCCGGACCCTACTTCTAATCGACGATGACTCCCATCATGCGGACGTCTTTATAGACGCAGTGCTGAACGCGATTGATGGTCCATATAGGGGCGAGTGGGTTACGACGCTTGCCGAAGGTATCGAGAAATTGAAGAACAGAGAGATATGGGCGGTCTTTGTCAATTTGTCGCTGCCCGACAGTCAGGGTCTTGCAACGTTAGACAGGCTGTTGCTCGCTGCGCCCAGCGTACCAACACTGATCCTAGCTGGCACGAAGGATATAGCAGTCGCCCTGGAAGCTTTGCGACATGGAGCCAAAGATTACCTGCTAGAGGATCATCTCGACAGAGACTCATTCGTTCGTGCTATACGGAACATGGCTGAGCGGCAGACCGCAAGAGAAATGTTGTCCGCTGAAAAAGAACGCGCGCAAATGACGCTTAACTCCATCGGGGATGCGGTGCTGAGCATCGACCTGGGAGGCAGAATTACATACCTCAATGCTGTGGCCGAAAAGATCACTGGTTGGACGCGGGAAGAGGCCGCCAGCAAGGATGTCGACGACGTGTTTATAATTATCGACGGTAGTACACGGAAACCTTGCTTGAATCCGTTGAAAACGGCGCTCGAGCAAAACAAAACTGTGGGACTCACCCCACACTGCATTCTGATTCGACGTGACGGGAATGAATTTGCCATCGAAGATTCTGCCGCTCCAATCCATGATCAGCGCGGAGCGACGACCGGAGCGGTAATCGTTTTTCACGACGTGTCGGTGGCTAGGGCTATCGAAGCGGAGATGTCCCATTTGGCGCAACACGATACCCTCACGAAATTGCCTAACCGGACCTTACTGCAAGATCGACTTAGTCAGGCGATTACCACCGCCGGACGGAACGGCACTCGAATCGCGGTTCTATTTGTGGATTTGGACGGCTTTAAGCACATCAACGATTCGTTGGGTCACGCCATTGGCGACAGACTACTTCAGTCGGTTGCAAAGCGTTTGCTAGCTTCGGTACGCACCTCCGATACAGTGTGTCGCGTCGGTGGAGATGAATTTGTGGTGTTGCTTTCGGAGGTTGCACATGCGGGTGATGCGGGAGTCAAAGCCGGAAAGATCTTGGCGGCGCTGAAGGCACCTCTGGAGATCGACCAACATAATCTCCGTGTTACTGCGAGCATTGGCGTGACCACATATCCAGAAGACGGTCAGGAGACGGCGATGCTGATCAAAAACGCGGACCTGGCCATGTATCAAGCCAAAGAAAACGGCCGCAACAACTATCAATTCTTTGAGAAGGGCATGAATGCCCGAGCTCTGGAGCGTCAATCGGTAGAAGAAAACCTATGCTTTGCGCTGGACCGGGATGAACTCGTAATGCATTACCAGCCCAAGATAAACCTTAAGACTGGGGAAATTACAGGAGTGGAGGCGCTCATCCGCTGGCAACACCCCGAACGGGGACTGATCGGTCCTCTTCAATTCATCTCCGTTGCCGAAGATTGTGGTTTGATGCTGCCAATCGGCAACTGGGTATTACGCGAATCGTGCCGACAAGCGAAAGCATGGCAAGATGCTGGGTTGCGGCCTATTGAAATGGCAGTTAACGTTTCTTCGGTAGAGTTCCGCAACGAGGATTTCCTCGAAGGTCTCAGGGCAATTTTAGAAGAGACTGGCCTGAGTCCTCATTATTTGGGCCTTGAATTGACAGAAAGCGTGCTCATGCAGCATGCCGAGTTCACTGTGCCGGTGCTCAAGAAATTGAAAGCGATGGGGGTCCGACTGGCCATCGATGACTTCGGGACCGGTTATTCCAGTTTAAGTTATCTGAGACAATTTCCCATTGATACTCTAAAGGTAGATCAGTCCTTTGTGAACGGAATCAATGCTGACACAGACGACGCTACCATCATCAACGCCGTGATCAATATGGGGAGTAATCTCAATCACCGCGTAATCGCCGAGGGCGTCGAAACAGTGGAGCAAGTCGCATTCCTGCAGGCCCACGGTTGCGACGAAGGACAAGGCTACTACTTTAGCCGGCCGGTACCTGCCACCCAATTCGCGAAGCTACTGGAAGCGGGGACCACGGTCGGACTGCCGAACTGAGAGCAGTTCGGCGCAGAATATCCCATGGCAAAACGAGTCGACATCGAACATGGCATATTTTCGAAGGAAGCGGTAATGAATCAAAGACGTCGCACTCCGAGGATTGCGTTTGTCGCCGCCGCCGAACTCTGTGACAAGAAATGGGGTAGACAGCTGACCGCACAGGTCAGGGAGCTCAGTGCATATGGCTGCTATGTAGGTACTCTGCATACCCTTCCTGTCGCCAACAGCGTGCTTCTTAAAATCTTCGCCCGGTCCGAATGTTTTGAGGCCATGGCCAAGGTTATATATACCCACCGAAATCGTGGGATGGGGCTAATTTTCCAAGAGTTGTCATTGCAAAGCGGCAATCTATTGCGTCAATGGCTCCTGAAATCATTTCAGGGCGTGTCGAACTTCTGAAGAGGCATGGCTCTCAATACGTGGTTAGATCTAAGGTTGCTGCCAATTAAACCGGGCGCGAACAGGGATAGGGGTCAATCTTCATCCTTATTCCAACGTTCGTTCGCAAGGCGTTTGTTTGCAATGTGGCGCTGCGTGGCCAACATTAACAACGCGACCGCGATGATGAGCCCAGCTAATGCAATCGTGCCTAAGAGCATCTCCCCCAGAACGGAACCAGAGCCGCTCTAAGTCGCGACGGTCGATACAGATTCCACCCTATCTATCCGGGCTGTAAGTATCAAATTCGAGACTAATTCGCCAGTCTGTCATAGGGCGGCGCTGATAAACGAAGGAAAGCGAAGGCTCATGAATAAAGGCATGCCGACACTTAAAGATTATGTAGTACAAACACGTACGTAACACACGGGATGTTCCACACCAAGTTTAAAGCCCTAAAAACGTAAACGCCGAAACGGCACGCTGTCATGGTTCTGGCGACGGCTAGAACTAGGCCTAATGATGTCTAGCCACTCACATGGATGCCCTCGTTGCGGTAATCGTCGTGTCGAACGCCTTTGTCGCGAGGGATTGTTTATCAAAATATATTGCTTCGTTTTAAACGTCAGACCTTATTACTGCTATGACTGTGGCCAGAGGCTGTTTAAACGACAACAGGGAGGGCGGATCAAGTCAACTTCTCGAACATCCAGCAATTAAAGGCGAGTGTATGAACATCGAGAATATATAGTGCAATGTTAGAAGTGTGGGACTAAACTACTTGTGGTAGATAACCAGCCCGTAATATAACGAAACGTATAGCAACAATGGCATTAAGTCCACAGCGCGTTCTGGTTCTTCGGGCACACGCTCTCGAAATATTTATTTCAGGCGCGGCTATAACTCTAGGACTTTTTGTGTGGTTATCAATGAAGGATTCAAATTCAGGCGTCAATTTACTGGCTGGCGTGGGTCTGCTGGTGGCCGGAATTATATTGTTCGTTTCAGCGATGAAAACTATTCTCAAATATTAAACATGCGCTTATTTGTCTTGCTTATTTCGGTGGCGGGCCTAATGGCCTTGGTGTTTTTTGGACTGTCGGTCCTGCTAATCAACATCGTTGGCTGGCTCTGGCCATCCAATGGCAAAGTCGGCTTACACGTCGGACCGCGTCCGGCTCATAGACTAAAAAACAAAAGGCCGCTAAAAGTTTAGCGGCCTCGTTTGGCGGCTCTGGCCGCCCATACCGTACGAGCGTGAGAGGGCAAAAGCTCTCCTGCGCGATTCGGAGCAGCGCGGGTACAAACTCTCGGATTCTTCACCGCGTGTGTTGGCCTGTCAGCCGTGTTTCCTATCAAGGTAGAACCAGACTTCCATTTGCTGGCGCTTCAGGCTTCGCGCGGAGATACCCGGGTGTAAATATCACGATGGCGATTCTAAAGGCACTTTAGCTTTCGCTAGGATGACACGGTCGCGACCTGATTTTTTGGCCTCGTAGAGGCAGCCGTCCGCGACCTGCAGCAATTCCCTGGCGCTGGACGCATGTTGCGGGAATCCGGCAATGCCGGCGGAAAGGGTCACCGCGTCAAGAGTGACATCGTTGTGCTTCAGCTTAAGAGTTCGCGCTGCGATCCGTAAGAGTTCCGCCCGGACCGCCGCGTCCTGAGCCGATGATTCCGGAAGAATGATCGCAAACTCTTCTCCCCCATACCTGCAAATGATATCGTCGCCGCGGAAATGCGAACGAAAAAAATCTCCCATGGAACGGAGAACCTGGTCACCCGCTTCGTGTCCAAAGACGTCATTGAACCGTTTAAAGTGGTCGACATCGATAAAAATAACCGCCAGGGAGCGATTCTTGCGTGTGCCTCTCAACAGCTCGCGATCAAGGCACTCCTGCATGAAGCGTCGATTGAACAATCCGGTCAGCGGATCCCGAATGGATTGATCTCGCAGAGATTCACGAAGGCGGAGGCTGGCGAGCGAGAGAGCAATCTGACTGGCCGCCGCTACTCCAAGGTGGCGCTCCGATGAGTGCATTCCATCAATCTCCGCGGCGCCGGCTCCGTTTTGTTTGAGACCATAGACCAATTGCAGGACACCGAGTGTGTCTCCCTGTGCAATCAGGGGCACACAGAGGTGATTGGCTACTGTCGCGTCCTTCAGGTGCGCGCATCTGATGTTTCCCTCCGTAGACTCGTTCCAGTGCGGCTGGCCGCGTCGTAGGGACCAGCACGCGGAAGGAGCGAAAATCTTCTCGCTGTTGTCGGCTATTCCCCACGAGGCGGACCACTCAAGCAAGTTTCGGGAAGACTTAAAAAGGTATAGAGCGCCGCCTAGGGAAGTTACGAATAGCTTCTTGCCCGACGATCCAACGACGGCAAACACTTCATCCACCGTTGCGGAGGATTGCAACAAGCTACCCAGCTCGTTAAGTGCCGTCATTTCATTGGTACGACGCTGAAGCTCACTGACCAATTCATTCAGAGATCGGGCATGTTCCGCCGCTGCGGTGGCCGCCCTGACCTGCAGGGAAATGTCATTGTAAATTACATACACGGCGCGAACCTGACCACCCTGAACCATGGGGATCGCGTGGGTATCCACATCGATCAGGGATGCGTCTTTCCGTTTGCGAGAAAGCGTTTGATGGATTTCCCGCCCGGAGTTCACCTGGACCGCCAATGCACTTGCGGCTTGGCGCGATTCCGGAGAAACAGTCAGGTCGTCCAAATTCTGGCCAACCACTTCGGAACGCTGGTAACCAAACAGATTTGCGAAAGCGTCGTTGCAGATCTGGACAGACCCGGAAAGGTCTTGGACGACGATGCCGAAAGGGCTGTTCTCAACCAGGGAATTTAAAAATATCGTTCGCTCATTCAACTCCTCACCCACCCGGCGTCGCTCGGCCACTGCGGAACCTACGATAAGGCCGGTTGCTGAGACAACCAGCATCAAGAATCCGATTTTTGTAAGAATTTGAGGCAGAGCCGGGAAGAGGCGCAACGCCACTACAATGCCAAAATTAAGAATGAGCAATCCGATGACCACCCGCTCAATACCATGACGCATGGCCATCCAAATGATCGGAACGAACGCCAAATAAAAGTATTGTTTTGGAGCAAGCGGGCCAAAGACAATCCACAGGAAAAACAGAATGGATACCACTTGCCCAGCTGCTTCCAAAACAGCGGCGATGTCGATGCGCAAAGCCGGGTTAGTGAAGATCTTCTCGAGATCGGCTTCACTTGACGGTTCGAACAGATTTCTTCTGATCCAGGGGAAGACGTGTATCAACAGGAACGGCGCAACGCTGAGCAAACCAACCGCGTCTCCTATGTACCAACCGATCCCGGAGTCCCAAAACTGATTCCACTTGATGCTGCCGTCGGCGGCCAGGCAAGTGACTCCGGCCACAGTCGCAAAAATCGCCGCGGTCAGCGTTACGACCAGATACCTCAGCACATCGCTGAGTTGGGTAAGGGTACGGTCGATTTTGATTTTGTGTTTAAGAACATACGCGGCTGCCGCATAAATCGACGTTCCCAAGATAGCGGCGGGTATGACGCTCCAGGAGTAAATCGACTGATGATAGATAATCAGGCCTGCAAGAATGTCGCCGAGAATCACCACAGGCAAATAACGAGGAGAGACGCCCAACATCACTGCGAAGCCAAGCCCGAGCGCTGGGTACCAAGCGGTAAAACCCAAATTCGAAATTAAAATGATCTCGGGGCGGTTTAAGAATAAATACAAGGACAGGAGCGCTACAGCTAGGATTGCGTGCCGACCAAACAGCACTCTCCGTCCTGCTGAATCCCTACGAACTATCTCGAATTTCGTTTGAGCGTCAGCCATATTTCATTAAATTGTTCGACGGATTCGAATCGGATGCGGCCTTACAGCTTACGCTTCCCGGTCGGAGGCGCGAACCTAACGTGTCCGACCTGCAAGAGGATTCACTTTTGGACGGTGGGCCAGGTGAAACAAAGTATGAACGGAGTCTCCTAAGGCGGACATGCCGTCCTGTTTGGCAACCACCGCGTCAACGCCTATTTCACTGATATCGCATCCTTTGAGCAGACCTCCGTGTAAAGTGAATAGAATTATCGGTGTATTAGGAAGTAGTTTCCTTAATTTGGGCGCAGCTTCGACTCCGTTCAGACGTGGTATGGCCACTTCAAGAACTATCAGGTCGGGCTTTAGGAGCTGAGCTTTCATAATGGCTTCGCAACCATCAACCGCTTCCCCGCAGATCTGGAATCCAAATTCACTCAAAAAGAAAGCTCGAACCAACCTACGGATTTGCTCGTGGTGATCGACAATGAGCACTCGGATTGACATTTTCGTTTACTCCAATAAAGTCCAGGGAGGCAAAAAGTCGGGGACGCGTCTCTACTAACTTAACAATTTAACTAAACGATTACGAACACCATGTACCTATTTAGTACTGCCAGAGTTAATAGCGTCACAATTCGGATAAACGCAGGCGTTGCCGCTTGCCGTAGCCGCGTCCCATAATGGGACGCCCCCGGCTTGCGTTCTTTCCAACGTTACATTCGACCGCGTGAATGAGGTCGCAAACGTCCTGGCGTTTCCTTGAAGGTGATTTGTCGGTCTGCCGACATAGCGGAAATTAATCAATGTATCCGCAGGGAGATATTAAGATCGATTAGCGTTGCCTTCTTTGTGCATTCTCGATTCGGGCTTTAAGGTGCGGTTGTTGTTGCCGAAAGGCCCTTTCGCGCCAGCGGTTTCCAGGCCATATCACCACGCATGTATTGCCACAAGCCTTGAAGGCGCCAGACCATGTGCAACTGCCGGTACGGGAAATGTTCGAGGAAGCAATAGGTCACCAGACGAGCCACGTCCTGCCAGTCGCTGTATCGCTTATAGGTAAGTTCTTCCTGCAAGACAGCGCCGATCGAGATCACCGTGGCAAACGCGTAACCAAAAATCATGAACTGCACGAAAAAATCATGGTTGAGATCCCCCATAACTGCCGCGACAACAATCGTGACCATTCCGCCCAACTCTATAATTGGCGCGAACAGTTCGTAGATCCAAAGATACGGCAGGGCCACAAATCCTACACGCCCGTATCGCGAACGAAATAGCATGTTCAAATTTGGACGGAGGGTATCCAGCAAGCCTTTGTGCCAGCGCGCTCGCTGACGCCCAAGGGACTTCAAATCGGATGGCGCCTCCGTCCAACAAACCGGATCGGGTACGAATTTGATGAGATATTCCTCTCCTTTTTCAAGAAGATAGCGATGCAGCCGGGCTACGAGATCGAAGTCTTCACCTATAGCCTTGGCACGATACCCACCGACAGCTCGCACAAGATCGGTTCGAAACAGCCCGAAGGCGCCAGAGATGATTAGCATCATATTGCCCTGCGCCCAGGCCTCGCGTCCGATTAGAAATGCGCGCAAGTATTCGACCACCTGAATAATCTCGATACTTTTTCTTGGGAGGCGCACGCGTTTCACTTGACCGCCTTGAATCTCAGAACCATTAAGGATTCGGATGATTCCGCCGACACCCACAACTCGTTTGGGATCCGCTAAAACCGGCACCATAATACGAAGAAGGGCGTCACGTTCCAGCATCGAATCCGAATCTACGATGCACACGTAGGGAGAGGTCGCCGCATTCAAGCCAGCGTTTACCGCGTCAGCTTTGCTTCCGGCCGATTCCTTGTCGATCACCAGAAGACGGGGGTCCGCGTCGCTTCGGTACAGACCTCGAATTCTCGCGCTTGCTATTTCCTGTACATAAACCATGCGTGTCGGCCGCAGCTTAAATTCGTCTTGAAGTTCATGTAGAGTCTGATCCTTCGATCCATCGTTGATCACAATAACTTCAATTTCAGGATAATTAAGTTCCAGGAGATTTCGAATGGATACACGAATTGACTTCTCCTCATTATATGCGGGGACTAGCAGAGTAATCGGAGGGGCGAGCGGCGATTCAGTGATCCACCGAAGGCGAAAGCTTTCGATTCCACGCTGGTGCGTAGCGCTGGTTTTCAAAGCGATGATCAATGCGAGGAGGTACACGAGGTTGCCGCTCAGGTAGTAAAAAAAGAGCGAGTAATTCGCAAGGTTCAGAAAATGGTGTATCACCGTGCAGCCGTTTCAACTGGTTGTGACGCCGTCGCGAGCTTCGGCTTCAAAAATGCTCCGGTGTGCAAAACTGCGAGAAGTTCGTCCCGTTCGCCTTCAGTTTCGGAAGATACCGGTCGGCGTAGTTCGGCATCGAGAGTCTTAAGCAAATTCGCATTCTCTAGCGCCGCTATGAACGCGTGGAGTCCGTAGCGATCGCCCGTTTTCACTACTTGGGTGAAGATCGATACAATCTCAGATTTGAAATCGACGAGCCCCTCCGCTGCGCGCATCCGAACTAGGCGATTCGAATCCCTCAGCGCGTTGATTAGATGTGGAATCCCCTCACTGTTACAGAGCTTGCCCATTGCCACGACCGACCGTAGCCGGACGAACCACACGTCGTCCCGCGACAATTCGCCCAAGACTTCCACAGCGTGGCCGGGCTGAGCGTTGGACATTGCACGGGCAGCGGCAGCACGTAATTCGGGCAGCTCATCGTCCACCATGCCGATGAGTTCCGCTCCCAACGAAGGGCCCGCAACTTCTCCCAGAACTCGGGCTAGAACTTCGCGCAATTCCGGACCAGCGAGCTGCAGATACGGGAGCAAAATTTGCGGCCGCTCACGGCTGCAATTAATAAGGGCACTCTGAAGCGGGAGGATCGGCATGTTCAATCCCGACTCGGCCAACCAATGCAGGATTTCTTCCGCCGCTTCCGGCGACCCTAACCGACCAAGTCCACGCAATGCTGCATTACGAGCTTCCGGATCACGGTCGCGCAGCCCCTCCGAAAGTGCCGGGATGCCTTCAGGAGCCCGCGTTCGTCCCAGAGCGACCAGAGCACTCCGTCGCCTCCAACCTTTGAGCTTCCGTGCTTCAAAAATCCTTTTTTCGATCAATCCGCTGGTACGGAGAAATCGTAGGAGGCGGGTGGATTCGTCTGCAGCGGCCGCTTCGAAAGCGTCCAGAGCCATATCCTCGATGATGCGGCGGTCGAACGATTTGCTTCGCCAAGTTTCGTATGGTATCTCGCCGGAAATAAGGGCATCCCATTGCTGACGCAGTTGAAAAACGCGTGCGTCGCGCTTCCTAAAGTAGTATTTGCGATAGTTCCTGCGAAGAAGGATGAACGCTAGCAGCAGCACGTCTGCCGCGATGGCAACGATGATCGCCGTGTAGACAAAGGCTGACGGCTCCAGCCTATGCAATATTTCAGAACCGGATGCCATAGCTGAATCCAAAACTGGTCTGCTCGCGGCCTTGCGTTCTCTGCTGGAACGCGCCGTAAGCGGTTACGTCTTGAAGCGCGGTAAAGCGGAAACGTAAGCCACCGCCATAGGTTCGCGATGCGAAGCTCCCAATCTGATCTACTTGCGCAAAATCTTCCGTGCCCACAGAGAAAAACGCATTTCCGATGAGTTCTCGTTCCGACCAGTGCCCCAAGGGAACACTCAGCCGAGTCTGGCCGGAAGGTTTCCAGTCAATATTGGTGTCGGAGAAATGGCTGCGTGCTTCGGTCAGTCCCACGGATAGAGTCCAATCGCGCGGAAGATAGACAATCGCGGTTTCGTTCGTGGTCAAAATCCTGGCAGTGGTATACCAATACCAGCGCTGACCGTAAATTATTTCAATTCCCCGAATCGGCCGGTCTTCGCTGATCTTAAAACCGTGATCAAGCTCGAAAAATGCCCCCGTCTCGGGAATGACACCATTGTCGTGCCCTGTCGCTCCACCAATAGTCAAGGAACCCCAAAGCGGCTGCTTCCTGGTGATGCTGCCGACGAAATTTGTGGCATTGATGCCACCACGCTCGTACAGACTCACAGCACCACTGGTGGTCCATCGCGGGGTCCATTTGGAGACCAAGGTCACCCATTGATCGCGGTTTGCGGGAGTAAAGGAAAAAACATCTTGGTCAAAACCAAAACGCAGCTCTTCTTTGCGCCCGCCAGAAATCGCTGACGACGCCGAGCGCGCCTCGCCGGAATTTGTATTCGCATGAAATATCTGTGCGCGTGTCGCGCGTAAGTCCGCCCGGTTCGGATCCAGTTCGATCGCATGATCGGCGGTCTTGAGCGCTTCTTCGGTAAGGCCCTGGTGCAGATACACAGTCGCTAAGCCCATCCAGTAGTCAGGATTACCTGTCTCGATCTTGAGAATTTCCTTGAATTCGCGCTCTGCTTCAGGAAGCCGTCCGGCCCAAGTCAAGACTTGCGCGCGCCAAGCACGGATGTCCAGATCGCCTGGGGATCGCGCGATCTGCTGATCGACGATGCGTAAGGCATCATCCCAATCGCGACAGTCTGAATATTTTCGGACCTCGCTTTGCCAAGCTTGGTCCGGCTGCTGTGCACGGGCGGAAGGCGCACAAAACTCAGTACCGAACGCGAGCAGCACAAGCACATGCTTGATTGCGCGAGCACGGCCTTTGCGCGTAGACGGCGTCCCCCCAACGGATTTTGTGCGGACCATTCCGTAAATACCTAGTGCACGAGTCAGGCCATCCAGTTTACAAAATGGTTAATTTTTATCACGGTAAATGCCGCGCTTTGTGCTGAATACAGGGGACGTCAGAGGAGGCCATGCTCGGAGTACCATCCAACCAGACAAATCTCATATTGATACGGAAACTTGCCTGCACTGAGACGCGAGTAACCTCGACGAGTTGGCCTAGATTAATTTTACTTAGTGCTCTAAATCGGCTCGCGGTCAATTAACGCTACCCGGCTAATTTTACCGTGACGGTATGGAAGCGGTAGCTGTTGCGACCCCGATACTCGCGATTATACGGACCTTGTGAGAGTCGATTTCAAACGGTTTGTTTGCGCCCAAGCAACCTAACAAACGTTTTACAACGACTGAAGCACCCTGTCTCCAAACGCACGCACCATCGAGTCATTAACCTCCTTGAATCTGTTTAAAACCAAGAATAGGACACCGATCCGACTACCATTTCGGCTAGCCAGAGCAATCGTCCGGTTAACCCGATCGCGGAACAAGGTTCGGTTGGGCTAAATACGTACCCCTGCCCGTCGAAACACCGCTCTAGATTGATGCACCAAAACACTTTTGTGAGATGCGATCGCTCAATCACTGATTATCGACGCGTGCGCTCTCCCGGAAGGGTGTTATTAATCGTGTACAGTGTATAGATTTGCATATACTTTGTCTGAGCAAAAGCAAAGACTGTTTAAACGGGCGACGGTTCTTTGACGAACCCGAATCGGAAGTGACTTATGCAGAAACGCCCAAAAACAGTATATCTTTCCCGAGCTTGCCGAACACAAAGGGTCGATCTCGTGGATGTCCTTTCCTCAGGCGGTGCGCGGACTCGTGGCGGTAGTCCTGCTATTTGACCTGTACACCATTTATCAGCAATGGCAGATTCACCGCATTCGCCGTGAATTGTTTCAGCGGGAAGAGCTTTTTCGTCTGATAAGCGATAGCGCCACGGACATGATCGCGGTGGTGGATATGGAAGGCCGTCGCATCTACAACAGCCATTCCTATCAAACTGTACTGGGGTACTCGGCCGAGGAACTGAGGGGATCGTCGTCACTGGATCAAATTCATCCGGACGATCGCGAGCGGGTGAAGCGGGCGTCGGAGGAATCGCGTGTAACAGGAGCGGGACAGACGCTGGAATACCGTATTCGTCACAAGGATGGAACGTGGCGTGCGCTGGAATCGACCGCCAGCGTGATACGCAACGCCAAAGGCGTGCCTGAAAAATTGGTTATTGTGAACCGCGATATCAGCGAGCGGAAATTGGCTATGGAAGCACTTCGTTTGGCGGATGCCGATTTTCGATCTGTCGTTGAAGACGCGCCGTACGGAATTTACCGCACAAATAGCGAGGGTCAGCTGTTCCGTGTCAACCCTGCTTTGCAAAAGATACTCGGATACGACGACTCCGCTGAGCTTTTGAAAGCCAATCTTGAACTGCAAATTTTTAGATCTTCAATGGAATATCGCAGGCTTTTCGAGTTGCTGAACCGTGTAGATGATTTCAAAGATGTGGAAGCGGAATGGAAACGAAAGGACGGTACGCCCATTACGGTACTGTGCAGTGGTCGCCGAATCGCCCGTAGCGACGGCCAACCCGTTTATTTCGAGATGTTCGTCGAAGACATAACCGAGAAGCGCATTCTGGAGCGGCAGTTGCGTATGACAGGCAAGATGGAAGCGGTCGGGAGATTGTCGGGTGGAATCGCACACGACTTCAACAACCTCCTCGGAGTCATCATCGGATACAGCCAGGTATTGAAACGTGTTCTTGGACCGGAAAACCCTTTGACCGAGCACGCAATCGAAATAGAGAAAGCCGGGGACCGTGCCGCGGCCCTGACACGGCAGTTATTGGCTTTCAGCCGGCAACAGATTCTTACACCCACGGTTTTGAACCTGAACGACCTGGTCGTCGACATGCAGAAGATGTTACCTCGACTCATCCGCGAAGATATCGCGGTAAGCACCGCTTTAGATCAGGAGTTGCATTCCGTGCGTGCGGACCGCAATCAAATTGAACAAGTCATCATGAACCTGGCTGTCAACGCACTCGATGCCATGCCTGAAGGCGGACGACTGCGGATCGACACGAAAAATGTGCGTTTGGATGAGCTTTACGCCCGCTCACATCCCGGTGCTAAACCGGGCGAATACGCTTGCCTGTCGGTAACGGATTCCGGCACAGGCATAGATTCCGAGACTATTGCCCATATCTTTGAACCGTTTTTCACAACCAAGGAATTGGGCAAAGGCACCGGACTCGGACTCGCAACGGTCTATGGGATCGTGAAGCAGAGCGGCGGCTATGTGTGGGTCGACAGCGAACCTGGCAAGGGCGCGGCCTTTCAGGTTTTCCTTCCGCGCGTCGCCCAGATTGCGGATTCGCAGGCGGTCCGACCATATCTAGATGAAAATTTGCGCGGGTCGGAAACTATTTTGCTCGTTGAAGACGCCGAGCCTTTGCGAAAGCTTGCGGCTTCCTTCCTATGCAGCCACGGTTT
>Ga0193728_1000974_pt1 | contig 14262 bp, 13 predicted proteins | sample U1c1metaG_FD_143037 | JGI IMG/M metagenome (GOLD analysis project Ga0193728, IMG submission 143037) | Soil microbial communities from a riparian zone of the East river system, Colorado, United States - U1c1 | ecosystem: Environmental > Terrestrial > Soil > Riparian zone | place: USA: East River...
AAGAAACGGAGATTATGCGCAAACAAAAAGGTTTCTCATTAATTGAGTTGTTGATCGTGGTGGCGATCATTCTGATCATTGCCGCGATCGCTATCCCGAACTTGCTGCGGGCACGCATTGCGGCCAACGAGGCCTCCTCAGTAAGTTCGATTCGAACCATTAATACCGCAGAAGTCACTTACCAGACGTCCTATCCAACCGTGGGTTATGCCGTCACCTTACCAGCGCTTGGACCAGGCGGAGCGGCTTGTGCGGCTCCGGCTCAGGCCAATGCCTGCTTGCTGGATAACGTCCTGGCCAACGCCATCTCTGCCGGCACTGCCAAGAGTGGTTACTACTACGGAATTGGTGGTGTAGTTTCAGGCACGTTGGTGTTGACTTATACAGTGGGAAGTTCAGCAGCCGTGTTCAACCAGACCGGTGTGCGCAACTTCTGCTCCAGCGAAGATGGTGTGATCCACTTCGAAAGCCCCGCCGGACAATCTGCCCCGGTAACCACGACCGCTGCCTGCCAGGCCTTTACTGTCCTGCAGTAAGCGATTTAGCAGAGTTACTGGAATACCCCAAGGAGCATCGGAGAAATCCGATGCTCCTTTTTCTTGTTGCAAGATGCGAGCTTCACGCCATTCTCAGCTTAGAGCTTCTTTCGCGGCTGTCCCAAAATGACACAAGTTGTCACCCTTAGACACAATCTGGCAGGTAAGAGACTTTGAAGACGGTCCTTGGCCGGAAGCCGTTGGTGACAAAAGTTGCATTTACCTTGAAAACACAGGACTTGTGGCGATTGGCCTGATTTTTGATACCATCAAGCTGTGTGGTTAGCAAAGTGCGAAAGAAATTCCCTAATTGGGTCTATTGAGACCACACTTACTCGGGAGAAGAGGGGACAACGAGATGCGGAAACAAAAGGGTTTCTCACTAATTGAGTTGCTGATCGTAGTGGCGATCATTCTAATCATCGCTGCGATCGCTATTCCAAACCTGCTGCGTGCACGTATTGCAGCCAACGAAGCGTCGGCGGTGAGCGCAATCCGTACCATCAATACTGCCGAAGTGACTTATTCGACCGGCTTTCCCACAACGGGATATGCAGGAACTCTGCCCAATTTGGGTGGAGCGACTCCTTGCGTACCCGCCATCGCCACTGCTTGTTTGATTGATAGTGTGCTTGCCGGCGGCACGAAGAGTGGTTATACCTTCGCTGCCGTGGGCGCTAACGCCGTGAACGGTGTCAACACGACCTACACAGCGGGCGCTTCGCCGGTAACCTTTAACCAATCCGGTGTGCGTAACTTCTGCTCTAACGAAGACGGTGTGCTCCGGTTCAATCCGGGCGCAGCGGGCAGCGCTCCGGTCACTACGACTGCGGCTTGCCAGGCTTTCACCGTACTGCAGTAGGTTGACTCAAAGTCGGGATCAAACAGGAGCATCAGAGCAATCTGGTGCTCCTGATTTTTTGGGCATGCGGCGGCCTGGCTTTGGTTCCCTCCGCGGGTCGGAAACATGACCTTTGTCCCAAAATGACACAACTTGTCACCCCGTTCGACAAAATCTGCCAAAGTGAGCTGGGCTTGGGACCCTTTGGCGGCACAATTCGCCCTAATTTCCTTTCAAGCTATTGAAAACACACAATCCATGAATCCACGTCCCGTTCTCGAACTGTGGTAGGTGAAATGCGAAGAAATTCCCTAATTGGGTCTATTGAGACCACACTGCTAACGGGAGAAGAGGGAAAACGAAATGCAGAAAGACAAAGGTTTCTCACTAATTGAGTTGCTGATCGTAGTGGCGATCATTCTAATCATCGCCGCCATCGCCATTCCGAACCTGCTGCGTGCACGTATTGCAGCCAACGAATCGTCTGCCGTGAGCGCGGTCCGTACCATCAACACGGCCGAAGTGACCTATTCGACCAGCTTTCCCACAACGGGATATGCAGGAACTCTGCCCAATTTGGGTGGAGCGACTCCTTGCGTACCCGCCATCGCCACTGGTTGTTTGCTTGATAGCGTCCTTAGCGCTGGCAACAAGAGCGGCTACACCTTCGCTGCCGTGGGTGCTAACGCCGTAAACGGTGTCAACACCACCTATACAGCGGGCGCCTCGCCGGTAACCTTTAACCAATCCGGTGTGCGCAACTTCTGCTCTAACGAAGACGGTGTGCTCCGGTTCGATCCGGGCGCAGCGGGCAGCGCTCCGGTCACTACGACTGCAGCTTGCCAGGCTTTCACGGTACTGCAGTAGTTAAGTTGATTGGCGAAATACCTGGGGGAGGGTATCAGCCAGGGAGCATCGGACGAAAATCCGGTGCTCCGTTTGTTTTTGCGGAGAATGACGGATTCTGTCGTGCCCCTGCGACGAATTGTGTCCTTCGTTCTCGTTGAATAGGCGCACAATCAAGAGTATTTTGTTAAGTGATTGATTCATAAGTACATACGGGACACCGACGTAATGGCAAATGGCCGGGGATTGGCGTCCAAAGTGCAACTAGGAAGCTGACATGGTTCTTAACTCTGGAATCGTCAAACTAGCCACCATGAGACGAAACAAGGGATTTTCTCTAATCGAGTTGTTAATCGTAGTGGCGATCATTCTGATTATCGCCGCTATCGCAATTCCTAACTTGTTGCGGGCCCGCATCGCCGCCAACGAGTCCTCCGCGGTGAGCGCAATCCGATCCATCAATACTGCGGAATTTACCTATAACACAGCCTATCCGACCACCGGCTACGCCGCGGCATTGGCGAACCTGGGCGGACCAGCTAACGGTTGTATACCGGCTCCGGCGACTGCCTGCATGATTGATACTGTGCTTTCGTCCGCCTCACCCGGCGTCGGCAGCAAGAGTGGTTACGTGTTTCAGGCGACCGGATTGGTGCCCATCGGCGGCGCGAACAGTTCGTTCGTATCTGCAGCCTCGCCGGTCACATTCAATGTCAGCGGCGTACGCGACTTTTGCTCCACAGAGGATGGTGTATTGAGATTTGATCCGGGAGCTGCGGGCAGTACGCCAGTAAACACCGTAGCGGCTTGCCAAGCATTTACGATTTTGCAGTAGTGCGGACCTTGGCGAAATCTGAGGAAGAGCACAAAGTTAAGAAAGGCCAGGACCAGAGTCTTGGCCTTTTTACTTTGGTAATCCTAAGTACCTTGCCTGCCAACTCACTTCGGCGCTGCTTTGCCTATAATCATAAATTCAAGATGCAAAATCATCCCTAGTCGCCTGCCATGACTGCCATAGAGATCCTCGGCCTGGAAAAAACTTACAGCGTGGGCTTTTGGAGAAAAAAGCCCAAGCGTGCCCTTTGGCCGCTTCACCTTAAGGTGGAAGAAGGCGAGATTTTCGGCTTTCTCGGACCTAACGGAGCGGGCAAAACCACGACGCTGAAATTGCTGATGGGCCTGGTATTCCCCACCGCAGGTACTGCGCGCATCCTGGGCCTGGAAATCAACGACCCGCACATGAAGGCACAGATTGGCTTTCTTCCCGAGCAACCGTATTTCTACGACTATCTAACTGCTCGCGAACTGTTGGAGTATTACGGCCAGCTCTCCGGCGTGTCCGCGAAGGACCGCTCGCGCAAGGTCAGCGAAGTTCTTGAACGGGTCGGACTACCAGACGCCGCGGGGACGCAGTTACGAAAATTTTCCAAAGGCATGCTGCAACGGGTAGGTATTGCGCAAGCCATATTGCATGATCCCAAGGTCGTATTCTTCGACGAACCCATGTCCGGACTCGATCCCATGGGGCGGCGCGAAGTGCGGGATCTCATGGAGCAGTTGAAGCATCAAGGCAAGACCGTTTTCTTCTCCACGCACATCCTTTCAGATGCCGAAGCTTTGTGCGATCGGGTGGCGATTATTCATCAGGGCGAGCTCAGGGGTATTGGCGCCGTCGCGGACCTTACCTCGAGCGTGCATGGCAACGTCGAGTTGGTCTGGCAAGGCAACGCGGTGCCGCAGTCATTAAGGACGTTGGGCGCGGAATGTCACATAACCGGCGACACGGTGCGCGCCATCGTGTCTGAAACCCGCCAGGATGCTGCCATGGAAGCCTTGCGACGGGAAGGCTTGCGCCTGATATCGCTCACTCCAGTGCGTATGTCGCTGGAGGATTATTTTGTGCAGCAGCTCAAACCGGCTGAGGCGACGGTTGAGGTGACCTCATGAGCATGCGCATCGTGCATATCGCTTCTAACACTTTTCGCGAAGCGGTTCGCGACCGGGTGCTGTACAACTTAATCGCTTTCGCCTTGCTGATGTCTGGAGCCGCCATCCTGGTCGGACAGATCTCGATCGATATTGAGCGCCTGGTGGTGATCAATCTGGGGCTGACGGCAGTGTCGCTGTTCGGATTGGTGATCGCGATATTTATCGGCATTGGACTGGTCTCAAAAGAAATTGACAAGCGCACTCTTTACACTGTGCTCTCACGTCCCGTGCGGCGCTGGGAATTTATCGTGGGCAAATTCCTGGGGCTCGCGGGGACGCTAGTGGTAAATACGGTTTGCATGGCCATCGGCGTTTTCGTTGCATTGCTGTACGTTTCTCATCACTTCCAGAAAGCGGACGGCTGGCTTCTGGTGGCGTTATATTTCATTGTTCTGCAATTTCTGATTATCACCGCACTGGCGCTCCTGTTTTCCTCATTCTCTTCCCCGTTACTTTCGGCGGTATTCGCTTTTGCGCTGTTTGTAATCGGCTGCTTTGCCGAGGACCTGCGGGGCTTCGCCAGCATGACGCAAGGAATCACCCGCTGGCTGGCTATAGGAGCAGCGTACCTGGTGCCAAATTTCTCCGCGCTGAATGTGATCAGTTCGGTGGCGCACGAACAGCCGGTCTCCGGGCAACTCATCTTCTACAATACCGCGTATGCTCTAGTCTACGCCGCCATGGCGCTCTGCGGGGCAGTGCTGGTATTCGAACATAGAAACCTCAAATGAAATCTTCGACGCGCATTATGGCGACTGCCAGCATCGTCCTGGTCATCTGCATGATGAGCAGTGTGCTCCTGCTGCGCAAACTGGATCAACTGCGCTCGGGCGGCACAGCGGAGGAAGTGCTCTACATTTCTTCGCCTACCGTACTGAAACGTAGCAGCCTGGGATACGGAGGATTGCTCGCTGACGTGTACTGGACGCGCGCCGTCCAGTATTTTGGCAGCAAGCACCATAATGGCGCTCAGCATTACGAACTACTCGCTCCCCTGTTGGAAATCACCACCGCGCTTGATCCCCAATTGCTGGTGGCCTACGAGTACGGAGCGAATTTTCTCGCGCCCAAACCGCCCGATGGCGCAGGCATGCCCCGAAGGGCGATCGAGTTGGCGGAGTATGGTATCCGCAATAACCCAAATGAGTGGAAGCTCTATTATCAGCTCGGTTTTATTTACTACACGGAGTTGCAGGATTACGCCGCAGCTGCGGACGCATTTGACCGGGGCTCGCGCGTGCCCAATGCGCACCCCTGGCTGAAACTGATGGCTGCACAAATGGCGGAGCATGCGGGAGATCTGCAAACCGCGCGCATGCTGTGGACGACGATGTACCAGAGCCCTCAGGATCGCTCGATCCGCGCCAACGCAGCAGCTCATTTGCGCGCATTACAGGTGGATGAAGACGTTCTTGTCCTGGAACGTCTGGTGAATATATATCGAGACAAGACGGGCCGCGTCCCCAACAGTTTTTCAGACCTGGAAGCAGCCGGCCTGTTGCGTGGCACGGCAACGGATCCTCTTGGCCGTCCCTACAGGCTGATGCCGGATGGTCACGTAGTAGTTCGCGTTCCCGATGATCTGCCATTTCTCAAAAAAGGTATCCCACCGGGATACGTTCCGCCGATAAAGCCGAAGCTCTTGCCGTCTGATTAAAACAGTAGCTAGTGGTCAGTTGCCAGTGGTCAGAGTCAGTGGCTAGTGAAACTACTAGTCACTAGCCACTAGCCACTTTCTTTATGTCCTCTTCTCGCGAACCGAAACCTGTCGAAACCGTTCTCCAATGGTGGAAAGATTATCGCAGGCACGACAGATTCTTTCCTACGCTGTGGCGATTGATTGTGATGCTCGGAGAGTTTGTTCGTGATTCCACGCCCGGCCGTCGCCGGCAACGTTATGGTGATGTGCAATACGATTGGGATTACCGGGTCAACACGACAAGCGCCACCGTTGGTTGGCGGGATCGGTTGCTGGGGATGTTTCATTCTCCGTACCAGCCCACCGAGCCGTCCCTCTTTCATGAAATGCTGAACGGGTTAAAGATCGATTTCCATGAATTTACCTTCATCGATCTCGGTTCAGGAAAAGGGCGAGTGCTATTGATGGCAGCAGATTATCCTTTTCGCCGCATCGTGGGAGTTGAACTGTTTCCCGAATTGAATCGAGTAGCGCAGGAGAACCTGAGTCAGTACAAGAGTGACTCGCAACAGTGCTTTGCCATCGAATCCATTCTCGGTGACGCGCGCAAGTTCACTTTTCCTCCCGAGCCAACCGTGCTTTACCTTTTCAATCCTTTACCCGAGGAAGGACTGGTTCAAGTGATAGCCAATCTCGAGCGCTCCTTACGGGAAGAGCCGCGTCCCTTGTATGTGCTTTATCACAATCCCCTGCTCGATCACGTATTGGCCAAGTGTAGTGGACTTGGAAAACACAGCGGTACCCTTCAGTTCTGCGTTTATGCCAGCCGCTCTGTCGCCTGATGAATGAAATGGAACTGACTTCCTCGCCGAGACAGTGCTAACGATGTTGTCAGTCAAGAATGGGAAAAAAGTGACATGCGTGTGACATGCCCGAGTTTTTTTAACAACCCATTGACAACCAACAAGGCTTCAGAGGCTGTCGCGGGTTAGAATAGAGAAACTGCGCTCCCCGCATCTAACCGGAACAGAGGTCAGTCGTATCATTCAATCAGGAAAGATGAGTTCCATTCTGCGGAGTATTCTTGTTCTGCTGCTTGCACACGCGGTAGCCTTTGGCAGTCCCGGGCCCGACGTCCATACCATCGCCCAGAATGTGGACAATCGTTACAACCACATCCGCACGTTGCAGGCTGAATTCACCGAGGTGTACCGCGGTGCCGGAATGGAACGCACTGAATTGGGGACTTTGTGGTTAAAAAAACCGGGCAAGATGCGCTGGGAGTATCGTTCTCCCAAGGAGAAGCTGTTCGTAAGCGATGGCAAGGACGCCTGGTTTTACTTGCCAGGCGACGCCCAGGTCCGCAAGGCGTCAGTACGTAAACTTGATGACCTGCGCTCGCCGTTACGTCTGCTTCTCGGTAAAACCCGACTGGAGAAGGAATTGCACGGCTTGTCTCTGGCACCGGACGTCGCTGTTTTGACTCCCGGCAACGTGATGCTGCGGGGTATGCCCAAGGGGATGACCGACCGGGCAAGCCAGGTTCTGCTGGAGATCACTCCAGAGAGTCAGATTGCTCGCATCGTGATCGAAGAAGTGGATGGCTCGGTCACTGAATATCGTTTCGCTCAGCAACGGGAAAACGTAGAAGCTTCCGACCAGCAGTTCCGATTCAATCCCCCGCCGGGAGTGGAAATGGTCGAGGATGATTTTGGGCAATAACTACAAGTGGTCAGTGGCCAGCGGTCAGTGGTCAGCAAAGAGACTGACCACCGACCACTGGCCACTCAACTTACTGTAGCTATTGAAGTTATGGAGCCACTCGGGTCGGTGTTCTGTCCGTTACCAGCGATAGTGGCGAGCTTGGGGAGATGAGGCGGATTTAGGGTTTTGAATGCTAGACTTGAAGAGGACGAGACCGTAATCGTGCCCCCGGAATGGCCGAATTCCTGATAAAAGTAGCGGACGAACGCGGTCACCTGTTGCAGCAGGTGGAGACCGGTTACTCGGAATCCGAGGTGCGCGACAGGTTCGTTCAGCAGGGCTACCTGGTGTATTGGGTCAAGCCCCGCGGGCTGTTCGCGGCGGGCGAGTTCCGGCTGCCTCGGCGAAGGGGAGTCAAACAGAGCCAGTTTGTTATTTTCAACCAGCAATTCCTGACTCTGATCAAGGCGGGATTACCTATCTTGAACTCGCTGGAATTGCTCATTAAGCGTCAAAAAGATGCTTATCTACGATCCTTGTTGGAAAACGTTCGCGATCGGGTTAAAAGCGGCGAGTTGCTTTCCGCTGCATTCGCCGGACAAGGGGCATTCCCCAAGATCTACCCCACGACGCTGCTGGCAGGAGAGAAGAGCGGCAACATGGAAGAAGTATTGGGGCGCTACATCTCGTTTCAGCGTCTGGCATTGACCTTCAAGAAGAAGCTGGCCGTATCATTGGTTTATCCGGCACTGCTGGTGACTGTGGTGTTGGTGATGCTGGTTTTCCTGATCACTTATGTCGTTCCGGAATTCGCCAAGCTATTTGAAAACTTGAACGCAAAGCTGCCCGCCATCACAGTGCTCATGTTGGCGGTGGGCACCAATGCACAGAAGTATGCTCCGGTGTTCGCGATTGCCCTGGTGTTGTTTGTGGTGCTCGTCTGGCGGTGGAAGAACACTGAGCGCGGAGCGGAGCATATCGACCGCGCCATTTTGTGGCTTCCGCTGCTGGGCCAAATTTGGTTGAAATACCAGGTGGCGAATTTTGCCCGCATGTTATCGACGTTGCTCTCGGGAGGTCTTCCCCTGGTTCAGGCTCTGGAGACCGCAGGCGAGTCCATGAGCAGCCGAAGAATCTTGATTGGCGTTTCGGAAGCCGCTTCGCGGGTGCGGGAAGGTCGGACGTTGGCAGGCAGTCTGGAAGAACAAAAGATGTTTCCCGATTTGTCGGTTGAGATGATCGAGGTGGGCGAATCTACCGGCGCTTTGCCCGCCATGCTGAACTCGGTGGCGGAATTTTATGAAGAGGATGTTCAAACCGCGCTGGGCGCGGCTATGGCATTGATCGAGCCCCTAATTCTGATCATCATGGCGGTATTCGTCGGTGGAGTGTTGATTTCGCTATATATGCCGATCTTTACTCTAGGATCGGGCGGCGCTCTTCACTAGACGTCGGAACTTGGCTCTGGGCTTTTGCAGGTAGATTTGGAATGCCAAGAATGGCAGAGAAAAAATCAGTGTTCGTGAACGGTGAGAATGGCGGACGCATAGCGCCCGCCGCTCATGCCGACGACTTGGAAAAAGCGCAGGATGTCGCGCGTCGTTATCGCTGCGAGTTCGTCGATCTGCATAATTTCCAGCTCCACCACGATCTTTTCAAGAAGATTCCTGTGCACCTGATGTTCCGCTACAACTTCATTCCTCTCGAGGAAACTCAGGACGGACGCCTGGCCATCGCCATCGCCGACCCCAGCCAGTTGATGATGATCGACGAGATCAGCCTCCTGCTGGGCAAGCGCATCGTCACCAAAGTTTCAACCCTGGCGCAAATCAGCGAAATCCTCAAGAAGACCGAACAGTCGCAACGAGTTCTCCAGGATGCCAGCGAAGGTTTCACCCTGGATGTAATCCGGGAAGATGAGGCCGGCGGCGACGAAAGCATTTCTATTGACCGGCTGACCGCTCAGGGTGACATCAGCCCTATCATTCGTCTGGTGGATACAACGATATTTACCGCTTTGCAACGGCGCGCGAGTGACATTCACATTGAGACCCGCGATGATTCGGTGTGCATCAAGTTCCGCATTGACGGAGTGCTGACCCAGGCCATGCCGCCCATCGGCAAGGAGCATCACACCACCATCATCTCCCGCATCAAGGTGATGAGCGAGTTGGACATTTCTGAACGGCGGGTTCCGCAAGACGGGCGTTTCCGGGTGAAATACGGACAGCCTGAGCGTCCCATCGACTTCCGCGTCTCCATCATGCCTTCGATACACGGTGAAGACGCCGTGCTTCGCGTGCTCGACAAAGAGTCGATGAGTGAGAAGTTTCACAAGCTGGTCCTCGATGTGGTTGGCTTTGACGAAGAAGACTTACGAAAATTCCGCCGCTACATTGCCGAGCCTTATGGAATGGTGCTAGTCACCGGACCCACTGGCAGCGGTAAAACCACCACGCTGTACGCCGCCGTCAACGAGATCAAGACGGACGAAGACAAGATCATCACCATCGAAGATCCAGTTGAGTATCAGATTCGCGGTGTGACGCAGATTCCGGTCAATGAGAAAAAGGGACTGACCTTCGCTCGCGGCTTACGATCGATTTTGCGTCATGATCCGGACAAAATCATGGTCGGCGAAATTCGTGACACCGAGACAGCCCAGATCGCCATTCAATCGGCGCTCACCGGACACCTGGTGTTTACCACCGTCCACGCCAACAATGTCGTGGACGTGATCGGCCGATTTCTGAACATGGGCGTGGAGCCTTACAATTTTGTTTCAGCGTTGAACTGTATTCTGGCCCAGCGGCTGGTGCGCATTATTTGCGAATCCTGCCGCACCGTGGTGCATTATCCACCAGAGATGCTTGAGGCCAGCGGCCTCGATCCGAAGCAGTGGTCGGAGATGTCATTTTACGAAGGCCAGGGGTGCATTGAGTGCGCGGGTACAGGATTTCGCGGACGTACCGCCATTCACGAACTGCTTGACTTGAGCGACCGCATCCGGGAGATGATTCTGGCCAAGAAGCCAACCTCGGAAATCCGGCGCGCCGCTCGCGAAGAAGGAATGCGGTTCCTGCGCGAGTCTGCTCTGGACAAAGTCAGAGCGGGCACAACCACGCTGAAGGAGATCAATAAAGTTACTTTCATCGAAAGTACACGGTAGGGCGCGAAGTAGTCATTAACAGGCGTGCCCTTCCAGCTATTGCATTTCTTTGCGTGACAGAGTTTGATTTGAACGACCTCTCCTAACATGAGTCCGAAGTTAAATTCCGGATCCAAGCCCAAACTGGCCTGCGAAGTTGCCGCGGATCGTGTGCTCGCTGGCCGGGTTTCCGATAGTGGCGACGTAGTAGCCGAGTGCGCGTCCCATGAACTTGCGCCCGGCAGTGTGGTTCCAGACTTGATTGAGACCAATCTGCGCCAACGCAGCGCGGTCTATAAGACTATTGCCGACACTTTGAGCCGGGTAGGCGGCCGCTCGCGCGATGTGATAGCGGTGCTTCCCGACGCGGCGATCCGCGTAGTACTGCTCGATTTTGACGCGCTTCCCACAAATCACGCGGAAGCCGAAGGCGTGGTCCGTTTCCGGCTTAAGAAATCCCTGCCCTTCGACGTGGATAAAGCCAAGGTTTCTTATCATGCACAGATCTCCGGCGGGAATGTCCGAGTGATCGCAGCCGTGGCTCTTTCCAGCGTCATCGAGGATTACGAAGCTGCGTTTCGCGAGGCGGGATACAGTCCGGGTGTGGTGATGCCTTCGATGTTGGCTGCACTGGGCGCCGCCGCTTCAACCGGTCCGACCCTGGTCATCAAAGTAGACGCCCGCACTACGAGTATTGCCATCCTCGATAAGCAACAGTTATTGCTTTTTCGCACTCTGGAAAATACTCGCGGGGTTACCATCACCGGCGAGCAACTCGCAGAGGAAGTCTATCCATCGGTGGTTTTCTTTCAGGACACATACCATCTGAACATCGATAAAATTTTCGTGGCGGGTTTACCGGAATCGGGAGGCGCAGCGCCGGCTTTGCGTGCTCAAACTGGCGCCGAAGTCAAGGAATTGGTGGGCTCATCGCAATTGGGGAAAAGCGTCGGCTCCATCCCCAAGTGGAGAATGGCGGGCGTGGTCGGGGCTCTGCTTTCATAAGAAGATGCGCGTAGACATCAATCTCGCAACCCAGCCGTACCAGGATGCAAGACGTTTCTGGTTGCGCTGGGGCGGAGCGCTGGTCGCGCTCGGCCTGCTCACGTTAATACTGGTTTACAGCGCACTCACTGGTTGGGTCAGCGCACGTAAGGATCGAGACCTAATCCGCCAGCGCCAGGCCCAGATCGCCGCCCGCGACCAGGAAAAGACACAGGCCGAAGCGCTGCTGAACCGGCCGGAAAACCGCAGCACTCGCGACCGCTCTCAATTTCTCAATGAACTGTTCCAGCGCAAGGCTTTCTCCTGGACAAAAGTTTTCGAAGATCTCGAACGAGTCATGCCGCCGAGGCTGCATGTAGTCTCAATTCGTCCGGAAATGGGAGCGGACGCGGGGCTGAATATCAAGCTGGTGGTCGCGGGAGAGTCGCGCGAACGCGCTTTGGAACTGGTGCGCAAGATGGAAGCCTCGCAGCGCTTCCAGCAGACCCGGATCGACCAGGAGACGTCTGAAGTCAGGCAGACCCCGGGCGATAATGTGCAATTCGATATCAGCGCTGTATATATCCCGGAAGTGCCAGGCACAGGTAAGGGCGGTGCACCGTAATGCCAGATCTCGGAAATACTCGGCGGAAGCTAAAGTTGACGATTGCCTTCTTGCTGGTGGTGGATTTGGCAGCCGCAGCCGTGCTGTTGTCCCCAATCGTCGGCTCAGAAAAATCACGCCTGGCCGAAATGGACAGGCTCTGGAAAGAGTTGCAGGCCAAGACCCGGCAGGTGGAACCATTGCGCGGTATGGATAAGAAGGTTGTGCTTGCCCAGAAACAGATTGATGAATTCTACCAACAGCGGCTGACCAGCCAGGACTCGATCATCTCCAGCGAGTTGGGTAAGGTGGCGGCTCAGAGCGGCGTTAAGATCTCCGAGATCAAGTACAAAGTGAAAGATCCGGAGCCCATCGGTTTGCGTCCCATGGAAATTGAAGCCAACCTCTCGGGCGACTACCTGCAACTGGTACGCTTTATTAACGCGCTGGAACGCGACCAGTTATTTTTTACGATTGACAGCGTTCTACTCGGCGGCGAGCAGGGTGGGGTAGTAAAGCTGCAGATGAAACTGGAAACTTTTCTGAAGGCAAGTGCTTAGGTGAAAATTGGCGCCGAAAACCGAACCAAGCTGATTTCAGCCGTCGTGTTGATGGTTCTGGCGCTGATTCTCCTGGGACGATGGATGTTCAGTTCCGGCGGGGATTCCCCCGCAGCGGCAAACTCGCCGGCAACCGTTGCGGCGCCCACAACGCTGCCACCGGCTGTGAGAGCTCGGGTGCGGGGCAAAAAAGCCAATGACGCATCGCGCTCGCTCGATCCTTCGCTGCGTTATGACTGGCTGAAGGCCAGCGAAGCCACCAAGTACGAGGGCAAAGGACGAAATATTTTTCGCGCCCAGATAGATATTCCGCGTCCGGATCCAAGTTTCACGACCAAATTGCCACCACCCCAACCAACCGGCCCTCCGCCCCCTCCCCCGATCAATCTGAAGTTTTTTGGATTCGCCAGCAAGCCGGGAGAGCCCAAGAAAATTTTCCTTTCGCAGGGCGAGGACGTGTTTATTGCGGGGGAAGGGGAAATCGTGGATCGGCGTTATCGAATTCTACGCATCTCTCCCATGTCGGTCGAAGTGGAAGATGTGCTCAACAACAACCATCAGAGTATTCCGCTGACGCAGGGATAACTCCGCGGAACGAAAAGATAGGCTTTAAATTCGGTTCAATTTGATGCTGTCTAACCCTAAATTCTCGCGCCCGAGCCGTTCGAAGCAGCGTTCGCAGAGTGGTTATATTCTGCTTCTGCTGATGCTGGGCGTAACGTTGCTGGCGATTGCAGCCGCGGCGATTGCACCCACTCTGGCTTTCCAGATTCGTCGCGACCGCGAGGAAGAACTGATTCACCGCGGAGTGCAGTATTCGCGGGCAGTTCGGCGATACGTCAAGAAATTCGGACGTTATCCGACGCGTCTGGAAGAATTGGAGAGCACCAACAATCTCCGCTTTCTGCGCCGGCAGTACAAGGATCCGATCACGGGGAAGGATTTCAAATTACTTCATCTGGGAGAAGTGCAGATCAATTTCGGAGCTGGCGTTGCCGGAGCCACTTCCCCTGGCGCCAATCCTGGCGTCCCGACGTTGGGTGGGGCGGCAATGGGCTTCAACAGAGGGCCAAACAATCAATCCGTCAGTACTGCCGCGCCCCCGACCTCTGGGGAAGATACAGTTGGTCCAACCGATGCCGCAGCGGCCAACGCACAGCGTGAGGGCGGTGCGCCGGAAGTTATGCTTTCGAGCACGGTATTTGGAGGCGGTCCGATTGTGGGAGTGGCCAGCACCAGTAAAGACCAGAGCATTCGAGAATTTAATAAAAAGAAACACTATGACCAATGGCAGTTCATTTATGATCCGGCAACCGATCGCGGAGGACTGCTCAACACACCAGCGCAGCCTCCCCTACAAGGCGTGACTCCCAACGCGCAACCGGGCGCTGCCGGAAGTACTCCCGTCAAT
>Ga0193728_1000975_pt1 | contig 14259 bp, 11 predicted proteins | sample U1c1metaG_FD_143037 | JGI IMG/M metagenome (GOLD analysis project Ga0193728, IMG submission 143037) | Soil microbial communities from a riparian zone of the East river system, Colorado, United States - U1c1 | ecosystem: Environmental > Terrestrial > Soil > Riparian zone | place: USA: East River...
GCATCCGTGCCTCTGCTTGGCGCCACAGTGCTGCCGGCGGGAGCCCGTCGGCGACGACCGCCGCGAGCTCCTCGCTGGCCTCCCAGCCGGCGGCATCGCTCAACAGCAGCTCTACCGCCGGAACCTCGCCACCGCCGTTCTGTGGTTCGAGCGAGGACGCGGACACCGCGCCCCGTTCGCGCCCAGCGACGAGCGCCGGAAACTCGGCGAAGCGCTCAGCGAACACCGCGTTGACGACCTCGAGCAGCGCCGCGCTGCTGCGGAAGTTGCGCGTCAGCGAGAGGCTGCTGCCGCGCTCGCCAAGCGCAGCACGCCGGGCCCTGAACAAATCGACGTCGGCGTGACGGAAGCCGTAGATCGACTGGAACTCGTCGCCGACCGTGAACAGGTTCTCTCGCTCGAGCGCGCGCAGGATCGCGAGCTGACGCGGGTTCGTGTCCTGGAACTCATCGACCATCAACAGCTCGAAGCGCTCTGACCAGCTCGCGCGCACCGTCTCGTGCTGCTCGAGCAGCAGCTGCGCGAGCAGCTCGAGATCGTCGAAGTCAAGCGACGCCCGCGCGCGCTTGCGTCGCTCATAGACGCGGCTGAACAGCTCAAGCAGCGCTCCGAGCACGCCGCAGACGGCCGCCGCATCGACGCCGTCAGCGTCGGCGTCGTCCGCGAGCAGCGGCGCAGGCAAGCGCGGGAAGCGCTGCCCCTTGCTGCGCAGTTCGAGGTAGACCTGCTCGACGATCGCACGCGCGCGGTCGATGCCGTACGCCGCGAGCACATTGACCGCCTCGGCGTCGGTGGCCAGCAGCTCACGCGCAGCCTCCTGAAAAGAGCGTTCGCGTAGTCGACCGGCGAGCCCCTCATCGAGCACGGTGAAGTCCGGGTCGAGCTCGGCCGCCAGCGGATGCGCGCGCAGCAGGCGCGCACAGAAGCCGTGGAAGGTGCCGACGAATGCAGCCTCGGTGTCACGCGCAGCCTGGCGCTCGTCGAGCTCGAGCAGCCGCGCGCGTACACGCTCGCGTAGCTCGCCGGCCGCGCGCTCGGTGAACGTGATCGCAAGGATCTGCCCGGGCGCGACTTCGTCGTCGCACACGGCCCTAACGAAGCGCTCAACGAGCACTGACGTCTTGCCGCTGCCGGCGGCAGCCGATACGAGCAGCGGCTCGCTGCGGCGCTCGACGGCTTGCAACTGCTCGTCCGTGAAGGCAGGCCCGTCCGTGCGTGGCGGCTCGGCTTCGCACCCCATCCCTGGCAACGTCTCAAGCTGCGGCGGATGGCGCACGCTCATCGCTCGCAGCGGCAGATCGTCGGGTACATGCAGCCGCCTTTCCACGCGCACGTCGCCGGTCGCGGATCGAGCGCTCCGCTGAGCGCGTGCTCGGCCGCCGTGCGCGCCGTGGCGAGCGCTTCGGCGAGCAGCTCGCGGACTTCGGCCTGCTCGCGCACGTCGTTGGTGACGCACTCGAGCTCGATCCCGGCATCGCCGTCGAGCACGCCGCGCGCGCGCAGGTCGCTGCCTGTCAGCGGCTGATAGAAGCCGCCAATGACCGGGCGTCCGAGCAGCTCCTCGACGGCGCGCATGTACAGCGCGACCTGCACCTTGCCGTCCTTAATCCAGCGTGCAGCTGCCGGCGGGTCTTTGCCCTTGTAGTCGTAGACGACCGCCTCGCCACCGGGGGCAACATCGATTCGGTCGATCCGCCCGCGCAGCGTGATGCCGCCGCCGAGCTCGAGCGCTGGCAGGCTGCTCGCCTCGCCGCGGTCGTCTTCGCCGCTGAAGCCAAAGCCAAGCTCTAGCTCGCTCGGCTCGAGCGGGCTCTCACTCTCGGCGGCAACCGCCAGATAGCGCTCGAGGTCGGCGACCAAGCGCCTGCGCACGGCCGCGCGCCGCTCGGGCGCAACCGACAGCGGGTGCCCGGCTTCGTTGGCCTCGAGCGCCTCGCCGAGCAGCTCGCGGGCACGCACGAGCGTGCCGCGCGTGATCCGCGCGCTGCCACTCTCGCGCCGCAGCTCCTCGAGCGTGTCCTTCAGCGCGGCGTGAGCGAGCGCACCGCGAGCAAGTGGCTCGGGATCCGGCTCGAAGCGCTCCGGGCGCAGCATCCGCTCGACGAACCAAGCGACCGGACAGTCGATTCGTTTCTCAAGCGAAGAGGCCGACCATGGCCGTGCCGCGAGCTCGGCGAGCAGTCGCTCCTCGCGCAGCGGCTGCGTCGATCCTTCCACCGCGGCGATCGGCGCAGAAGCAGCCGGGAGATCATCGACGGCGCCGAGCGGCCGCCGCTTGCGCTCGCCGAGCAGATCCTCCTCGAACAGGTCGCATACGTCATCGACGAACAGCGAGCGCGAAGTCGGCTGGCCTTCGTCATCGGCAGCGTGCCAGCTGAGGATCAGCCTTTGCTGCGGGCGCGAAAGCGCTGCGTAGAGCAGATAGCGCTCGGCCGCGAGCAGATCTTCTGGCTCGCCGAGCCGCAGGCCGGAGACTTCGGCGAGCCGCCGGCGGTCCTCTTCGCCGAGCAGCGGCTGCGGGCGAGCGCGGGCCGGGAAGACGCCTTCCTGCAGGCCGCAGACGAACAGCACGCTCACGCGGCGCGCGCGCAGTTCGAGCGGGTCGAGCACGGCTACGGCTCCCACCTGTGGACTTGCACCACTACGGAACTCGATTCCGTCGAGCAACTCGGCGAGCTCGCCGGCACTCGCAGGCGCGAGCTGCGGTGCGGTCCGTGCGAGCTCGCGCAGCTCCGCGAGCGCGCGCCGGCCGGCGGCGAGCGCGCTCGCTTCGTCGCGCTCCTCGACCCCGAGCACCTCTGCAGCGGAGCGCCGCGGCGCACAGAACAGCCAGTAGAGCTCGCGCGCGGCGCGATCGAGCAGCGCCGCCGGGCCGCGACGCTGCGCCTGCTCGAGCTGATCGATCACGTCGAGGTGCCAATGCCGCGACTGCCACAGCTCCCGCGCCTGCGCTGCGCTCTGCAGCCCGGCGCGGCGGGCGCCGAGCTCGAGCGCGTCGGCAAGCGACGGATGCTCGAGCAGGCCGGGGGCGCGCAGCCACGCCAGCAGATCTCCGAGCTCGCCCGACGCCGGCACGCTGTGAAGCCCTGGCACACAGCGCAACAGCCCGAGCAGCGCCCGGCCGGTGGGCGCATCGCCAAACGGCCGCTTGCGCTGCGCCGTGAACGGGACGGCGCCGGCCGAGAACACCTCCTCGAGCAGCTCGAGCGACGTACCGGCTGGGCGCACGAGCACGGCGATCTCCTCGGCTGCCGTGCCCTGCTCGAGCAACGCCGATATCTCGTGCGCAACGAGCTCGAGCTCGGCGCGTTCGCCGCCGCCCTCGAGCAGTTGCATGGCCGCACCAGCGGCGACGCGCGCGGCATCTGGCTCGAACAGCGCGCGCTCGAGCTGACCGAGCGCGCGCCGTGCGTGCGGCGCGTAGTGCTCGCCGCGCGCCTGCAGCGGCCGATGGCGCTCGGCGAGCGGCGCGAGCGTCTGGAACGTCCGCGCGCGCCCGGCGAAAGCCGTTCGGCCTGGCTCGTAGGGCAACGAGACGGTCACGTCGGCGTCGACGACGCGGCCGAGCGTCTCGATCGTGTCGAGTTGCAATGTCGTGAAGTCGTCGAAACCGTAGAGCAGGACCGGCATACGGCCCCACAACGCCGGGCGCTCGCGTAGCGCGTCGAGCGCGAGTACGGCGCGCTGCTCGGCGTCGAGCCGGCCGAGCCGCCGCAGCGCGACGTGGTAGTCGCCAAACAGCCGCCCGAGCCCTGCACGCGCGGGGCCGGATCCGTCGGCAGCACCCCAGCTCTCGAGCGCGCGAACGAGCCTGCCGGCCGATACGCGCCTGATCTGCAGCTCCGCGACGAGCTCAGAGAGAGCGCGCGTGAACCCCCGGCGGGAGAGACCTTGCAGCAGCGGATCGTCACCCGCTGCGAGCGCTTCGAGCAAGCGCTCGCGGGCCAGCGCGCCAAGCAGTGGTCGTCCGACCCTGGCGCGCGCGACGGTCTCGCCGAGTAGCCCAGCGAAGCGCTCGACGCGCACGCCGATCGCGGCCTGCTCGCCGGCGAGCTCACGCAGGTAGTACTCGACATCGGCGCGCGTCGGCACGACGAGCAGCGGCTCCTCGCCGCGCGCGAGGTGCGCACGCACACCCTCCATGATCAGCTCCGCCTTGCCGGCGTTCGCAGGGCCGGTGATCAACGTGATTGCCATCGACGTTCATCCTCGCGCAACTGCCCGACATCGCCGAAGCGAACGGCGGCCACATGCGAGCGTCGTGCGGCGGCGCGGCCGACGCTGCGCGAAGCTGCTCAGCGCGCGCTAAGCGGCGCTACGCTGGCTGACGGACGCGGCTTTTTTCTTCTTCGCTTTCGCTTTCGACTTGGCAGCAGTCAGCTCGTCGTCCTGCGCCTCGGCCTCGGGCACTTTCGCGCCCTCCTTGGCCCACTCCTCGTCGAACTCGACACGCCATTTGCCCTCCTCGGTCTGGCTCATCGCCAGATGCGCGCGGAAGGAGCGCCCGCTGCGCCCGCGGAAGCCGGTTACCGGCTTCTCGGTGTAGCCGGTCTTGATCAGTTCGCGCGCGAGCGGCACGGTCAGCGTCTTGCCTGCTTTGGCCTTCCAGATCACGAAGCCGCAGCCCGGATCCTCGCGCGCCCAGCACGAGTAGCCCTTGCGGTTCTCGTTGATCTCGTGCCCGCAGACCGGGCACGGCCCGAGCTTCGCGCGTGGGATCTTCACGTCCTTGAGCGTCTCATCGAGCTTGTGCACGGTCTGCTCGGCGAAGCCCGCGATGTCGCTCATGAACTTCTCGCGCGAATCCTCGCCGCGCTCGATCTTGCCGAGACGGTGCTCCCAGTTGCCGGTCAGTTCCGGCGAGGTCAGCATGTGCGCGTCGAGCAGGCGAATCACGTTGAGGCCCTTCTCGGTCGCGACGAGCGCACGCGCGTCGCGCTCGACGTAGCCGACGGTGATCAGTCGCTCGATGATCGCGGCGCGGGTGGCCGGCGTGCCGATGCCCGACTCCTTCATCGCCTCACGCAGCTCTTCGTCGTCGACGAGCTTGCCGGCCGTCTCCATCGCGCCGAGCAGCGAAGCGTCGCTGTAGCGACGCGGCGGTTTCGTTTCCTTGCGATCGCTTGCGATCTCGAGCGTCTTGACCGTCTCACCGTCCTCGAGCTTGGGCAGCTGCTGGTCGGCGCCCTCGTCCTCCTCGCCTTTCGGCCGTGACTCGGTCGCGACCTCGTCGTAGACGCCGCGCCAGCCCGGCATGACCAGCAGCTTGCCGCGCGTGCGGAAGATGTGCCCGTCGCCGTCACCTACCGTCGTCTCGACGCGCGTGTTCTCGAAGACGGCCTCTGGATGGAAGACGGCAAGGAAGCGTCGCGTGACCATGTCGTAGATACGACGGTCATCAGAGCTCATTTTCTCGAGGTTGTGCTCTGAGCGCGTCGGGATGATTGCGTGGTGGTCGGTGACCTTCTCGTCGTTGACGACGCGGGCGAGCGGCAGCAGATCGAGGCCGATCACGTATTCGGCGCCCTTCGTGTACTCGGAGTGATGGCCGACGAGCTCAGCGATCGGCTTGATCTCGGCGACCATGTCGCTCGTCAAATAGCGCGAGCTCGTGCGCGGATAGGTCAGCGCCTTGTGCTCCTCATAGCAGCGCTGCGCCGCGCCGAGCGTGCGTTTGGCGGAGAAGCCGTAGCGGTTGTTCGCCTCGCGCTGAAGCGTCGTCAGGTCGTAGAGCATCGGCGCTTTCTCGCGCTGCTCTTTCTTCTCGAGCTTCGTGATCTTGCCCGGTTTGCCGACGCACGCGGCGACGATCGCCTCCGCCTCCTCGGCCGTCGCGATGCGCGGCTTCGCGCCGGCGTGGAAGCGACCTTCGTAGTTGCGCTGCCCGTCGGCTTCGAAGCTCGCATCGACGAGCCAGTAGGGCTCGGGCACGAACGCCTTGATCTCCTCCTCGCGGCGCGCGATGATCGCGAGCGTCGGCGTCTGCACACGCCCGAGCGAGACGGCGCCGTCGAAGGAGCTGCGCAAGCGGATCGTCGCGGCGCGCGTGGCGTTCATCCCGACGATCCAGTCGGCCTCAGAGCGCGAGCGCGCGGCCTGCTCGAGCCGTGCGAACTCATCGGCCGGGCGCAGCGAGCCGAACGCCTCCTTCATCGCCGCGCTCGTCATCGATTTCAGCCACAGCCGGTTGACGGGCTTCTTGCCTTTGGCCTTCTCGTACAGATAGGCGAAGATCAGCTCGCCCTCGCGCCCGGCGTCGCACGCATTGACGATCTCGCCGATGTCATCGCGACCGATCTGTTTGGTGACGACCGACATCTGCTTGCGCGAGCGCTCATCGCGCACGACGAGCTTGAAGCGGTCGGGCACGATCGGCAGGTCTTCCATCCGCCAGCGCTTGAATTTCGCGTCGTACTCGTCCGGTTCGGCGAGCTGCACGAGGTGCCCGACGGCCCACGTGATCACGTGCTCCGGACCCTCGAGCACGCCCTCGCCTTTCTTGAACGGACCCTTCAAGATGCGCGCGAGATCGGTCCCGACGGAGGGCTTCTCGGCGATCACGAGTGTCTTGGACATGGCGGGAGCGTAGCGGGTGAGTGCCGCGGCGAGGACGGCGCGAGCGCCTAGCCGCCGATCGGGGCCCGCGGATTGGCGCCCCAGAAGACCTGCGTGCCGAGCATCCCGATCAACGTCACGAAAACGAGGTTGAGCACCATCGACTTCGCCGTCGCGGTCCCCACGCCGACGGGCCCGCCGCTGGCGTTGTAGCCGTAGTAACACGCGACGAGCACGATCACGGTGGCCATCGACATGCCCTTGATCAAGCTGAACAGCAGGTCGGGCGCGTTCTGGAACTGCCAGAAGATCAGCAGGAAACCGCCGGAGGAGACGAACCCGAGCTGCTCGACGACGCCGAGGAAGGAGCCGAAGAAGGCGACGCCGACGGCGGCTACGTACATGAACGGCAGCACGAGCCACGACGCGAGCAGCCGCGTCGCGCAGAGGAAGATCATCGAGTCGATCCCCATCACCTCGAGCGCATCGATCTCCTCGGAGATGCGCATCGCGCCGAGCTCGGCGACGATTCCGGTGCCGACCTTTGCGGCCATCATGTAGCCGAACGCGTACGGCACGGCCTCGCGCAGGTCACACCAGGCCGAGAAGACGCCGGCGTAGGCCGGCGCGCCCGTCGAGAGCGTGAAGTAGGCACCGCCGATCCCGCAGATGCCGAGCCCCATCAGGAACACGAGCGACCAGATCACGACGGTCGAGCCGACGATCAGGATGCCGGCCTGGCGCAGCGACTCGCCGAAGAAGCGCAGCACGCGCAGGCTCCAGACATCGCGTGCGACGGCGCTACCGAAGCGCGCGATCTCACCGGTGCTCGCGAGCCATTCCCGCGGCGTGGCCTGCTGCTGCTCGGTCATCGGATCACGAGGATCTGCGGATGCGTGGCGAGCAGCGTCTGCGTGAAGATGTAGTTGAACGCGCCGATCCCGAGGAACGAGATCACGACGGCCTCGTTGACTGCGCGCCCGACGCCCTCGGCGCCGCCGGAGGCGGTCATGCCCTTGTAGCAGCAGACGATCGCGATGATCGCGCCAAAGCACGTCGACTTCAGCACTGAGCCCCACAGGTCGGTCGTCGAGGCGTTGGCGAAGAACGTTCCCCAGAACGGGCCGAGCGGCTGGCCGTTGACGAGCTCGGCCCCGATCCCGCCGAAGATGCCGAACAGCAGCGCGTAGATGTCGAACAGGCCGGTGACGACCATCAGCGCGAGGAAGCGCGGGACGACGAGGTTCTTGACGGGGTCGACGCCGAGCACCTGCAGCGCGTCGAGCTCCTCGCGCACCTTGCGCGCGCCGAGGTCGGCGGTGATCGCGGTGCCGGCGATGCCGGCGACGACGACCGACGTGATCAGCGGGCCCACTTCGCGGACTGCGGCGAGCACGAAGATGCCGCCAACGCGATCGAGCGCGCCAAACAGCGTGAGGAAGTTCGCCGCCTGTAGGCCTGGCGCGCCGTAGCTGATCGCGACGGTCGTGATCAGCAGTGGGAACCAGCACAGGCGCAGCGCGAAGAGAAATTGAGAGACGAGCTCACCGCCATAGGGGTACGGCGGGCGGATCGCCGAGCCGAGCGTCCTGCCGGTCAGCAGCACGACGTCGCCGAATTCCTCGAGCAGGGCCCGTCCAGGGCGCAGCACGCGAGCCATCGGGGGGTCGCCGCGCCCAGAACGCAGTTGGCTCGGCGGCAACTCGACCGCGCCAGGGGCGGCGCCGGCCGGTCGCGACGACATGCGCTTCTGCTCGCTCATTCTGCCAGTGTACTAGTTCACTAGTACACTATGTTTTTCCTCTGTCACGGCGCTAACGTTCAGGACATGGCCAAGCCCCCAGAGCACGCACCTGCCTCCGTAGAGTCCGAGACGGGCTTCGAGGGAATTGCAGTCGACCGCAACGCCGACGTGCCGATCGGCGTGCAACTCGCGTGGGCGCTGCGCACGCGCATCGGCGAGGGCGACTTCGTGCCGGGGCGGCGACTTCCAGGCATGCGTGACCTCGCCGAGGCGATCGGCGTGAACCTCAACACCGTCCGCGCCGTCTACCAGCGCCTCGAGCAGGAAGGCCTGATCGAAAGCCAGCAGGGCAGCGGCACATTCGTCGCGCCGAGCAGTCCGCGCGGCTCGGCGGCCGGGACGATCGCGGCTACCGCCGCGCGCACGGCCCGCGAGACAGGCGTTGACCCGCGCGCGGTCGCGGCGGCGCTGTACGTCGCCCCGGAGGAGCCGGCCGCAAGCGTCGAGCAGTCACTCGTGCAGACAGAGCTCGAGCAGCGGCGGCGGCTGCGCGAGCAGATCGCGGCCTTTGAGTCGGCGCTCGGACAGATCGAAGCGGCCAATCCGGGGGTCGCCCCCCCGGCGACGCGGATCGGGCTGAGCGCCGGCCCGGCGCTGCTCGACATGCAAGAGCTCGAGCGCGTGCGCACGATGCTCGTGCGCCGCCTGGCGATCGTCCAAGCAGCGATCGATGAGTTGGCCGAAGGCGATCTCGAGCATGGCCCAGACGACCGCACGCGCGCCGCCAGAGCCGAGGCCGAAGCCAAGACATCGACACCCGCGCCAGATAAGGCCAAGCGCCCCCGGCGAGCGCGAACGGGAGCACGCGTGCTCCCGGCGGGCACGTAGAGAGCGGGCAGATGCGCGCGTCCTCGCCCCCGATCGAAAGGCAGGAAGCGCAGCAGGCCCGCCTCATGATGCTGAAGCGCGTCGGCATGGCCGCCGCGACGGCGTTCGTCACGGCCAACATCTGGACGGGCTGCCCGCTGCTTGCGCTGTGGATCGGCTCTCAGGCGGTCGGCTCGAAGGAGCTCAGCATGGGCGCCGTGTTCATCGTCGTGATCGTGCTTGCCGTGCTCGTCTTCGCAATGGTGCTGCTACTGACCTGGCTGAACAACATCTACGACGAGATCAGCGGGCGCGAACGCGTCGAACGGCGCTCGGCGTGGCTGCGCAGCATGCGCGCGGAGTCCGAACGTCACGTCAGCCAGCGCGTCGGCATCACGGCACTCGAGCGCATCGTGATGCTCAACGTGTATGTCGCCGTGATCTCGCTTGTGCTCTGGTACGTGCTCTATGCGGCGCCACCTGCGCCGACGCTCTGCACGGTGCACTGCTGAGCGCGACCCTGCGAAGGCGCGGACGGCGCTCGGGATTAGCCGGCGGCGCAACCTTCGGTGCTGACAGCGGCGCCGGCGCGCGAGCTGGCGGCGCCAAGCTCGCGTGCGACGGTCGCGTTGGCGACGCCATAGCCGCCGTGCGGACCCCCGCCGACGGTGCCGGCAAAGACGGTGCTCAGCACACCGCCAGCCGAATCGATCAGTGGCCCACCGGAGTTGCCAGGGCGCACGAGCCCGCGCAGCGGCGTGAGCAGTCGATGCACGGGCCCGTGTCCGTAGGCGTTGTCGGTCAGCACCGTCTGTGTGCGCCCGATCCGCGCCGAGCGCGCATCGAACGGGCCGTTCTGCGGGTAGCCGAGGATTGCCCCCGCTTCGCCCGAACGCGGATCGGCAACGAGCGGCAGCGCCGGTAGCGAGAGGCCAGGCACGCTAAGCACGGCGATGTCCTCGCGCGGGTCATAGACGATCGCGCGTGCTGGGAGGCTCGGAGAGCTGCCGGCGACCTGCACGGTCGTGTCGTTCTCGCCGGCGACGACGTGCGCGTTGGTGACGATCTCGTCCGGCGCCGCGACCCAGCCGGAGCCCTCGATCGCAAGGCCGCAGGCGGTGCCAAGAACGCGCACGACGCTGCGCGAGGCGGCACGGACGGCGGGTGTGCGATCGATCCGCGACGGCGGCGCGGAGACGTCCGGCGCCGGGCCAGAGATCGACGGCAGCGGGTCGAGCCGCGCGAGCGCGTTGAGGATCGGCCCGGATGGCGGCAGCAGCACGTTGAGCTCACGCAGGATCGCCGAGCGCTGGATCTCGGCGCGCAGCTGTTCCTGGTTTGGCGCCTGTGCGAGCACGGCGGCGAGGATCCAGACGATGCCGAGTCCGAGCGCGACGCCGAGCGCGGCGCCGAGCAGGCCATCGAGCACGCCTAGGCCGGGCACGACGAGCGCGCGCCTGACTCTGAAGCCGAGGCCCTCCAGGCCGCTCGCGAGGATCGCGCCGGCGAGCAGCGCGCCGATCAGGCCGAGCGCCGGCGCATAGGGAGACGCGGACCCTTTGGCCAGCAGTAGAGGAGCCAGGCGAGTTCCGAGGAATGCTCCTACTGCAAATCCTCCGAACGACAGCACGCCGACGATGAACCCTCGCCGGAAGCCAAAAGCCGCAAGGATTGCCGCGAATGCGACGATGATCCAGTCGAGCCCCGTCACCCGCCATGTTCTACCGCGCTCTGACTGACGAGCAGACGCTGAGGGTCAGACGCGCGCGTCCGGTGATCGCGCTCGCGGCCGTCGCCTTCGCGATCGGCGCGATCTTCGGCGCCGGCAGCGGACCGTCCGCTTCGAACACGCTCGCCGAGAAGTTCGTCGGCGAGTGGGCGAAGTCCAACTACACGAGCATGTACGCCGAGATCGACTCGGCCTCGAAGCACGCGCTGACTCCGGACGAATTTGTCTCGGCCTACCACGCGGCGATGAACACGGCGACTGCGACGAGCCTACGAGTCACAGGCAAGGCACGCGCCGCAAAGGACGGCCTGATCGCCGTGCCGGTGAAGGTCCGCACACGACTGTTCGGGACGCTCGCGCTGAACGTTGACGTGCGGATCGTCAGCGACGCCGAAGGCGGGCATGCGATCGCGTGGTCGCGCGCGCTCGCCTTCCCGGGCCTGCTCGCGGGCGAGACGCTCACACGCCAGACGACGCTGCCGGCCCGCGCAAAGCTGCTTGCACGCGACGGGTCGGTGCTCGCCGAAGGCTCGCCGACTGACGCCGGACCGCGCACTTCGCCGGTCGGCGAATCGGCCGGCGCGGTGATCGGCGAAGTCGGCCCGATCCCGAGCTCGCGCCGCACGGCGCTCGAAGCGCAGGGTGTCCCCTCGGATGCGATCGTCGGCACGAGCGGCTTGGAGGAGACGCTCGACGAGCTACTGCGCGGCAGGCCGGGCGGCGAGCTGCTCGCCGGCGATCGTGTGCTCGCGAGCACCACGCCGGACGCCCATCGCGCCGTGCGCACGACCGTCTCACCGGACGTGCAACGAGCGGCCGTTAGCGCGCTCGGCTCGCGGCTCGGCGGCGTCGTCGCGCTGCAGCCGTCGACCGGTCAGATCCTCGCGGTCGCCGGAATCGCCCTGGATAGCGTCCAGCCACCGGGCTCTACGTTCAAGATGGTCACGCTGACGGGCGCGCTCGACGCACACATTGCAACCCCACATACGACTTATCCGTATGCGACGTACGCGACGCTCGACGGCGTCAAGCTGAGCAACGCCAACGGCGAGGAATGCGGCGGCTCGCTGGAACTCGCGTTCGCCGTCTCGTGCAACTCGGTGTTCGCGCCACTCGGCGTCAAGCTCGGCGCTTCGCGGCTTGTCGCGATGGCCGAACGCTTCGGCTTCAACCACCCGCCGGGAATCGAAGGCGCGTCCGAAAGCACGCTGCCGGCGGCGTCGGGTATCCAGGGCGAACTAGACGTTGGCTCGACGGCGATCGGGCAGGGACAGGTACAGGCAAGCGCGCTGCAGATGGCGATCGTCGCCGCGACGATCGCCGACGGCGGGCACCGACCGACGCCGACGTTCGCGCTCGCGCACCCCGCGCCAGGCCCGAGCGCGACGAGCGCGCAGGTCGCGCGCACCGTGCGCCACCTGATGATCGGCGTCGTGCGCAACGGCACCGGCACCTCGGCAGCGATTCCTGGCGTTACTGTCGCCGGCAAGACGGGCACGGCAGAACTGAAGTCCGAGTGCAGCCCGTCGAGCGAATCGCCGTCGAGCGAAAGCAGCGAAAGCAGCAACGAAGAATCGAGCTCGTCGGGCTGCGTCGGCGCCGATAGCGAAGCGAGCAACACCGACGCGTGGTTCGCGTCCTTCGCGCCGGCGCTGCGTCCGCGGATCGTCGTCGGCGTGCTGCTCGTCAAAGACGGCGCCGGCGGCGACACGGCGGCGCCGGTCGCGCGCGAAGTGCTCGAAGCCGGTCTGCGGGCGAGCCGCTAGACGTCGAGCTCGGCCGTTGCCGTCTCGGCCGAGTTGTCAGGATCGACGATCTTGATCGTCAGCGGGCGGTTGTCGAGTGAGACCGTTTTGATCTTGAACAGCAGCAGCGCGCCCTGCGTGGGCCCCTCGAAAGCGATCGAGTCGGCGATTGGCAGATGTTCTTTGGCCGCGACGGTGCCGGCTTTGTAGATGTACGGGTTGCTCGACGCCGGAAAGATCGGGATGTAGCTGTTTTCCTGCGTATCGGCGATCGAGACGTCTGTCGCAGCCGTCAACGGCTGCGAAGTGTTGTTGTAGACCTGCAGGAACACGCCGAACCACTCCTCGCCCGGTTCGAGCTTGCGCTGTTCGGCGCTGAGGCCCTGCAGGTACTGGGCGTCTTCCTCGTCGTTCGGGTTCAGCTCGCGTGAGAGCTGCACCTCATAAACGAGCGGCCCGACGTCGAGGTACGGCGCGTTCTGGCCGGACTCGCCCGCATACGTGCCAGTCGTGACTTTCGTGTGCGAGTCGCCGCACGCTCCGAGCGCGACGGCTGCGAGCAGGACGAGCCCGAGGAGCGAGAGCTTGCGCAGGCGGCTGAACATGCGACGCGGCAGTCTATCCGGCGGCGACCGTGACGCGTGCTCCGCGCTGCTCGCCGTCCTCGATGATCGCGCGCAGGCGGCGCATCGAGCGGGCGCTCTTGCGCTTGAACCAGCGCCGCGCGCCAAGCGACTCGAGCAGGCGGTCAGAGATCGTCACTGGCGCCGTCTCGAGCGTGAAGCGTACGCGCGTCGTCCCCGAGGCGCCGGGCGCGAGCTCGTAGGTGCCGAGCGTGCGAACACGGTTGTTCTTGCCCGTACGCCCGGCCTCGACGATCCGGTGCGGGCGGTCGACCTCGATGAACGTCGCGTCGCCCCAGCTGAAACGGCTGCCGGGTGCCTTCACGCGAAAACGCGCCCCGGCGCCACGCCCGACCGAGTCGATCCGCGTCAGGTGCCAGTCGACGATGTAGTGGTCGGTGAACTCGCTGTGGTTCGCGATGTCCTGCAGATAGTCGAACACCTGCTCGCGCGGAGCAGAGATCACGGTCGAGACGGTCACGGGGTCCATTGCCCCGCCAGTCTAAAGCGCGGTCGGCCATCACGCCCCTTAGCGGCGCGAGCGGCAGCTTGTCGCGACGCTAAGCGGCGCGTGCAGTCAACCGCACGGTGTGACCGTGCTCGCAATGGCGCACGGTCTCGCTGGCGACGGGCGGCTCGCGACGCAACGTGCGGCAGAGCTCGCAGACGAGCCCGCCGCCACGCCCGTCGTAGATGTGGACGTGCTCGCCGGTCAGCGGCGTGCGCCCACAGTCGGCACAGCGGTCGCGGTCGGCCTCGAGCGCGCCAACGCCGCGGCGCAAGAGGAAGCGCTCGAGCTGCTCGACGTGAGTTACCGCAGTGGCCATCGTCGCTTGCGGATTTCGCCGTCGACGGCACTCCTCCTGCCGCCCGTCCCGGCTCGCCGTGTGTTGGTGGTTTGCATGCGAATTGCGCGGGGTACGTAGAAGTCGTCGCGCGATAGCGGGAAAGTTGCGAGGGGTTGACTGCGTGAGCGTTGACCTTCTCGCAAAATGC
>Ga0193728_1000976_pt1 | contig 14253 bp, 11 predicted proteins | sample U1c1metaG_FD_143037 | JGI IMG/M metagenome (GOLD analysis project Ga0193728, IMG submission 143037) | Soil microbial communities from a riparian zone of the East river system, Colorado, United States - U1c1 | ecosystem: Environmental > Terrestrial > Soil > Riparian zone | place: USA: East River...
TTATCGATATCTTCAGTATACACCTGTGGCATAGTCACAAAGGGGCCGCCATCCTTGGGCCAGTTGACAATTTGGGGCAGGTCACTAATCTTGGCCTTGCCAAAACTTATGGGCGAATTACCGCTAACTTTTTTCGGTAGGGCCGATAAGGCTGTCATGCCAACATGGGCGTATCTAAAAGGGCTTTTTATCGCTTTAAGCGGGTCGTTTTTGAGCTCGATAAGCGTTTTAATTTGCTCCAGCGTGTCGCGAAAAATAAATTTGGAGCGATCCAGCGTGCCAAACAAGTTTGACAATGCCGGGAACTTGCTGCCCATTACATTTTCGAACAAAATAGCAGGGCCCTGGTGTTCAAAAACACGCAGGTGAATAGCCGCCATTTGCAGGTATGGGTCAACCTCTTCCTTAATGCGTAATAAATGACCGTTCTTTTCAAGGTCGGCAATACAGGCTTGTAAACTCGGGTAACCCATTGGCAGCATTCAGATATGTGCCAAAAATACTATTAATACTTAACTATGCGAGCGTGATTTCCTTGTCCAGGTAAACATCCTGTATCGTATGCAAAAAATCAACCCCTTCTTTAAACGGACGCTGGAATGCCCTACGGCCCAATATCAACCCGGTCCCTCCGGCCCGCTTGTTAACTACTGCATGCTTTACAGAATCCGCCAGGTCGGAAGCCCCTTTTGATTCGCCGCCCGAATTGATTAGCCCTGCCCTGCCCATATAACAATTTGCCAATTGATAGCGGCACAGGTCGATGGGGTGGTCAGTACTGAGCTTACTGTACATCAGTGGGTCGTTTTTTGAGAAATTGATAGCAGTAAATCCACCATTCACATCGGGCATTTTTTGTTTGATGATATCGGCCTGTATGGTAACGCCAATGTGATTGGCCTGACCGGTGATATCTGCGGAGGTTTCATAGTTTACACCATCCTTTTTGAACGCATTATTACGAGTATAGCACCAGAGTATAGTTGCCATACCGCGCGCATGTGCTTCTTCAAATGCCCGCGCAACTTCAACGATCTGCCTGTCCGATTCTTCCGAACCGAAATAAATAGTCGCACCTACGGCAGCTGCGCCTAAATTCCAGGCATCCTCAACTGTACCGAACATTACCTGGTTGTATTTGGTAGGATAAGTAAGCAACTCGTTATGATTCAATTTTACCACAAAAGGAATTTTGTGCGCATATTTTCTTGACATCATAGCCAGGTTACCGAAAGTAGTAGCTACTGCATTACAGTTGCCTTCGATAGCCAGTTTGATTATATTTTCGGGATCAAAGTACAATGGATTTTTTGCAAACGATGCACCTGCGGTATGTTCGATACCCTGGTCGACGGGTAAAATGGAAAGGTATCCTGTACCTGCTAATCTACCCTGACTATACATAGCTTCCAGGTTACGCAGAACCTGCGTATTTCGGTTGCTTTGCGCGAACACTTTATCCACAAAATCGGGTGAAGGGGTATGTAACTGATCTTTGGTAAATGTTTTGCATTGATGACTGAGCAGGCTGTCTGCATCATCCCCAAGCAAGTCGATAATCTTTTTTGATGCCATGGTCATAGGAATTAAAATGAGATGTACTGAATAACAGTACACCTGGTTTATTGTTGTGGTAAATTTAGCTACATCGTATCAATTTTGTGTTAAATAACTAAGTCAAAAAAAGTTATTGCTACTTTTACGGCTCTCAATAATACTATACGCCTATGTCGGTAATTGTATTTACTGTTATTTTACTGCTGGGTTCTTATTTCGCTGGCTTGCTTGGCTCGTTAACCGGCCTGGGTGGCGGCTTCATCATCATACCATTATTAACGCTTTTCATGCATGTTGATATCCACTATGCAATAGGCGCGTCCCTGGTATCTGTTATTGCTACATCATCCGGCTCTGCAGCGGCTTATGTAAAAGAAGGCCTAACCAATATCAGGCTGGGTATGTTCCTTGAGATTGCTACCACCGCAGGGGCTTTTACAGGCGCCATGCTGGCCATTTATATACCTGCTCACTATATAGCCGTATTATTCGGACTTATACTCATCTTTTCGGCTATTATGTCGCTGCGCCAAAAGACGGAACAACTTGTCCACCGTGAAACATTTTTATCAAAAAAACTAAAACTGGGAGGTTCATACCCTTTAAATGGCGAACTGGTTGAATACAACGTAACAAATATTGCCGGCGGTTTTTTCATGATGATATTTGCCGGCGTTATTTCGGGCCTGCTGGGTATTGGATCAGGTGCTTTAAAGGTTATTGCCATGGATGGCATTATGCGCATCCCGTTCAAAGTATCAACCACAACAAGCAATTTTATGATTGGCGTTACCGCAGCAGCAAGTGCCGTTGTTTACCTGCAACGCGGGTATATACATCCCGGCATTGCCATGCCGGTAGTAATTGGTGTGTTGATTGGTGCTGTCAGCGGTTCAAAAATACTGGTACATACCGGTTCATCGGGCTGGCTCAGGTGGCTCTTCGCCATTGTGATAACCATAGTAGCTATACAAATGATTTATAATGGAGCAACAGGAAAAATTTAACACCCGTGCTCCGGCGAAAGACAGGGGCTTTAAAGACACTGATATGCAGGCCATCATCGGCTGGATCCTGCGCATCGGCGTAATCCTTTCCATGGGCATTGTTGTTATTGGCGGCGTACTTTTTGTTTACAGGCACGGGCAAAGTATCCCGGATTACCGCACTTTTAAAGGCGTTCCGTACTTCATTCATAATATTGAAGGCATTTTCAGCGGCGTATTTAACCTTAAAGGACAAGCTATTATCGAGGCGGGCATCGTCTTATTAATTGCAACCCCGGTAATTCGTGTTGCATTCTCGGCAATCGGCTTTATTCTCGAAAAAGATTACCTGTATACTTTTATTACTTTACTGGTATTGCTCATCATAATTATCAGCATGCTCACCGGCCGGATTGGCTAAATTTTAAAACCATTTTACCTTTTGCGGATTTATATAATAAGCTCCATTTCGGCTTAACAATATGAAAAGGCATCATGTGCAATCGACCGCTTTGCAAAGTGTGGGATATGATCCGGATAATAAGATACTCGAACTCGAGTTCGGAGAGAATGGTGGGGTGTGGCAATATTTTGAGATGCCGAAATCTGTGTACCGGAGGTTTATCAACTCCGAATCTTTAGGAAATTACTTCGTAACAAAAATCAAAGGTAAATACAGGGAAGTGAAAGTTGTTTGAATTAATTCTCGTTACTGCTGCCACCCAGCCTTCTTTGTTCGTCGCTATTGTTATTACGCCTTTTGGACGACGATGTTCCAAAACGATAAGTAAACGTAGCTATTACAAACCTTGAACCCAGTTTATCTTTTTCGGTGATATTCAGGTTGGCGAAATTACTGTGATACATATTATAGTGTGTATTAAACATGTCACTTGCGGCTAATCTCAAACTGCCTTGGTTCTGGAAAATAGAATAGGCGATGCCGGCATCCATATAATACAATGTTTTGTACTGGCTGATAATATAATAAGTAGGCGATTCGTAGTAATTCACCCACTGCAGGCTCAGTCTCGGTGTAATCTTAAAGCTCTGGTTCAGGTTAATAGTAACCCCGTTTGTTTGCTTTGTGGCAAGTGTGTCATTACTGTAAACATATTTTTCATGAAAAGCGTCAATACTGGCAGTCGCGTTCCACCATGAGGTTATATCAACCGGGATGTCAAACTTTACCTGGTATTGATAACGCGTACCCAGGTTTGCTTTCTTACTAGTGTATATTTTGGTCACATCATCCTGCTCAAAAACTGTGTTCCAGTAGTTATCCGTTATCACCATATCCAGACTTACTTTGTACCTGTTCATCACCAGGTCTGATATTTCGTAGGTATTAATGTAATCGGGCTTTAAAAAAGGGTTACCCGTACTGTAATAATACTTGTCAACATAGCCCACAAAAGGGTTCAGGTCCTGGTAATTAGGCCGGTTAATGCTGCGGGTATAAAATGCTGTTAACTGGTTATTTTTACTCAATTCCTGGCTTAATTGTACAATGGGAAAAAGATTGAAATAACTAGTGTCGGCCTTGTGATTTGGCTTCACTGATATTGCTGAATTTTCAGTATTTTCTCCCCTTAAACTAACCGAAAGGCTTGTTTTGTTAATCCTGGTTTGAAATTGCAGGTAAGCGGCGTCGATGCGTTCGTCGTATATGAAATGATCGGTCAGGTCAGCCACAGGTACATAAGTCCTGTTTACCAAACTATCAAAACCTATCTGGTTATCGCTATTCACCCGGCTTGTTTTTATACCCGCGTCAAAGTGTGTTGATTTTGAAAGCGTCTGCCTGAAATCGAGACCGGCCGATTTGATCGTGATATGCGAAGGTGAATTGTCCTGGTAAAAAATTGAATTACTTTCGGCCTGCCCGGCGGCATCAAAAAAGTTATTCTGAAGATTTTCAGCCGAGTGCCGGTGATAATTGGAATAATCGGCATCCGCAGTTATCACACTGTTCCCTGCTTTATCCAGATTAGCGCTGTAATTAAGATTGTAGCTTATATTGTTGATATCACGGCTGATAGCTGACTGTGTGTTAATGCTTGAGTCGCGCAGGCCATTTGTTGAGATAACTGTAACGTTCTTTTTATTGATGGTAATGTTATTATCAAACCCGTTCACTAAAAAACCGATAGTCTGGCCTTTTGTCAATTGGTAATCGGCACCAACGCTAAAATTGTTATTTATTGTTTTTAAGTCTGCTTCATAATTCAAGTTGAAATCATACAACTGGCCACCCTCAAAAATGGTACGGTCGTTCATTATGGTGTGCGGGGTTTTGTTATCCTGGAAACCATAACTTGCAAATAGGTTCAGCTTCTCTGTACGAAGGTTATAATTAAAACCAATACCCGACTTGTATTTCTGACCGTATCCTCCTGATGCTGTTACACTTGCGTATGAACCCAGTTCCTTTTTCTTTTTAAGGATTATATTTATCAAACCACCCGCTGCCGAAGCCTCATATTTACCACCGGGGTTATTAATCAGTTCGATCTGGCCGATGCTGCTGCTTTGATAGTTCTTCAAAAAGTTTATCAGTTCATCGCCTGATAGCAGTACCGGTTTGCCGTCTATAGCTATCAGCGCCTTTTGTCCCCCGCGATATAAAATCTCGTCGTGTACCAGCTTTACGCCGGGCGAAGTGGTCAAAACGTCATATAAGGACCCTCCGGCTGCCATCACATTTTGCTCCACATTAAGCACCGTTTTGTCTTTTCTTACCTCGACAAAGTCCTTTTTACCGGTTATAGAAACTTCGCTGAGTTGGCGCGCGGTGGCATAGATGGTGATAACACCGGCATCGGTAGTTTTGCCGTCCGGGACATAATAAGGCCCCGAATATTTTTTTGCATAATTGAGTTTGGTGATAAACAGCAAATAATTTCCTGCCTCCAGTCCGTTAAAGCTAAAAACTCCCTGCTGGTTACTTATGGTTGATTTGACTATTGATGAATCCTTTGATTCCAGCAGCACAATAGTTGCCGCGTCGGCAGGTGAAGAATTTTCTATTTGGATTTTACCGTGAATTGCAGATGAAATCGCCTGGGCCCTTGCAGAATTATAGGAAACTGCAATGAATACGGTAAGTAAGCATCCGGCAAATAGTTTCATTAAAGAGTGAAGTAAAGGTTTAGTCTATAATATTTTACGTTTAAAACCATCGCAATATAGCAACTAAATATCAGAATTAATAAAGTTTAAATACCATATTTAACGATAAATTAATAATAAATATTAAGGGCTACTGCCATTTGTGATTTTTTGCAATAAATTTAATTAGCACAATATAAAGTGTATTTTGAACACCGTATTTAATATTAAGCACTCATTATCATCATGTAGTATCAAAAGTGTTTGAAATTAATTTTAATTTGATTTGAGGTACTATATTTGTTTCCCCGATTATTCATAAAATGAGAAAAATAATTTTTTTATTATTCATATGGTCGCTTAGCATTAAAGCAATAGCCCAAACAGAACCTGCCAACTACGCTTCGGCTGTAAGCAAATTCACAACTTTCTATAACAGCAATCAGCCCGACAGTATTTATAAAATGTTTGGCCCCGAAATGATTAATGCCCTTACCCTTGATAATTTTAAGGCAACTACCACACAATTGAGGAGCCAACTCGGCAATCTGTCGCAAACCACATTTACCAGTTATGCTTCACAAGTAGCACTTTATAAGGCTGCTTTTCAGAATGGAGCACTGGCTTTAAGCATTTCGCTGAATAAACAAAACCAAATCATCGGGCTGCTTTTAAAGCCATTGCAGCCTGCGGCAACTGCCCCGGCTGCTGCTAGTACAATGGACCCATCGTTAACCGAATCTCCGATCGTTTTAAAAACGCTTTCGGGATCCATCCACGGCACCGTTACCATGCCGAAAAATGCTGCAGGGAAAATCCCGGTAGTGCTTATTATTGTCGACTCCGGGCCAACCGACCGCAATGGCAACAGCTCCAGGCTAGATCTGCAAACTAACACCTATAAAGACATAGCTGAAGCTCTGGGCAAAAATGGCATCGCGTCTGTACGTTATGATAAAAGAATGGTCGGCGAAAGCGAGACAACCAATAAAGAGGCTGATCTACGTTTTGATGACTATGTTGATGACGCAGTCGGCCTGGTAGAAATGCTTGGACAGGACGATCGTTTTTCGAAAGTGATTGTGCTCGGCCATAGCGAAGGTTCATTAGTGGGCATGCTTGCCTGCCGCGACCAGCCTGTAAAAGCTTACATATCTATTTCCGGAGCGGGGGATTCGGCAGATAAAATATTGACCGAGCAAATGAAATCCAAGCCGCAGTTTATACAGGATGGCTTCAAAACCCTGCTTGATAGCATGCGCAAAGGCAAAACAATTGATAATATCGACCCAGCCCTATATTTTATTGCCAGGCCAAGCAGGCAGCGTTATTTAATGTCATGGTGTAAATATAATCCACCGCGCGTCCTTAAAACATTAAAGATACCTGTGCTAATTATACAGGGAACAACTGACCTACAGGTGGCTGTGGCTGACGCTGACAAGTTGAAAAAAGGCAAATCGGATGCCATACTGCTTATTATTCCGGGTATGAACCATGTTTTAAAAGACGCCCCGGCAGATCGTGACCAAAACCTGGCCACCTATAACAAACCTGATTTACCTCTTAAAGCAGAGTTGATGCCCGGCATTATTAGTTTTATTAATGGTGTGAATTGAGTAAGTCGAAAGTCCTGAGTTTAAAGTCGCAAGTCGGATTTTTGTAATTTGGAATTAATCAATGGAAAGTTCAATCGCATTTGAAGACCCGTTAAATTCGAAATTGAACATTCTAAATTCGACATAAATTTACTTCCACGCGCCCAACAACCTTCTTATCACAATAATCTCTGCGACGTGATACGCATTATGGTCGGCTATTTGCAATGCCTCGCGCAATATGCTTTGCCCCTCGCCATGCGGGATGGGCTGATAAATATCTTCGTTTTTTAAAAGCCCGATAAATTCTTCCCGATCGTCATTAATTTGGCGAATTGACTTTTCCCATGCTGCTTCATCAGCCGGGGCAGTTTCCTTTACCCAATAATCATCGGGCCATTGGGGCGAGTCATGTTTCTCATGCTTGCTAAACTCCAGCATATCCCATTGGGCAATACGGATATGCTCCACCAGCTGCCATATACTGTAGGGTAACTTATCCGGCCTGGCACCTCTCAGTTCTTTTGGTAAGTCTTTTAATGCCTCGCCGATACCGGCATGGGCACCCCCTCCCTTTAGCAATTTTACCAGTTCGGAGGTTAGTATTACATGCTCGTTTAGTATTGTATGCTCATTGGTCATAACAGTAGTTTTTCTATACAACATTGAATCTCAAAATTAGTTGGCGCAAATCAGCCGTTAAATAATTTATACTTCCGGATACTTTGGCTTTGACTAAAATGTTTTTAAGTTTATCGAACCAAGTTAAAATCTTCGCCCGTGATTAAAAGAGTATTAATAACATTTACCCTGTTTGCCTCATTTTTGATAGCATGCAAAAAAGACAGTTCGGTTGCCCCTATGGCCGGCAGTGTGGACGACGTTGCATTCAATGCCTACGAACAACATTTTTTAGATGAATTCTGGAAGCTGAACCCCGATTGGGCCACTAGCGTGGGTTATCATAAATATGACAGTTTACTGCTTATCCCCAATAAGTCGACCCGGGAAAAGCAGCTCAATTTTGCCAAAGTACAATTGGACTCATTGGGTAAATATAACCCATCAGGTTTTTTGGCTGCTAACAAAATGGATTATGCCATCATGCAGAACCAGATGTCGTACCTGCAATGGCAGATAGAACAGCAAAAAGCCTATGAGTGGGACCCATCATCCTACAACGTCATCGGCACATTTGCTTATATACTGAATGAGCATTATGCACCGCTTTCCAAACGTCTTACCAGCTTTTACCAGAAAATGGCCTTCATTCCGGCTTATTACAAGGAAGCTGCAAAGGAACTCAAAAACCCGGCAACAGAATTGATCAGCCTCGCAATAGAGCAGCATCTTGGAGGGGTTGGCGTTATAGAAACCGATTTCGCTGATTCGCTGAAAAAGACGAATATCCCGGAAGCAACAAAAAAGCTTATGCTCGACAGGGCCAAATTATCTGCGGATGCTATTAAGGGTTATGCGGATTTTCTGAAGAATATGAAGAATGACAAGCCGCGGAGCTTCAGGCTGGGTAAGGATTTGTATGAAGATAAGTTTAAATACGAAATACAGGCAACCGGAACTGCACAGCAAGTATTCAATGCTGCTGTTGACCGTAAAGTATACATGCACCATGAAATGGCTAAAATAAGCATCAAGCTTTGGCCCAAATATTTTGGTAATATGCCCATGCCTGCTGATACGCTGGATATTATCGGCAAAGTAATAGATACCATTTCCACAAAACATGTAAGGCCGGATGAATTTCAGAGTGCGATAGCGCAGATATTACCCAAGCTAACAGCTTTTGTGAAGGAAAAGAACCTGGTTACGCTCGACCCGACAAAACCATTGGTGGTTCGCAGGGAGCCCGGTTATATGGCGGGTGTAGCGGGTGCTTCCATGAGCTCGCCCGGGCCATATGATGCGGGGCAAAACTCCTATTTCAACGTGGGCAGCCTGTCGGGATGGGCGCCTGAAAGGGCAGAAAGCTATCTGCGCGAATACAACCAGTATATGCTGCAGATATTGTGTATCCACGAAGCTATCCCAGGCCACTACGTGCAATTAGTATACGCCAATAAAACCCCGGGTATGATTAAATCCATTTTTAGCAACTCCGCCATGGTGGAAGGCTGGGCGGTTTATAGCGAACAAATGATGATGGATAACGGCTACGACAATTTTGAACCCGAGATGCTGTTGATGTGGTATAAATGGAACTTACGCGCTTCTTGCAATACCATACTGGACTATAGCGTGCATTGCCTTAATATGCCAAAACAGCAAGCCATTACACTGCTTACCCACGAAGCTTTCCAGCAACCGGCTGAAGCTGAAAGCAAATGGAAACGCGTTAACGTAACCAGTGTACAACTCGACAGCTATTATACCGGCTTTAAAGAAATAATGGACCTGCGCGAAGAATGGAAAACCAAACTGGGCGAAAAATATAACCTGAAAGAGTTTAATGAAAAATTCCTAAGCTATGGTAACGCGCCCGTTAAACTAATAAGGGACGCCATGCTGGCGAAGGAACCGGCCAAGAAAAACTGACAATAATTTAAGTAATTATACGCAAGAGCGATGGGTTTTAAAACTTATCGCTCTTTGTATTTTATATCAATTATAAAACTCTATAACTCTCTCTATAATAACAATTTATTGACATTTCTTAAAGTTGGTTTAGCCATGCTTTTCTAATTATTATTTAACCTCCCTTTGCTCCACGCAACACCATTTTTAACCCTCACGTAAATTGCGTAAAAATACGCGAAACTTTTTTGCCATTAGCGATGTTATTAAGCTGAATATCAACACAACTATTATGAACAACGCCCGTATAAATAATATAGGAAATACCGGTTTAATTGTTCTTTCAGTGAAAAATAATACTTATGAAAAAGCTACTAACATTTACCATACTATTCCTTGCCTGCGCCGCCTGCTTCGCACAGAAAGCAACCCTTGCGCTCAACCTGATCAGGGGTAATACCTACTACATGATTACGAATACCAATATGAATATCAGCCAAACTATTAACGGGCAATTGCAAAACGTTAATTCGAGCCTGACAGCTAAAATGGCTTTCACAGTAACTGCGGTTATGGATACCTCCTATGCGATGGCTGTACAATATGATCGCATTGGTATTCAGATGGCTCTGCCAACAGGTACCATGAATTTTGAATCGGATAAAAAGGACCATCCCGATGTATTTTCAACCATTATGGATAATATGACCAACAAGCCATTTTCCATCGTGATGAGCAAAACCGGCAAGGTTTTATCCATCGGCAATACCGAAAACCTTTCCAAAGGACTGTTTGAAGGAGTTACGCAATTGACCGATGAACAGAAAAACCAGTTCAGAGAGCAATTGATGAAATCTTTTGGCCCTGAGGCATTTAAAGCTAATATCGAGATAGGCACAGCCGTTTTCCCGGATGTTAAAGTTGCCCAGCATGATCAATGGTCGGTTAGTTCTGCCGTAGAATCTTCTATGCAGACAAAATCAACCACCACTTTTACTTTAAACAGCATTACCGCCAGCGCCTATATGGTGCATGGCGAATCAGTCATATCGCCGGGCGACAATAACGACTTTACCGAAATGAATGGTATGCCGATGAAATATACCGTAAACGGTATATCGGAATATGATCTCAAAATTGATAAGGAAAGCGGATGGATAGCCGAGGCACGCATAAACCAGGTGATTAAGGGTAATGTGGAAATCAAAGATAACCCCAAATTACCAGGCGGTATGATTATCCCGATGACCATTATGGATGACCAGACGATCAGCGATAACTAAGTCATAAAAGTTATAAAGGTTGAATCAAGTTAAGCCTTCGCTGGTGACAGCATCAACAAAGGGGGTGTTTTTTGGCCACTCAGGTATCCGATGTTTAGTTAAGCAATAACGGCTTTAAGGGCAATGAAAAACAAAAGCTGCTGCCTTTACCTGGTTCGCTTTCGATGGAAAATTTTCCATTATGTTTTTTGATAATCTCGGATGCGATATACAGTCCAAGACCAACTCCCTGGTAAAGCATGGCTGTTTTGCTTACCCTGTAAAAACGCTGGAATAGCTGATCTTTGTCTTCCTTTGCTATGCCTATTCCAAAATCCTCCACCTTAACTATAATGTGGCCCGATTCTACATTCGCTTTTACAAGTACCTTATTTGCATCCGGGGAATATTTTATCGCATTATTAAGGAGATTGATTAAAACCTGTTCTATGCGAAACTGGTCGCCTGCATACAGCATATCAATTGAGTTTTCGAGAAATATCTGATGTTTGCCTGATATCTGCTGAATATTGGAAATACTACTGATCAGGGCATCTGAAAAATTAAATTCGTCTATATTCAGATCTATTTGCCCCGAATTGATCTTGGTAACGTCTAATAAGTTTTCTATTAATCGTTCCAGGCGTTTAATGCTCTGGCTTGCATTTACAATAAAGCCATAAGTTTTGCTCTCCTTATCCGTTGTTTTTTCCAAAAGCTGGTTGATGGCCTTAATACTTGTTAGCGGTGTCTTAAACTCATGACTCACCATATTAAAAAACTCATCCTTCTTGGCTTCAGCTGCAGCCCGTCGTTCTTTTTCCTGCTTTTGAATCAATAATTCCCTGTTGGCTACGATTAATTCTGCGGCACGTTTTCCTTTTTCTTCATCCTGGTAACCGAGCTCTTTTAGTGCAATAATCAGCTCAGCAGCACGCTTTTCTTTCTCTTCATCCTGGAAATCAAGTTCTATGTTAGCGATGATTAATTCCGCTGCGCGTTTCCCCTTTTCCAGGTTTTGAAAGACGAGTTCTTTGTTGGCTATAATTAGCTCTGTCGCACGTTTTTCCTTTTCCTGGTTTTGAAATATCAACTCAGTATTTGCTATAACTAGTTCGGCCGCCCGTTTTTCTTTTTCCTGGTTTTGAAATATCAACTCAGTATTTGCTATAACTAATTCGGCCGCCCGTTTTTCCTTCTCCTGGTTTTGAAATATCAACTCAGTATTTGCGATAACTAGTTCGGCCGCCCGTTTTTCCTTCTCCTGGTTTTGAAAACTTACCTGAGTGTAAGCAATGATTAATTCCGCCGCACGTTTTTCTTTTTCTTCGTTCTGAAAAATCAGTTCTTTGTTTGCAACAATTAACTCTGCCGCCCGGTTGTCTTTTTCTTTATTTTGAAAATCAAGTTCCCTATTTGCTACAATTAATTCTTTGGCACGTGCCAGCTTTTCTTTGTTTTGAAAGCCGAGCTCTATATTAGCAATAATTAACTCAGCGGCGCGTTTTTCTTTTTCTTCGTTCTGAAAGATCAGTTCTTTGTTGGCTATAATTAATTCGGCTGCCCGCTTATCTTTTTCCTTATTTTGAAAATCAAGTTCCTTATTGGCTATAATTAACTCTTTGGCCCGCCTCAGTTTTTCTTTGTTTTGAAAGTCGAGCTCTATGTTAGCAATGATCAGCTCAGCTGCACGCTTTTCTTTTTCTTCATTTTGAAAATCAAGTTCAATGTTTGCAATGATCAATTCAGCGGCCCGCTTTTGTTTTTCTTCATTTTGAAAATCAAGTTCAACATTGGCAAGTATCAATTCTGCGGCCCGCTTACTTTTTTCTGTGTTTTGAAAAAGCAGTTCCGTATTGGCTTTGCCCAGTTCTGCGGCAAGTTTTGCTTTCTCCTGGTTTTGGATAACCAGTTCATTGTTGGCAATGATTAACTGATCCGATAGATTTCTTATGTCCATAAAGCACCCTCGCAATTCTCTTATTAAAAAATGAGGATATCATAGCTGTCCGAACAATTAGATATTCACAAATAGGTTAAAAGCTGATTTTGAGTTGCTAAGCTTAAAAAAACCGGATATATACAATAGTACATAATTAAAACACACAGCACACAATAAATCCCCGTGATTTATCTACTATAGTGATATTATATTAACCATAACAATAAATAACGACTATTGTTATTAAAAAAGAACATAACTACTTTGTTCGTATGGACGGCAAATTGAACCACAATTCAACCCGCAAAAAACTGAACACTATTCACCAATCACTAATCACTAATTATTATCTTCGTTCCATGTCACCCGCAGAAGCAAAAAAACGTATTGAGGCGCTTTCGGCCGAGTTAAAGAAGCACAGTTACGAGTACTACGTGCTGGCCATGCCATCCATTTCGGATTTTGAATTTGATAAATTATTAGAGGAGCTTATCGCGCTCGAAACACAGTTCCCCGAACTGATCGACCCGGATTCGCCGACGCAGAACGTGGGGGGCTTTATCACCAAAGAGTTCCAGACGGTGAAGCACCGCTGGCCCATGCTTTCGCTGGGAAATACTTACAATGAACAGGAACTGCTTGATTTTGACCAGCGCATCAAAAAAGCCATAGGCGATAATTTTGAATATGTGTGCGAGCTAAAATTCGACGGGCTGTCCATGAGTATCACTTACGAAAAAGGTCACATGGTACGCGCCGTTACCCGCGGCGATGGCACCCAGGGCGATGAAGTAACCACCAACGTAAAAACGATACGCAGCATACCTAAGAAGCTTCATGAGGGTAATTATCCGGACGATTTCGAGATACGCGGCGAGGTATTTATGCACCTGAAAGCGTTTGACCGGCTGAATGAGGAACGTATCGAAAACGGCGAGCCTCCTTATGCCAACCCGCGCAATTTTGCTTCGGGTACCATCAAATTGCAGGACTCGGCAGAGGTAGCCAAACGCCCGCTGGATAGCTTTATGTATTTTCTATATACCGAAAAGCGATTGTTCGGCACCCATTGGGAAAGTTTGCAGGCAGTAAAAAGCTGGGGCTTCCCGGTAAACAACGAAAGCAGGTTGTGCAATAATATTGAGGATGTATTAAAATTCATTAGCGAATGGGAAAGCAAGCGCTTTAACCTGAGTTATGATATTGATGGTATTGTTATCAAGGTAAATAACTATGCGCAGCAGGAGGAATTGGGCTTTACGGCT
>Ga0193728_1000977_pt1 | contig 14249 bp, 14 predicted proteins | sample U1c1metaG_FD_143037 | JGI IMG/M metagenome (GOLD analysis project Ga0193728, IMG submission 143037) | Soil microbial communities from a riparian zone of the East river system, Colorado, United States - U1c1 | ecosystem: Environmental > Terrestrial > Soil > Riparian zone | place: USA: East River...
CTCCAGATCCGCGCGCATCTCGCGAGCCTCGGTCATCCGATCGTCGGCGACGAGCTCTACGGCGCCGCCGCCGGCGAGCCCGACCAGATCGAGCTCCGTGCGGTCGCATTCGGCCGCATCGCATTGTGATCGGCCGCCGAGCCCCGTCGTCATCGATCGAGCAATGTGACGTAGGCGACTCGTCGTCGCGGGCTTTTCGTGGATACTCGCCTCGATGCGCCACGTGCTCGTAGGTCTCTTGGTGGTTGCCGCGTGCGGCAGCAACGGCACCGGTCAGCCACCGCTTACCGATGCGACGTGGTTGAGCTGTCCCGCGCCGGGCGGCCTGCCGTTCGAGCTCGACTCGTGGGGCTGGCAGAAGTCGCAGAACGCGACGCTCGCGACGAACGATCCGCGCAACAAGGATCAGTCCGCGGACGTGCTCGGCAACCCGGGCGGCAACGTCGACTCGGTGTTCATGGCGGACACCGACACCACCGCGGCGGGGCCGGTCGCGTATCAAGGGATCAAGGCGCGCACGACGGTGACGGGCGGCCTGTTCGCGACGCCGCTGCCGGGCGAGAACGTCAGCCTGTGGAGCTACGACGGCACGGCGTGGCAGACCCACGGCCGGACGACGACGGACGCGATGGGCGCGTACGATCTGGATTCCACCGGATTCACGGTGCCGAACAAGCAGGCGCTGTTCTCGATCCTCGAGGGCGATGGCAGCTGCGCCGAGCACTACAACTTGATGTTGCCGCCGGGCAGCAAGATCGTCGTCACCGACATCGATGCGACGTTGACCACCGACGATAACCAGAATCTGATGCAGATTCCCGACGCGACGTACGTGCCGATGATGATGGGCCACGCGAATGCGATGCTGCAGGCGTGGGATACGAAGGGCTACCCGGTGATCTATCTGACGGCGCGGCCGCACGTCGAGCGCGTAGAGACCCGGGTGTGGCTGCGCGACGAGATGTTCCCGACCGGCGTGCTGATCACGGCGCAGGATGTCGAGGAGCCGGCCGCGTACAAGACGCTGTGGTTGAAGCGGATGGTCAACGACCTCGGCTGGACGGTTGTCGCCGCGTACGGCAACGCGCAGACCGACATCGACGCGTACAACAACGTCGGCATTCCGAAGGCCGACACGTTCATTGTCGGCCCGCTCGCGGGCACCGACGGCACCCAGCCGATCGACGGCATGGACTTCGCGGCGCATACGTCGAGCTTCATCGCGGCGCAGCCCGACAATCACTGAGGCGCTTCGCGGACGACGTCCTTCGGGCGCTTGTCGCGGCGCATGCCTTGAAATGACGGGTGGCGGAGCCGGCCGTCGCGCGTCCACTCGCCGAACTGGACCTCGACGACGAGCTTCGGCTCGACCCAATGCGCGCGCGGGCCGGTCTGAGCGCGCGGCGGTGCGGGCGTGAACGCGGACGTCGCGCGCTCGAGCGGCGCGAGCTCGGCAAAGAGCTCGCCGAGGCTCTGCATGTTGAACCCGGTGCCGACCTTGCCGGCGTAGCGCAACTGCTTGCCCTCGTAGTAGCCGACGAGCAACGCGCCGAGCCCGCTGCGCGAGCCTTCCGGATCGGTGAAGCCGCCGACGACGAGCTCCTGGCGGCGGTGGCACTTGACCTTGACCCAGGTCTTGCCGCGCCCCGAGGTGTACGCCGCATCGGCGCGCTTGCAGATGATGCCCTCGAGGCCGCGCTTACAGGCCTCGGCGAACAGTTGCTCGCCGCGGCCGACGACGTGCTCGCTGAAGCGCAGCACCGACGGCGCCTTCGCGAGCAGCTTCGCGAGCCTCGCCTTGCGAGCAAGCAGCGGCTGATCGCGCAGGTCCTTGCCGGCCTCTTCGAGCAGATCGAACACGAAGTACACCAGGTTCGGCGAGCGCGTCTTCAACGCCTGCTGGAGCCCCTGGAAATCGGTGATGCCGTCGGGGCGCAGCACGGCGACCTCGCCATCGAGCACGAACGACTTCGCCGAGACCTTCGCGACCGCCTCGGCGATCGTCGGAAACGTGTCGGTCCAGTCGTTGCCGCGCCGCGTGTACAGCCGCACGCCTGCGCGCGTCCGCACGGCCTCGATCCGGTAACCGTCGAATTTCTGTTCGTGCAGCCACGCGTCGCCGGCCGGGACGGCGGCGACGAGCGTCGCGAGCTGCGGAGCAGTGAATTCCATGCCTGGACGATAGTGCAGCCTTCGCGCCCGCGACATCGGAGTTATGGTGGGAGCGTGCAGAAGCTTCGTATCGACATCTGGTCCGACATCGCGTGCCCGTGGTGCTACATCGGCAAGCGCCATCTCGAGCAAGCGCTCGCGACGTTCGAGCACAAGGACGACGTCGAGATCGTGTGGCGCGCGTTCGAGCTCGACCCGAGTGCGCCGAAGCTGCGCGAGGCGGTGCCGAATGCGGAGCGCCTGGCGAAGAAGTACGGGGTGACGGTCGAGCAGGCCCACGCGATGATGCAGCGGGTGATCGATGCCGGGAAGGCCGCGGGCCTCGACATGAAGCTGCATGACTCGAAGTCGGGCAACACGTTCGACGCGCATCGCCTGCTGCACTGGGCGGGTACGCTCGGCAAGCAAGACGCGATGAAGGAGCGGCTGATGCGCGCGTATCAGAGCGAGGGCGCGGTGATCAGCAACCTCGACGTGCTGGTCTCGCTCGCGGCCGACATCGGGCTCGACGCGACCGAGGCGCGCGCGGTACTCGAGTCCGATCGCTACACGGCCGACGTCCGCGCCGACGAGCAGCTCGCGCAGGAGCTCCGGATCACCGGCGTGCCGTTCTTCGTGCTCGCCGGCAAGCTCGCCGTCTCGGGCGCGCAGCCGGTCGAGACCCTGAAGCTCGTGCTCGACAAGGCGTGGGCCGAGCGCCCGCAGCTCGAGCAGGTGGCGGCCGACGAGCAGGACCAGCCCGCGTGCGGGCCCGATGGTTGCGATTGATCTAGACTGCGCGGGTGAGGTTCACCGATCGCGTCTATCTCGTCACCGGCGGCGGTAAGGGCATCGGCCGCGCGATCGCGAAGCAGCTCGTCGAGGAAGGCGCGCGCGTGTGCATCGCCGACGCGGATGCCCACGCAGGTGCCGATGCCGCCGACGAGTACGGCGCGCGGGTGCAGTTCGAGCGCTGCAACGTCGGCAAGGAGAGCGACGTCAGGCGCGCGATTTCCGCGGCGGTGAAGTGGGCCGGCCGGCTCGACGGTGTCGTCAACAACGCGGGCATTGCACACCCCGAAGTTGGCCCGGTCGAGGATCTCTCGCTCGCGGTGTGGAACCAGTACCTCGCGACGAACCTGACCGGCGCGTTCCTCTGCGCGAAGCACGCGATCCCGCACCTCCGGCGGACGTGCGGCGCGATCGTCAACCTCGGCTCGACGCGCGCGCTGCAATCCGAGCCCGAGACGATCGCGTACTCGGCGACCAAGGGCGGCATCGCAGCGCTGACTCACTCGCTCGCGATCACGCTCGGCCCCGAGATCCGGGTCAACTGCATCGAGCCGGGCTGGATCGCGACGTCGACGTTCGCGCCGCGTGACGCGCGCAAGCCGCCGAAGCTGACCAAGCGCGATCACGCGCAGCATCCGGTCGGCCGGGTCGGCACGCCGGAGGACATCGCGGCGTTGTGCGCGTGGCTGCTGTCGGCCGAGGCCGGGTTCGTGACCGGCGCGGTCTACGTCAGCGACGGCGGCATGACGCGCAAGATGATCTACGCGTGAGCGGCGCGCTTCTGCTTCGTGCCGCCGAGCGCCTTGAGGATCGCGGCGGAGAACGCGCCGAGATCGGCGGGCTTGCGCGAGGTGATCAACAGGCCGTCGCTGACGACTTCCTTGTCGACCCACTTCGCGCCGGCGTTCTCGAGATCCTTCTTGACCGAAGGCCACGAGGTCAGGTGCTTGCCCTTGACGGCGTCGACCTCGATCAACAGCTGCGGTCCGTGACACACCGCCGCGACAAGCTTGCCGCCGGCGACCATGTCGTGGACAAACTCGACGACGCCCTTGTCGATCCTCAGGTGATCCGGAGAGTAGCCGCCGGGGATCACGAGCGCCTCGTAATCCTCGGGATCGCAGTCGGCCGCGGCCGCTTCGATCCTGATCTTCTCGTGGCCCTTCTTGCCGGTGACGCTGACGCCTTGCTCGATCCCGAGCACCTCGACGATATGACCGGCCTCGCGAAGCGCGTCGTACGGCTTGCGAAACTCGCTATCCTCGAAGTCTTCGGCGAGCACGATCGCGACGCGCGCCACCTAGCACCGCGAGATCAAGTAGACCACCGCGAGGATGGGCAGCGGGATGCCGAGGAGCCAGGCGAGACCAAAACCAGCTTTTGCTTCAGTGGACGTCATGGCCACCGCAATTGCAGTCGGTGTGCCGGGCGTAACCGAGCGGCCCCGCGTCACCTCGCCGTGTCGACTCGCCACGTCGAGCGCGTTCGCTCGGCTACGGTTGGATCTCGAGGCCGGTGACCTCTTTCGCGATCGTATCTCCCCACGCGCCGCTGCCGTCGGCCCAGCGGAACTTGAGCGTGCCGCGCCGCGTGCTGTGCAGGATCGGCGTCGCGTCGGCCGCGTTCCACTTCGCTTCGTCGATCGCGACCTTGCCGCCCTCGCCGACGACGGCGGTGACACGCGCGCTCGGTCCGACGAGCTGATGGGCGAGCTCGCGTAACGACCAGGTCTCGCGTGCCTCGCCGTCGCTCGCCTTGCCCGGCATCTTCGCGACCTTCGCGAAGTCATCGGCTGTCCACGTGGCGCTCGGTTTGCCGGCGATCGCGACGGTCACGGTGAGCTTGGTCGGTGCGGCCTGCGGATCGCGGCGATCCTCGTGATGATGGGGTTTCTCGGAGGGCGGCTCTCCGGGCGTGGGCGCGTCTTTCTTGGAACACGCGACGATCACCAAGACGAGCAAGATCCAGCGCATGCCGCGAGCTTAAGGCACGGACTCTGCAAAGTGTGCCCCACATGGCAAAGCACGCGTCCAAACCCACCACCGGTACGGCGAGGTCGATCGACTCGGCGAGCATCGTGTTCGGTCTGGTCTCGATCCCGGTCAAGGTCTACTCGACGACCGAGCCGAGTCACGAGATCCACTTCCACATGATCCACGCCGGCTGCGGCGAGCGCTTGAAGCAGCAGTACTTGTGCCCGAAGCACGGCATCGTCGAGCGCAGCGACATGGCGAAGGGCTACCAGATCGATCGTTCGAAGATGATCGAGCTCGATCCGAAGGAGCTCGACGCGCTCGACGCGGTCGCGAACGACGAGATCGCGTTGACCGAGTTCGTGCCGGTGACCGAGATCGATCCGATCTACGTCGATCGGACCTACTACCTCGGACCCGACAAGGGCGGCGATCGCCCGTATCGCCTGCTCCGCGATGCGCTCGAAGACGCGAAGCTCGTCGGTGTCGCGTCGTACGCGGCGCGCGGCAAGGCGTACTTGGTGATGGTGCGGCCGTTCGAGAACGGCCTCGCGATGCACCAGCTGCGCTACCCCGACGAGATCAAGCCGTGGAAGGCGGTGGGGCTGCACGACCTCGCGAAGCCGACTGCGCAGGAGCTCGAGCTCGCCGGCAAATTGATCGATCAGCTCACGCACGAGTCGTTCGACCCGAGCGCGTACAAGGACGAGGTCAAGGGCCGGGTCAAGCAGCTGCTCGCCGAGCGCGTGAAGACCGGCGAGACGATCGAGCTCGAAGAAACCGAGGCCGGGCCGAAGGCAATCCCCGATCTGATGGCGGCGTTGCGCGCCTCGCTCGGCGACAAGAGCTCGACCAAGGCGAGTCCGGCGAAGTCTCACCCGCGGGCGACGAAGCACGCGGCGAAGTCGGCGCACACTCGGCCGCGCGCGCCGGCGAAGCGCGCCTCGCCGCCGACCGCGCGGACTCGACACGCCGCACACCGCGCCGCGAGTTGAGCGCGGACTCCCGCACGCTCGACCCCGCGATCGGCATCGCTCGCAAACGCTCCCAGGGGCATGCGTGATGCACGCGTACGCCCGCATGACGAAGCAAAACGGACATCACAGCGGGGCCGACATCGAGCACGGGTACCAGGACTGGCGCGATCAGCGCGAGCGCGAGCGCGGGCGCGATGATTTCCGAGGCCTGGATCGCGACCCCCGCATGGGCCCGCCGCGCCACAACACGAGCGAGCACGGCGACCGCTATCAAGGCGGCGGCCAGTGGTCGCAGGGCAACCGCGATCAGTACGCCGAGCGCGATCGCGACATGTCCGGCGATTCCGACCGCGGCTACGGCTACGACGACGGCGACCGCGAGCGTATGAGCTATCGCGGCCAATCTGGGGCGCAAGCCGGCGGCCACTACGACAACGAGCACATGAACTACCAGGGCGGTAACCGCGGCCACTGGGGCGACTTCGATCGTGGCGGTCAGTCCGGCGGCGCGCGCGATCGCAACTACGACACCCAGTCACCGCGGTTCGGCCGCGAGAACGAACCCGACCGCATGCGCGGTCCGCACGCGGGCAAGGGACCGCAGGGCTTCCAGCGCTCCGACGAGCGCATCAAGGAGCTGATCCACGAAGCGCTGACCGATCACGCCGCCATCGACGCGACGCACGTCACCGTCGACGTCAAGAACGGCGAGGTCGTGCTCACCGGGACCGTCGACGACCGCAGCGCCAAGCGGCTCGCCGAGGACCTCGTCCAGCGCGTCAACGGCGTCAAGGACGTGCAGAACCAGCTGCGCATCTCGATGTCGGCGAACCATAGCTGACAAAAAAAGACGAGGCGCCACACCTTTCGGCGTGACGCCCCGTGCGGGTGGTGGAAGATCAACTCGGGTACGCGGGCTCCGGCTTGTCTGCCGGTGGCGTCGCGACGTCGAGCCACTGTGACGCGATCTTGGTCATCTGACCGAGTGCCGCGTCGCGGACGAGCTTGAGCGCGATCGCGCCGATGATGCCCATCACGAGCCCACGCGGTTCGGCATGTTCGCGGCGCGAGCCGTGACTACCGAGCCAGACGCCGGCAAGCGCGCCGAACGCGATCAACGCCCAGGGGTTCTCGGCGAGCTTTTCGAGCTTTGGCATGTCCATCGGTTCACCGGCGCGCGATCCGCATCGCGAGATAGCCGATGCCGAACGCGATCCCGAGCGCCGCGAACGGGTGCTTCTTGATCTGCGCGGCGAGCGCGTCGAAAGCGTTCTCCGCACCGTGGAGCGCGGAGGTCTTGAGCTCCGCGGCTTTACCCGGAACCTGACCCATGAAGTTACGAATCTCGCTGACGACTTCGTTCGCCATATCTGCAGTCTTGGCCATGACACAGTCCTTTCAGTTCATTTGAGAAGCCGGCGCGATACGATCTCACCCGAGACCTGATCGCGTTGATCGCGTGGCGTGATCGGCTTGCGCGAGGGCACGACCGGTACTTCGAATTGCGGCGTCCAGCGCGGCTTGCGCATCGTCGGCAGCAGCTCGGTGACGCCGAGCTCGAGCTCTTCGGGGTCGGTGTAGATGCAGTCGTTGTCGTTCTCGACCGCGGCCGGCACGATCGTGATCTCGATATCGTCATCGGCGTCGGCGAGCGTGTCGAGCTCGCGGATCATCTCTCGCGTCATCCGGCGAATGTCGACCGCCATCGGGCGGATCGCGGGATCCTTGTCGAGCATGCGGTGGACGAGATCGCACAGCGCAGCCGGTGCGCTGCAGCGGTCGGCCAGCGGCACGGGCTTGGTCGTGATGTGCTTGCACACGACCTCGGCGAGCGTGCGGCCGTCGAACGGCGGTTGACCGGTGAGCGCCTCGTACGCGATCACGCCGAGCGAGTAGATGTCACATGGCGCGGCGATGTGCTGTCCCGCTGCCTGCTCCGGCGACATGTAGATCGGCGTGCCCGGCGTCATGCCTTCCATCGTCAGGCGGCCGACCGGACCGAGGCGGGCGACGCCCCAGTCGATCAAGCGCAGCGGGAAGTCTGCATCGCCGGGCGTCATGAGCAGATTGTCGGGCTTGAGATCGCGATGCACGATGCCGCGCTTGTGCACGGCGTCGAGCACGTCCGAGACATCGCCGAGCAGCGCCGCGACATCTGGCCACGGCAACTTGCCGCACTGACCGAGCCGCTGCGTGAGCGTGTCGCCGTCGACGAACTCCATCGCGATGAACGGCCGATGGTCGGGAAGGATGTTGCACTCGAACACGCGGACGAGACCGGGGTGGCGGACGTCCTCGAGGATCGCGGCCTCCTGGACCATGCGCGTCGCCATGCCGGGGTGCCGGCACAGCTCGGGATGCATGACCTTGATCGCTGCCTTGCGCGGCAACACCGTGTGCGTCGCCTGGAACACCTTGCCCATCCCGCCGCGACCGATTTCTTTTTCGATGCGATACGAGCCGACAACCGAGCCGGGCGAGAGGTCCAAACAAGGTAACGAGGCGACCATGCCGGGTCGTAGTGCAAACAGCTTGCCGGCGATCCAAGACCCAGCAATGTGGCCCTAACGCACGCCGATCGCCGTGCTGGCACGCTCCGTGAATAGTGGCCTCGGAAGATCATGTACAGCGAGTACCGGGACGGCGACGTGATCGGCGCATATCGCGTCGAAGCCGTGGTCGGCAGCGGTGGAATGGGCTGGGTTTACCGTGCGCGCCACGCGCTCAGCGAGCGGGTCGTCGCACTCAAGGTCCAGCGCAGCGATGCTCAACAGAACGCACGTGCGCGAGATCGCATGATGCGCGAGGCCCAGATCCTCGCGACGCTCGCGCACGCCGGCGTCCCGCGCTTTCATGAAGTCGGCTTACTCGATGATGGCCGGCCGTGGATCGCGATGGAGCTCGTCGACGGTACATGTCTCACCACGCGCTTGCGCCAGGGTCCGCTCGCGGGACCCGAGGCCAGCAGTGTGATCGACGCGCTCGCCAGCGTGCTCGCGTCCGCGCACGCGAAGGGCATCACGCATCGCGATCTCAAGCCCGACAATATTTTCCTCACGCCCGACGGAGAATTCGCGCTCAAGGTCCTCGATTGGGGCATCGCCCACGAACAAGCGGGCGCGCGCTACACGAACCACGACGAGGCTATCGGCACACCGACGTACATGGCGCCCGAGCAAGCGCGCGGCGGTCCGACGGGAGGCCATTGCGATGTCTATGGCCTCGGAGTCATCGGCTATCACATGCTCGCCGGCGAACCGCCGTTCACCGGCTCGACGCCGATCGAGATCCTCGTCCAGCACTTGAATCGCAGCGTTCCCGCGCTCGCCCCGCGGTGCCCCGACGTGGCGTACGGGCTCGTCGATCTCGTCGAGCGCATGCTCGCGAAGCCATATGAACAGCGACCGGCCGCGAGCGAGATCCACGGCGAGCTCGAGCGCCTGCGCACGGGGGGCACGAGCCCCGAATACGACGCCTACGATCTCGGCGACGCGGTGCAAGCCATCCCATCCACCGAGCAAGTTACGTCGCGGATCCGTCTCCGCACGTGATCGCTGGTATGGCGCTTGTAACGTAGGCGCACACCATGGCCCCTCGGATGCCCAGGCGCGGCCCACCCGGTGGCATCACGCGCGGAGCCGCACAGCGTGCGGTGCCGACACGTCCGGCGCTGCCGAATCACCTCGTCGGCCGCCATATCGTGTTTATAGTGCCGGGTGCCGGCGAGCGGAACAGGGGCGGGCTCCAGCGTGGTTGATTGGCAGCAACTCGCATCCGTCCCACACCTCGTCATCGCGCTCGACCTCGACGGGACGTTGATCCCGTTCGCGCCGACGCCGCACGATGCGCGGATCGACGGCGATACCGCCGAGCTGTTGCAGGCGCTCGCGGCCTCGCCGGGCGTCACGCTCGGCCTCGTCAGCGGCCGGCCGCGCGACATGATGGAAGATCTGCCTGCGCGGTTTCCTTCGATCGCGCTCGCCGCCGAGCACGGCGTGTGGCGGTGCGGCAACGGCGTGTGGGAGGCGGCGCTGCCGCCGGTGCCGCAGCTCGACGAGATCGAACGCTCGTTGCGGTCGCTCGCCGCGCGCTATCAAGGCACGATCGTCGAGCGCAAGTCGTGCTCGGTGTGCCTGCACTGGCGCTTGGTCGCGAGCACCGAGCACGCCTCGATCATGTCGGCCGCCGAGGTGTTGGTCGACGAGTGGCTCGAGACCAACGGCGAGCTCGAGCGCTTGCCGGTCGTCGAGGCGATCGAGATCCGCCACCGCGCGGCTCACAAGGGCGTCGCGATCGGCTGGCTGCGCGGGCGCGGCCCCGCCGATTCGATCGTGCTCGCGGTCGGCGACGACACCACCGACGAAGACATGTTCGTCAGCTTGCGCGAGCGCGACCTCGGCATCCTGGTCGCGAACGAACCGCGGCGCACCGACGCGCGGTTTCGCTTGCCCGACGTCGATGCGGTGCACGGCTTCTTGCGCTGGCTCGTCGAGTCGCGCGCGCGCCGGCACGTCACCGATCCGCAGATCGCGCTCGCGCAGGCGACGGGCCCGCGCGGCGAGCCGAAGTTAATCGTCGCGTCGAATCGCTTGCCGAACCTCAGCGCCGCGCGCGGCAAGGAGGTCGGTGGCCTGGTCTCGGCGATCGCGCCCGCACTCGGCGAGACCCACGGCATTTGGCTCGGCTGGAGCGGGCTCGAGCGCGAGCCGGGGTTGCGCGTGCGGCTCGAGCACGGTGATCCGGTATCGCGGGCGCAGTTCGATTATCCGCCGTCGTGGCGCCAGCGCTTCTACGCCGGGTTCTGCAACCAGAGCTTGTGGCCACTCCTCCACGGCTTCCTCGGGCGCGTGCGCTACGCCGACGACGAGTGGGAGTGCTACCAAGAGGTCAACCGCGCGTACGCATCCGCGATCCAACAAGTCGGCGGCAACGGAGCCGAGGTCTGGGTCCAAGATTTCCACTTGATGCTCGTAGGGCGCGAGCTCGAGCGACTCGGCCACACCGGCACGCGCGGGTTCTACCTTCACGTCCCGTTCATGCCGCTCGATATCTTCGCGACGATGCCGTGGTCCGCAGAGGTCGTCGCCGGCCTGCTCGCCTACGATCTCGTCGGCGTGCAGTGCGAGCGCTGGCGCGAGAACCTGATCGCGAGCGCGCGCGGGCTCGTCGGCTCGGATGCCGGCAAGCGCGCTGCGGAGGTCGTGCGCACGATCCCGGTCGGCATCGATCCGGATCGCATCGCCGAGGCCGCCGCGAGTACCGCGACGACCGAGCTCGGCTCGTACGAGACCATGCTCGGCGGCCGCAAGCTGATCCTCGGCGTCGATCGCCTCGATTACTCGAAGGGAATACCCGAGCGGCTCGAGGCGTTCGCCCGGATGCTGGAGCGCTACCCCGAGTGGCGCGGCAAGGTCTCGTTGATCCAGGTGTCGGTGCCGACCCGCTCCGACGTTCCGGACTACGCGGAGCTGCGCTCGCGCGTCGAGGCGCTGGTCGGCAGGATCAACGGCGCGTACGGGGAAGCGGATTGGACGCCCGTGCGTTACCTGTATCGCTCGTACGATCAGGACACGCTCGCGCGGCTGTATCGGTTCGCCGATGTCGGCCTCGTCACGCCGCTGCGCGACGGCATGAACCTCGTCGCGAAAGAGTTCGTCGCAGCGCAGGATCGTGCCGACCCCGGCGTCCTCGTGTTGTCGCAGTTCGCCGGTGCCGCGGAGCGTATGACCGATGCGATCGTGACGAATCCGTATCACCCCGATGGCGTGGCGACCGACCTCGATCGCGCACTGCGCGCGGAGCTGCCGGAGCGGATCGCGCGCAACGAGGGGCTGCGTCGTGTGGTGTGGGAGGATTCGGCCTCGGCATGGACACGGGCGTGGCGGGCGGCGCTTCATGGCCTGCCGAAGCTTCAAACGGGCACGGAACGCGGCTAGCTGTTAGAATTGCGGCGTGGAGGGAATGGCCGAGCCGCGCCAAGTGCCGCCGGGCACGATGCTCGACGACAAGTATCGCGTCGAGGAGCTCCTCGCCGTCGGTGGCATGGGCGCGGTCTACGTCGGCACCCACACCAAGCTGCGCAAGCGCGTCGCGATCAAGGTGCTGAACCCGCAGCTGTCGACGCCGCCGATGATCGAGCGCTTCCACCGCGAGGCGATCACCGCGTCGCAGATCGGCCACGAGGGCATCGCGCAGGTTACCGACATCGGCACCAGCGTCGCGGGCGAGCCGTTCCTGGTCATGGAGCTGCTCGAGGGCGAGTCGCTCGCGAGCCGGATGAAAGCTACCGGCGCGCTGCCGATCGAGGTCGCGTGCGAGCTCGGCTGCGCGATCTTGTCGCCGCTCGGGGCCGCACATCGCGCCGGCATCATCCACCGCGATCTCAAGCCCGATAACGTGTTCCTCGTCCGCCAGAGCCGCGGCGAGATGGTGAAGCTCCTCGATTTCGGGATCTCACGCGCGACCGGGCTCGACGGCGAGTTCCGCCTGACCACGACCGGCCTCGTGCTCGGCACGCCGTATTACATGTCGCCCGAGCAAGCGCGCGGCGACAACGTGGTCGCGCCGCAGTCGGATCTCTACTCGCTCGGCGTGATGCTGTACGAGATGTTGATCGGCCGCGTGCCGATCAGCGGCGAGAACTACAACCAGCTCATGTACCGCGTGATGATGAGCGAGTACACGCCGCCGCGGCAGCTCCGGCCGGAGATCCCCGAGGAGCTCGAGCGTCTGATCGTCCACGCGATGGCGTCGGATCCCGCGCATCGCCCGGGCAGCGCCGAGGAGTTCGAGCGCGCGTTGCTCGGGTTCTGCCGGCCGACGTTCCGCGACAACACGATCGAGCGGATCAGCGCGCAGCAGATGGGCGGGTTCTCGCCCGCGTTCACGCCGGCGCCGATGTCCAAGAGCGGGTTGGGGCCACCGGCGTTCGGCACGGCGCAGACCGTCGCCGCGGGGCAGGTGCCGGCCAAGAAGAGCCGGAAGGGCGTGATCGCGATCATCGCGCTGTTCGTGTTGAGCGCGGGTGTGACCGCCGCGATCGTGCTGGCGAAGTCCGACGAGGTCGCGCCGGCATCGCCGACCCCGACCCCGACCGCGCCGATCGCGCGGCCGGTCGTCGAGGCGCCGCCGCCCGCGGTCACTCCGCCGCCGGCCGTGGCTGCCCCTGCTGTGCCTGCGACGATCACGGTGCGGTTCGCGATCACGCCGCCTACCGCCGACGTCGAGATCGACGGCAAGCACGCCGATGCCGACCAGATCACCGTGCAAAAAGACGACGCGAGGCACCACATCCACATCACGGCGGCCGGCTACGTGCCGCACGACGAGGACATCCGGTTCGACGAGACCCAGCGCCTGACGATCGAGCTCGAGCACGTGGCAGCCAAGCCGGTGAAGGGTCACCCGCCGGTGACGACGACCAAGAAACATCCCGACAAGATCGAGAGCGAGAGCCCGTACTGATGAAACACACGACCCTCGTGTTGGGGTGTTTGCTCGCGGCCAGTAGCGCGCAGGCGGCACCGAAGAAAAAACCACCACCCAAGCCGCCGGCGGGCGAGAAGACGCCCGAGCAGAAGGAAGCGGATCGCCACTTCAAGAGTGGCGTCGGGTTCTTCAGCGACCAGAAGTACGCCGAGGCGCTCGCCGAGTTCCAGCGCGCGTACGAGATCGCACCGGCGACGATCGTGCTCTACAACATCGCCGCGTGTCACCGCTACCTGTCGCACTACAGCGACGCGGTGAAGTTCTACCGGCGGTTCCTCGACGAAGCCGACGGCGCGAACGGCAAGATTCCCGCGGATCGGATCATCGCCGCGAAGGCCGAGCTCGACGACATCCTGTCGAAGATCGCGCGCGTGTCGGTGACCGCACCGGACGGTGCCGAGGTCGTCGTCGACGGCGAATCGGTCGGCACGATGCCGCTCGACATGCCGCTGATCGTCGCGCCCGGTGAGCACAAGGTCGTCGTTCGGCTCGCTGGCAAGAAGGACGGCGACAAGAACCTGCGCGTCGCATCGGGCGACGAGGTCTCGGTCAAGATCAACCTCGCGGATGTGCCGAAGGCGCTGCCGCCCGAGGAGAGGGTCGTCGTCGTTCACGAGCCCGAGGTCGTGACGCCGAAGGTGTTCTCGGTCATGGCGGGCTTCGGCACCAACTTCCAGCAGGTCGCGAAGACCGGCGTGCCGGACCTCGGGCTCGGTTACGCGTTCACCGATCGCCTCGAGGTCGCGCTCGATGTCACGCTCGTCGCCTATGCGGTGATGCCGAGCATTCGCGTGCGGTTGATCGGCGATCGCGCGTCGCTGCACCTGATCGGCGCGGTGCCGATCGCGTTCACCGACGGCAGCATGTC
>Ga0193728_1000978_pt1 | contig 14249 bp, 10 predicted proteins | sample U1c1metaG_FD_143037 | JGI IMG/M metagenome (GOLD analysis project Ga0193728, IMG submission 143037) | Soil microbial communities from a riparian zone of the East river system, Colorado, United States - U1c1 | ecosystem: Environmental > Terrestrial > Soil > Riparian zone | place: USA: East River...
GTTCGGCGTGATCATCACGGTGTCTTGTACCGGAAGCCGTGCCTTGCGAATCCTCTCCCCCGCGTGCTCGAGCCGCACGTCGAGCTCGCCGAGCAGCTGAGACTCCTGCTCGTCGAGGTCGGACAGGCGCGCACGCATGCCGGCCTCGGCGAGACCGTCACCCTGGTGGGCTGCCGCTCCGAGCTCGAGCAGCGCCGCGCGCCGCTCCGTCTCGACGATCGCGAGCCCGCTCTGAATGCGACGCACCTCGGCCGTCGCGATCGCACGTGCCCGCCAGGTCTCGAACATGGATCCCGCACGCTCGCGCGCATCGATCGACGCGCGCGTCACCGCCGACGTCGGACGCCTCCGCGCCGCCTCGAGGAAAGCCGCGAAGAGCAGCGCCGCGAGCCCGAGCACGATCAGGCCGAAGGGCCAATGACCCGAGACGAACAACACGAGCGCCACCACGAACAGGCCCACCGCCACGGCGAGGAGCAATGCCGGCGGCGTGACGCCGAACATCCGGGCCTGCGACCGATCGAACGAGACGGGGCCGTGGCCCGTCTCCTCCGGTGGCAGCTCCTGCCGCACCGTTTCGCCGGCGACGACGACGGGCGTACCGCAGTCCGGGCAGAAGCGGGCTCCAGGCGGCAGCTCGACGCCGCAGCCGAAGCAGGTCTCAGGGATTGTTCGAGGGGATGCGCTCATGACGGGCTCCTGCCCGCAGTTCGAGCGCACGTAACGTCTCGGCGGCACGCCGCCGCAGCGGCCCGACGAGCTCCCGGTAGTCGTCGTCCGAGACTTTCCCGGTGCGGTGGTCGAATTCCAGCTCCTTCAGGGCGGCGAGAGCGCGATCGCGCTCCTCGGACAGCTCGAGGCGCCTGCGTTCGAGGTCGCTGAGCTCGTCGAGACGGTCGCTGACCGGGTCCGGCTCCTTCAGGAACGGCCGGGCGACGAACGCGACGGCGAGCACAGCGAGCACCGCCGCCAGCGCCAGCGCGACCGTGGTCATGCCGCGACGGCGCCGGGCGCGTAGCGCTCGGCGAGCCGTCGCTGCTCGACGGCGTCGGGCCACATCGCGATCAACGCGCCGAAGACGAAGAGGAAGCCCGCCGCCCAGATGAGGTTCACGAGCGGCTTCACCAGGACCTTGAGGAAAAGCACGTTCGACTTGCCGGACGGAAGCTGATCGGCGATCGTGAAGAGATCTCCGATGTTGCGCGGGTCGTGGTAGATCGACACCTCGTTCGACACGTCGCCTTCGACCGGATAGCTGTTCTTGCCCGGGTAGAGCGTTGTCACGTGCGACCCACCGCGCGAGACGTTGACGACCGAGCGGACCGCGAGAGCATTCGCCTCCTGCCGTTGCTCGGTCCGGAGGTACGTGAGCGTGTACCCCGCGACCTCCATCGACTGTCCGGGATGCAGGCCTCGCTCGCGCACGGTCTGGTACGCGCTCGAGCCGGCGATACCGATCGCGAGCATGAGGATCGATGCGTGGACGACGTAGCCGCCGTAGCGACGGCGGTTGCGCGCGACGAGCTCGCCGAGGGCTGCGAACCAGGAGCCGCCCGAGAGCGCGCGGCGGGCACGCGTCCCGCGCACGAACTCGAGCGCGATCGATGCTGCGACGAACGCGCCGAACGTATACGCGAGCAGGCCAGGCGTCGACGATCCGAACCCGAGCGCGATGAGCGTGACGCCGGTGACGATCGCCGCGACGGCGGGGACGATGAACGTCTTGCCGAGCGCGCGGAGCGATGCGCGCCGCCAGGCGACGAGCGGCCCGATGCCCATCAGCAGCAGGAGCGGCAGCCCGAAGCTGTGCAGGAAAAAGTTGTAGTACGGCTTCGACACCGAGCGCGTCTCCCCGGTTACCGCCTGCGTCACGAGCGGATACACGACGCCCCAGAGGATCGTGAGACAGAGCGCGACGAGCAGCAGGTTGTTGTAGAGGAACGTCGCCTCGCGCGAGACGAGCGACTCGAGCTTCGTCTTCGTGCGCAGGAGCGGCAGGCGCAGATAGATGAGGCCGACCGAGAAGACGACGCAGATGACGATGAAGCCGAGGAACCAGCCGCCGAGCGGGCTCTGCGAGAACGAGTGGATCGAGTTGATGACGCCGGAGCGCGTGAGGAACGTGCCGAAGATCGAGAGGCAGAAGGCGAGCGCGACGAGCACCATGTTCCAGATCTTCAGCATTCCGCGCTTCTCCTGGATCATCACGGAGTGCAGGAACGCCGTCGCCGCGAGCCACGGCATGAGCGCCGCGTTCTCGACCGGGTCCCACGCGTAGTAGCCGCCCCAGCCGATCTCGACGTAGGCCCAGTGCGATCCGAGCAGCTGGCCGACGCCGAGAAACGTCCACGCCGCGAGCGTCCAGCGTCGTGTGACGACGATCCATCGTTCATCGGTGCGCCCGGAGAGCAGCGCGCCCATTGCGAACGCGAACGGGATCGTCAGCCCGACGTAGCCGAGGTAGAGCAGCGGCGGGTGCGCGAGCATATACGGGTTCTGCAATGGGCGCGCCATCCCGGCGCCGTCGGCGGGCGCGGGCGCCGTCTTGAACGGGCTCGAGACGAAACAGAGCATGAAGACGAAGAACGTGGAGACGCCGGCGAGCACCGGGACGGCCCAGACGACGAGGTCACGCGTGCGGCGGTTGAGCCAGACGGCGAGTGCCGCGTAGCCGGTGAGGATCAGGAGCCAAAGGAGCAGCGAGCCCTCCTGGCCACTCCACAGTCCGGCGAGCCGGTAGCCGAGGGGCAGCGTGCGGCTCGTGTGGTCGGCCACGTAGGTGAACGAGAAGTCGTGGCGCGCAAGCGCTATCCAGAGGACGACGGCGGCGACCGCGGTCGACGCGAACGCTGCGATCAGCGCGTTCTGCGCTGAGAGCGCGAGCCGGCGGCGCCGCTGCCACGCGGCGAGCGCGCCGGCGACGAGCGCATAGAGGACGAGCCCGAAGCTCAGGAGGAGCGCTGCACGGCCCAGCTCAGCCATCAGATGGTTGGTGCCACGGCAGGGTGCGTCTGGGGATGGCTCAGGCCAAGCCGTGGGGTCGCGCCAGCCGACGGCAAGGCCGGTTGCCTTGACGAGGCTGGCGCGGCCGCACGGCGCCGCGCCTGAGCCACCATCCAGGCGTGCCTTGTCGTGGCATTAACCATCTAGGTCTTCTTTGCGGGCGCGTACTTCGACGGGCACTTCGTCGAGAGCGTTCCGGGCCTTGCAACGAACGTGCCGTTGCGGAGCGTTCCCTCGACGACGACCTCGCGGCCCTGGCGGAACAGATCGGGCACGGTGCCCGTGTAGCTGACCGGCATCCGCACCGTGCTGTTGCTGCCCTTCGCGTCGCGCAGCACGAAGTGCAGGCCGCGGGTCGAGTGCGCGTCTCCCGTCGCGTTGCCGACGACGCGGCCGACGAGCATCACGTCGCCCTGCTGCGCGCGGGCCACGAGTTCGCTCGGCTGGATCTGCGGCGTGCCCGCCCCTGCGACAGACGTGTAGAGGATGAAGACCGCGAGCACTGCCGCAACCGACAGTGCGATCACGAGCCTGGCCGGGCTCCGTCTCACCCTCGTGATGATACCGAGGGCACGGAACCTGAACGGCTAGTGGTGCTCGGAGGGCTCTGGCCGACGAGCCGGGATGCGGTACCCGTGGTCGTGGCAGAGCGAGCCCGGGGAATCCTCGGTGAGGGCGTCGCAGTAGCCCTTCCCGTAGGCGGCCCGCATGAAGGCTGCGACGACGTCGAGGTTCCACTCCGAGATGTCGGCGGCCTCGCGCCACAGGTCGGCCAGGCGGAGGTCGATGTCGAGCTCGAGGAGGTCGATCCGGGAGGGCTGCTTCGGCATTGGGAACACGGTAAAAAACGCGTCGGACGGACTGCCTTCCGGCACTAATCTGGAGCCGTGGGAGAGATCAGGATCGGCCCCGCTGGGCTGCCGGCGGAGGGCTTCGAGGAGTCGGCGGAGCTCCTGGCCGAGCGTGGCTACCGCGCCGTCGAGATCGGGTTCGCGGGCGGATTCTGGCTCGACTACGAGAGCGCACCGCTGCTCGGGGAGGCGCTCCGGGCGCGGGACGTCGTGCTCTCCGTGCACGCCCCTCTCGCCGCATTCATGGGGCACGTCGACCGCGGCAAGAAGTTCAAGATGGCGCTCGGCATGCTCGACCACACAGCGGGGCTCGCGAAGGCGGCCGGCGCCGAGGTGATCGTCTTCCACCCGGGCTTCCTGCTCGGCCGCGAGCGCGAGCAGGCGATCGCCGATGTCCTCGACCAGCTCGGCGACCTCCGCACGCGGCTCGAGTCGAAGGACCGGCTCGTGCCGTTCGGCGTCGAGGTGATGGGCCGCGTGCGCGAGCTCGGCACGATCGACGACGTGCTCGCGATCGCGTCGCAGGTCGACTTCGTGCGCCCGGTGCTCGACTTCGCGCACATGCATGCGACGAGTGACGGTGCGTTCACCGACGTCGACGCGTTCGCGTCGGCACTCGAGGCGACCGATGCCGTGATCGAGGCGGGCGCGCCGTTCCACATCCACTTCAGCGACATCGCATATGCGAACCGCAACGAGAAGAACCATCTGCCGTACGGCGAGGGGACGTTGCGCGCGGAACCGCTGCGCGACGCGCTCGCGCAGTTCGACCGGCCCGCGACGGTGATCAGCGAGTCGCCCGACGAGGAATCGACTCAGGCGATCGGCGCGGTGCTGCTCGGCACGAGCTCCGCGAGCCGCGCCTCGTAGCGCGCTACTTCCTCATCGCGTCCCCGCGTACGGAAGAACTTGAGCGCGGTGACGACCGACTGGCTCTCAGCCGCGCGGAATCCGTAGAGGGCGAGGCTCTCGATCGCCTCGTGGAAGAGCGCCTCGGCCTCGCCGTCGCGACCCTGTGCGGCTCGTACCTCGGCGAGCGCGACCTTCGTGGTCGATACGGACACACGATCCTCGGGCCCGACGGTCTCGCGCGACTCCAGTGCGAACCTCTCGGCCTCCTCGAGGCGACCGAGCCTGACCAGCACCTGGGCAAGCCACCGCTGTGCCTCGCACAGCTGTCCGCGGCCGCTGAGACCCTTGAGCGCGCGCTCGGCGTCGCGAAGCAACTTCTCCGCGGCCTCGAGATCGCCTCGCGCGAACGCCGACCGCCCGAGCATCAGCGTCATCGACGCCTCCCGGAGCGCGTGGCCGATCTCTTCGTACAGGTCCCGCGCGCCGGTGAGCGCAATTTCCGCCTCCACATAGTTGCAGCGGTAGTTCTCGAGCGTGCCGCGGGCGGCGAGCGCATTCGCCTTCGCAAACGCACTGCCGCTGTCTGCGGCGAGCTCGGCGACACGCTCTACGAGGGGCTCGGCCTCGTCTAGCTCGAGCCGCTGGATATAGGCCTGCGCGAGGCTCTGCGTCACGATGGCCTCCTGGTCCTTGCGTCCAGCGCTCTGCGCCGCCTGGAGCCCGAGCTTCGCCCAGTGCTCGAATGCGTCGTTGTCCGCGAGCCACGTCGCGATCTGCGACGCGATGAGGAAGGGCTCGAAGCGGATCTCCGGCGGCTCGTCTTCTAGCACCTCGAGCGCCTGAGTGAGGACACGTTGTGCACCGAGGACGTCGGCGCGGTGATAGAGCATGGCGTCGGCCAGAGCGGTGAGCGCGCTCCCCTGGATCTGCGCGTTGCCCGACGCGGCAGCGGCCTTCGCCACCTCGTCCATCTCCACGATCACCGTCGTCATGTCGGCGAGGCGCCACGCTGCGCGCGCCGCGTAGTAGCGACGCTCCGTCGACGGCGCGAGGTCGACAGCACGGAGCAGCAGCTTCCTCGCGCTTCGGAATGCCTCGCGCGAGAGCGCGCGACGACCTGCGCGGGTGAGTGCATCGGCCGCCTCTTCCGCAAGCTCGGGCGGCGCTGTGCCGTCGAGCTCCTCCAGCAGGCGGGCCGCCTGATCGAGGTGGAAGGCACGGATCTCGAGCAGCTCGTGCCCCGCGCGCTCGCCGAGCCAGACCGCGAACGCGCGATGGAGGTCGGCACGCGAGCTCTTGGAGAGACCGCTGTACGCAACCTCGCGAATCAGCACGTGCTTGAACTTGAACGCGTGCTCCCCGCTGATCGTCGCCCGCGCCTCGCGGACGACGAGGTCGCGCGCAACGAGCTCCTCGAGCGCGGCTTCGACGTCGTCGACGTCCGGCGACAGATGCTCGAGTGCGCCGCGCATGAAGAGGCGGCCCATTGCCGCGGCGCGCTGGATGAGCGTGCGCTGTGTTGCCGGCAGGCGGTCGATGCGCGCGGCGATGAGCGCCTGCAGCGTGTCGGGGATGCGCTCCGCGCCGGCGCGCGGGCGCTCCGCGAGCATGCGGATGGTCTCCTCGACGAAGAGTGGGTTGCCTTCGGTCTTGGCGAGCACAGCCGCTGCGTCGATCGGCAGCTCCAGGTCGACGCTGAGCGCACGCACGAGCTCCGCGCTCTCCTCGGCCTGCAACGGCTCGAGCTCGATCGCCGTGGCGCGGACGCGTCCGCCGCCCCAGCCGGGACGGATGTCGAGCAGCTCGCTTCGGGCGAGGCAGAGCAGGAGCAGCGGCGCCTCGCGGACGTTGGCGGCGAGATGCTCGACGAGCTCGAGGAGCGGCTCCTCGCCCCAGTGGACGTCCTCGAAGACGAGCACGAGCGGCTGGGCGTGGGCGAGCTGCTCCGTCCAGGCGCGCGCGGCCCAGGCGATCTCCTGCTGGCTGCGCTCCCCCTCGACCGCCTCGAGGACGCCGACTGCGAGCCCGAGGAGGTCGGCGACGGCCTCGTCCTCGCAGCACGCCCGAAGCTTCTTCTGCGCCTCGTCGAGCGGGTCGTCGTCGGTGATCCCTGACGACGCCTTGACCATCTCGGCAAGCGGCCAGTAGGTGACGCCCTCGCCGTATGGCAGGCAGCGGCCGATCAGGACGGTCGCGCCTTCGAGGCCGGCCACGAACTCCCGCGCGAGCCGGCTCTTCCCCACGCCGGGGTCGCCGTAGAGCGTGAACAAGGAGGCGCGGCGGTCGCGGACGGTGCGGCCGAAGGTGTTCTCGAGGAGCTCGAGCTCGCTCTCGCGGCCGACGAGCGGCGACGAGATCCCGCCGACGAGTGCGCCGGGATCCGACGCGCACACGACGCGGTGCGCGACGACGGGTTTTGCCCAGCCGCGCAGTTCGAGCGGCCCGATCTGCTCGAGCTCGATGCGTCCGCGGACGAGCCGCGCCGCACCGGGGCCGATGATGATCTCGCCGGGCTTCGCCTCCTGCTGGAGGCGGGCGGCGAGATTGACGGCCTCGCCGGTGGCGAACGTCGACTCCGTGTCGTCCTCGGTGACGACCTCGCCCGACTCGATGCCGACGCGCGCCTCGAGGCCGAGCTCACGGACGCGCTCGAGCGTCGCGAGGCCGGCGCGCACGGCTCGCTCGGCATCGTCTTCGTGCGCGAGCGGCACGCCGAACGCAGCCATCACGGCATCGCCCGCGAACTTCTCCACGATCCCGCCGTGCGTGACGATGCAGTGTGAGACCTGATCGAAGAACTGCGAGACGCGACGGCGCACGACCTCGGGGTCGGCGCCGGAGACGAGCGCCGTCGAGCTGACGAGATCGACAAAGAGGACCGTTGCGAGCTTGCGTTCCACAACTCAATGCTAGTTGAGCGGGTGTCGCCTACCGGGCCGCCGTTCCGGTGGTTTCCATAGCATCAGGGCGATGCTCGATCCAAAGGTTTTCAAAGCGTACGACGTGCGCGGGATCTATCCGGACGATCTCGATGAGGCGGGTGCGTATGCGATCGGGCGCGCCTACGTTGAGCAGTTCGAACCGCGGCGGATCGCGGTCGGGCGCGACATGCGGCTGTCGAGCCCGCAGATGGCGGCGGCGGCGATCCGAGGCGCGGCGGATGCGGGCGCGGAGGTGCTCGACCTCGGGCTGGTCGGGACGGAGATGGTCTATTTCGCGGTGGGCGAGCTCGATCTCGACGGTGGCATCGAGGTGACGGCGTCGCACAATCCCAAGGAGTACACGGGGATGAAGATCGTGCGGCGCGGCGCGCTTCCGGTCGGAGGCGAGTCGGGGCTGCTCGACGTGCGCGACCGGGCTGTGAAGGCTTCGGAATCATCGAGTGCGAGCCCTGGGCACGTCGAGTCGTACGACATCTGGCCGGCGTACGTCGACCGGGTGCTGTCGTTCATCGATGCAGCGGCGCTGCGTCCGCTGAAGGTCGTGATCGATGCGGCGAACGGGATGGCGGGCGCGATGCTGCCGCCGGTGCTCGATCATCTGCCGGTGGAGGTCGTACGCTGCTACTTCGAGCCGGACGGTTCGTTCCCCAACCACGAGCCGAATCCACTGCTGCCGGAGAACCGCGAGTTCATCGTGCGTAAGACGCTCGATGAGGGCGCCGATCTCGGTGTCGCGTTTGACGGCGATGCCGACCGCTGCTTCTTCGTCGACGACACGGGTGAGTTCGTGCCTGGGGATTTCGCGACTGCGCTGCTTGCGGAGTCGATCCTGGCGAAGGATCCCGGCGCGAAGATCATCTACGACGTACGTGCGAGCTGGGCCGTGCCGCACGCGATCGAGCGGGCGGGCGGTGTGCCGCTCATGAACCGCGTCGGGCACGCGTACATCAAGCACCGCATGCGCAAGGAGGACGCCGCGTTCGGCGGCGAGGTCTCGGGCCACTACTACTTCCGCGATTTCTCCCAGGCCGATACGGGCGTCGTGCCGTTTTTGATGATGCTCGAGCTCGTGTCGAAGAACGGGAGGAAGTTGTCGGAGCTGTTGAAGCCGTACCGCGAGCAGTACTTCATCACGGGCGAGATCAACACGCCGGTGGCGGACGTTGCGTTGAAGCTGCAGGAGCTGAAGGAGCGCTATGCGGGCGAAGGCAAGGTCTCGCATCTCGACGGCGTGTCGGTCGACGCGGACGACTGGCATTTCAACGTCCGCCCCTCGAACACGGAGCCGTTGCTGCGCCTGAACCTCGAAGCGCTCTCCCAGGAGACAATGGAAGCGAAGCTCGACGAAGTGCTCGAGCTCATCCGCTCGTGAGTGCAGTGTCAAAGCCCCCGTTCAAGTTCTCCGCGCGCACGCGCGTCGGATTCTCCGACACGGATGCGCAGGGGATCGTCTACTACGGGCGCTACAACCCCTATTTCGACGTGGCACGCGTCGAGTATCTGCGCGCGCTCGGTTTGCTGAGCTACCAGGGGCCCGGTGACTTCGTCATGCGCGCGAACGACGTCGAGTACTTCGCACCCGCGGTCTTCGACGACGAAATCGAGGTGTTCGTCCGCGTGTCGCGCATCGGCGGCACGAGTGTCACATTCCAGTTCGCCGCGTATCGCGAGCCCGACGACCTATTGATGGTGACGGCGCATCAGACGCTCGTGTACGTCGATCTGGCCGAGCGGAAGAAGCGCAAGGTGCCCGACGACTATCGCCACACAATTCTCCAGCTCGAGGGAGACGATGTCGAGCAGTAGTGCCGCGCTGGCCGCTGTCGAGGGGATCCTCGGCCGGGGCGGAGACGCCGACGACGTCCTGCGCGACGTCGTCGCCGCACTGCACGACAACGCGGGCTACGCCTGGGCGGGGCTCTTCTTCGTCGAGGAGAGCACGCTCACGCTCGGCCCCCAAGCGGGCGTCGCCGACGAAGAGCACCGCACGATCGTCCCTGTCCGCTGGCAGGGCGACACGATCGCGGAGCTCGCGGTCGACGGCGCTGCCCCCGGCGACACGGCGTTCCTCGAGCAGGTCGCCGACCTCGTCTCGGGCCACTGTCTCGTCGGCTGGGACACCGGCGGCGAGCCCTGGGAGTCCTAAAGGCCTTCCCCGTCGGAGCCACGTCCCGTGACAGTCACGAGGCGTGTCCGAAGAAGCCACGTGAAGGGCGCGCGCCCGGCCGGTGTCCTCACTCCTGCCGGGCGCCGCAGCAATCGTGCCCTTCTCACCAACACGTTCTAATCGGCACAACGGTTTCGGTCGATCCCTCGACCCAGTGAACGCCGGCGCACGCTCGACATCCCTCGTTGGAGTGAACGGCTCGACTCCACGAGGGGCCTCGCCGCACCCGTCACTCGATCGAGGTACCCCTGCGTCCGCGAGGCTCGTCCCTCAAACGAGGGACGTCAGCTCGGCGTGACGCGATATGCGTCGAAGACCGCGTCGACGTTCCGCAGCGCAGTCAGCAGCGCACGCAGCGCCTTCACGTCGCCGACCTCCGCGACATACCAGTTCTTCGCCATCTGATCCTCGACGACGCCGCCGTACGAGACGATGTTCGCCCCGTGCTCGGAGAACGTGCGCGCAACGTCCTCGAGCAAGCGCGAGCGATCCCACGACTCGACGGCGATCTGGACGCGAAAGCTCTGCGTTGTGCCGCCCTCCCACTCGACCGGCGTGAAGCGCTCCGGATTGCGCATCAGCGCGCGCACGTTCGGGCAGTCGCCGCGGTGGATCGTGATCCCCTTGCCAAGCGAGATGTACCCGACGATGTCGTCACCCGGCACCGGCGTGCAGCACTTCGCCAGGCGCACGAGGACATCCTCGACGCCGACGACGTTGATGCCGTACGTCTCGCTTCCTAGCGCGTCGCGGGCGCGCGGCTTCTTCCGCGGTTGCAGCGTCTCCTCGGTCGCGACCTCCTCGACCTTCAGCCGCTGCAGGACCTTGTTGACGATGCTCGCCGCCGTGAGCTTGCCCGAGCCCAATGCGATGTAGAAGTCCTCCGCCTTCTTGTAGCCGGACTCGCGGATCACGCCCGCCAGCACCGCGGAGCCGTGCAGCTTGCGATACGGCAGGTTCTGCGCCTTCAGCGAATGCTCGAGCGACTCACGGCCCTTCGCCTCGAGATCTTCCTTCTGCTCGCGCGAAAAGAACTGGCGGATCTTGTTCTTCGCACGCGAGGACGCGGCGAGCGACAGCCAGTCGCGCGACGGCCCGCGGCCGACCTTCGACGTGAGGATCTCGACGCGATCGCCGCTGCGCAGCTTGTAGTGCAGCGGAACGATGCGGCCGTTCACCTTCGCGCCGACGGTGCGGTGGCCGACATCTGTGTGCACGGCATATGCAAAGTCGATCGGCGTCGCGCCGGCCGGCAGTGTCTTGACCGCGCCCTTCGGCGTGAAGACGAACACCTCCTCGTCGAAGAGGTCGGTGCGCAGCGACTTGACGAACTCGCTCGCGTCGGCGTCGTCCTCGTGCGCGTCCATCAGCTGCTTGACCCACGACATCCACTCCTCGTCGGCCGCGCTCTTGGCTCCTCGCTTGTATGCCCAGTGCGCCGCGACGCCGAGCTCGGCCGTCTCCTGCATCTCGCGGGTCCGCACCTGGATCTCGAGCGGCCGGCCCTCGGGCCCGATCACCGTCGTGTGCAGCGATCGGTAGCCGTTGAACTTCGGCATCGCCACGTAATCCTTGAAGCGTCCCGGCATCGGCTTCCACAGCGAATGGATCAGCCCGAGCGCGCCGTAACAGTCGCGCGTTCCCTCCTCGCCGTCGCGCTCGACGATCACGCGCATCGCCGTGAGGTCGTAGATCTCGTTGAACTCGCGGCCCTTCTTCACCATCTTGTCGTAGATCGAGTAGAAGTGCTTCGCGCGGCCCGAGATCTCCGCGGGGACATCGACCTTCTCGAGCTCGCGCGCGAGCACGTCCGCCGCTTCGGCGACGTGACCTTCGCGATCGGCGCGACGCTCGGCGACCATCGTCTTGATCTCCTCGAACTTGCGCGGATGCAGCGTCTGGAAGGAGAGATCCTCGAGTTCCCACTTCAGCGTGTGGATGCCGAGGCGGTGCGCGAGCGGCGCGTACACCTCGAGCGTCTCCTTCGCCTTCTGGATCTGCTTCTGCTTGCCGAGATACTCGATCGTCCGCATGTTGTGCAGCCGGTCGGCGAGCTTGATGAGGATCACGCGCACGTCCTCGGACATCGCGACGATCATCTTGCGGTAGTTCTCCGCCTCCGCCTGCTCACGGCTCTGGAAGCTGATCCGCGTCAGCTTCGTGACACCCTCGACCAACTTGGCGATCTCGTCACCGAACTCCGTGCGCACGTCGTCGATGTCGGTCTCGGTGTCTTCGACGACGTCGTGCAAGAGCGCCGCTGCGATCGTTTGCTCGTCGAGCCGCAGCTCGGCGCAGATGCGCGCGGCGCCCGCCGGATGCTCGATGAAATCGGAGCCCGACTGGCGCTGCTGCCCCTCGTGCGCGGCCGCGGCGTAGCGGAACGCGCGCGTCACGAGGTCGCGATCCACCGAGGTCGTGTAGCTGGCCACCTCCGCGAGCAACTCGTCGAGCAGCTTCTGGTGGCCCGCGCCTGTCTCCAGCGTTGCCATTTTCTCAGTGTACTCCCGGCCTCCGAGTGCGTATCCCCCGGGCAGGAGCAGCCGTTTGGAGGTCGAAATGACGCTCTCCATGTTCGGTTTTCGACGCAAGGAAGCCCGCAAGATCGCGAAGCTCGCGCAGGCGCTGGCCGCCCTCCGCACGCCGCCCGCGTGACGCTCGGCGGCTAGCGAATACGCTACGCGGCATGCCGTGGTACTACGCCGTCGCCGAGCGCGACCACGAGATCCAGAACCCGACGAACGCGGAGAAGATCGCGCTGCTCGGGAACTATCTCCGCCTGACGCCGGACTCCCGCGTGATCGACCTCGCCTGCGGTAAAGGCGGGCCGGCGATCCTGCTCGCGTCGACGTTCGGCTGCACCGTGCTCGGCATCGAGCGGGCACCCGAGTTCGTTGAGGCCGCGCACGAGCGCGTTGCCGCGGCCGGCGTCGGCGACCTCGTCGAGATCATCGAGGCCGACGCCCACGCGTACCCGCTCGAGCTCGCGACCTGGGATGCGGCGCTCTGCCTCGGCGCGACGTTCGTCTGGGACGACCTCGATGGCACGCTCGCGGCGCTCGCGCCCGCCGTTCGCCCGGGAGGTTATGTCGCGGTCGGCGAGCCCTACTGGCGCCTGTGGCCGCTACCGCGCGGCAGCGACGACCAGGGCTACGTTGCGCTCCGGGAGACGGTCGCAAAGATCGAGGCGGCCGGCCTCGCCCTCGAAGGCGTCATCGCCTCGAGCGAGGACGACTGGGACCACTATGAGTCGCAGCACTGGCGCGCCGTCGAGGAATGGCTCGCCGACAACCCGCGCGACCCGGACGCCACGGAGATCCGTCAGCGGCACGAAGAGGCCCGCGACCACTACCTGGCCTTCCAGCGCGAGCTGATGGGCTGGGCGATCTTCGCCGCCCGGCGGCCCGAGTAGTTACGCTGCTTCGGCGAGCGCGGGCACGCTCTCGAGCAGCGCGCGGAACCGCTCCGACTCCAGCAGGTGCCGCCGGCCCAGCCCGGCCTCCTCGACCTCGAGCTCCGCGAACACCGCCGCCGCGTCGGAGCTGCGCCCCTCGGACGGCTTGCGGAACTCCGCGACGAGCCACTCACGCAGGTCGTCGTACTGTGCGTCGGCTCCGAAGATGCGCCGCACGACGAGCTGCGGCGACACGGTGCCGTTCCAGCGGTTCTCCTCCAGACGGAACGCAACATCCCAGCGGCCGTCGCGGCGATAGCTGTCGAGCCGACCGCCGATGCCGAACGCGATCGCGCTGCCGGCGTCGGTGCCGTCGCGCCGCACCCGGAAGCGCAGGTGCTTGCCCTCACCGACCGTGGACAGATCGCCGAGCTCGCAGCCGGCGGCGAGCAGCGTCACGGCCGGGTTGCCGAGCCCAAACGGCGCAAGTTGCGCAAGCTCCGTGCAGAGGTCGAGCGTCAGCCGGCGGCCGCGCGGGACGATCGCGTCGACGTGCGTCACCGGTGCGAGATCGTCTTCCACGAGCAGCTCCGCCGCATGCTGCGCGAGCCGCGAGGCGAACTCCGGCAGGTTCTCGGGCTTGATCGACAGCCCGGCCGCTGCACGATGACCGCCCCAGCGCTCGAGCAGCGATGCGCACGCGCCGAGGCCGCCGTGCAGGTCGAACGTCGGGATCGAGCGCCCCGACCCCTTCCAGTCGCCCTCCCCGCCCGCGACGAGGACGACCGGCCGGTTGAACTTCTCGACGAGCCGCGACGCCACGATGCCGATCACGCCCTCGTGCCAGTCGGCGCCTGCGACGACGTATGCGCGACGCTGCCGCTGCTCGTCCGGCCACGACTCGACCTGCGCGATCGCCTCGCGCACGATGCGCCCTTCGACGGCCTGCCGCTCCTTATTGAGCTCCTCCAGCGAATTTGCCAGACGCTGCGCGTCGTCCTTGTCGTCGGTGAGCAGCAGCTCGAGTGCCTCGCGCGGAT
>Ga0193728_1000979_pt1 | contig 14247 bp, 12 predicted proteins | sample U1c1metaG_FD_143037 | JGI IMG/M metagenome (GOLD analysis project Ga0193728, IMG submission 143037) | Soil microbial communities from a riparian zone of the East river system, Colorado, United States - U1c1 | ecosystem: Environmental > Terrestrial > Soil > Riparian zone | place: USA: East River...
CCACCACCCCATCCGACCCGGGCGGAATCTGGACGCCAGCTTTCTTGGCGAGCGCGCGGCTCACGGCTTTGTCCTCCAGAGCGTTCATTGCGCGCGAACTCGGTCCAATGAAGCGGATATTGCAACTCTCGCATACGTCGGCGAAGTGGGCATTCTCAGCCAGAAACCCGTAGCCCGGATGAATCGCATCCACGTCGGCAATCTCCGCGGCGCTGACGATGCGATCGATACGCAAGTAACTTTCGTTGGCGGGGGCTTTGCCGATGCAAATCGCCTCATCGGCAAGCTGCACGTGCATTGAGTTTGCATCCGCCTCGGAATAAACGGCAACCGTCCGAATGTTCAGTTCCTTGCAAGCGCGGATAATCCGAACGGCAATTTCGCCGCGGTTTGCTACCAGGAGTTTTTCGAACATGCAGTTGGAGCGCCGGTCCCTTCAGCGCTTAAGGGCGTCCGGGTCAGTTTGGCCGGAGCTTAAAGAGAGGTTGGCCGAATTCAACCGGTTTGGCGTTCTCGACCATCACTTGGGTGATGACGCCTTTGGCTTCGGCCTTGATTTCGTTCATGACCTTCATCGCCTCGATAATGCAAACGACCGTTTCCGGGTTCACCTCGGCGCCAACCTCGATATAAGAAGCCGATTCAGGCGACGGCGCCCGGTAAAAGGTGCCAATCATGGGAGATTTAATGTCGAGTTCCGTGCTGGGAGGTGGCGCGGCTGGCGCCGGGGGGCCGCCGGGAAGAGCGGAAACATTTGGGTGTAAATAGGAAAGCACGGGGGTTTCTTCAAGCGATGCGCCGGGGCTGCCGTTCATGCCTCTTTTGAGCCTAATCTTGAAATCCTGCTTTTCCAGTTCGAACTCCGAAACGGAGTTTTTCTTCATCAGGTCAATGATGGCCTTAATGTCTTTTAGGTCCACAGCTTGCGTAAGTTAGGCTAATGCCCATCCGTTTTTGCCCTGTCAATCAACTGAAAAAGCCAAAAGCAGCTTGCCAAATATTGCCTCTGCCTAAATCCACCACGAATCGACTTGCCGAGGGAGGATAGTTTGAGGGCAAAATCCCGTCAAGCAGTAAAATCACTGCCAAGCCGTCGTGGAAAAATGGGGTCTTTTTGGGGAATGGTTTGACCATTTTAGTGTGATTCTTAGTGAGCGTTAACGTTACAGGCGGCATCTACCGCTAAAATGTACGAAACGGGTCCAAAACCGATGATCTGTCCAATGCAAACGGGGGCGATTAGAGATTTGTGGCGAAATTCTTCCCGGGCATGGACGTTCGAGAGGTGTATTTCGATGGTGGGAACGCCAACGGCGGAAATCGCATCCCTTAAGGCGATGCTGGTATGGGTATAAGCTGCCGCGTTAATGACGATGACATCGCTGGCATCCTTGGCTTGCTGAATCCACAGAACCAGATCGCCTTCGAGGTTGGATTGACGAAAATCAATCTCTGCCCCAAGCTGTTTGGCTCGTTCCCGCACCCTCGCCTCGATATCTGCCAGGGTCGTTCGGCCATAAACCTCCGGTTCCCGCTCGCCGAGCAGATTAAGGTTGGGGCCATTCAGGAATAGGATTTTCATCTGCCGTGGCAGGCTAGGACGAACCTCGGTGCATGTCGAATGCATTTCGAGAGTTGGCCAGCAGCCAGCCCAGAAGGGCGAAGGCGGGCCAAGCCAGGGCCGGGATGTACAATCCGAATTCCATCAGTCCCTGGAGGCTGAACCCCAGGACCCCGAGCCAAATCGAGAAGCGAAGCCATTCATCTGTTTGCGTCAGCTTCCAAACGTTTTTCCCACACTGCGCCCAATCCATGGAGGATTGCTCGGAGCATGGGGAAGCGCCCCTCGGGAAGCTGAAAACCAATGCGGCAATCATGAACGTCGCATAGGCCAAAAATCCGGGCAGACCGGAATCCGAGGCCTGCTCAAGGTAGTCATTATGCACCAGACGTGCCGGTTCCGATTCTGGCCGCTTGATCTTCTGGTACGGAATAAAAAATGTTCCCGGTCCTGTCCCAAAGACCGGGTTGGCTTGAACGGTCTTTAGAGCGGCTTCCCAATAATCGAAGCGAGCCCCGACGCTGGTCGCGCCTTTCTCAAAAAAGCCCGCGTGTTTTAAGAAGAACCCCGCCAATCCTGCCAACAGAACCATCCCCAGAAGAGTCGCTTTCAGCGCCCTCGAGAACGGCAGCCGCCACAGAGCGACCATTCCTGTGGCCAGCATCAAGAGCCACCCTCCCTTGCTGCCGGACCAATACAAGCATCCCAGTCCGGCGGTGACCGCCAGTCCCGCCAAAAGCAGTCGCGCTGCGGGAGTAAACCGGTTCGCCCTTAAAAGAACTGCCAACGCTGGCGGCAGCAGGAGCAGCAATACGCCAGCCAGCGCGTTTGGATAAATCCGGTCACTCGCAATCTTTTTCAAGTAACCGGGCGGCACCTCGGTCATCTGAGGATAGATGTAGAGGAAAAAGTACCGGCGCGTTTCCTTCAAGCCGCCGAAGTGCTGTTCCCATCCGGCCGCGAGCGTGAGAAAAAATCCGCAAAACAGGCCAAACCAGAGCGGGCCGAGGTTCTTGACGCGGCCAAGCGAGAACAGGCCCAGGTAGAAGCACAACGCGCAGGCGGCGAAATGCTTGAGGGTCGCGGCGGTGAGCGCGGGATCCAGTGAACGAGTGCCGGCCACAACTTCCCAAACCAGCCAAATTGCCGGCAGCAAAATCATCCAGGTCGGCGCCCCGGTTTTCCAGCGCGCCGCCAGCAACCCGGCGATCCCCGTCAGGCCCAGCAACCCATAGCACCAATAGATCGGCCAGGGATAACCCAGCAGAAAATCCCAAAAAGTCGTTGGCGTCGCGACCCACTTCTCCATGATTGGCGGATTGCCGAATTTGAGCAGGGTAAGGCCCAGGAAAACTCCAAACGCACCGGCAAAAACACGGGCGTAATCCTTTTCTGGTGCGGCCGCTCTTGCGCCGGCTTTCATTACAGATGCAGCTTCAGCAAACTGACTTCAAGGGCCAAAGCTTCCTGGACATTCGTCCCGAGCCAGCGCTGGAGTTGCTCCATCACTTGCAGGTTTTCGACCGCCTGTTTCGGCGAGATTCGCCGGGCCACCCGTTGGGTGCCTTCCAACTGCGGAAAATTCAGTAACTCACGGCCCGTCATTAGCGTTTGCAGCCACACATCGCGCAGCCACCATTGTAACACCCCCAGTAAATCCGTTCTTTGACGCCGGTATTCCGACTCGATCGCCGCTTTCAGTTCGTCCTCCCATTTGTCCTGCAGCGACTTTTCCGCGTCCTTATGTTGCTCGATCGGAGAGCGAGCCTGGAGGCTTTCCTCGATGGCGGCCTTGTATTGGTTGAGCTTTTTTAGCAGGACATCCATCAAGCGATAGCGGCCCAGCAAACTTTTTTGTTCGGTGCCGGCCAAATCGCTGAAAGAATCGAGCCAGGACGCCAGGGCCGGGTCCAGGGCACGGGTCATTGCACCGGAAAAATTCAGGCGCAAGCAACGCGAGAGGATCGTGTCCAGCATCCGCAGGGAATCGGTGGTGAGCAGAATCAGAATGGAATTAGCCGGCGGTTCTTCGAGGGTTTTTAAAAATGCGTTGGCGGCGGCCATATTCAAACGGTCCGCGGCCACGATAATCGCGACCTTGTAAGCAGCCTCCCCGGGTTTGAGGTAGATCTGTTGCATCAGTTCGCGCATTTGTTCAATCGTGATCACGCGAGACTTCGATTCCGGTCGGACCCAATGAACATCTCCATGGTTGCCGTGCTCGATTTTCTGGCAGCTCAGGCATCGGTCGCAGCAATCGACGGCTGTTGAGCCACTTTTGACCGGCTTTTGGCAGGCGAGGGTTTTGGCAAGCGTGCGGGCGAGCGTTTCCAACTGCTCGATTTGGTCACCGCTGAAAAGATAGCCGTGAGCCAGCCGCCCTCGTTCGAGGGAGCGCTGAAGGAGCTTCAGGCCGGCCTGTGTGCCGGGAAAATCTTTGAATGCCATCGAGTTTTTATAGTGGCGAAACGCCGCAGTGTAAACAACTTCACCGCGGGCGTTTGCTGGGTGCCCCGGACTGCCATGGGTCTTGTTCATTCATGGCGGCTACTAAAGCCCGTTTGAGCGCCAGCGGCTCAATGCTGCCTGACTCGCGATAAATGATCTTTCCGCCCGGTGCGATCACCACGCTGTACGGAATTTCCCCCTGCCACTCGGGATTGAATGCGTCGATCAGCTTTTCGCGCTCGGCCGATGCGAAGATGAGGTTTTTGCAGGAGGCCTCTTTCTTCTTGAGAAATTCCAGCGCCGCCTTTCCCTCGTCCGGACGGTTGAGGGCCACCGTAACCAGTTCGAAATCGCGATGACGATACATCCGATTAATGGTAACGAATTCCTGGAATTCGGCCACGCAGGGCGCGCACCACGTCGCCCAGAAAGTCACCAGCCGGAATTTGTTGGAATCATTTTTTCGCAACGCCTGCAGGGCTTCCGCATCGGCTGGCGTGATCGAAACCGGCTCCGCCGCCAACTTGTCCAGATAGGCTTTCACGGATTCGGTTTTGCCTGTCCATTTCAAGGAGCAGCCCACGACCTTCGTGCGGCTCACCGGCGGGTCCCGGCCGAGCAGCAACGCTTCGATCGCATCGCGGGCGTAGCGTTTCGTGACGTGCTCGATCCGTTCCGAATCATCGATCGCCCCCACATATCGCAACTTGCGCGAAGCATCGAAGATGAATATGTGGGGTGTTGCCACCGGACCGTAGGCACGGGCGGCCGTCTCGGCATCGCCATCGTAAAGGTAAGGGAAATTGAACTGCCGATCGCGCGCTCGAATTTTCATTTCCTCGAACGAATCGCTTAAATCAGTCCAGCCCAACTCATCCAGGCGCACCGATTTTGGATCGTTCGGCATGATGGCGGCCACCGCCGCGCCTCTGCCCTGGTAATCCGTCACCAGCTGCTTGATTCGTTCTTCGTAATACTGCGCCGTGGGACAGTGATTACAGGTGAAGATCAGGGCGAGAATTTTAGCGTCCGCGAATTCCTTAAGGCTATAGTTGCGTCCATCCACGCCGGGCAGATTGAAATCGGGCGCGGCAGAGCCGAGCGGGAGGGTTTGAGGTTGAAAGTCCGCGCCAAATACAGGCACGACTGCTGCACAGCCCACCAGCAGGACGAAGCGAACGTGGTTCATAATGAGAGTTTAGGCGTCCCTGCTCCGCTGGCAAGCTGTACTGGGCTGCTCAGGGGAGTATTCCATTTGTGCCTGAATCTTAAAATGACTTGTGAGGACTTGGTTCGTCGATTTGTGCCAGGCTCCGGTCAATCGAGTAAATTGAACTTCTTTACAGCCTTAGTGCCCTTTTTGGCCCAAGCGATGCTGTCAAAGCACTGAGTTTCGGGGAAAGTCACCGTCCCGGGAACGGATTGTCTCGAAAACTGTACCAAATTGAGATGTTAGCGCCGAGAAGCCATCGGGTAATCAAAAGTGCGGGCTGGAACAGCGCGTTGAGGGAACGGTTTTCCCAAAACGCTGCGCCAGTTGCCGTTCTGACTCTTTTCCTGACCGGTTGCAATTTCACAAAACCCATTCCTGTCGACGACGCTTTCATGCATGCCCATGGCTCAACCGCCGTCGCCGTGCATCAGGCTGTCCCAGAGCCAAAGGAGCCGGAAAAGCCGGTAGCTCTGCCAGCGCCGCATCCTGAACCGGTCCGCCAAACCAGGCTCGCTCCTGCCCCAGTGAGAAACACGGTCGCCAGCCCTGCTAGTCCTGTCAATTCTGCCCGGCCTGCCAGCCCGGCATGGAGTCCAACTCTACGAGTGTCTGCCCGTGAGAAAGAAACGCCGAATGTGGTGGCCGCAGTTCCGACTCCCAAATCGCCAGTGCTGGAAACGGCTGGAAATGTGGCCGATGAGACCCAAAAGGCGGTCGTCCAAATAGAACCAAGACCTTCTCAACGGAGTCCGGGCAAGCGGACCGGATTGAAATGGTGGGCATGGACCGGTTTGGCTGCGCTCCTGCTGCTACTGCTTGCGGGCGCAGCGGCCCTCCCGGCCATCCGCGAGCGCATCATGATCCTGGTGGCCAGGGCCGGAGTCATGTTCGGCGAAACCCAGCTCCGGCTTTGGCCAAGGCGCCGTCTAAAGCTCGGTGGGGGTTCTGGAAAAAATGGGGCGGCTGCAGCAGCAGCCGCGGTCGTTTTGAAAGGCCTTGAGGTTCCGCGCAAAAAGGAAGAAGTTCCCAAGCCTCCCGAAATCGTCCTGCCTGTCAACGAGCAAGCCAAAGAGCCTGCCAAAGAGCCAGTCAGTGAGCCTGCGGTCCCGGCCTGATTGATTCCTTAGCGCGCAGCCGCGTTATCTTTTCCAGGAGAAACCCGCGCCGCCACGGTCATTTCCCCGCTGGAGACCGCAGCAGGAACAAGCCCGCCAGCGCCAGCGCGATTCCCAGCAAGCGCGGCCACGTGGCCGGTTCCTTAAAAAAAAGGATTCCCGCCACTGCCATAATCGCCGCGCCGCCGGCCAGGATCATGGGCACGGCTGACAGTGGGCCGCCTTTCTGGAACAAAAGGAAAAACAAAATCGTTCCCGCGCCGACGCAAATTCCGGTTAGCACCGAGTAAAAGACACCCGGCCCGCTCGAAGTTTGGTTCCACCGCTTCGAAAGCCACAACCATCCCAGGTAGATGAGGATGCTCAGCGCCGCGCTCCCTTCCACCACGAAACCACCCAGCCCATCGCTGATGCGCTCGGACGCCATTTTGGTGAATACCTGGTGCAGCCCATACAGCAGCGCCGCGCCAACCGCATATAAAAACCACGAGTTCATAAGTCAGTGCACTTTCCCAAATACTGATACAAACCCTAGAAACATTCCATTCCCTTCGCCAGAAGTTCCGCGTCGCTAATGCGATCCGCGGCCCAGCCACCGCAACGCTACCTCAACGAGGCGTTGATTCCCAGGCCTTCTGGTCGTTGGAATTTGCCGTCCTCCAAATCCACATCATGCACCATCTCCGCCATCTTCAGCACCGCCTTGTCCGCAATCCCAAACCGCTTCACTAGCGTTTCGAACGTGTAATCATCCTCATGATGCGAATCGGCGGAAAAGACGGCTTCTTCTTGGCGGGCTGACTCCGATCATTTCAAAAGGAAAAAACCGTTTGCGCCACTGCCCATCTGATGCTACTGGATTTCAACGCCTCTGTGGCGCTATCAAAGCAAAACCAAACCAAAACCAAAAAATGAAATCACTCAAATCATTCGCAGTCCCCGCGCTGCTCGCCGGTGCGCTCTGCGTCGCTGCTGTCGGTTGCAAGACCCACGACTCCGAAATGTCTGCTTCCGGCGGCTCCTATCCCTTGACCAAATGCGTTGTTTCAGGCGAAGACCTCGGCGACAAGCCTTACGTATTCGTCCACAACGGACAGCAGGTTAAGCTTTGCTGCAAAGATTGCCTCGCAAAGTTCAATCGGGATCCCGAAACGTACGTCGCCAAGATCAATCAGGCCAAATGACTCGTCCCGGCAGCGGCATTATGGCGCTGGCTCGGAGTAAATTCCTCAATTCTACATTAACCAGACGCCTTCAAACCGCTGGTTCAGTTCGTGGCTCGTTGGCCTCGGCGCAGGCGCCCTGCGATCACGCGCCTGCTGTGTCCGGAAGAACCGATGCGGACTATTCCGAATCCTGATCGTCATCGGCTTCCCATTTTTCCTGGCTCACAGCCAGGACATCGAAGATAGCCGCCGCCTGGGAGCCGAGACCTGCATCCTTAAGCCCGTGGATCTACCCCGTTTCGTCCAGGCCACGACCCGACTCCATCTCTGCTGGGCCCTGCCCGGTGGTTGTCGTTGACCTTAAGAAAACAGCCAGAAACAACCCACCACGATCGCGCTGGCCGCGCACAAACTCATCAAGGTCCGGTAAACCCTCGTGCTCCCCTCGGCGTACCGCGACGCGACCATCCCGATCATCCACGAAAACACTCCCATCGAAATGATCGTGCCTGCGGCAAATGCTGCCAGGTAAGCCACCGCCTCCGTGCGAGTCGGAAACGCCAGGAGGACCAGCACCCCCACGAAGTGTGAACTGCCCGCCAGCCCGTGCAGAATGCCGATGCCGAACGCCGCATGCGTGTGCCGATGGTGCGCCACGGGATCCTCATGCCCCACCCCTGGCCGGTGCGCGTGCAAGTGCAGGTGCAGGTGCCGGTCACCGTCATGTATATGCTCGTGCGCGTGGACCCGGTACGCCTTGCGCAATGCCCATACTCCGATCCCCACCAGCATCACCCCTACCAACCGTTCCCCCCAGGATGAAATCAAGTCCTTCGGGATTAACTCCCGCAGCCAAAGCGAAAGCAGGCCAATCACCGCCACGCCCGCCGAGTGTCCCATCCCCCAGCGCACTCCAGGCACCCAGGCCCGTTTCCGGCCTCGAACCGCCAAAGGCGCGATTGCCGCCAGATGATCCGGCCCCGACCAGACATGAATCAGCCCTGCCACCAGCCCTGCGACTGCCGCGATCATGCTTCGTTAATGTATTTGTTGGTTCTGCTCTGGGCCATGCGACCCCGGAATCTGCCTTATCCGCTCTTCAAGAGCAATTAAACTTCTTGAATGCCGATCAATACGCGTGATAAATCGGCGCCCGGAATGTCTCGAAGAAAAAGGATTGAGCCGGGGGACAAGATCCTCATTCTGGCAAACCTCAGTTGCGTTGCACGTCGAGAAGGGGTGCCGTAGGTTAAGGCATGACTTCGAAAGTGCGCTTCCTCATGTGTCCCCCGGATCTTTACGATGTGGACTATGTGATCAATCCGTGGATGGAGGGCAATATCCATAAGGCGTCGCGCGAGGCGGCGGTGGAGCAATGGCAGGCGCTTTATGCCTTGTTGGCGGATAAGGCGGAAGTGGAAAAAATCACGCCGCAACCAGGTTTGCCCGACATGGTTTTTACGGCCAACGCGGGTGTCGTGGTGGAAAAAAAGTTTGTATTGAGCCGATTCCTCCCGCGCGAGCGGCAAGGGGAAGAGGCGCACTTCAAAAAGTGGTTCAAGAAACATGGTTTCGAGGTGTTTGAACTGCCGCCCGACCTGCCCTTCGAAGGAGCCGGGGACGCCCTGATGGATCGCGAGGGCTTGTCCCTGTGGGCGGGATACGGCTTCCGCAGCGAACTGGATTCACATCCGCACCTGGCGCGATGGCTGGACATCGAAGTCATTTCCTTGAGATTGATCGACCCGCGGTTCTACCACCTGGATACCTGTTTCTGTCCGCTCGATGGCGGCTGGCTGTTGTACTACCCGCAGGCGTTTGACGCTTACTCGAATCGTTCGATCGAACAACGCATCCCGACCGAAAAACGAATCGCGGTGAGCGAAGCCGATGCCGCGCGCTTCGCCTGCAACGCGGTGAACATTGACGGGCGGATCATCGTAAACCAGGTAAGCCCCGAACTCCGCGGACGCCTGGCCGCCGCCGGTTTCGAGGCCATCGAAACACCGCTCAATGAATTCATGAAATCGGGCGGCGGGGCAAAATGCCTGACCCTCCGGCTGACGGAGCCGGAACCGCCCCCGGGAAAATGCGCGACGACCGTGCGCAGCCGGGAACTCGAGATCGAAGGGCATCTGCTGGATTCCGGACTGCTGGATCGCGCTCTTGAATTAACGGTGCAGAGCGGCGGCAGTTTCCAAATTTTGCATTTCAATCTGGGCAAACAGCGCCAAAGCATTTCCAAAGCGGACATCAAAATCTCCGCGCCTTCCGAGGAGGTGCTCGACAAAATCATGGGACAGATGATCGAACTCGGCGCCGTTGCTGGCGCCCACAAGGAGAACGACGCCGAACTCAAACCGGTGACCCAGGCCGGGGTCGCGCCGGATGATTTTTTGGCGACGACGATTTATCCGACCGAAGTCCGCGTGGCCGGCCACTGGTTGCGCGTGCAGGACCAGCGCATGGATGGGGTGATCGTCGTGGACGAAAAGCAAAAACTGGCACGATGCACCTTATTCCGCTATCTGCAAGCCGGCGAGCAAATCGTGACCGGCAGCCGGGGCGTACGCACCGTCCGCAAGACCGAGTCGCGCGACGTGCGCGGCAGCGCCCAGGCCGAACACGAGTTTTCCTTCATGGGCGCCGGCGTTTCCAGCGAGCGGCGAGTCGAACTGCTCGTGGACCAGATTTCCTGGGAAATGCACCGTGTCCGGGGGCAGGGAGGAAGGATCGTGGTGGTGCCTGGGCCGGTGGTGATCCACACGGGGGGCGGCGAGCACCTCGCGTGGCTGGTGCGGGAGGGTTATGTCCAGGCCTTGCTCGGCGGCAACGCCATCGGGGCCCACGACATCGAGCAGGCGCTGATGGGAACGTCACTCGGGGTGGATTTGAAACTGGGCACCTCCGTGGAGGGAGGCCACCGCCATCATCTCAAAGCCATTAATACCATTCGCGGAAGCGGCAGCATTGCCCGCGCGGTCGAGCAAAGCATATTGACGAGCGGCATTTTCTTCGAATGCGTTCGCAAAAACGTGCCATTCCTCCTGGCCGGCTCAATTCGGGATGACGGGCCGCTGCCCGAGACGCAAATGGATCTGATCAAGGCCCAGGAGGAATACGCGCGCCTGCTCAAAGGAGCTGATTTGATTCTAATGTTGTCCTCCATGCTGCATTCGATCGGCGTGGGAAATATGACCCCGTCCGGGGTGAAATTGGTATGCGTGGACATCAATCCCGCCGTTGTCACCAAGCTGAGCGATCGCGGCTCGATCGAGTCCGTGGGCGTGGTGACGGACGTGGGGCTGTTCTTGAATTTGTTGACGCAGCGGTTAAGGCAATTGGAACAGGAACGGCAGGCCGCTTGATCCGGGACGCGAGAATTGCGTCGTTTTTGTCTCACCCCTTCCCTGCGGAAAGCCCAAATTCGCTTTGGCAGTGAGCCACTTTTCAGCGTAGGTTTATGGACAAGACTGCCATTGCTTTCTGGATGACTTTAGCCGGCACCGCTTGCTGGGGCCTTTGTTTTTGGTGGATGCACCGGATTTCAGCCAAACAGAATTACCTTTTGGACCAGCTTCGCGAGCAGGGCAAGCGAATCGAAAAACTGTCAAGGATCGAACACGACCTCATTAAGGAAGTCCATCCACAGGTCAGCGAGATCAAGGAAGGCATGGATGAGATGATCGCCGCAACCAAAGAAAAGCCCGAACCAAATCCTCCCGCCGCCCGAGGCAAAAAGGCGCGTTAAAGGATTCCCGCGTCCTTAGCATGCCGGGACACCAAAAAGTTCCGTCTCTAATTGCTTGTCTCGGGCGGGTTTCTGAATATTATTTTGTTTGACGCGTCTCAATTTGGCGGCTTCGTTCAATTTCGGCTTAATGAGCTTGCGATTCTTCATGCGGCGACCAATTCGCGGCTTCGCCCTTTCGAGCGGAGTAACCGCGCTATTGCTCGCCGCGCTTTTTCGCACAGGGCATTCGCAGGCAGCCACGGTGGATGTTTCGAAATTACCGCCTGCGGCGAGCGTCACGGTTGATTTTGTCAGGGACATCAAGCCGATCCTCGAAAGCTCCTGCGTTCAGTGTCACGGGCCGGAAAAGGCGAAAGGCAAGTTTCTCCTGGATACCCGCGAACACGCCCTGAAAGGGGGAGACAACGGGGTGGACATCGTGCCGGGAGACAGTGCGAAAAGTCCGCTGGTGCATTTCGCGGCGCGAGTGGTTGAAGACTCTGAGATGCCGCCTGTCGGCAAAGGGAAGCCGTTATCAAAGGAACAGGTCGGCCTGCTGCGGGCGTGGATTGATCAGGGAGTAATTTGGCCGGACGGTCTTGCGCTCCAGGCGCCACAGGAGGTGAAGCCGGGAACACCGAACGCTCAGCAATTAAGCGCCGCCCTGCCTCCGCCAGCGGGCCGGCAGGTTGATTTTGTGAAGGACATTCAACCGATACTTTCCAGCCATTGCTACGAATGCCATGGGGCGAAGAAACAGGAGGCGCAGTTCCGATTGGATGTGAAAGAAATCGCGCTGAAAGGCGGCGAACTGGGAATAGCGATCGTGCCGGGGAAGAGCGCTGAGAGTTTGCTGATTCAGGCGGTTGCCGGTGCGAGGCCGGACCTGATCATGCCGAAAAAAGGCGAGCGGCTAAGCACGGAGCAGATCGGCCTCTTACGCACCTGGATCGACCAGGGCGCAAATTGGCCGGAGAACGCATCCGTCCAGGTGATTGACAAGCGGAATCATTGGGCTTTCAAAGCGCCCGTGCGGCCGGCGGTGCCGTCAACGAAGCGCACCAAGTGGGCTCGCAATCCAATTGATAGTTTCGTCCTGGCCCGCCTGGAAAAAGAAAAGCTCCGGCCATCGCCGGAAGCCGACCGCGCCACATTGATTCGCCGGTTGAGCCTTGATTTAACCGGCTTGCCGCCTTCGATCAAAGAAGTAAAAGAGTTTGTAGCGGACCGAAGGCCGGACGCCTACGAGCGCCTGGTGGAGCTTCTGCTGGCTTCACCGCATTACGGCGAACGCTGGGGCCGTCACTGGCTGGACCTGGCGCGCTATGCCGATACGAACGGTTATGAAAAAGACAAACCTCGGTCCATCTGGCCGTATCGCGATTGGATCATTAAAGCCTTCAACCGCGACATGCCGTACGATGAATTCACCATTGAGCAACTGGCAGGCGACCTTTTGCCCGAATCGACGCTGGACCAGCGCGTGGCCACCGGTTTTCTGCGGAACTCGATGCTCAACCAGGAAGGCGGCATCGAACCGGAGCAATTCCGAGTCGAGGCGCTGATCGATCGGATGGATACACTGGGCAAGACTTTTCTTGGCCTGACCATCAACTGCTGCCAATGCCACAATCACAAATACGATCCGTTTCCGCAGCAGGAGTATTACCAGCTTTACGCGTTTTTGAACAATGATGACGAAGCGTTCCTTGAGGTGCCGACCCCCGAGCAGGAGAAACAACGCAAAGAGATTCTCGCAAAGGTGCGGCGCTTGCAGGAAACAGCCATGCAGGAAACGACAAATCTCACCGAGCGCATGGCTGCGTGGGAAAAAACCCTGGCCGAGGCGACGAATGACTGGGTGACGCTTGACCCAAAGGATTGGCAAAACTTTGCGACCAAGTTCGAAAAACAGGACGATGGCTCGCTCCTGGGCGGCGGCGATTTGCAGCAGGGCGGCGTGATGCGGGTGTCGGCAGAAACCGCACTGACTAACATTACCGGTTTCCAACTCGAGGCTTTGACCAACCCCAACCTGATGTACGGAGGGCCGGGATTGGTCGGGAAAGGAAGTTTTCTCATCAAAGAATTCACAGTCGAAGCCTTTGCCCTTGATCAGCCGACGGTAACGAACAAAGTCAAATTCCGCCGGGCGCTGGCGGATGAGGAAGCGCCCGGGTTTAGCGTTACGAATGCGATCGACGGAAATACCGATAAGGGCGGCTGGAGTCCCGCGCTAACGCCCGATCATCGAAACCGGAACCATCGGGCGGTATTCGAGTGCGAGGAGCCGATTAGCTTTCCCGCCGGTACGCGGCTGCAATTCACGATCCATGAGACCATGGACGGAGACACTAAACTCGACTGCCACATGCTTGGCTGCTTGCGCCTGAGCGCGACTACCAAGGCCGCCCCTTTGACGGTGGATCCACTCTCGTCCGAGCAGCGCAAATGGCTGGCAATTCCCGCGGAGAAGCTCTCACCTGAACAGAGGCTGGCGTTGTTCGATATCTTTCGTGTCTCCGATCCGGCCTTCGCCGGCTTGAACAAACAAATCGCCCAGGCCTGTCTTGCAACAACGAAACAACCCGCGAACGACGCATCTTTTCAAACGAGGAGATCGCGGGCGACCAGGAGCGGAAGTGCGCGCGGATGTTCTGTCGGTGCTGAACCCGTTTCCTCAAGGCGCGCCTCGGAACCGCCTCGGGCTCGCGCAATGGCTCGTGGACCGCCGCAGTCCCACGACGGCGCGAGTGATGGTCAATCGCATGTGGCAGAACTATTTTGGCCAGGGTCTGGTCACTACGCCGGAGGACTTCGGGACGCGCGTGGACACGCCTTCTCATCCCGAGTTGCTCGACTGGCTGGCGTGTGAGTTCATGGATTCGGGCTGGAGCATCAAGCATATGCACCGTCTCATTGTGAGCTCGGCCACCTATCGCCAAAGTTCAAAAGTGTCGCCGGAACTGTACGCAAAGGACCAATACAATCACTGGCTCGCGCGCGGCCCG
>Ga0193728_1000980_pt1 | contig 14224 bp, 10 predicted proteins | sample U1c1metaG_FD_143037 | JGI IMG/M metagenome (GOLD analysis project Ga0193728, IMG submission 143037) | Soil microbial communities from a riparian zone of the East river system, Colorado, United States - U1c1 | ecosystem: Environmental > Terrestrial > Soil > Riparian zone | place: USA: East River...
CCCCGTGTCCTGGTAGTGCCCCCACAGGCCCAGGCCCGGCGGGTTGACTTTCTCGGTGTAGGCGTTGTAACTGTGATAGTCCAGCGTGCCCGCCGCCAGCATCCGGGGCTGCACCAGCGCCGCCGGCGTGCACAGCCGCATATACATCCAGTTGAAACCAAACCGCTCCGCTACTTGCCGGATTTGTTCCAGGCTCAGCCATTTGATATCCACCAGGCTCGCATAGGCCCCCTGCGCATCCGTGTCATCGCCCACGTCCGTATCGCTGTACCCCTCCACACCGCTCCAGCTATACGTCTGGTTGAAGTACCGCACGTCCATCGTCCCCGTCGGCGCCGAGATTGGCCACGCAATCGTATCGTCGCGCGGGCTTCCATAATGCGTCGTAATCGCCGCCGTGATCGTCCGCTGCGTCTGTTGCGCCGACGCCAGCGCCTGAAAACTCGCCGGATAATCCGCCCGCGTGGACGCCACCAAACTCCAAAATCCCAGCCACGTGTTCAGATCCGCCCCGCTGTTCAACACGGACGACGTCGCCGTCCACGCCATGAACATATTCCGCGGCACCGCCGGGCTGCTCAGGAACGACGGGGTGAACTGCCCCTGTCCCACGTCATACCCAATCGTAATCGACCGCAAGTCCAGCGTCGTCGGGTCCCGGAACGGAAACACCACCCCCAGCAGCGTCAGCGGCACCCCCGCCTTCAGCGTGTTGATTTGCCACGCCATCAGGTTCCAGCTTTCCACGCACAAGAGCATCCGCACCCCCAGCGTCGGGTCCGCATACACCGTGTCGGGCGGCGGCGGCTCCGGCGGCGGATAGCTCGGGCTGTAGGCGTTCAGGAAGGTGCTTCGCCCCGTCCCCCATTCCGCGCTCAGCGGCACCAGGTGCAGCAGGTCCGGCGCCGGGAACCACCCGTCCCACAGCGTCAGGTCGATCCGCGCGCTCAACGTCTCCTGCAGATTCGCCTTAAAGACGCCTGCACCCTTCACCGCGATCCCCACCGGCGTCTCCCGCACCACCGACAGGTCCTGCCCGCCCGCGTTCGCCTGCACGTGCGTCAGGTTCGCCAGCTCGTGGTCGAGATCGTCCAGCCGCACCCGGTGATACTGCCGGTCCTGCCGGCACGACAAAAACGCCAGGTCCGCCCCCGCGTCGCCCCCCGCCTCGTAATCCACCCGCGGCCAGCCGTGCCCCGTGAAAAAATAAATCCGCTTCCGGAAAAACCACGCCGCGCTCGGCGACCCGTCGTCCGGTTGCGCCGTCCAGCTCTCGTCCGGAAAACTCAGGTTGCCCTCGACGTGCTTCGCCGTCTCCGTCCAGAGCAGCGCCGGCCCAAACCCCGTGAACACCAGCGACACATTCTCAATCGCATAATTCCCGTTCGTATAACTCGGCGGCAAACCCGACACCAAATCGTTCAAATGAAAATCCACGCTCTGCGTCGGCGATCCCGCCGCCACGCTCCAGGCATGCGTGTGCCCGCTCACCGTCGTCGCCTCCGTCACGTCGTACGCGGGCACGGCCACCTGCGGCCCCGGCGGTTCCTCCGGCTCGTTGTAACTCGTGTCCGCCGCCGCCGTCGTGTCCGTCACGCTCCCGCGTCCGAACACCTTCGTCTCCACCAGCAGCGGAATCGTGAACCCCCCATTGATGTTCACCGCCATCCGCGTCGGGTGCCCGTCGATTAAAAAATTCGTCCCGAAGGTAATCAAGTCCACCAGGATCGCCGGGTCCGTCCCATCCGCCGGCGCGAAGGTCACGTTGGTCGCGTCGGTCGTGACCTTCACGCCCGCCGCCGCCAGGTTTGTCACCAGGTCGTCCCACCGGTGATACAGCGCCTCCGTGAACGTCGTCGCGTTCCCGTGCGCCGTGTCCACCGCCGCCACCACCACCCGGCCCGCGTGCCAGATCAAATCCCCAAACTTCGTCCCCGCCGTCGCCGGATTGCCATACGGCGCCGGCTTGCCGCCCACCCCCGTCTGCACCGGCGGCGTGTAAATTTCCTGCGGGTCGCGGATAAAATAACCCGTCGTCCGCGGCGGGCTGCCGCCCACCGGCCGCGTGAAGGCCGCGATCCAATCATAGACCACCCGCGGATTCACCACGTTGTTGCATTGCGCCCACCATCCCGGCCGAAAGGCCCCGGTGCCCGGCGGACCATACGGCTGCACCCGCCAATGATAAAACCGCGGGTCGCCGATATGGTACTGCCAAAAATACGTCATCAACTGCCCGTCATACACGTGGGTAGGCCCGCCCGGCACGGGCTCGCGCCGCACCGTCTGGCAGGCATACGGCGTCAGCCCCACCGTGTGCTCCACCCCGCCCGCCGGCCCTTCGAACTCCACGTTCAACACCCCGCCGCTCAGGTTGTGCAGCCGGAAACAATTGTACTTCGTCCATTCCTTTTTGAACGTGAACACCGGCGGCCCGCCCCCGAACGTCTCGCCCGGCGTCAGCCCCCACCCGTCGAAGAGCAATTCCGCCACCGCGAACTTATGCCGCTTCTCCGGCTCCGCCGCGTCCGCCGGCCACAAATAATAATACCGGGTGCTCCCGTCCGACTGGTGCACCCCGCGCTGGTGCGCCTCCAGCGAGTCCGCGAAAAAGTTAGGCCCCACCGCGGTCACCTGCATGATCCCCTTCGCGTCGTCCACCGGCCCAAACGCCAGCCCGTCCGCCACCGTCGTGAACACGCTGTGATCGTATGCCGCCGGCGGGCTCGCGTTCGCCGTGTACGGGTTCGTCATCGCCGCGTGGCCCGCCGGCCGGTCCGGCGACGGGAACAAAAACAAATGCCCCGTCAATTCCGCGCCCAGCCCGCCCGTCAGGAACGGCGTCTTCTTCCCCAGCAGCAGCGACAGCTTCCCATCGAACTCCAGGAACAGCTTGTTCATCTCCGCCGCCGTCACCTCCCGATCCCCCGGTTGCAAGTATGGCAGGCTCATCTTACGTAGCGCAGACTTCGGCCAGTCCGGCTCGGACTCTGCCGTATCGCAGATTTCCAATCTGCACCCGCGCGAATTCCTTTTTCGGTCAGGACCAAATTCAGCGGCGTGTGACACTGGAGGATGGCGTTCAGCAGGTGCGCCAGCGCTTTCACATCGCAATTGCTGCACACCCCCGTCGGCGTCGCTCGATGCTCTTCAATCCACATGCAGCCGCCGGGGCAGGACTGGCTCGTGGTGCAGCCGCAGATAACACAGGTTCGTTCTCGTTTCATTGGTGTTTGGTGTTTGGGATTTTTCTGGTGTTTGGTTTTTGGATCTTGGTGTTTATTTTTCCCCTTCCTCTTCCTCGTTAAACCGAATCGTCACCCCCGGCTGCTTCAGCGCTTCCGCCAGCGCCGCTTCCTGAAATTCGATATACCGCTCCATCGTCCGTGCCAGCCGCGCGAATTCCTCCGGCGGAATTTCCTCGTCCGTCTCCATCTCCCAACACAATCGAATTTTCAATATCATGCGTTCGACAATTCCTCGTTCACCGCCTCCACCGGGCTATACTCATTGGCCCCCGCATCGTAATACGTCTCTGCCAACGCCACCGCCCAGCGGCGGTAATTTTGCCGCACGGTTTCATCCATCCCCGCCGGGTCCGCCTCCCCCGCAGCGATCAGTTGCCGCCGCACCGCTTCAATCCATTCGCTCCGCTGCAATTTCATCGTCTTCATTGGTGTTTGGGATTTGGAATTTTTCTGGTGTTTGGTTCTTGGTGCTTGGTGTTTCCTGCCCGTGTGGCCTCAAAGCCACACGGGCAGGTCCCCTCCTCCCCCCCCGCTCACCCGCACCCGCGCCAGCGCCACCACCGCCCCGCCCACCGCCTCCAGCGCCGTCCCCACGCTCGCCTGCGTCGGGCTCCCCACTAAATACGTCTGCACCGTGTCGCCCAGTCCCACCACGTCGCCGGCGTTGATCGGCCCTTGCACCCGCGCTACTACCACCCCTTGGTCCCCCGCCGCCGTCACCCGGATCGGCCCCGCCGCGCTCTCCTGGTCGAACACCGTCACCCCCAGGAACACCTCGTTCCCCAGCGCGTCCACCGCGTCCCCGTGCGCCAGCGCCGCTTCGTTCCCGGCCCGCCACATCGGCGTCCCCAGCGGCAGCGCCGGCAGCGAACCCGGGTCGAACGCCGGGTCCGTCACCACCACCGCCGGCGGCGCGTCCAGCCCCATCATCGCGTGAAACGCCGCCAGCACCTGCTGCATCGCTTGCGGGTTCGCCTGGAACGCCAGCGCCACCAGCTCCTGCTGCCGTGCTTCCTCGATCAATTCCCGCTGGCCCGGCAGCAGGTGCAGCAACTGCGCCCGCCGGTCGAAGTCCCGTTCCGGTTCCACCTGGGCCGCATACCCGCCCCCCACCGTCGCCACCACCGCCCGCGATCGCTCGTTCGTCAGGTCCACTTCCTCGCTCGTCCCGTTCGCGTTGTACCGCAGCGTCACCCGGTCGATCACCGCCGACAATTGGATCCCGCTCACCACCGGGTCCACCCACCCGCCCAATTGATAATAAAATTGCCGGTTGAGCAGCACCGCCGCCAGGTTGGCCGCCTTCTGGCTCGCCGTCAGCCCTTCCGCATACGGCATCTGGAGCGGCAAGGCGCCGTTCGCGAACGCCACTAGCTCCGCGAACAACCCCGGCACATTCTCCACGTCGTCCCGCGTGCCCGCCCCCGCCACGTAGCTGAACCGCTCCGCCGCGAACGTCAGCGCCGCCCGCACCGGCGGCGCCACCACCCGCGCGCGCGACTTGAGGCCCGCGTAACTCTGCGTCACCCCGCCAATCACGATGTCCTGGATCAGTTCGCTCGACGAAATCACCGGCGCGTCGAACAAAATAAATTTCGTCCCCTCCCCGCTGTCATCCGTCGTGAAGCTCAAATGCTGCCAGGTCGCCTGCCCCCCCAGCCAGTCGCTCGCCCGAAACTGCCGCGGCCGCAGCGTCTTGAACCCGTCCAGGCCCACCTGGTAGCCCTGCGCGATCGCGTAGCCGTTCCCCGCCGAGATCACGTCCGTCTCGTAACTCATGTTCCCCGTCAGCGGATCGTGGAACACTTCCACCACCGCCCGGTCCAGCAGCTCGAGCGAAAAGACATTCACCCAGTTCCCGTCCGCGTTCCGCAACGCAAAGCCCGCGGGGGGCCGAAAGGCCCGAAACAAAATATTCGCAATGTACAGCGCCGCCGGCATCTGGAGCCGCGAGCGCCCGCCGTACTTGCGCGTGTCCCGAAACTGCCAGCCGCTCGCGTCCCGGAAATCCCGCAGGTTCGCGTACTGCCCCACCGTGATCGTCCGCGCGCGCGCCGATGCCAATTGCCGCCCGATGATCCCCTGGCCATCGCCCGGGACCGCGTTGTACGGCGTGCCCCCCTCCGTTCGCTCGTGCTGGTACAAATCATCCGCGAACCAATCCAGGTCGTAAAAATCCTGCCAGCCCGCCAGCCAATCCGGCTCCAGTTGCAGATTCAACACCTGATAGATGTTCCGGTCGCCCAGCACGCGAATCCGCGTCGGGTTCCCGCTCAACGCCGTCCCCAGCCGACGCTGGTCCGACGTCGCCGGCGGCGGCGGCACCGTCCCCGCCCCTTTCAACGCCCAAATCAATTGATACTTCCCGCCCTGCAACGTGAACACCAACCCGCACCGCTCCGTGATTTCCAGGATCGCCGTCCCCAATTTCTTCCCGCTCAAACAATCCACCCCGTACACCACGTTCAATAGCGACGGGTGATAGAACCGCGCCCAGGGCGATTCCACCGTCGGCGCGTTGAACATGAAATCCAGAATCTGGTAAGCCTGGTACGGCGCGTTCGTGTACGTCTTCAGCATCAGGTTCGCGTTGTACGGCAGGATATGCCAGTAACGCCGCACCCAATGCCCGTTCACCAGTTTGCTTTCGCGCTGGTTCCACATCCCGTAGATCATGTCCCACTGCAAAAAATCCCGCGTATCCACGAACTCCTGGAACGTCGAGCGCCCGTCGCTCCCCGTCTTCGGCGCGACCGACCGGCATAACCCGTAGAACGTGTGCAGCACCGCCGCGTCTGACCGGCGACGCAGCTCGATCTTCATGTCCGCGAACGGCACGATCGCTTGCGTCGAAGCCGACACCCAATCAATCAGCGCCGTGGACGGCTGGAGGCCCCAGCTCCACGTCAGCACGCATTCCGTCGGCACGAACTGAATCAGCGCCTGGCCCGGGTCCGCCCCCCGCGCCGGCACATCCGCCGTCACGATCACCTGATAAGGATTCGCTATCATGTTTGTTTCTCTTTCATAACGCCGACTTCCCGTAGCGCAGGTTTCCAACCTGCTGTATCGCAGATTTCCAATCTGCCTCAGCCCGGTCCTTCATCGAAATTTCACCTTTCTCAAATCGCACACCACCAATCGAATCTCCCGCCCCGACGCCTGCAAGGTTTCGGCCAGTCCGGCTCGGACCCTGCCGTATCGCAGATTTCCAATCTGCCTCATAACAGCGCCCCCTGCCTTTTCAGGTCTTCTGTTTGGGATTTGGAGTTTGGATCTTGGATCTTCGAGCGTAGCGAGAGCCACTCCACGCACGACTTCAACACATCGCCGTGGCACGCCAGCGGTTTGCAGCAGCACACCAGGTTGATCGTTTCGCCCGCGCGCTCGCGCGCGACCAACCCCTGCAACTCGACCCACACCGCCCCCTGCCACCGCTCATCCTCGATTTGTTTTAACCGCAAACACTCTTTCACCTGCGCTGTCAACTCTTCCCGCGAACTCCCACGCTCCAACGCTGCACGCTCCCACGCTCCCACGCTCCCCTTCCGCACGATCACCCACAACCATTCCCGATACCGCTCAATCACTTGCGCCCGCGTCCCGTCCTGATACACCGCCCACGGATTCCCCAACACCCCCGGACGCATAATCTTCACCGACGGCCCCTCCCACTTTGGATCCTCGTGCAGGTTATAAACGGTAATCATGCGAAAAACTCCGTTTGCTGTGTTTGCAGACAATGCGGCGAAAACCAAATCCGTTCCTTGCTCCGATTCTCCTGGGCGCGTGAAGGAGCCTGTCCGGCTCGGACCTTGGATTGGTTGCTGTACCCGCCCTGGCTCTGCCAGGCCATCATCGTCCAATCGCGCGGCATCGCGTGTTCCCCTTCCAACCCGCACAACGCAATCCGCAACAACGGATCGTGCCCGTGCGCCACCGCCCAGTCCCGCGCCGCCGCCGCGATGTCCAACCCCTCCTCCGCGTACAGCTCTTCGTCCCGCAGCTCGCCCTTGTAGGGCGGGTCCAGCAGCACCGCCGTCAGGCCAATCGCCGTCGTCGGTGAATGCCCCAGCACCCGCCGAAAATCGCCACAACACACCCGCACCCGCCGCAGCCGCGCTTGTAACGCCTCGAAGTACTCGCGCAACCCGCCCGCGCCGTCGGGGCCAGGTCCGCGCAACAATGCAGACGCCTGCACGCCGCGGCTGCCGGACAAATCCGGTTTCGTCCGGTGCACGTTCACCCCCTGGTCCCGCAGCGTGGCCAGACCGGCTCGGTCCATCGGCCGCCGCCGTTGCACCCCGGCGCCCCCGCGCTTCATCCACGGCCGTTTCCGCCAGGCGGCGCCGTTCTCGCTCCCACGCTCCACGCTCTGACGCTGCCGCACGGTTTTTCTTTGGCTCGCTTCCCCGCACCACCCGCCGCCAATCCACATGCTCAAGCCCCACACCCACCAGCCCGCCACCTTCACGTCGTAATAGCCCGGCTGGCTCATCAGCCGTTCCGTGAAGTTGACCCGGCGCGCTTGCAGCCATTGGTGCCGCGCGTGCAGGTCCGCCTCATTCACCGGCCAGTCCGCGTGCCGGCAGACCCCGCGCGCATCGTGCGCCATCGCCCGCCAGAAATTCGCCAGGTACCCGTCCTTGTCATTCACCGTCTCGCACCGCGGTGCGGTCGGCCGTTCCAACAGCACCGCCAGCGAGCCCGCGAACGGCTCGACGTAATTCGGCACGTCCCCGAACCGTTCCCACACGAACGGCGCCACCGCCCGCTTCCCCCCAAACCATGGAAACGGCGCTTTCATCCTTCCGGCGTCTCCCCCGCTTTTCGGGTTTCATTGTGGTAACCCTCGGTGGTGTCCGTCAGGGTGTCGGCCAAGGTCACCGGAGAATCCAAACCGTCCAGAAACAAGTGTTGCCGTTCGTCCGGCTCCTCGCCTTCAGACAAGCACCGCCAGCCCTCTTTGCAGAATCGGCACCAGAAGGAGGACCCTTGATTATAGTAACCAAAGCAGCCGCACTTGGGGCAGGCCAGCACCAGGATGTCCTCCGCGCTGCGGCCAGACTTCAGCGCCGCTTTGACTTGCGGGTCTTTCCAAATATCATTCGGCAAATCCTCGCCACACTCAGGACATTCGTGCTTGTCGCGCAATTCATCTTGCACGGCTTCCACATCTTCTCTGCTAGGCCCATTTGGATTTTTCATTGGTTTGGTGTTTGGGATTTTTCTGGTGTTTGGTTTTTGGAGCTTGGTGTTTCCTCCGGCGGCTTCCTCCGTACGTTCGTGATCCGAGCCTCCGACCGCTACGACTCCCGCGGGAACACTTCCCCCAAGTGGTGCGGGCCGGTCAGCCGGCTCACCGCCTCCTCCGCGTTCTCCGCTTCCACCACGTACTCGGTCCACGTCTCCTCCTTCACCTCGACCAAAAATTTTGTTTTCATAATCGTGTCAACACTCCGTCGAAGCGAACGGTTCCGTCCGCGCGCCAGCTTTAATCCGCCGGGTCAGCTCCTCTCGAAAGCTGATTTCCTTTCGCATCGCCACATGGCCAATCGGATATCCGTGGTGATGTTCCCAAGCGCTGCCGTTCCATCGAAAGTCTGCGCCCACCTTGTTCAGCGGTGCGCCGCATTCACACTCCCACGCCTCCAGGCGGAACGTCGTTTTATCCAATTCCTCGTCCGACAACTCGCGCGCGTCTTCCACCATATCCGCCTCGTCCGCGCCGTACACTTTCATCGCGTCCTCCACCGCCTCCACCAGCGACCGCGCTAGCCACCAATCGCAGTCGTTTAACCTGAACACTTTCCACGTTTCCTGATTGCTCATAAATTGGTGTTTGGAATTTCTCTGGAGCTTGGTTCTTGGAGCTTGGTGTTTTTCACTTCTCTTCCTTCGCCTGCAACCCATCCACCAGGGCAAACAAATCCCCCAGGCGCGGGTCTTCCCATTCTTCCGTGGACAAAAATTCCCCCTCCTCGATTTTCCCCTCCCGGTACAAACTCTTTTGAAATTCCTCGTCCGTCACCGGGTTGAAGCCCAGCCCCTCGAACTTGTCCAGGTCCACGCACCAGCACGCTTGCGGCGTCTTCGCTCCCTGAAACCGCTGCCGATGACTGTCCGTCTTCGACGCCACCCAATACGGCCGCACCTTCATCTGCGACCGCAGGTCCGATTTGTCCAGCGGCAGGTCCCGGCCCAACTGCCGCTTGTACCGCCGCAACCCATCGATCACCGGGTCCGGCCGGAAATAAAGCAGGTACCCCGTCCACCGGTATTTCGGATTCTTCTCCCCCGCCTCCCGCTGATACTCGGTCAAGCCTGGCCCCGTCTCCGTGTCTCCGCGTCTCTGGCCCGTGCGGCTCGCACTCTCCGCGTCTTCTTTCTTCATCGCCTTGAACATGTGCCGCCGCGCCGCCGGCGTGTCCCCGAACGCAAACGCCGTGTTCGCCGAGAGCAGGTCCGTCCAGAACTGGTTCACGTTCACCTGCTCCTTCACCTGGCTCACCGCCTCCACGCAATGCTGCTGCAGGAACTCCGCAAACCCGCGCAACGCCTCCGGCTCGTGCGATTGCAGCAAACCCACCATCGCGGCGAACGCCGCATAGCTCGCCCCGTGCACGATCCGCGCCCGCGCGTCCTTGATCGTCCCGCCCCGCTTGTCCATCCAGCCCTGCATGAAGTCCAGCGTCAGCCGCGCGAACTCTTTCCGGTTCCGCAAAATGTGGCGTCCCAGCAAAAAAAAACGGGGACTCGTTTCCTCGAACCAATGGTAATGCTCCTTCAGCCGGTTCCGCTCGGACACGGGCACATGGCAGTATCGCGACCGCACCTGCGAATCCGGACTCGTCGCCACCCCAGTGATAATCACACTGGTCCGAATCCGCCGCGCCCCTTCGTCGAACGTCTTCTTCACGCCGCTCTCCCGGTTGTAGATGCCCTTGATTTTTTCTTGCATCCACTTCGGGCAATCCGGCTGGTACTCCTCGAGCCACACCGGCACGTTCCCATATTGTTGCAGCGCGATGCTCACCCCCACCTTCGTCGAATCCGGCAAGCTCACTCCCTCCTCTTTCTTGAACCCCCACAAACGCAAGAGCCACTTCGCCACGCTCGACTTGCCTTGGTTGCTCTCGCCGTGCAGCCACAATCCCGGGAACGCCGTGTACCGCTGATACAACTCCGGGCCCGCTCCAAACGCCAGCATCGCCCCCAGCGCCAGGTAACCGGCATAACCTCCAATCGTGTCATACATTCGCAGGCTCACCTGCTGGAACAATTCCCGCAGCTCTTCCTCGGTGGCCTTCACCCCCGGGGACATCGTCGGTTCGCCCTGGCAAAAGTCCTGCCCCTCATGGTCCACGTCGCTCAACCGATACCCTTGGCCCTCGTGCCAGATGACTCCCTCCTTCGACGCAAACTTCTCGCTCCCGTCCGGCAGATACGCCATCGCTTGTCCAGTGGCCTGACCGGCTCAGTCGGCCTGGCCGGCCCGGTCTTCCGCGCGGAAAAACCACAGCCGCGAATTCTCGTCATACCCGCGCACCGCCACTTCCCCCACGTCTTTCCACGCCACCTCGTGCGCCACGTCCGCTTGCAAATCGTTCAGCTCCCGCTCGCCCGCTTTCCAGGTCGCCCCGCTGATTTGGTTCAGCAGCCATTCCCGGTAGCGCGACGGTTGCGCGAACGCGTCGCTCGTCAGCGCCACCACCCGGCTCTCCACCCCATGCACATTCCGCAGCGTCACGATCCGCTCCCGCGTCCCGTCCAGCCGGTTCAGCACGTAATGCGCCCGCATCCGGAAATCGCTCACCCATTGCGGCACGCCCGCCAGCGCCACCTCGCACGCCCGTTTCACCTCCACGTCATCCCGTTCGGCGGCCTTCTTCAAACACCCGGCCCAATTGTCGTGCACCTTTTCCGACAACGGTTTCAGCACGTAATACCGCCCCTTCGTGTCCTGATATTTCTTGGCCAGCAAATGCAGGAAACCCGCGTCCTTGGAGGGCAGGCGCTGGGCGCCGCCGTTCACCCGCAGCTTGCTCGCCAGCCGATGCAGCCGCCGCGCCATCGCCAGCTCGTGCTCGTCGCCCACCGGCAGCTTCGGCTCGTACGAGATCCGCTCCAGCTTGTTGCGGATGATCCGTTCCTCCTCGCTGTCAAAAAATCCCGCCTGCCAGGTTTCCTCCATCTTGATCCCGGCCTTCAACACCTTCAAAAATTCCACCGCCACCTTCCCCGCCACGCGCCCCCAAACCCTCTCCGCCTCCTCCCTCCAGTTGGGATTTGGTGTTTGGTGTTTCCCTGGAGCTTGGTTCTTGGAGCTTGGTGTTTCCGCGCTCGCGGCTGTCCGCTTCACCTCGACCGCGATCCCCATCGCGAGCGCGGCGTCCCAATCCGCCTTGCCCGTCTTCGGGTCCCGCCATTCATCCGGCAGATGCGCCACCCGCGTGTCCCAGCCTTCCTTGGCAATCCGCTTGCACAAGTACCGCGCCCACACTTCCGAATCGAACCGGTCCCGCTTTTCCTCCTTGAACCCCGGCAGCTTCGGGTCGCCCTTCTCTTCGTTGTCGTAGGCAATCACCACCTGGCGCACTTCCGTCTCGAGCAGCCATTGCTCGATATCGCCGAACAACGCTTTCGCCATCGTAATTCCCGGCAGCGACCCCACCGCCGCTTTCCCGGTCAACGCCTGCCACACCGCCAGCGCCTTAAACTCCCCCTCCGTAATCACCGCATATTCCGGCCCCGGCTTATGCTCATCCTCTTCACTTCCCGTAGCGCAGGTTTCCAACCTGCCGTATCGCAGATTTCCAATCTGCTTCGATTCCCCAAACGCCCCACGGATAACCTTTTCCTCGCTGGCGTTTGGTGTTTGGGCTTTGTTTGGAGCTTGGTCCTTGGAGCTTGGTGCTTCCGCAGGTGGTGTTTGGTTTTTGGAGCTTGGAGCTTCCGCATGTTTGTCGTCCGCCGGGGTCTTTCCACGGCGGACGACAAACATGCGGGGACTCTTCTCCCGCATCATCCCCTTGTGCGGACGCAAATGGATCACCTCTCCCTGCTCGTCAAAATACGGAATCAAAATCGGATGCGTCCACCCCCACTCAAACTTGTCCCGCTCATCCCGCCCCGCTCCCCGCTCCCCGCTCCACGCTCCACGCTCTTCCCCCGGCAGCTTCTTCTTCTTCCCGACAATCCCATACCCATAGAACTGCGCGTTCGGTTTTGGCGGATCGCCCGGCTTATCCCCGTTCGTCCACAACCCCGACTCCACCCGGACCGCCGACGGGAACAATTCCTCCATCGCCAACAGAATCTCCTTGTTGCCTCTCAGGTTCGACCGCAACCCCGCCGCCGCTTGCGTGGCCGGCGTCAAGCCGCGCTTCTCCCACAACATTTTCCCATCCTCTTCCGTCAAGGGCGGGAGCTGCTCATAAAACCAGCGCAACGCCGTCAGCGGCCCCATATCCCCTTCATCCGGCGGCCCGCTCACCCACCCCCCGCCACCCGGCGGACCCGGCGGCCCCTTGCGAGGTGGTGGCGCTGGTGGCAGCGGCGTCCCGCCGCTGTCCGCTGTTTGGGATTTGGTGTTTGGAGCTTGGTCCTTCGAGCGAAGCGAGGGCGCTGGGTCGGTGCCATTGGCAACCACGCCAGTCGCCCCCGCCGTTCCCCCGTGAGGGGGAGATTCTTTTTCTTTCTCCGCGTCTCCGCGTCTCCGCGTCTCCGCGTCTTCTTTGGTGTTTGGAGTTTGGGATTTCTCTGGAGCTTGGTTCTTGGAGCTTGCTGCTTTCTTTAAAAAGGTCGTCTCGCCGGCGGTCAGGTCCGGTTTGCCCGCCATAGCCTTTTGGGCGGCGGCGGGAGGACCTGCCGGCGAAACGTTAGCGCCTTCAGCAGACAAGCTGGGCGCCGGGGGAACTGCCCCCGCATCACCTGGGGACTGAGACTCCTGAGTTGATCCAGTAATTAAATCTGGACTGGCACAAGAATCCGCAGATGACTCGGCGGCCGCCAGAGGAGGAGTAGTCGGCGGCGACGATGCAGCGGCGGGCAAATTTTCTTTCGGTGAAATTAATAGGCGCGGCTCTTGTCCGCGCGCGGGACCGACCAGTCCTCGCTTCTCCAACTCGGCCACGATCCGGAACGCGCGGCCATAACCCAATTGCAATCGCCGCTGGAGCAGCGTCACGCTGGCCCGCCCTTCCGCTTTGAATAGGCCCCAGCATTCTTGAATCAGCGTTTCGTCCTCCTCCGTCTCGTTTGCGTCCGGGATTTTTTTCTTCCGGCCCGCTTTCCCCGGCAGCACCGACGGCGCATACCGCTCGCGTTCTTCCCACACGCCCGCCTCTTTCAGATACTCGACCGCGGCCTCCGCGCGCGGCAGGCGCAGTTCGTACGCCAGAAAACCGATTTCATCCCAGGCTCCGCCTTCGATGTTGGTTCCGGTCGGACACGTCGCATGCCAGCATTTGAATAGCTCGCCGTCGTCCCCCTTGAACAGTCCCGTCCCCTTCTTCCCGCAGTAGGGGCATTTCTTGCCATCCGGCGCTTTCCCGTGTTGCTCCATCAGCCGGCGCAGCGGCAGCCGTCCCCGCGCCGCCTGCAACTTGATCCCAAACTCGCTCACGACTCCTCCCCCTGTTCAAGGCGGTAGTAAGCGAACCACAATGCGGGGAGGTGTTTGTCCAACTTCAGGACTCGGTCGAGCGCCGCCAGCCGCAGCGGCACCAGACCGGCAGCTCGGGCCAGCGAGAGCGCCCCGTGCAGACATCTGCACCGCGCCGCCCGGGGCGCATTTCGCCGTTCAGCTACAGTGCGGGTACACTCCTCTAAAAAACCTCGGTAAAACCGGTGGCGGAAGGGAGAGGATTCGAACCTCCGGTAGTACTTTACGATTGTGAGTTGTGTTTGTCTATTGTGACTTATGGGGAGTTTTTGCTGGTTTTCGTAAGCCCAGGTACAATAAGGTACACCCC
>Ga0193728_1000981_pt1 | contig 14221 bp, 20 predicted proteins | sample U1c1metaG_FD_143037 | JGI IMG/M metagenome (GOLD analysis project Ga0193728, IMG submission 143037) | Soil microbial communities from a riparian zone of the East river system, Colorado, United States - U1c1 | ecosystem: Environmental > Terrestrial > Soil > Riparian zone | place: USA: East River...
AAACGAATCAAGGAGGAATTGAATTCATGACCCGATCATCGTTGTGTCTGGCTAGGTTAAATATATCAATATCATTGTTCTACTGCCAATATGACTAACGCTAATTCTGAGAGAATTGAGGTATTACACGATACTGAGATCATAATCAATACCTATCTGAATATTCTTAATAATGCAAATAGAAGATGGGATTATTTTGCAGACGTTAGATCATTGTCCTTAGCGCCTTTCGCAATTGAACCAATAAAAAAAGAAATGTTGGATGCGAGAAGAACCAGAGGAACAAGATTGAGATTTGTTACTGAAATTAGAAAAGATAATATTGTATCCTGTAAGGAGATTATGGAAAATGCTGAACTCCGTCATTTAGATGGAGTCAAGGGAAATTTTGGAGTCAGTGATACCGAATACATTGCCATATCCACGACTGATATCAGTCCCACAGGATCGATAACAATACCACATGCAGTATATAGCAATGTGAAAGAAGATGTTCAACAGCAGCAGTATGTATTTGATATCCTATGGAATAAAGCAACACCAGCTGAACAAAGAATTAAAGAAATAGAAGAAGGAACGGTTCATTATGAAAGCAGAATAGTCGAGGATAGTCAAGAGATAATCAAAGAACTTGGTCGGTTAACTGCTAGCTCAAATGAATTAGATACTTGTCTGACGCCTGGAGGAGTCCAGTACAGCTATAATCATTTCTTTGAAATAAAGAAAAAACTATTGCAAAAGCAAAAGAATGGAGAACACCAGGGTATCAGATACATAAGTAGTATTAACAAGGATAATACGAAATTGATTAAGATATTACTAGAGGCTGGAATTCACATTAGGCATGTAAAGAATCTGCCACCTATGAGCTTTGGTGTTTCGGATAAAGAAATAGCCGCCACGATAGAAAAAATGGAGGGTGGAATGATGGTTCAAAGCCTATTGCTTACTAATGAACCATCATACGTCAATCATTTTAAAACAATATTTGAAGAGTTATGGAAGAATGGAATTGATGGCAAAGTTAGAATAAAAGATATTGAAGCTGGTGCTGACCTAGCAGACATCGAAGTTATACATAGTTCGTCTAGAGCAAGAGTGCTATATTTGGACTTGATAAAATCTGCCAGAAAAGAGGTACTTCTGGTATTTCCAACTACTGGTTCTTTTATGCGTCAAGAAAGAATGCGAGTCATCCAATCATGTACGAAGGCAGCCAAGGAGCATAAGGTACATGTTAGAATATTGATGCCTCCAGACAAATCAACTGAACAAATGGTACAAAACCTGAAACAGAATTATCCTGCGTATATTAATATAAGATATGTTGAAGAAGCTATAGGTACAAGGGGCACCATTTTAGTGGTCGATAGAAAGCACTCGTTGGTAATGGAACTCAGAGATGATTCAAAACAAACTTTCGATGAAGCAGTAGGATTATCAACTTACTCCAATAGCAAGGCCGGAGTTTTATCTTATGTTGCAATATTTGAGAAGTTATGGCAGCAAACTGAACTATATCAAAAAGTTAAAGAAACAAACGAACAACTTTCAAAAGCAAACGAGGAGTTAAAACAAGCTGGTCGAATAAAAGACGATTTTATTAATGTAGCAGCTCATGAATTGCGTAATCCTGTACAGCCTATACTTGGCATAGCGCAAATTCTTCGCTCAAGAAAAATGCGGAGTGATGCTAGTCACAATAACAGCCTTACTATAGACGAAGATCACAAATTACTTGATATCATTGTGAGAAATGCAAAAAAATTACTTCTTCTCGAAGAGAATATTTTGGATGTAGCTAGAATCGAGAACAAGTCGCTAAAGCTGGATATAGAGGAATGTGATCTATACGATGTAATAGCAAGTGTTGTTCAAAATACTAGGGATCAAATAGATAACAGTAGAGTAGAGTTGCTATACAACAAAGGGGAGGATGGTATTTTAATGGTACTGGTAGACAAGTCGAGATTAGAACAAGTTCTTTCCAATTTGTTAAGCAACAGCATTAAATTTACTAAAGAAGGAACGATATCTCTTATTGTGGAAAAAAAAGATAATCAAGCTCTTGTAACTGTAAAAGATACAGGTCCTGGAATAGATCCTGAAATGCTACCAAGACTATTTTCAAAGTTTGCAACAAAATCCGAGAGAGGCGCAGGATTGGGTTTGTTTATCTGTAAAAATATAATAGAACCTCATGGTGAGAGAATATGGGCTGAGAATAATTCTGATGATAAAGGAGCCAAATTTAGTTTTAGTCTAGCATTAAAGAATTAGTAGTTCGTATTATAATCTTATACATCACTTGGTTTACTTCATATTATTATTGATATATACCGAAAATTTATTCGGTAGGTGAATAGAATAGATATGACTACAGAGCAGCAGCTGTTAAGTGAAAAAAGGGTAATGTTGGAGCGACATTTTAAGGATTATTTCCCATGAAAATGGAAGTGTGGAAGGCACTATCTAAAAATTTCCCGCAGTTGAGGACTAAATATCAAATGTGCTTCCTGCAAAATGACTACTATTGAGAATCTTCAGTGAGGTAAGATATTAAATAAGGTAAACTAGGTTAAGCTTTGTGATTTACATAATAAGACTTTGGACAAAAGCTCATGATTTTTAAAAGGTGTAAGATATGTTACCGATTCATTGATTTACAAGAAGCAACAATCTCTAATGGAAAATACTGTCATGAATATTCTGATTGGCAAGATAATATTGAATGGGATGATTCGAAGGATATCACGGACTTGGTAGATAATTAATTTAAGTTACCATTTTGATACTTGGCTTATGGATTTTAACCAGAGAAAAAGGATCATAGAGGATAACATAAACGATAATGCAAAACGAATGAAGGATTCTATCGCAGGATTTCCCGACTCTTCCGCAAAAAGTGAATGTTGATGTACATAGAAAATGGAAGAAAGGAAAATTTGAGAAGATTACATGAACTTCCTGGATAATTATTTAGGAATCTATGAAGAACCGACCAACCTGACTAAACACAGTTTGATATTTAAGTTAGTAATACTATACTGACTTCATGGTATGTAAGTGTGGTCATGTTGAGGGATCTCCTTCCTGCATCATCCGATTTAAAGCCTAGAGGGACGTACACCGATATCTGTAAGCTTTATTTTGTATTTTTACCATGTAATGTGGTCCTTCATTCCTTCCTTAGCTCGGTTCTACGATAGGAATGCTGGATACAAACAAACAAACAAACAAACGCGTAGGCGCTCGCAAACTGGTTAGTATGGCACACAATGACCCAGTTTGCAATTCATTATTAATCATGTCATTCAAATTTGTGGGAATATTTGCAGTATTTTAAAAATGACGATAAAAAGAATAATTATTCATAGGATAGATTATAAAAAACCCAGCGTTAGGCTCGTTTAGCATCGTCGTTAAACGATAAAGGCATCGAGTCTAGCCGTTTTGCCGAAATTAAAGGCTGCTGGATGCGAAGATGAAATGATAAGAGAACAGATGCACATTACAGCAGGTAAAATAATACCCAAAGGAAGGGGCTGGAAGAGATTGGCTCCCAAAAAACCAGATTATACTCTATTTTATGCTCCTAATTCTAAAATTGCAGTGGTGGAAGCAAAATCGATTTACAGTACCTGGTCAGGGGATGCAACAAGCCATCGAGTATGCAAAGATGCTTGCCTTGCCTATTCCACTAATGGAAAAGGGATAGAAGAATATGATTTCCTAAGCAAAAAGCAATCAACCGTCGGCTGCCATATCCTGGGAAATTGAAATTCTTTGAAGTTGAAGATCCAGTTAATGTCCAGTAAGTTATGTTAAAATCTTAGTATGATAATTATTCACCAAATATGGTTCGACAGGGTATTTGTTCTTGTTACTGCACTCCAGTTACGTTTACGGTGTTAAATCTTGAATGATTGTTAGCTGCACACGTTATCTTCGCAGTTATTGTGTTTTCCCCTAGTTTGAGCGGAGGATACGGAAAACCAAGACGGTAAACCCACGTAGAATAATCATTTGAAATGTGGCCGGTCAAATGACTTGGTATGCCCATACCTACGGCTTTCTGATATGGCTTGATGTTATTTATTATTACAGATACCTCGCACTTATTAGTCCCATTAGCTGAGGATATTCCAGAGATTAAGAGATTTTTGCTAACTGGAACCTGCTGACCGTTCTCAGGCGATGTTATACTCACGTCAAGAGCCTTCGAGGATATTGCATAGCCACTAACGGTAGACGAAAGGAGAATCTCGAAAGCAACTACTCCGAATAACGGCCATAACAATTGTTTTCCTTTCATTTCATAAGACGTTTTCATAAGCCATAATCTATCATTTTTGTTAGTGATAAAATAATTTCGGTATGCAGTATCGTATAAGCTATATTATTCCTAGTTGATTCTTTATAGCTTCAGGTACTTCAGAATCACCGCTACGTCGTTGACATGTTTTGTTGTACTCAAGAAACTAAACTGGGAAGAGAATTTGAAAGCCATTGGTTGTAAAATCACATTAATATTTTGCAAGTGAGGGAGTAGGACAAAAGAATCCACCCATTACTAAATTGTCATTAGATTGGAAATTCTTCTGCACCGTTATTGTTCCTTTGACTGAAGGATATTTTGGGTCAGATAGTATAGAATCCAGGTGCAGCTAGAATTTTAATATCTGAACTTCCAGGATGTTTTATAGACAGTTATAATTTATCTTGACTAAAATTTCATGCAAATAAAGGTTAGAATAGAGTGAATTAGAATAGAGTGAATTAATCTTTACTCCATGCACAGGAATCTTTTATTTAGACTGTGAAGCTATTTCAACTGAACCCTCAATTATAACAGGAAGATCCATCGGTGCACCCCTATTGCTGACCTCGTGTGCATACCTACTTCTGAGCCAAATAAAGTGAGAATAAGGTCAGAAAAACCATTAATAACATCAGGTGTTTGGTTAAACCCAGGTATTGTGTTTATCATGCCCCTGGCTGGGGTCGAATTTCTAATCAGGTGGCACTTCATTCATTTTTCGTATTTATCGTCGGATAAAAACTGGTGCCATCATTATTATTCGGGCCCTGTTCTTGGCATCTAAATAATACTTGAATCTAGTACAGCTTTTTTAGACTTTGCACGAACTCCAGGCAAAATATAAAAGGAATTGCAATTAGTGACAAATAATATGCGAATAGATAGATCTACATTAAACACATAACAAAACATTAGTCAAGGATGGAAATGATTAACGATGGATCTTTTCGCCTAGTAAACATGGGCATATCAATCATCAATTCAAGAGAACCTTGCGTTAATGATAAAATACCATCATTGTTGGCTGGAAGCTGTCTTTATTAGATAAAGTACAGTAGTATATTGTTACTTTCAAGACATCTTACATATATTCTAGTTTAACGTATATAATGTTATGAAATGTGATGATCTTTTTTGATGCAAAACAGTTTTCCGATGAGAGAATGGCATATTAAACACATGGAAAAGATAGTCATAAAATTTGTAACAGGACTATCAGAAAGTGCCACTAACTGGGAAAAAAGACAGAATAAACGCTACGGTAGAATATCAAACGTTTGTAGACAAATAGGATATGACGTAAAGCAGGGAGCCACAAACGAACAAGTTCTTTTGTTTTTAAAAAAGATTCGTAATGATTCAGCTTTTTCCAGTCTTAGGAAGAATAGTGGTTCTATAGATCGACTAGATGAAGTAGAGAAACATTTTATGCCAAAGGAAAAGAGCTATTCATGGGATTAACTTCATCTTTACATGCGTGTTTCGATATAACTCCACAAAAAATTGACTCAATTCAGGATGTGGATACTCTATATCAAGAAAACGTGTCGTACGCTATAGAAAGAGTACCCCTAGAATAGCCTCATATCAGCAATGATTTAGTTTATGAGTAATACGGTTAACCTAACTATTTTTCAGAAATATTGAAGTCGTGCAATCAACATGGGCTTGGGAAGAGTATATTAATTATATAATACTCTAAGCTTATGTGTCAGGAATTCCAGAAATTCAAGGCGAATATTCACCTACTTTTAAACGCGTTATAGTCGCCGGAGTCTTCGGTACCGTTCAACCTCTAGGCCTCGAGACAGCTATTTATTCTGAAGAACGTAAAATTGATAGAGTAATTACAACTGAACCAATGTCCACTAACAGAATGATGTTGAAAAGGGTTGTAGAATGCGAATTAATTTTTGATCCTATGCAGATGAAGACTTTTCACAAATGGCTTGGCACTAAAAATTGAAGAATATGAAAAAGTATTCGGTCATATTCCATCACCAGAGGAATTAGAGAGTAGGACTCGCAGGCTGGCAGGAGAAACTTAACTGTCACAATTAAAAGGCCATACTAGGAATTTAAAACATCTTATCCTGTCAAAATCGCTACATTACATATTAATTTAGAGCGTAACGATATTTTCCTTAATTTTAACTTTCATTTCTGAAGTTATTTCTTCTGGCTTTATGGCATGATGTTCCCAAATGTGCTCTACAGCTTGTTTCATGATTTCTTCTTCTGTTTCTGCTTGGATAACGTAATCACAACTAAGCCCAAGTTGTCCGCATGATACTTGCTTCATAGGTTAGTCTTACTCAGGCGGTTAATTTATTCTTAAGCAAGCTTTCAGATAAACGTCTTTGATTCCATGTTTGTTTGTTGCAGTTGCTATATCACAAAAACAATGGTGGGTATATCACAATAATTCAATAGTGATGGACCATTTCAGTCTGCTGAAGATGATAGAGATATACAACAAAGCTAATCCAAGCCTTAGTAGAAGATCCGACAAAAAGCAGATGAGGCTGCAAGCATCATGGGTTTAGGATCAAAGACTATTTCTTCTCGACCACTATCTTTGGAATATCGTCCTTTTCAACCTCACCAGTTTCCTCATTTACAGCAGTGTGGTGAACAAATGCTATGATCATTTGTTGCATTTGATCTTTTTGTATAATTTCATATTTGATATCGTGGATTAGTACTCCTTTTTTTCCAGCAAACATGTTCAATTTGTCTTCCAGTTTTTGTAAGTCTTGGTCTACGTTTTTGGTTGTGGATTGGTTTACGTATTCATAAAATATTTTTACTATCATTTCTCAACACTCTCATGAATTTATTCAGTCCAATTATACCTTTGCATTACTTAAAACTAATTTTACTATTTGTATCTCAGACGCTGATGGTGAGTTAAAGATATTGGATTCTCGTTACGTCAAAATTTCGGAGCCACGGATGCTCTTGAATTATAGAGTTTAGTACATACTCTTATTCAGATATTTTCCTAGCTAATATTTGTCTATAAGTCTTAAGTGTATCTTAGCTGAGGTTATAGCCAGAGTTTGGAAAGCTACACCCAATGCTTTCACCAATGTAAGCGTTGTGGAATGCTCTATGAATGTGAAGCAAGTAGGTGCGGAATGCCCTTCCAACATGATAGTTGCTCATTATGTCTAAAGTGGGATTTTTAATGGAATTGTTGTTCGCGCAACCATGACTGCCATTCAAATTACGGACTAAGTTACTTATCGAGTATTTGAAGTCCGAAATACATGAGTGCCTGATTTAGGATATACGCATGTTTACATTATTAGGATGTAGTATTTCAACCAAAAAGTGTTAAATTTAGTAAGGTTCTAATACTAATAAATGTCCGACAATATTGCTAAAAGTGTTCTAACTGACGCTCTGATAGCCCTGGTACACGTATTCAAGGAAGCAAGGATGAATCCACCAAAGAAGATTGAAGTTGACAGACCTACTTTTGATAAATTGTTATCAGAATCTATTATGCTGTACAATATTGATACTAAACAGGCAATTTCTGAACGTAAATTTTCAATATCCGATATAATCCTTATAGCCGAAGTCGGTCTGACAACAGTAGACTCTGCTAATTCCAGGGAAGAACATATTCAACGAAAACAAGACCCTACGAAATATGAGTGTCCCGAGTGCAGTATCGTCTTTGAGAATAAATTAGATTACAGAAAACACCATCAAGCATTTCATGATAATATCAAAGAACCAAACTTGTGTTAGGCCGCCTCCTCAAAGCACAGATATTCCTTATCGGGAACGACGCTGAACTATGAACCTAAGAATAGTAATTCCACAATTTTACTGTTTGATAATATCTGATACTAGGATGCCGCGAATGAATGGATTTGAATAAATAAAAAAAATTAGAGATAAAACCGAAAGTTAAAGTCTTTTTTATGACAGTATGAATGCTAGACTTTTCTAAACTTAATCTCTTTTTGGAGCATATATCTGCCAAACCATAACTGTGTATATCCATTATGTGTACTCATTTGAACCAACTCCATCCCGGTAGTCTTCCTAATTTTCTCTAGCGCTTTAGCATCTGCGAAGAAATCATTTGTATTAAATATAAGAAACTCTTTGTTTCCATCTTTTATATGCTCAAAACCACATTCTTTTGTACTGTCGAGTGTGTCCCATATCCACTCCTCACATTCATCTATTGCTAGTTGCATTGACTGAGTAGTAGGAGTCATGGTATCCTCTGTAAAATATTCATATAACATGCAATTTATAGGTTTTAAACCAATCTTATATTTTAAAACAGATACTAAATAATTTTTTCTTGGCTAAATGATGTTACACGTTATTAGAATATTATTACCACTGTACACAGTATGTTGCCGTTTCTTAGCGGTTAAGCCTCATACACGACAGGGTAGCCGCTTAATTGATGTTGCTGTTAATAATGATGGTTATGCTTTATTAGGTCTATTCGAAGATTCATCAATTGATGAAACTAATCTCTCTGGAACGGTAAAGAGTTATGCAGGCTCCTCCTAATCCTTTGTCGAAAATTAGGGAGGACAAAGCTTCATTTCTTTAAACTACTCTAATTCAGCTGGGTATTGTTGCTGTACTCTGTTATTGCTAAACCTCACATCTAATTTAGTATGAAGGTTATCTGAAATGGAATTGAAATACAACTAAGCTAAAATTTTTATTATCAATGTATATTTTATTATTTACTGTGGTTCAAGAAATATCCTTCACAGATAATTCACAACAATATTGCATATGTTTTATTGATATAGTGGATTCTACTAGGAATACTGTCATCATAGATGCAGAAAAAATGAAGAGATATTATTCGGTTTTCATTAATATGATGGCAGCTATAGCAAGAGACTTTAATTCAAACATAATTAAGAATACAGGTGGTAGCATAATATTCTATTTTCCAGAAACCTCAGATTCTGCCAATATATCTGCCTTTAAAGCTGTTCTTGAATGTGGCTTGACAATGATTGCAGTAAATCCCATTATGAACGCAAAACTAAATGAGGAAGGTTTACCATCTCTTGACTATAGAATTAGTGCAGATTATGGAACAGTATACGTAGCTAAGTCACTAACAACTACAAGTGAAGACTTATTTGGCCCTACAGTAAATCTAATACAGAATTCAGCTTCAAGTATACAGAATTAGGCGGTATATCCAATCGTTATCTAATTATTTCGTATAATTCAAAGACGAATATTATCACATCCTCTACAGATGTTAGTGGTAGTAATATGACGCAGAAACAGCCCTCTGAATCAGATGAACAAGAACTAAAAGAAGTAGTTAGAGCAAATCAATTCTTTAGTACTAAAACTGATTACCCTCCTGAAAAAGAAGATGAGAATCTAGTCGCGTATACTCTAACCATTACAGTGGGTGATAACATTCACACAACAGGTTGGACCGGTGCTTCCAAAGACATACCAGAGAGCATAATTAAAATTGTCAACGGAATTAAGAAAATAGTATCAAAAGAGAAGATCGTTTAGATTGAAACTAGCAGCTCTTGGATGAATAGAGATGTTTTCCAGTGTTTCTCTTTTGTTACACCTTTTTCCCTAGGAATCAGCATATTTAGTGCGAATACAATTAAAAAAGGATATTGGTGCTTCTAATCCAACGCAGCGTACACAATTTAAAACAGGGTTCGACCAATAAATGCAACAAGTAGGCGAAACTCCTGCTCAGATCCAACAGACCGAGCAGCTGTTCGGATTTCATGGATGCTTAACGATTTCCTAGCCAGCCATTTAAGGTATTCCATGCTTCAGAGTATCCCAATTTGTACGGAGTACAGTCAGTGTGGCAGGAGTCGCTATATGATTTATGGTGTAAGAAGTCGAATTTTGCTGTATTGTATCCGTTATCGTATGGTGCAGTTGCGTAAGTACGTGGGATTGCTATCGTTAATGGCGCTAAGACCGACACCAGTACTGTTACTATCAAAAATAATACTGTTTTCATTTTGAACAAAGGCACTTTGTGCTGCTCAAATATAAAATTGCGGAATATACTGCAATTCGATAAGGACAATGCACTTATATTTCTGCTCTAGCTGTAATTATTTACAACGCAATTAAGTGATTGCATTGTTTGAAAATAATAATGAAAGTTGTCCTAAATATGAAAGAATCTTTGCATGCAACAAATCATATTATTATTTCAAATAGAATCTTGACAGGTTTCACATGAAGAGTTCTGATCTGGAAGTTGCATTGCTATGTTACTATTCTTGTCTTACCTTCGTTTGAATAATATGTTGCTCTCCTCGTCTACTTGTATACGTGGACACAAGAAGTCGTTCTAATGTATCTTGCACCGGTTGGAGATGACATTCTTGTAAGGAGATTTCTGGATTTTCAGGCCGGCTATCCACGATTAGAAATAACAGTTAGAATATTGCGTAACTAATACTTGATATGAGAAAATATATCGCCTCTGAATAAAGACAGTATGCGCATAAGGCTGCTATGAATTTTATTAATTGCACTGCACGTTTCGCGCCTAAACAAATCAAACCTGATAAATACCATAAGATCGATAAGTAACGAGGAATTTGAGTATGAATATTTCTGAAACAGAAGCTCCAGTTAGACTTGTAGCAAAAACATGTGGCAGTGGAGACAAAAACAAAAATAAGGTGACTTACGAATTTATAGATTCTTATCACAGTCTTTGCCTTGATAAGAAGGATATATTTTATGCAGAGATAGACGCATCGGAAACGCTTCTTAATGATGTATCGGATGAAGGAGATAAGAAGACTATAGAATCAGAAATAGCAGAACTAAAATTGGCATTGGACCTTCTGCCCTAACCCATATCAGTTCTAAAACACGAAGCAAAAGCGGTAAAAATCAATCCGACGACAGCTTAAATTTTTATCCTCGTTATTTACCTCAACAAGCCTTATACTAATCTTACATTGGTTGTATTACCCTTTCACTTCGTATATGACGTCAATTTCTGGATAAGATTGAATAGACTTTTTCGGAACAAACTTTTGTAATTCGAACTCACTTTGAATTAGGTCTCTAACATAAGGAGATATGATTATTTGATCTTTCTCTGCGACAGCTTCAAGTCTGCTTGCGAGATTGACAGGAGATCCAAGAATTGTAACCTGTGACCTAGTATCAATATCTAATAACCCAAACAACACAGCTCCCGTATTTACCACATTTAACATCGAGTGAGATCTTTTTGTGGCCAAAATCCTATCCATTTTCTGTTTATATTTTCAAACTTTTGCCTTAATTCTAGTGCCGCCATTATAGTTTGTCGTTTGCGGGAAAATCGAGAACGAACCGTTAATTCTGTGGCTTATCAGCTCAGTTACAGCTCAGTCTACTTACTAGAAAGAACACAGAAGTGACCTTATCACTTTCGAATTCAATATTTTTTGAGCAAGGAAACACAGAGTCAAGGTCATATTCTCAAGTCCTTTGCTAATAGATTACTCCCCTTTTGTTCCGTCTACACTGTCAATCGCAGAATCTATTAGTATAAGTATGTACTCGGTAGGTGTTAGGTTGGTACTGTGCTGAGTTCTATATTTCTTACATAAATCCAAGAGATTATTGTATCTATTATCATCTAACATAAGTTTGATTTCATGTTGATTTTGTTCCATTCTATTCTCTCGCCAATCATAGGCAGTCCTTTCCGTATATATGTGAGTCAGCACTTTTCGAATTAACTCCTTACAAGACGCTCATTTTTGACCTTTTCTCCTTCTCTTGGAAATCGGGTTGGGAAATTCTTCCAATGGAAAAAAGTTGACTGGAATCAACATCACACTTTTCCTTATCATTTTCATTCTCACTAAAGCCCTGACAAAGCAGTGTTCGAAATTAGATCCTTGATGGGGAAACTAAACATTGCTTGAACACTGCTAATAATAGAATACGGTCACACTTGCTGATCTAATACGGTAGTATTGTAATCATGTTTAACCGTCTGGTTACTCATTTTTGGCTTGCATCGAGGAACGAGATTAAGACGAATCATATCGTTGTGAGGGTTCAGACAAAAAATTTTTTTAAATTACTCGCTGTTTAGCTTTATGGTGTAATCACAATGAAGAGAGCAACGGCATTCAATAATGAAATCTCGTTTCATCATACACGGAGTTTAATACTACTGCTTGCATTTATCTCGATAAGTGATTTCAGAGGTCTAAACTATTGTCACCAACAGAATCACTGTCCCACTATCTGAAATTATTAGGTCAGTTTTGCGGTAAACCTTACGGAGTCTGTTGTTCCTTTATTGCCAGCAGTCGCAGCGATAGTAGTATTACTAGGCGTCGATAATTGTGCTGGGTTACCTCCAGTCATTACATTACTAGATTTGATATTGTTTATCAAAATCGTAACAGGACCAGTATAGCTGCCGTTGAATGAGACCGTCTCAGTTCCTCTCCCAGCAGTTACTGGTTGATTTGTCTTGTTCCACAGGACCTTGCCATTGTCTGAATAAATTGTCAGATCAAAACTATCTACTGGCATTAACCGTTGTATGATAGATGGCTGACTGCCAGGCATACCCAAACTCGACTCACCTCCAATAGATGATTCCTTTTGTGGAACTGTTTTGGTAGTTGGGGGAGGAGCACTTGCATTCAAAAAATCAATTTCCATCTGAAACCCATTTTTTGAAAGCAGGTTAGGAGATTGTAGGGGTAATGTAGAAACAAAAGTCAGCTGCACTTGATAAATCCCCTTCTCAGAAATCTTCGTAGTGACTGGCGGTTGTGAACTTGTGCTTGCAGAATTTATTCGCGGCTGCGTATTATTATTTGCAGTACTAGCTGAAGAATTAGTATTGTTTGCTGTGCTGTTTTGTATATTCCCTGCGCTTGCATTTTGTCCAAAAGCAAAGGTAGATGGAAACAGTAATGATGCCGTGATCAGGAAAAACAGAAAAGCTCCAGTTGACACAGAAATTAACACACATTGTTTTGGGTGAACTTTTTCCGTACGAGGAAAACTGGAGTAGTCAGTCTCTAAACCAGATAATTTGTTTTTAGTCTCAGACACTAGATCTTGAAATTTGCCAGTGAATATATCGACCACACATACATATTCACAATATGCCTTTTTAGAGTTACTAATACCAGTGAGACAACTCCATTACTGCATTTTGACCGTCTTTCCACCAGTTTGATTTATTGTCTGGCATTTATATTGGTATTAAACCAACGATATTGTAATCATGTGCCAAAAATACTATGTCACATCTGCTTCATCTGCTCGTGGAGTATTGGGTGATACATCGGCGGGGCTTGCTATTCCAAAACCTTCTGTCTGTTTCAAACAATCATCACACATCCAAACACTGTTAACATAATGACCTACCTTTACTTGACCTCCTTTCTCTACTTCTGGTTCTACAGAATCAGCCACATGAGAACCACATTTTACGCATGTGGGTAATAAATCAACCATACAAAGTATGTACGTGGCTTCTTCTTAAAATTTATCTATAGCATTGCATAACCAAAAATTTCGTCGTATCTCAACTATGAAATTAGAGATGCTTCGCATATATATTGAAAAACAGACAGTCTTTTAACTACAAGACAATGATAAAGGAGATCAAAATCAAATGTAATTAGCATTCGGTCGGATGAATACAGATTCTTCTCCAATGCCTCACCAACCACTAGATTGATGGAAGCAAACAAGATTTACTATGCATGTAGTCTAAGATCTAAATTAGGGCTCATTATAAAGTGGAAGTATTAAATACAGAGACTTAAAGTTTAAAATTAGAGGAACTTTGTGTTTGAGGTCAAGAATAATGTATGAAGAGCAACGATTCTTGTAGTGCTGACTTTTTTGTCAGTA
>Ga0193728_1000982_pt1 | contig 14211 bp, 10 predicted proteins | sample U1c1metaG_FD_143037 | JGI IMG/M metagenome (GOLD analysis project Ga0193728, IMG submission 143037) | Soil microbial communities from a riparian zone of the East river system, Colorado, United States - U1c1 | ecosystem: Environmental > Terrestrial > Soil > Riparian zone | place: USA: East River...
ACTTGGCCGGGCACGACCGCCAACTCGGAACTGATCCCACCCCCGGGACCACCACTCCCGGTCGGGACCGGAGCACCAGAGGAAAACCCCTTACTCCCACCAGCACCCTGCGCCGTCACCTGAATCGCAAACACACCAGCAGGAACCGTATAGGCCTGGTTGCTCGAGAACGACGCGGGAGCGCTCGTGATCGTCTGGGTAAGAGTCGCCGTCGTGCTGGTCGCATAGTCCGTGGCGCCAGAGTAGGTCGCGACGATCGAGTGTGACTGGGCTGATGTGTACGGGGTGGTGCAGCCCGCCGTGCCGCTCGTGGTGCTGACCGTCACAGCGGAGCATCCCGTGATCGTGGAGCCGTTATCAGTGAAAGCAATGGTGCCGGCGTTCGGGACTGGAGACACTGTCGCCGTGTAGGTCACGCTTCGTCCGGCACCGCTTGGATTCTGGTCGCTCGAGACGGTGGTCGCGGTCGCGGCCCCGGAAACGTGTTGCGTGAACGCGGCCGAGGTGCTGCCCGAGTAGTTGGTGTCACCCGAGTACGCCGCGGTGATGGTCCGATCCCCGGAGGTCGCGAACAGCTGGGAACACGTCGCCACTCCGGTGCTGGTGTTCACGCCGACGTTTGTGCACGAACCAATCGGCGTGCCGCCGAGACTGAAGCTAATGGAGCCGCCGGTCGGCGTCGGACCGACCGTCGCCGTCAGAGTGAACCCGACGCCAGCCGTGGCGGGATTGGCGCTCGACGAGACGATGGTCACCGTTCCCGAGGCGACTGTCTGCTGTGCGATGCCGGCCGATTGCGAGGCGAGCAACGAACCCGAGCCGGAGTATCCGGCGCCGATGGTGCTGGTCCCGACGGAGTGGAACTGCGACGTGGTACAGGTCGCGGTACCACCGGAGACCGGCCGGGTCGTGCATCCGGTGATCGGCGCACCGTTGGCCGTGAACAGCACGGTGCCGGTCGCGTTCGACGGGGTCACGGTCGCCGTGAACGTGACGGGTGCGCTTGCTGTTGCCGGATTAAGGCCGGATGTCACCGTTGTCGTTGACGAGGCGGTCGTGGTGATCGCGGTGAAGCTCACCGATCCATCGCCGCCGTTGTTCGCGCCGAGGTATGTGGTGGCGAGGGCGGTTGGGGTTGCCCAGGATGAGCCGCCTCCTCCGCCGGCGCCGCTGTCGGCGTAGGCGGTTCCGCCGGCCCCGCCGCCGTAGTAGCCGGCACCGCCACCACCGCTGGAGGAGGTGTATTGGCCGTTGGTATATGAGTTGCCTGCTCCACCAGCACCCGCGGTGCCTGCGGCTCCGTTGTTGCCGTAGCCGTAGCCGTGCGCTCCGCCGGCCCCACCGGCGGTCGCGGTGCCGCCCTGGCCGGGTTGGGATCCTTCCGAGGATGCGGGGTTGGGGTTGCATGCGGTCGATCCGGACCCGTCGGCGTTGTTTCCGCCGGCGCCACCGCAATACACCGGGTAGCCTCCGGTGTTGGTGTTTTGTGCGGACGAACCGCCACCGGCTCCGGCCACGACGACTCGGTCGCTGATGGTGCAGGTCAGGGTTGTGGCGCAGGCGCCGAAGCGGATGTCGGTTTCCCCGCCCCCGTTGCCGCCGCCCTGTCCGTTCGCGTTACCGCCCGGGGCACCGCCACCGAACGCCCCAACAACAACCTGGATAACCTGGCCGGGCACGACCGCCAACTCGGAACTGATCCCACCCCCGGGACCACCACTCCCGGTCGGGACCGGAGCACCAGAGGAAAACCCCTTACTCCCACCAGCACCCTGCGCCGTAACCGCGATCGCAAACACGCCCGCCGGAGCGGTATACGTGTAGCTCCCGGGAGCTACGTAGTTGCCGGGAGTGTTCACTGCGGCCGATTGGAACTTGAGCTTCGACTTCACCGGCGACGGCGACGGCGACGGCGACGGGAATGGATTCGGAGTAGGTGTCGGGGTTGACGTCGGGGTGTCTGTCGGAGTCGGGGCGGCGGTTGGGGTGTCCGTGGGAGTGGGAGTGGGAGTAGGAGTAGGAGTCGAGGTATCGATTGGAGTTGGTGTGTCGCTCGGGCTCGCGCTGGGCGACGGTGAATCTGAGGGCGTCACCGTCGGAGGGGATGTCGACGAGTCCATCGGAGTCGCAGCCGCGTTCGCGACCGTAGCCCCGAACACGGAGGACAACGAGAAGACGACCACTACGGCGGCAGCGGCAAACCCTGGAGTTCTCGTGAACACGCGGTACTCACTCTCAAGAGTGACCGCAAACGTCCAGAATCGAACCCCGCAAGCTACCCGATAGCTATCATTACGGCAACGATAGGCCGCGCCGGGCCAAGTAGCGAGTGGGTCTCTGGCCCTAGAAAGGGGAACGCGCGGGGCGGACGCTGTCACCTGCGGTACGTGACACCAGGAGCGCCTCCACGAAGGCGATCAGCGCCAAGACGGCGAGGATCACGAAGGCGACGTGAAAGTTGGTGACCGCATCCTTCGCTCCCCACAGCCCGGAAATCGGCTGCGCTGCACGGAGCGCGACGGCGCCGACGGCCACGCCGAGGCCGCTCGCGACCTGTTGAACGGTCGAGGCGAGAGTGTTGGCCGATGTCGTTCGATCGCTCGGGATGTCGGCAAAGGCAATCGTGTTGTACGCCGTGAACCCGAGCGACCTCGTCACTCCGCTAAAGAACATCAGCAGAACCAGCACCGCGATCGGCGTGACACCGGTGACCAGTGCGGTGAGGAGCATGCTCACGACTGCACCGGCCGTAGCCCAGATCAACACTGTGCGAAAACCGAAGCGGAACAGGAGCGGCGTGGTCGCGGGCTTGATCGCGAGATTCCCCACGAACAGCACGAGCACGACCGAGCCAGCCTCGAGCGGCGTCCAGCCGAGCGCATCCTGGAAGAACAGCGGGAGGAGAAACGGCACGGCCGAGATGGTCAGCCGAAACAGCGACCCACCCGCGTGTGTGACTCGGAAAGTCTCGATCCGGAGGGTGCGAAGGTCGAGGAGCGGAAGGCGCGCCCGGAGCAGGTACAGGATGGCGGCGGCCGTCACGCCGACGCCCACGACCGCGGAGACGACCGCGCCGACGACATCGATGTGTTCTGCTGACAGCAGCGACCCGAGGTAGGTGAGCGAGCCGAGTCCAACGGCGAGCAGCATGAAACCGAACCAGTCGAGCGAGTGGACCGGGCCGCGTTTCCCCTCCGGAACAAGGCGCAGGGCCGCGACGAAGGCGACGACGCCGAGCGGAACGTTGATCAGGAAGATCCACGGCCAGGTCGCGTAGGTGGTGATCAGCCCGCCGACGAAGGGAGCAGCGATCGGGGCAACGAGCGCCGGCCAGGTGAGCCAGGCGATCGCGCGGATGAGGTCTGCCTTTCCGGTACTTCGCAAGACGGTGAGCCGTCCGACGGGAACCATCATGGCTCCACCGACGCCCTGTACGACGCGGATTGCAGTCAGCTCCGGCAGCGAGATGCTGATGGCGCATGCGGCCGATGCGATCGTGAAGATGGCGATCGCGACGAGGAACACCCGTCGCGCCCCGAATCGCTCCGTCAGCCATCCGCTCAGTGGAATCAGAACCGCGAGCGTCAGCAGGTACGCGGTGATCGCGACGCTGATCGCGTTGGAGGTTACGTCGAACGATCGCGCCATGCTGGGACCCGCAGTCGCCAGAATGGTTCCGTCGAGGATCTCCATGAAGAATGTGCCCGCAACCAGCAGCGTGAGACCGAAGTGGCGACGATCGGTCATGGTTGGATTTTAGCCTGCGGAGATAGGTGAGCAGCCCAGCATCGCGTCGTTACTGCGGTTCGCTCGTGGCCGGCGCCCGCGCTGTTCGCCCACCACGGACGATCAGCGCCGAAACGGCGAGCGCAAGGCCGGATGCGACAAGGACTCCGCCGACGCCGGTCGCGGCAACCAGCGTTCCCAGTGTCACGGGGATGGCGGCCTGGCTGATTCGATTGCCGGCGAGCCGTAGCGACATCGTCATTCCGCGGTTTCCCGGCGGGGTGATCTCGGTCAGCCAGGACATCGTGAGCGGCTGACAGATCCCGATTGAGAAACCGAACACCCCCGCGCACAAAATGAGCACCGCCGGCGGCGCGGGGATGGCAATGCCTGCGAGGGCAATGGCGGAGAGCGAGAGCGAGCCGATCATGAGGTGACGGCGTCCGAACCGACGTGCGAGCTGGCCGAGGGCGCCACGTGAGGCAACGCTCATGATCGCTCGAACGACGAGCATTGTGCTGACGATCGCGGCGCTGAAGCTGCGCTCGTGCCCGAGAGCCGGCCAATAGGTCTGGATGACCTCGACCGAGGAGACCGCAATACTGCCGGTGATGATCGAACGGAGTACGCCTGGGAGACGCAGGAGCGTGCCCGTGCTGCGGAACATGCCGGCCTGTACGTGGTCCAGCTGCCGCGCGGTGCGTCCCATGAAGACCGACGCTATGGCGAGCGCAACTCCGATGCCGACGCAGATCTTGATGATGGTCTCGATCGGGGGAGTGGCAGGCGTTGGTCCGGGAAGCGCGAGAAGCAGGGGACCAAGCGCCTGTCCGACCGAAGCGGCGAGTGAGTACAGGCCAAACGATGTGTCGAGCTTTCCCTCTCGCGCGCGATTGGCGACGAGTGCCTGTTCCGACACGACCGAGAACATGTGCCCGGCACCGAGGATGAGGCTAGCAAGAAGCAGGGTAGGCACCGATCCTCGCCCGACGAGGGCAACCACGGCGGAGGTGATGACCACCCCTGACCCGAGCAGGGCGCTCGTGCGCTCACCAAATCGATCCGAGAAGCGCCCCGCGGGAAGCGCGAGAAATAGCGCGGGGACGGCCCACGCGGCGGACAGCGCGCCGAGAAAGCCGACGGCTCCGTTCGCCTCGATCAGTCCGTAAGCGAGGGTGGGCCTCAGCGCGCCGGACAGGAGTTGGATGCACAGCGCATGCACAAGCACCGCGGTCATCCACCCACGAGGCTCGCGCGCTGGATCGATCACAGTGCCTAACGGTACACCCGCAGGTATACCTGATCCGATCCTACAGACCGAGGTCGGCCGCGCCCTGGTCGGCGTCGGTGTCGCCGACCAGGGCGCGGAAGATGGCCTGCTCGACATGGAAGAGGTGCATCACGCAGGCTGCGGCCGCGCGATCCGCATCCGCACTCACGACGGCGGAGCACATCTCGGCGTGCTCCTGTACGGATTCCGTAAACCGTGACCGATCCTCGTGCGCTATCGCTCGAAGGCGCGAGGTCTGAGGGCGGAGTTCGGCGATTGCGCGAGCGAGGTACTGGTTGGGGGTGCACTTCGCGAGCTCGATATCGAACTCCGTCGTCAGCGTGCCGAATTCTTCGGCGATCTGATCCGCGCGGTGGTCGCGAGTCAGGAATTGATCGCATCGATCACGCAGTTCGGCAAACGTCTGACGGACCGAATCGTTGTCTCGGGCGAGACGCGCGACCAGGCCTATCGCCGTCGGTTCGAGCATTCGGCGAAAGTCGAAGAGGGCGCGAGCGCTTCGGAGCGACACGCGCGCAACCGACGGTGCCTTGCGCGGCTCCAGATCGATGAGCCCGTCAGCCGCGAGCCGGCGAATCGCCTCTCGTACCGGCGTGCGGGATGCCCCCGTGTGCTCGGCGAGAAGGGCCTCCGGCAGCGACTGACCTGAGGAGAACGTGCCGAGCTCGATCTCGGATCTGATCAGGCGATAGACGCGATCTGCCTTCCCTGAGCTGTCTGTCGGTGACATAAACGCGAGTTTAGTTGGGTCGTAGGTATACCCGGGGATTAAACTGGATATCACGTACGCGAACGAATCGCGCGTGGCGCGAGGAGCTCAGTTGGCCAATCCAGCCTCACCGGTCGCCGTGGCGATCCTCGACGACTATCTCGATGCCGCCCTTGGACTCGCCGACTGGAACGCGCTCGCCGACGTTGCTCCGGTGGTCGCGTTCCCGGATCACCTCGAAGACCTGGACGCGCTCGTGGAGCGTCTCGAACCGTTCAACGTCATCGTCGCGATGCGCGAACGCACACCCTTCCCCCGCCAGCTCCTCGCCAGACTGCCGAAACTGAAGCTGCTCGTGACCACCGGGATGTCGAATACGTCGATCGACCTCGCCGCGGCGAGCGAACTCGGGATCGTTGTCGAGGGCACACCCCTGGCTCACCAACAGACGGCCGAGCTCACCTGGGCACTCGTCATGGCGGTCGTGCGCAACGTGGTGATCGAGGACCGAGCTTTACGCGATGGGCGATGGCAAACGGAACTCGGCATCGAGCTCGAGGGAAGTAAGCTCGGACTGCTCGGTCTCGGGCGCCTGGGCAGAATCGTAGCCGGCTACGGCATCTCCTTCGGCATGTCGGTGGTGGCGTGGAGCGAGCACCTCGACCCGGTGGTCGCCCGCGAGCTCGGAGTCGAGCCGGTGGAACGCGACGAACTGTTTGCTCGGAGCGATGTCGTGAGCGTGCACCTGCGACTCTCGGACCGCACGCGCGGCCTGGTGGGCGCGCGAGAACTCGAGCTTCTGGGACCGCGAGGTTACATTGTCAACGCGGCCCGTGGTCCGATCATCGATGAGGGCGCCCTGGTTGCAGCCCTGCACTCCGGCACGATCGCAGGCGCTGCACTCGATGTCTACGACGTCGAGCCTCTGCCCGCGGATCATCCACTCCGCTTCACGCCGCGCACGACCCTTACCCCGCACATCGGATTCGTGGCGGAGCGCTCCTATCGCGAGGCCTATGGCGCTGCCGCTACGGGAATCCGCGCCTGGCTCGACGGCTCGCCGCCCCGTCAGCTCAACGGCTGATCCTGACCGAGAGGGCCGACGCGATGGCGGCGCCCAGCTCAGCGGTACTGCCCGTCCCGCCGAGATCCGGGGTGAGCGGGGCATCGGCGCTGCCCCGCACGAGCACCTCTTCGATCGCGGCAAGCACGGCGGCTCCTGCCTCGGTGTAGCCGAGATGGTCGAGCATCATCGCCGCCGACCAGATCTGCCCGATGGGATTCGCGATTCCCTTGCCCGCGATGTCGGGAGCCGAGCCATGCACCGGTTCGAACAGGCTGGGAAAGTCGCCGGTCGGATTGATATTGGCGCTCGGTGCGATCCCGATCGTTCCGCAGCAGGCCGGGCCGAGGTCGGAGAGGATGTCCCCGAACAGATTGCTCGCGACAACCACGTCGAAACGGTCGGGATGCAGCACGAAATTCGCCGTCAGGATATCGATGTGGTACTTGTCGACCAGCACATCGGGGTAGTCGGCCGCTGCGGCCTCGACGCGGTTATCCCACCAGGGCATAGTGATCGATATGCCGTTGCTCTTCGTGGCGGACGTGAGGTGATGCTTTGGGCGCCGCGAGGCGAGCTCGAAGGCATACTCGAGGATTCGATCGACTCCCGTGCGAGTCATGACGGTCTCCTGGATCACGATCTCCCGATCGGTCTCCTCGAACATCACTCCTCCGACGTTGGAGTACTCGCCCTCCGTGTTCTCGCGAACGACCCAGAAGTCGATGTCGCCCGGTTCGCGGCCCGCGAGCGGACTCGGTACGCCCGGCATCAGCCGACACGGCCGCAGGTTCACGTATTGGTCGAATCTGCGCCGGAACTGCAGGATGCTGCCCCAGAGCGAGATGTGATCCGGGACGACATCCGGCCATCCGACCGCCCCAAAGAAGATGGCGTCATAGGGCTTGAGGATGTCGAACCAGTTGTCCGGCAGCATCGCGCCGTGCTTCACGTAGTAGTCCGCGTTGGCGAAATCGAACTCGTCCAGTACGAGGTCGAGGTCGAACAGCTCCGCTGCGGTGCGCAGGACCCGAAGGCCTTCCGGCACCACTTCCTGGCCGATTCCATCACCGGCGATTACCGCAATTCGAATGGCTCCCATTTCTAAACGGTCTTTTCTTTCTCGTGCGTGACCCAGTCGAGGTGTTCGACGAGCGCGGTGTGGAATCCTGTGGGATTTTCGAGCGGCACCATGTGGGGGCCGGGAATGACCACGAGGCGCCCGAGTGGGAGGTGCCTCATCATCTCCGCTTTCGCCTCGAGGCCACCGGCGGCATCCTCGGCCGCGTGCAGCACGGTGACGGGAAGAGTGATGGCGCCGAGGCGATCGATCGTGTTGTGTTCGGACAATGCTCGCCAGGTGGCGGCAACGGCTTCCGGGTCATCCGCCAACAAGCGCGCTCTGGCGTACGCCACGCCGGGATCATCGGGGCGAGCAAGGGCAGCGGGAGTGAACCAGCGCTGCAACGTGGAATCGAGCATGCCGCTCATCCCGTGCTTCTGCGTTTCGTTTGCCCGTGCCAGGTGGGTGCCGCGGAGCGGGCCGCCCGCGGCAGACGCAGCGACGAGCACCGATCGCACACGATGCGGGTGGCGGAGGGCGACATGCTGGGCCACCGATCCGCCGAGCGACAGTCCGACGACATCGAGCATTCCGGACGTGTTCTCGACCACGTCGTCGGCGAACGATTCCATCGACAGGCCCTCCGCCGGAAGCGGCCGATCGCCGTGGCTCAGCATGGTGTAGCGCACTATCGGGCCAAGTCCGGCGCCGTCGATGAACTGCCAGCAGTCTCCATCAAGCCCGACGGGATGGAGAAATACGATCGTCATGATGATGTCCTAACGCGGAGCGATGACTGACAACAGGTCGCGGACGGAGGTCTCACTCTCGAGGTCGAGCACCCGCTGGGCGAGTCCGACCGCATCCACCGCACCGCGACCTCCCCATTCGAGGCAGCCGGCGAACTTGGCGATCAACTCGTCGTCCGACATGGGGTTCTGCGGGCTACCCTTGCCGAAACTCGCACTCGTCTCGAAGTGTCTTCCGTCCGTGGTGTCGACGCCGATGATGGTCGTCATGTTGTTGTAGCCGGCCGCTTCCGCGTCTGGGTGCACCCCGAACTCGACTCGATCGATCATCCGCCGCACATCCTCGCGCCGGACGACCTCGTCAGTGAATTGCGCGAGCCCGGCGCGACGCTCGATGAGCAGAATCGCCATGCAGAACTCCATGCTGAATTTCGCCTCGAGCTCGGTGGCGGGCCGATGGTGAATGAGGGCGTTCGGCATGTGCCGATTGGTGCCGACCGTGATGCGCTCAACATACTCCGGGCGAAGATCCTCGGCCAGTACGAGTTCGAGAAACGCACCCATGCCCGGATGTGTGAGGGAGCCGGAGGGATGCGGCTTGATCGAAATGCCCGGGTCGTCGAACGTCCACGGGTCGCCCAGGACACCGTGAATCGCCGTGGGGTCATATCCGCCGCCCGCGGCGTTGAAGAAGCCGCGCTTCGCTTCGAGCGCGTTGGTCGCCGCGGTGAACCCGTCGCGCGCCAGCTCCGCAGCGAACACCGCGCTCTCCGCCGCGTGGCCGGCATGGAACGGTTTGGTCATCGTGCCGAAGTGCTCGCGCAGGCCTCCGGACTGGGAGGCGGCGATGCCGAGGGCCACGGCACTCTTCTCGTCATCGAGTTCGAGCAGGCGCGAGGCTGCGGCAGCACCCCCGATCGCCCCGAGGGTTCCCGTCGAGTGGAAGCCGTCGTCATAGTGCCGTGGGCTTATCGCTTCTGCCAGCTTCGTCGCGATCTCGATTCCGATGAGATATCCGAGCAGCAGGTCTCGGCCTGATCTGTCTGCGCGTTCGCTCAGGGCCAGCGCAACGGGCAGCACGGGAGCAGTCGGGTGAGTGAGGAGACCGTAGACGCGATCCGGTCGCACCGCGAGTTGGGTGTCATCGAAATCGTGCGCGTGGATCGCGAGCCCGTTCATGAACGCGGCGAAGCGGGCCGGCATCCGTGTCGAGGTGCCGAGTACGGCAGCCTCCGGTGCCAGCCGACCGTAGGAGCCGATGACGCCACCGGTGATTTCGGCCGCGCGCGTGGTTGAGCCGGCGACGGCGAGCCCGAGACCATCGAGCAGCGATCGCTTCGCACGTTCGAGAACGAGGGGCGGGACATCGTTGATCTCGACCGTGCGTAGGAACGCCGTGATCTCGCGCGTCGGATGGTCGGCTGCGGTTCCGTTGTCGGCCATAGCGTGCTCGATCCTCTTTGATACTCGTAATGGCCGGGGCGTGCCGAACCAATTTCGGGCGACGGCGGGCGATTCCACGCCGTCGTAGTACTGCCTCATCATGATCTTCAGCGGTCGAGCTTGTCAATACATGTTGCATGAACTGGAGAGGGCAACCCGGTTTCGTGCGGATGTGTGCGGCGAGATAAGCCGGTTTAACCAGAAGGCTACTGGACTCAGCACGGTAATCGTCTTCCCGTGGAGGAAAACTTCGACCGACCCGCGGACGCAACAGCTATTGACAGAATCGAATCTACGCACCACGATAATGCCTGAAGTGAAAATGGGCAGGGGATGGCTGGACACCGTACCGGTGAGCGCGATCGAAGTGCTGTTTCCTCTTTGGCCAGCACCTGTGCCGAAGTGTGGATCCCTCCGCTTCGCCAATCTCGTGCCCGCAGGATTCGAAGGAGTTTCCCCACATGGCTGACGACGCGACCGACGACACGGCGTTCCTGGAGAGTCGGCCCAAGGGCAGGCGCCTGGCCCTGCTCTCCGGTGTCAAGGTTCTCGACCTCACCCGGCACCTCGCCGGGCCGTTCGCCGGGGCACTGCTGGGCGACCTTGGCGCCACTGTGCTCAAGGTCGAACAGATCACGGGCGATTCCACCCGCAAGAATCCGCCGTACTTCTTCGAGGATGACAGCGCCTATTTCATCTCGATCAACCGGAACAAGCAGTCGATCTCGATCGACATCCGCACCGATCGAGGCAAGAAGATCCTGCGGGATCTCGTGCGCGAGTACGACATCATCATCGACAATTTGCGCGCGCCCCAGCGCGAGGCACTCGGGCTCGGTTTCGACGAGCTGCGAGAGGTCAACCCGCGCATTGTCAGCGTCTCGGTGACCGGCTTCGGCTCGGATGGGCCGTACCACGATCGTCCTGCCTACGACATCATCGTCGAGGCCATGGCGGGGGTCATGAGCGTGACGGGCCCCGAGGGCGGTCCGAGCGTGCGAACGGGCGTGCCGATCGGCGACATCAATGCGGGAATGAACGCCGTCATCGGCGCCCTTTCTGGCCTCGAGTACCGCCGCTCGACGGGAAAGGGAACGCACGTCGACGTCAGCATGCTCGACTCGCAGGTGAGCCTGTTGTCCTATCTCGCGCAGTACTACTTCTCGGCCGGAGTGGTCGCAACGCACCAGGGTCGCACCCACCTGGCCAACCCCCTCTACAACGTCTTCAGTACCAGTGACGGCACGGAGATCGTCATCGCGGCCAACACCAATCCCATGTGGATCAGCCTGTGCGCGGTGCTCGGGCGACCGGACCTCGCCGAGGACGCGAGTCTCGCGAATCGAGCTGGCCGCCTCATGCAGAAGGACCGCGTGGTGGAGGAGCTCTCCCGCGAGTTCGTCAAATGGGAGATCGCCGACATCTACCAGGCCCTGGTGGACGCGGAAGTTCCGGCGGCCCCGATCAACTCGCTTGACGCGGCGCTGCACGATCCGCAGGTGCTGCATCGTGACATGGTCGTCAGGGTCACCCATCGGAGCGGAAAGGACTTCCTGACCATCGGAAATCCGATCAAGAGCGAGACGGCGATCGGGGACGAGTTCCTCTCTCCTCCGGCGCTCGGTGCAGAGACGGAATCGATCCTTCGCCACCTCGGGTATTCAGACGAGGAGATTGCCGATCTGGCATCCGACCACATCGTGACGCTCGACACGGCGACGGCATCGAAGGTCTGATCGCGGTGACAACGAAATCGCGCACCGCCATCGTCGGCGTCGGGGCGACGGAGCAAGGCGAGATCCCGGGCGAGTCCGCGAACGAACTTGCGGTCAGGGCCGCGGTGCTCGCTCTCGCGGATGCCGGCATCAGCAAGAACGAGATCGATGGCCTCGTGACATGCAAGTCGCCACGCTCAGGTCCGGATGCCGGCACGGACGAGGCGGTCGGATCCCTCCTCGGCATCAACCCGGCCTTCAGCAGCACACTCGAGTACGGCGCGGGAGCATTCTCGCTGCACCTCGCGGCGATGGCCATAATGGCTGGGCTCGCCAACACCGTGCTGCTGACGTTCGGCACCAACCAACGCTCCAACGGCGTCGTCTTTTCCCACGCGGTGGGCGGATCGAAGGATTGGTCCTCGATTGCAGGTCTCGCGCACGAGGACCAATCCGCCGCCATGGCGGCCCGTCGCCACATGTATCTCTATGGAACGACCGAGGAGCAGCTCGGCTGGGTTTCCGTCGCACAGCGGGAGTGGGCCGCCATGAATCCGCTCGCCATTTTCCGCGAGCCCATGACGATCGACGACTACCTCGCGCAGCCGTACATGGTTGCTCCTCTGCGACGCGCGGATCTCACCATGATCTCCGACGGCGGGGCGGCGGTAATCCTCACCCGTGCCGACCGGGCCGGAGAGTTCCGCACGACCCCGGTCCATCTGCTCGGACTCGCCCAGCAATCGGCTCTTCGCACGACGGAAAACGAAGACAACGTCCTCCGGCCCTGGATCAAGGACATCGCCGGTCGCCTGTATTCGACATCCGGCGCTCGCCCGGAGGACATCGACATCGCCTATCTGCAGGATGCGACGTCGGTGTGGGTCCTCCAGATGCTGGAGTGGTACGGCTTCGTGGGCGCCGGCGAGGGCGGCCCGTTTCTGGCGGAGGGACACACCCGCCCCGGCGGATCGCTTCCGGTGAACACCAACGGCGGACAGCTCTCCGAGGCATACATGTGGAATTGGCTGCAGCTCCGAGAGGCCGTTGTGCAGCTGAGGGGCGAAGCCGGCGAGCGCCAGGTGAAGGATGCCCGGGTCGCCCTTCACGCGCAGACCCACGATTTCTGGAAGGGCGCTGCAACCATCCTGTCGACGTCGGAGGAGATATGACCAGGCCCAAGCCACTTCCCGATATCGAGGATCCGCTGACCGCGCCCTTCTGGGCCATGACCCGTGAATCGCGACTTGGCGCGCAACGTTGCGGCCACTGCGGCGCCCTGCGCTGGCCGCCGCGCCCGATCTGTCCGGAGTGTCAGACCCCCGGGGGCGAGTGGGTCGAACTCCGGCCGTCGGGGACGCTGTGGAGCTTCGCCGCTTACTACCGCGCGCTTGATCCGTCGTTCAAGGAAGATCTGCCCTACGCCGTCGGTCTCATCGAGCTCGATGACGGGCCGCGGATGTACGGAAAAATGGTCGGCGATCCCGAAGCGCTCGTCATCGGGCAGCGCGTACACGCGTTATTTACGGCCGTCGCGCCGGAGATCGCTCTCGTCGAATGGGAGCGCGATGGGGACGCGCCAGATCGCGCCTTCGACTAGCTGGCGCGCAGCTGCGCCCGGGCGGCGTGGGTGACATATGGCACGGGGATCTTGCTGAGGCCCCTCAGCGCCGGATGCGTATCGATCAGCGTGCGTACCTTCGAAATGACATCGGCTCGCTCACTTTCGGCGAGGGTGATCACGTACGTGCGAGACGCGACAACGTCGACGACCTGCGATGGCGTCAGTACATCCGTCCACTCCACCTCGAGGCGATCGGGCGGGCCGAAGTCCGGGCCGAACTTGGGCAGCGTGTTCGGCGGCCGGTGAGCGCCGCGCTGCGTGATGGCATCCAACTCCGCGACCCAGGACTCACGCTGGTCGCGCAGATTCCAGATCGCGGTGAACCAGCCGCCGGGCCTCAGCACCCGCTCCACCTCCGGCAGGGCAAGCGAGCTATCCATCCAGTGCCAGGCCTGCCCGAACGTCACCACATCGAAACTGTCGTCGTCGAACGGAAGGTCCTCGCTGAAACCCTCCACGATCGGAACTCCGGGCACGGCCCGGCTGAATTCGGTCCGCATCTCACGGGACGGCTCGAGAGCCGTGACCTCGAGCCCACGCCCGAGCAACTGACGAGTGAGTTTGCCCGTGCCCGCACCGACGTCGAGCACCCGTCGCACTCCCTCGGGAAGCATCCACTCCACGGCGGCGGGTGGATACGTCGGGCGGCTGCGCTCGTATGCCGCGGCGGCAGCGCCGAACGAGGCGCCCCGGATCTGCCGGGACCAGCGGCGCTGAGCACCCTGACGGGTCATGCCACAGGCGCGCCCGATCTCCTCCCAGCTCGCGCCGGATTCCCGCAGATTCTCGATCAGAGTCATCCGCGCCAATTCCAGGAGACTGATCGTT
>Ga0193728_1000983_pt1 | contig 14205 bp, 13 predicted proteins | sample U1c1metaG_FD_143037 | JGI IMG/M metagenome (GOLD analysis project Ga0193728, IMG submission 143037) | Soil microbial communities from a riparian zone of the East river system, Colorado, United States - U1c1 | ecosystem: Environmental > Terrestrial > Soil > Riparian zone | place: USA: East River...
TTCCAGATCGCGCGCTCGCTCGCCGCCGCGACGGTCGGCGCCGCGCTGATGGGCCAGCGCAAGCGCACCCAGCGCTGCCTCGAAGCCGCTCACCGCGCCGCCGCCGAGGCGCGCTCGCCGATCGCGCAGTGGTACGCGCGCAGCACGCATTGCACGACGGTGTTCCTACTCGACCACCAGTTCCGCCGCTGCATGGAGCTCGCGACCGAGCTCGAGGCAGAGTGGCACGCATACGGCTACGGCGAAGGCTGGGAGACCGACATCATCCGGCACTTCAACCTCGCATCGCAGCAGATGCTCGGCATGATGAAGGAGCTCGGCGCGCGCGTCGAAGCGCTCGCGACGAACGCGGCGCGCATGGGCGACAAGTTCCAGGAGGTGTCGCTGCGCGTGCGGTTCGCGGTACGCCACTTGCTCGTCGACCAGCCCGAGACCGCGCACGAGGACATCCTCGACGCGCTCGCCTCGTGGCAACCGAGCGCCGAGTCGTTCGGCAACCAGAGCGCGTGGGCGCTGTGGACGCGCACGCGCGTGATGCTGTACCAGCGCGACTTCGGCCGCATGCACGAGGTGCTCGACGCCGACTGGGAGCGCATGCGGCGCGCACTGATCGGCCGCGTGCCTGCGCTCAAGATCGAGTGGTTCCACGCGTACGGCACCTACTTCCTCGGCCGCGCGATCGACGCCCGCGACCACGGCCGTCACTCCGAGGCCGCCGCACTCACGCGCACGTGCGCGCGGCTCGCGAAAGGCATCGACCGGATGCCCTTCCCCGGCGCGCCCGCGACCGCTCGCATGCTCGAAGCTGGCGTCGCCTGCGTCCGCGGCGGCGACGTCGTGACGCCGCTGCGGATCGCACTGGAAGCCGCGCTCGCGGCGGAATTCTTGGTCTACACGCCGTTCCTGCGCCGTCGGCTCGGCGAGGCGATCGGTGGCGATGAAGGCGCGGCGTTGATCGCCGCGGGCGACGCGGAAGCGACGTCACAGGGCTGGTTGCTGCCGGAACGCGGCGCCGAGATGTGCATTCCGCGCGGCTAGCGCGCCGTCTTAGTTCTTCGCGACGAGGTTGGTGAGCAGGCGCAGCGAGTCGCGCGCACGCTCGACGTGCTCGGCGGCCTGGCTGACGGCGGAGGCGACGGCGATGACGGACTCGGTCTGGTCCATCATCGCGGTCTCGTCGCTGGCAGCGCGCATGTTCGCGCGCAGGGAGTCGATCGATTCTTCGAGGACGTTGAGGTGCTCGGCGAACTCGAGCGGGAGCGCGTTGCCGGTGTTCGTCGGCTCGTCCTCGTGCGCGCGCGCTTGCGCTTCGGCGCGAGCCTCGGTCTCGGCGAGCTGGCGGCGTAGCGCCGCGAGGTCCTTGTCGAGCTTGCCGTTCTTCTACTCGAGCTCGGATGCGCGCGCGACGAGCTGCGTGTAGCGCGCGTGCTGCGACGGCGCTTCTTCGGCGAGCGCGGGGACCTTGCGGTGCGTGGTCTCGCTGTCGTCGCGCAGGTCGCGCAGCTGCGACTCGAGGCGGTCGCGCTCGAGCGTGATCTGCGTGACCTTCGCCTTGTGCTCGCGGAGCTCGCGTTCGAGCTGGGCGATCTCGCGCTCGGTGTTCGCGGCGAACTGGCGGACGTTTTCGGCGGCATCGACCTCGCGCTTGAGCTCGGTGATGCGCTGCTGCGCCGCCGCGAGCTGGCGCTCGAGCCCCGCGTTGCTGCCGGCGCCGACCGTGCGCGCCTCGGCGACCTGCGCCTCGGCCGCGTGGAGCATCTGGGTCATCTCGGCGAGCTGGTTCTGGGTGTCACGCGCGCGCCGCTCGGCGTCGACGATGCGCTCGGCCGCGTCCTTCGCACGCTGTTCGATATCGCGGGCGCGCGCGTCGACCTCGGAGGTGCGCTGCTCGGTCGCGCGCAACGTGGACTCGAGCTCGCGCGCCTGCGCCTGCGCCTCGTGGGTCTGACCCTCGAGATCGTCGGCGTGTGCCTGCAGGCGCGCCGCCTGGTCCATCGCCTCTTGCAGCTTCGCCTGCGCGGCGCGCTCCGCTTGCTCGAGCTCGTTCGTGCGGCGCGCGCCCTCGCGCATCCGGTCGGCGTACTCGCGCGCGTGCTGATCGGCCTCGCGCTGCTGGAGCTCCGCAGCGCGCGCGCGATTCTCCGCGGCGTCGAGCTGCTGGATCAACTTCGAGACCTTGTCATCGTCCTCGTCGCCCGCGCGCGTGTCTTGCTCGCGCTCGAGCCACGACAGTTTCTGGAGTGCCTCGTCGAGCTGGCGCTGCAGCGCGCTCGCGCGGCCGATCGCGAGATCCGCGGCATCGGCCTTCGCGGCCAGCGGCTCGAGCTGCGCTTCGGCGGCGAGGGCGCGGCGCTCGGCTTCCGCCGCGAGTCCCTTGAGGTCGCCCTCGGCGGCGATCGCATCGAGTTGCTGCTTGGCCTCGGCGACCGCTGCCTCGGCGGCGGCCTTCGCGGCCTTCGCGGCGGCGAGCTCGGTTTCGGTCGCGTCGACGCGCTTCTCGAGCCCCGCGGCCGTCTTGAGCGCGGTCTTCGCCGCGGCCTTCGCTTCGCCGAGCTGCTCCTCGAGCTTGACGATCCGCGTCTTGGATTCGTCGACGGTTGACCTCGAAGCGGTCTGCTCGACCTCGATCCCGCTCTCGAGATCCTGGATCCGATCCTCGAGCTGCTCGATCTGTGCCTCGTACTCCGCGAGCTTCGTCTCGGCCTCGGTAGCACGCGCCCCCGAACCGGTGCTGCTCGTGCGCAGCTCGCTGAGCTCGCGCTCGAGCTGGGTCTTGCGATCGATGATCGCCATCGAGCTCTGGCGCTCGGCCGCGAGCTCGCGCTGGGTCGCCGAGAGCTTGTCGCGCAACTCCTGGATCAGCTTGTCCGACTTCGCGGTGAGATCCTTCTCGAGCTCGGCGAGTTGGTCGCGAACCTTGGCCTGGACCTCGACGAGCTGCTGCTCGGCCGCCTTCGCGCGCGCCTCGGTTTCGTTGACCGCCAGCGCGCGCTGCTCGGCCTCGTCGGCCTTGCGATGCGCACCGGCGAGCTCGCGCGATACCGCGCGCGCCTTGGTATCGGCATCGACCGCGCGGCGCAGCGCCTCGGCGACATCCTTCGCCATCGCCTTGGCCATCGTGTCGGCCGCACTCGCGCGCGCCTCGGCGCCGTCCGCCCGCGACAGCGCCTCGCCGAGCTTCTTCTCGGCCGCGCCGGTCGCCGCCGCCGCATCCTCGCGCGCCTTCTTCGCCGCCGCGATCTCGGCCTCCGCCGACGCCGCCGTGCGCAGCCGCGCTTCGAGCTCGCCGATCCGGGTCTGCGCCGCCGCGAGCTCGGAGCGCGCCTTGGCCTGTGCCTCGGCGAGCGTCGCCTGGATCTTCTTCTCTGCCTCGCTGCTCGCGCCCTTGGCCTCGCCCGCGTCGGCGAGATCGCGCTCGAGCTCGCTGATCCGATCGCGACGCGTCTCGAACTGCTGGGTCATCTCGGCGAGCTCGCCGGCGAGCTTCGCCGCACGCGCTTCGGCCGCGTCGAGCTTGTGGCTGACCGGCCCCGCCGCGACGCGCGTCTCGAGCTGCGCGATCTGCTCGCGCGCCGCCGCGAGCTCGCCATCGAGCGCACCGCGCGCCGTCACGAGGTCCGCGATCTTGTGGTCGAGCTCCGCCGCGCGGGTCTCGGACTTCGCCGCGTTCGTGTTTGCCGCCGACAGGTTGCGCTCGGCACCCTGTGCGCGGATCTGCGCGGTGCCGAGCTCCTTCTCGGCCCTCTCGGCGCGCAACGTGATCGCCGCGACTTGATCGGCGAGCGCCTTCGCGGGCGATTCGTCGCGCGCCGTGTTCGCTGCCGCACGCAGGTTCGCGACCTCGTGCTGCAGCTGCGAGATCAACATGTCGGACTCGGCGAGCTTCTCGGCCGTGTTGATCCCGGCCTGCGTCTCCGCGACGATCTTCGCCTCGCGCGCCTTCGCGGCATCGAGCCGCGCGTGCTCGAGGTCCGCCGAGCTCTGGCGCTGCAGCTTCTCGACCTCGGCGCGCAGCTCCGCGGCTTCCGCCTCGTGCGCGGCGTTCGCATCGCGGAGCGCCTTCAGCTCCTCGAACAGCTGGCCGACGCGCTCGACGAACGCGTTGCGCTCGTCTTCCACCACCGAGCGCGCCTTGCGCTCCATCTCGAGCCACTGCGCGAGCGTGCCGTGCAGGCCGATCGGCGGAGGCAGCGTGCCGCTCGCCGGTAACAGGCGGATCATCAGGCTGCCGACGAGCACGATCTCGCCGGTCGGGACCGGCGCGCGCGAGACTTTTTGGGGTCCGACATAGATGCCGTTCGAGCTGCCGAGGTCCTCGACCCACAGCGCGCCGTGCTCGAGGAAGAACCGGGCGTGCTGGCGCGAGACGCGCGGATCGTCGCTGCGGATCGCGCACTCGGCGGACCGCCCGACGAGGATCGGGTCGGCGCCTAGCGAAAACGAACGGTCGGTCCCGTCGACGTCGCTATAGACGAGGGTGGCCATTCCCGGGCCCCGAAATTATCACGTCGGCGTGAGGGACTGGATCAACTGCTCCGCCGTTTCGAGCGCGCGATCCGTGTCGTCATCGAGGAGCAGCACGTGGCCCATCTTGCGGCCCGGCGCGGGCGCGGCTTTGCCGTACAGGTGGAGGTGGGCGTCCGGTCGATCGAGCACGGTGCGCCAGGGCGGTTGCCCCTTCGCCCATAGATCGCCGATCAGGTTGACCATCACCGCACCGGTCAGCGGCCGCGGATCGGCGAGCCGCAGCCCACACACGGCGCGCACGTGCTGCTCGAACTGCGACGTCGCACAGGCACCCCAGGTGAAGTGGCCGCTGTTGTGGGTGCGCGGCGCGATCTCGTTGACGAGCAGCGAGCCGTTGGCGAGCTCGAACATCTCGACCGCGAGCACGCCGACATGCCCGAGCGCCTCAGCGATCGTGAGCGCGATATCCGCGACCTGCTGCGCGCCCGCGGTCGACATCTGTGCCGGGGCGCGCGTGGTGTGGAGGATGTGCTTGCGATGCACGTTCTCCGCGATGGGAAACGACCGGATCTCGCCGAGCACGCTGCGCGCGATCACTGCGGAAATCTCCCGCGCGAACGGCACGATCTCCTCGATCACCGCGTCGGTGCCGCGCAACCACGCCCAGCCCATGGACGCATCCGAGAGCTTGTCGACGCGCATCTGGCCCTTGCCGTCGTAGCCGGCGCGGCGATGCTTGATGACGCCCTGGCCGCCGAACCGCTCGAGGCTCGCACGCAGATCGAGCTCGCTCGTCACCGGCGCCCATGCCGCCTGCGGCACGCCGAGCCGATCGAGGAACTGCTTCTGGGTCTGGCGGTCCTGGATCGTGCGCAGCACCGCGGCGCCGGGCCGCACCGGTGCGTGGTTCTCGAGCTCGTCGAGGATCTCGGCCGGTACGTGCTCGGTATCGAGCGTGATGACGTCGACCTGCTTCGCGAGCAGCACCGCCGCTTCGAGATCGTCGAGCGCTCCGACGACGACACCGTCGGAGACCTGCGCCGTCGGGCAGCGCGGGTTCGGATCGAGCACGACGATCCGGTAGCCCATGCGGCGCGCGGCGAGCGCGATCATGCGCCCGAGCTGGCCACCACCGAGCACCCCGATCGTCTGGCCCGGCAGGATCGCCGAGACCGTCACGGCAGCGAATCTCCGAGCACGCGCGTGGTCTGCGCGTCGCGATACGCGTCGAGCTTCTTCGCGAGCGTCGCGTCGCCGAGCGCGAGGATCGCGACCGCGAGCAGCGCCGCGTTCGCCGCGCCGGACTCGCCGATCGCGAGCGTGCCGACCGGGATGCCCTTCGGCATCTGCACGATCGAGAGCAGCGAGTCGAGGCCGTTGAGCGCGCGCGACTGCACCGGCACGCCGAGCACCGGTAGCCGCGTCTTGGCCGCGCACATCCCCGGCAGGTGCGCCGCGCCGCCCGCACCGGCGATGATCACTTGCAGGCCGCGGTCGGCCGCGGTGCTCGCGAACTCGAACAGCAGATCGGGAGTGCGATGCGCCGAGACGATCTTCTTCTCGTAGGCGACGCCGAGCTCTTCGAGCAGATCCGCGGCGGCCTTCATCGTCGCCCAGTCGCTGTGCGAGCCCATGATGATGGCGACCTTCGCGGTCGCGGCACCCTTCTTCTTGGACTGGCCGGCGCTCGTCATGGCTTCTTACGTGGCCCCGCCGCACGGCGAAGGCGATCGCCGACAGCTTCGCCCAGCCCGACCGCCGGTGGCAACGCGGCGATCACCACATCGACGCCGCGCGCGTCGAGATCCCGTAGCGCGGCGTAGAGATGACGCGCCATTCCGTCGAGCTCGTCAGGGAGCGGATAGGCGAGCGCCGGCAGGTCTCCCCAGTCGAGGAACGCGCTCGCGGGAGCGAGCACCGCGACCATCCCCTGCGCGGTCGCGACCGCCGCCGGCACGTCGCTCGGATCGACTGCGATGACCTCGGCGCGCGGTGCGTAGTGACTCGCGAGCATGCCCGGCGCCGCCGGTGCCTGCGCGTCGGCGATCGCGAGCGGCCCGACGATCGCTTCGATCTGCGCGCGCGGCATGCCACCCGGGCGCAGCAGCACCGGGTGCCCGCGCGAGAAATCGACGATCGTCGATTCGACGCCGACCGCGCACGGTCCACCGTCGAGGATGTAGTCGACGTCGTCGCCGAGGTCGGCCTCGACGTGCGCCGCGGTCGTCGGGCTGACGTGGCCGAAGCGATTCGCGCTCGGCGCCGCGACGCCCCCACCGAACGCGCGCAACAGCTCCTGTGCGAGGGGATGCGCCGGCACGCGCAGGCCGATCGTGTCGGCGCCGCCGGTGGTCGCGAGCGCGACGCGCGGACCGCGCAGCAGGATCACCGTCAGCGGCCCCGGCCACGCCGCCGCGACGAGTTGTCGGGCCTGTGCGGGAATCTCGCGCGCCCAGCCGTCGAGCCGCGGCGGCCCATTCTCGCCGGGCGCGAGGTGCACGATCAACGGGTGCGCGCGCGGCCGGCCCTTGACCGCGAAGATCTTCGCCGCGGCGGCCTCGCTCCCCGCATCACCGCCGAGCCCGTACACGGTCTCCGTCGGAAACGCGACGAGCCCGCCGCGCGCGAGGATGCTCGCCGCCAGGCCGACATCGCTGCCTCTCATGAGTCGCGCACCACCCGCCAGCTTACGTGTGCGGGCGCGTCGAGACCAGTGACGGCCGATCCCGCCAGCGCTCCCGCACGCTCTGGCAGCCCGCCGCACGCTCGACCGGATACGACTTGCGGAACTCCATCCAGTCGAGCGCGCAGATCAGCGAGAGCTCGGCGAGCCCGAAGCCGCCGCTGAACGTGCCCTCCGCGATCTGCGGCGCGAGCCACGCGAAGATCGCATCCGCGCGCGCGAGCTGACGTTGCTCGTAGACCGAGCCCTCGACGGCGACCCCATCGCGGCGCAAGTAGAACAGCTGGATCACCGAATCGAGCGCGGCCTCGATCGCGTTGACGAGGTTGGTCTCGTGGCCGCTGTGGGTACCCCACGAGCCGTGCGTCGCGGTCAGCCACGCGTGGATCGCGCGCGAATCGAACAGCGGCCGACTCTCCGGATCGTCGCCGACGATCGCGATCGGGACCTTGCGGATCGGCGACAGGCTCTCGAGCTCCTTCATGCCCGCCGGGGTCGCGGTGTCGACGCGCTCGATCGGCTCGCCGAGCTCGTCGGCCACCACGAGCACGCGCCGCACGAACGGCGACGTCGTCGTGCCATAGATCTTCATGACCCGACTCTAGCCGCGATCCGCGACGCGGCGGCGAAATCCCGCGCCGAGCAGCGTGGCGAGCGCGATCCACGCGACGCCGAGCACGACCACACTTACCGCCTGCGCCGCTATCGCCGCCGCGGCCAGCCCCTCGCCGAGCCACGCGCCCGAGAAATCGCCGAGCCGATAGCCGACGGTGTCGATCGCGTTCTTCGCGCGGTACTTGTCCTCGCGCGAGATCACGGTGAACAGCAGCTCGCGCGACGGCCGGGTCAGCCCGTGCGTCGCGGTCTTGCCGACGACGAGCACGACCATCAGCAGCGCGAGCGACGGTGTGCCGACGAGGCTGATCAGGCCGGTGACCTGCACGATCGGCAAGATGCACAGCACCACGCCGGGACCGACCCACCCGATCAGCGGCCCGGCGAGCACGAGCTGGACGACGAGCGTCGCGATCGCGACATAGATGTCGACGGTCGCGAAGTAGTCGGTGCGCGCGGTGCGATCCGTCAACAGATCATGGACGATATGCGATTGCGCGAGGTAGATGAACGTCGCCGCGAACGACGTGCACAGCACGTAACCGACGATGCTCCTCAGATAGGGCGAGCGCACGACACCTGTCAGGCCGTCGAACGCGCTGCCCGCGACCGGCGCATCGCTCTCGCCCTCGGCGACCGCCGAGCGGCGGAGCACCGTGACGCCGACGACCGCGACCTCGAGCAACGCGCCCGACATCGCGAGGATGCCGGCATCGCCGATGTGCGCGACGAGCGCCTTCGTCAGCACCGGCCCGATCACGGTGCCGATCGTGCCGCCCGCCGCGATCGGCCCGTACAGCCGCTTCGCGGTGCTCGCGCCGAGCAGGTCCGAGAGCAGGCTCCAGAACACGGACACGACGAACAGGTTGAACACCGACGCCCACACGTAGAACACGCGACCGACCGCGACCGGCGCCCACTCGGCGCGGTTGACGAGCGCGAACCCGAATGCGCACAGCGCGAACACGTGGAACGAGATCGGGACGACGTGGCGCGGGCCGCGCTTGACGAGAGCGCCCCAGATCGGGGTCAAGGCGAGCATCGCGAGGAACGTCGCCGTGAACAGCCACGGGATGCGATCCGGATCGCCGTCGAGCACGAGCGTGTCGCGCACCGGCTTGAACGCCGAATAGCTCGCCATCAGCGCGCCGAACGTCGCCGCCGCCGAAATCACGAGGACGAGCTCGTTGCGCGGGCGTGCCACACCACAGCGTTGCCCCGGGTCGGCGTGCGCGGTCAAGATGCGACCCGTGCGACATGCGCCCGTACCTGGGCTACGATCTTCGCCGTGCCCGGCCCGAGCGACGTGTTCTTGATCCGTCACGCGACCGCGATCGACGAGACGCTCGAGCTGCGCGATCCGCACCGCCACCTCACCGCCGAGGGCCGCCAGGAGGCACGCGCGCTCGGCGATCGCCTGCGCTGGCACGACTGCGAGCCGACGGTGATCTGGGCGTCGCCGCTCGTCCGCGCGATCCAGACCGCGGAGCTCGTCGCGCTCTCGCTCGGCATCGCGACGGTGATCGAGAGCCTGCCGGAGCTCGCGCCCGAGGGTCATCCGCGCGAGGTCGCCGCCGCGATCGCGAAGCTGCCGGCCGACGCGCTCGTGATGCTGTTCGGCCACGAGCCCGCGCTGTCCGCGGTCGGCGCGCTGCTCACGAACGACCCCGAGTTTCCCGCGATCGCGAAGGCCGAGGCCGTGCGGATCCACGACGGCCGCGTGCGCTGGCGGTTCGCGTGGAACGCCGAAGCGCCGACGCCGAACGTCTAAGCTGACGGCACGGTCGGCCGAAAGCTGCACCCAACAACCACGAGCCCGAGCAGGCGCACGTTGTCAGTGCACCGGATCAGGCGCATACGCCGTCCGTCGTCGCCTTGTACTTCCAGTGCCCGCGATAGCGCACGAGCTCGTCGGTCTGATCGCAGCAGCAGCTGCGCGGCTTGTCGCTCTCGGCGGGGGTGACCACGGTGAAGCCACCGATGACGATCTTCGCCGTTTGGCCGGTGACCGTGATCGCCGAGATCCGCATCACGCCGACGTGTGCGTGCAGCTGTTCCGCTTCCTGCGCCGCCTCGCGATACGTGACCGAGACGAACGGCGCCGGCAACGGGACCTTGGCCGTCCCGGGCTCGACCAGCACGTAGTGTTTCGTGCCCGCCAGCGGACCGTCGACGATCGCCTTCGGATCGGCTTGCCAGCGGTGGAGCTCGGCGGCGATCACGGCGCTTTCGTCGTCGCTCAGCGGCGGTTGATAGGCGTCCGGGCCGTCCCATGGAATCGGCGCGGGCACCGGCGCGACCACGGGTGCCGGCGGCGGCGGCGGTCGTGGCGCGGGCTTCGGCGCCGGAGTCCCGCTATCGCATGCGGCGATCATCGCCGCGAGGATCAGCCAGCGCATCGCCACGAGCATTTCACAACCCGAGCAGGCTGAACACGCCGAACGCGCGCTCGGCGCCGAGGATCGCGAATGCGAGCACGAGGTCGACCACCGCGATCACGCCGCCGTAGCGCAGGAACTTGCGGAACCCGATCTCGCCGCGCGGCCCGGCCGACTCCATCACGATGATGTTCGCGACGCTGCCGAACAGCGTCAGGTTGCCGGCGAGCGTCGATGCGACGGCGAGCATGACGTAGCCCCACGTCGGGTTCGGCAGGTGCGGGACCCACGCGACCGCGACGATCACGAGGGGCACGTTCGAGACGATCTGCGAGCCGATCACGACGAGCGCGATGAACGCGAGATCGCCGAGCGCATCGCCGCGCGCGATGACCGGCTCGATCGCGTGGAACAGGCGATCGATCACGCCGGCGTGCTGGACGCCCGCGACGACGACGAATAGCCCGCCGAAGAACAGCAGCAGCGTCCAGTCGACGATCGCGAACGCGCCGCGCGCACCTCGCCGCGACGCCACCATCAGGATCGCGGCTGCACAGATAGCGGCGCCCGCGAGCTTGACGCCGAACAGCGCGAGTCCCGCGAACAGCGCGAGCGCGAGGAGCGCCTTCATCGCGAGTGGCTTGTCGACGGCGGGCTTCGGCGGCGAGCGATCGGCGAGCGGCCCCACCGGCAACTGCTTGCGAAACATCACGGCCAGCAATCCCGCGTTCGCGGCGAGGCAGGCGATGCCGACCGGCAGCGTCAGCACGAGGTACTGCGCGAACCCGATCGTGCCGTGCGCCGCCGCGCCGACGATCATGTTCTGCGGATTGCCGGAGAAGCTGATCACGCCGCCGACGTTCGCGGCCGACGCGAGCGCGAGCAGGTACGGCAACGCCGGTAACCCCGCCTCGACGACGACGCCGACGACGAGCGGCGTCAGCACGATGCATACGGTGTCGTTGAGCAAGAAGGCCGACAACCCGCCGGCGACGAAGATCAACCCGAACAGCAGCGAGCGTGCCGAACGCGCACGGGTCATCACGAGGTACGCCGCGAACCGGAAGAACTGCGCGTCCTGCAGATACGCCGCGATCACCAGCACGCCGAGCAGCAGCACGACGACGTGCAGATCGATCGCCTGCAACGCGGACTCGAGCGGCAGCCCGCCGAACAGCACCATCGCGACGCCGCCGACGATCGTCGCGGCCGGCCGGTCGAGCTTGACGAACTCGAACTGGCGGCTGGCGATGACCAGGTACGTCATCGTAAACACTACGAGCGCGCCGGTCACGACGGCCGCACGATAGCCTGCGACACCGGGTGTGACTACGACCGCATGGCGGTGATCGAGTGCAAGGGACCGTTCTCCGCACCCGTGCGTCGGCAGGTGTCATGCGCCGCTGGCTTGTCATCCCATCCATTGCCGTTCACGTCGGAATCATCGTCGCCCTGCTCTTCCTGGGCGCCTGGCACCTCGACCGGCTCGAGGCCGGCAGACACGAGGTCCGGATCGGCTACGTGCCGCCGCCACCACCGGCCTCGGAGGGCAGTCCAGCGCCCAAGAAGGCGACCCCGTTCCAGCACAAACACATCACGCACGACCTGGTGACGCCGCCGGAGACTCCGGCGAAGCCCGACGTCACCCCCGAGGTCGCCGATCCGAACGACGGTCTTCCAGGCAACGGCCTTGGCTCGGGCTCCGGCTCGGGCTCGGGCGAAGGACCTCCCGGCACGACCGACGGGCCGTGCCTCGCGGACTGCGGCCCGCCGGTCGTCGAGACCAAGAAGATCGTGGAGAAGAAGCTGATCGCGCCGACGGTGTTCTCGGCACTGCGCATCGCGGGCGAGACCAATATCCAGGCGTCGTCCGACGTCCGCAACGAGATGATGCGCGACGGTAAGCAGCAGGTGACCGCGATGTTCAAGGTCTGCCTCGACGGCGACGGCAACGTGACCCAGAAGACCCAGCTCAAGAGCGCCGGCTACGGCGGCTACGACGAAGCGCTCCAGCGTGGCGTCTCGACCTGGCGCTACCGGCCGTACACGGTCGACGGCCGGGGCATCCCGGTCTGCGGCATCGTGACGTTTGTTTACACGATGAGGTAATGTCGCCGCGAGCGTGAGCGCGGCAACCAACGACACGGTCATCGACGTTCGCGAGCTGCGGAAGACCTACCGCACGCCGTTCCGCCGGAAGAAGGTGGAGGCGTTGCGCGGGATCTCGTTCTCCGTGCAGCGCGGCCACATCTTCGGATTTGTGGGGCCGAACGGCGCGGGCAAGACGACGACGATCCGCACGTTGATGGGCCTGATCCGGCCGACGAGTGGCTCCGCGACGATCCTCGGCCACACGATTCCGAGCCGGGTGGCGCGCGAGAAGGTCGGCTTCTTGCCCGAGTCACCGTACTTCTACGACTACCTGACGATCGGCGAGCTGCTCGATCTCGCGGGCCGGCTGTTCGGCCAATCGGCGGCGACTCGCAAGCAGCGCGCCGACGCGTTGATCGAGCGGGTCGGGCTCGACCGCGCGCGCTCGCAGAGCCTGAAGAAGTTCTCCAAGGGCATGTTGCAGCGCGCCGGGCTCGCGCAGGCGCTGATGAACGACCCCGAGGTCGTCGTGCTCGACGAGCCGACCAGCGGGCTCGATCCGATCGGCCGCAAGGAGGTCCGCGACCTCATCCTCGAGCTCCGCGATCAGGGCAAGACCGTGCTGTTCTCGTCGCACATCCTGACCGACATCGAGGCGATCGCGGATCAGGTCGCGATCGTCGCGCGCGGCTCGTTGCAGTCACTCGGCACGCCGGCGGAGCTGGTCAAGCGCACGGTGCTCGGCTTCGAGCTCAAGGTCCGGATCGCGGCCGATGCGGCGGTCGACTCGCTGACCGCGGGGGCCTCCCGCGTGCGCCGCGTCAACGACGAGCTCGCGCTCACGCTCGGCGCCGAGACCGACATCGACGCGTGGCTCGAGCGCGCGCACGCGGCCGGCGCCAAGGTGCTCGCGGTCGAGCCGCGCCACGAGACCCTCGAGGATCTGTTCATGCGCCAGATCGCGGGTGCCGACGCGGCGACCGAGGGAGGGATGTGATGCTCGGCCGGATCTGGGCGATCGCGCTCAACACGTTCCGCGAGGCCGCGCGGATCCGCGTGCTGTACGGCATCGTCGTGCTCGTCGTCGGCGCGAACCTCCTCGCGATCGTGCTCGGCCAGATGTCGTTCCACGAGGAGCAGCGCGTCGCGCGCGACATCGGCCTCGCCGGCATCTCGCTGTTCGGCTCGCTGACCGCGATCTTCCTCGGCGTGTTCTTGCTCTACACCGAGGTCCAGCGCCGCACGATCCACGCGATCGTCAGTAAGCCGATCGAGCGCTGGGAGTTCGTCGTCGGCAAGTACCTCGGCATGGCGGTCGTGCTGACGATCCTCGTCGCGCTGTTCGCGGTCGCGATGGCCGGCATGCTGACGTGGCAGGGCGTCGGCGTGTCGAGCGCGGTCGTCAAGGCCGTCGTGCTCGCGTGGTTCGAGGTCCTGACGGTCGCCGCGATCGCGATCTTCTTCTCGTCGTTCTCGACGCCGTTCTTGTCGGGCATCTTCGCGCTCGCGATGTGGGGGCTCGGCCGCGTCACGCCCGATATCGAGGCCGCGATCGAGCACGGCTCGGCATGGATCAAGGCGACCGCGCGGATCGCGCTCGAGATCGTGCCCGACATCCATCTGTTCTCGCCGTCGGGGCGGATCGTCGAGGGCGCGACCGTCACGGTGCACGCCGACTTCATCACGTGGGGCTACGTCGGGCTCGCGTCGCTGCACGCGTTCGGCTGGATCGTCGGCCTGCTCGCGATCGCGTGTCTGTTGTTCCAACGCCGAGATTTTTCGTGAAGCGCGCCGTCGCGATCGCCGCGATCGCGCTCGCGGTGATCGGCGTGATCGGTCTGCGCGCCGTGCTTGCCGGCCGCAGCGCGCTCGCCGATGGCGACGACTGGATGCTGCGCGGCAAGCCCGCCGAGGCGATCCGCTCGTACGAAGCGGCCGCGCGCTGGTACGTGCCGATCGCGCCGCATGTCG
>Ga0193728_1000984_pt1 | contig 14198 bp, 11 predicted proteins | sample U1c1metaG_FD_143037 | JGI IMG/M metagenome (GOLD analysis project Ga0193728, IMG submission 143037) | Soil microbial communities from a riparian zone of the East river system, Colorado, United States - U1c1 | ecosystem: Environmental > Terrestrial > Soil > Riparian zone | place: USA: East River...
CCGAAGGGGGAACGGTCCCAGCCGAGAGCTTGAAGGTTCGCTTCGGAATGATCCTGTAAGCGCTTTTCAAGGCCCCAATCCGCGGTGAGCACGTTGACGGCGTGTCCACGTTGCGCCAGACCTTGCGCCAAGGCGCGCACTTTTACGGGAGGGCCGCCGAATTCCAAGAAAGGAGCGTAGGTTTCGGTGACGTTCAGGATTCGCATTGTTCGCGAAGAATTTTTTTTAGCGCTTTAGCGAAAACGCTGAAGCGGAATTCGTGCTCCACACGCTGGCAGCCGCGCGCGCCCATTTCGCGGGCGAGAGCTGGATCGGACAGCAGCGTCTCAAGCGCGGTGGAGAGCTGGGGTGCGTCGCCATACTGCACGAGGTATCCGGTGACTCCATCGAGGATCACTTCGGGGGCGCCACCATGAGCGCCACCTATGACGGGTTTGCAGCAGGCCATGGCTTCCAGGTACACGAGGCCGAAACCTTCCGCCTGGCTCGGCAGCGCAAAAATTTCGCAAGCAGAGTAGCACGAGGCCAGCTGCGAGTAAGAAAGTCCGCTGAGGAAGTGCACATGGGGGCGCACACCGTTTTTTTCGGCGAGATCTTCGAGCCAGTCGCGATCATCGCCTTCACCGACCATGGCGAGCTGCAGTTCGGGCCAGCGCGGGAGCAGGCGCGGGAGAGTGTTGATGAGAGTGTCCATGCCTTTGTAGCGTTCGGTGGCGAGCCAGCGTCCGACAGTGAGAATTACACGACCGGTGGGAAAACCGGGAGGTGCAGGCGCTCTTGATGCGGCGGGCAGAACGGCTTCGAACTCTGGATCGAGGGCCCAGGGAAGAACGCGAACGCGCTCGGGCTTCACTTTTTGCTGGGTGATGACGTGTTGGGCGGTGCTTTGACTTGGCGCGAGGACCAGGTTCGCGCGGCGCAGCGATCGGCGGCGGATGGGGGACATTGGCTCCCACACTTCGATGCCGTGAGTGCAGATAATGGTTTTCATGCGCGGCGCGGCCAGTCGCATGGTCTGGGTTACCGGCGCCAAATTGGGATGCCCGGCGAGCACCAATTTTGCGTGGCGGCGAGCAGTGCGAAAAGCGGTGGCCGCAAAGCGGCCCTTGGCGCGCTCGCAACCAGTGAAAACAAATTCGCGGCCGCCTACGGACATGCGGTGAAGTTCCGGCGAGTCATTGAGGCTGAAGAGACGGCATTCCATGGAACGGCTGGCGGCAAACTCTGTGAGGACGGCGGCGATATGACGGCTGGCGCGTTGAACACCGCCTGGCGCGTCCAGTTCAGAAAATATGCCGATGAGCACTGGGTGAGTCTGCCAAGCGCGGCGATGGAACGCAAGCGCGAGTACTGGAAATCACTCACGAATGTGTTGCAGTCAGGGCGGGGACGATATCGATGAGGCGGTCGAGATAGAGGTCCGCGGGATGGGCTACGCGATCATGCATACCGAATCCGTAATTTACGATGGCGGAGAGAATGCCTGCATTGCGCGCGGTTTGCACGTCAACTTCAGAGTCGCCGACGAGTACCGCTTCGTGAGGATTGGTGCTGAATTCGCGAAGGATGGTGTTTACACCCAAGGGATCGGGCTTTTTGGTGGCAAAACTATTTCCGCCGTAGATGGCGCGAAAATATTTAGAGAGGCCGAGTGCGTCCAAAATGCGCACGCTGATGCGCACGGGCTTGTTGGTGAGCACGGCCATGGGCATGGAGGAAAGTTCGCGCAATGCTTCGGGCACGCCGGGATAGGCGCAGGTGTTGTCCATTTTGTGTTCTTCGTAATGGGAGAGGAAAAATTTAAGGGCGCGGTCGAGCTCTTCGGGATTTACGTCCTGGCCCAGCGATTTGGCGACCAAGACCGGCGCGCCGTTTCCAACGTAGCTGGAAATAGTTTCTTCCGGTAATTCCGGGCGATTTAGTTGGCGGAGCGTGGCGTTCACGGAATGGACCAAGTCGAGCTTCGAATCGATGAGTGTGCCGTCGAGATCGAAAATGAGAGCGCGAACCGCGGGGAAATTTTGCGTGGCCATGGGTATCTCAATATTCTAAAGCAATAAGAAAAAAACAGAAATGCGAGGAAACTTCTTTGAAGTGGAAGTAACTTTCCTTCTACAATCATCGCGTGCATTTCGCGCATTCCATCGATCATCACTCGTTGGCCAGCATAAGCATCGCTGCGACCTGCCTCGACGTGCTGGGCACGCTATATCTCGCTTACGACCTGCTGGGCGGCGAGCATGGCCCGTTGCGGTTGCTTAGCAGAGCGGTCACGTACTCGATCGTGTTCGGTATGGGATATGCCATCGGGCTGGGTTTTTTCTTTGGCGTGGTTTCCGGAGTGGCTACTGGAGTCACGGTGGCAATTGAACTCAACCGAACGGCGCGGCAGGGCGGCCATTACTCGTTACCGTGGGAAGTTTTTTTTAGCGCGGTACGCGGGGCGGGCTTTGCAGCAGGACTGTACCCAATGGTGGGCCTGCATTTCGTGGTGGCTTTCGGCGTTTTGATCACCGGCGGGCAGGTCATCGCGTATTCGCGTGGCATGCGGCCGGGAATGGACTATACGGCTGCCCGACGGCCGCGCCTAACGCGCGGACAATTTTGGGGGACGGTGTTGCGAACGGTAGGTTATAGCGCCGCGGCGTTGGTGTGCAGCATTTTCGCGCAGCACCTTGAGCATCCCTGGCGATTTGCGGTGCGCGTCGGAGTGGTGACCGGACTGGTCACGGCGATGGGAATCATCGTCAATCCGTACATTGAATACTATGCAGATCGACTACCTCAGCGCGCACTCGGAGTGCTGGGAATCGCGCTGATACTTTGCGGATTCGTGCTGCAATCCGTTCAATACTGGGTGGCGCTGCTGGATGTGCAGGTGGTTTAGCGAAGATCGAATTACGCGCGTGCAAGGACGGCGTTGCGCGGGGACTTCGCGTAAACTAGACGCCTACGAAATTCAGAGAAATTTCCGGAGAATACATGGCTAGGGTATTTCCGTTTCGCGCTTTCCGCTATAACCCGGCACACGCGCCGTTCGAACACGTGCTTACGCAGCCATATGACAAAATTTCGCCTGCGATGCAGGACAAATATTACGCGGCCAATCCACACAATCTAATTACGGTAGAAAAGGGGCGCTTGCATCCCAGCGACGCGCCAGGAAATAACGTGTACACCCGCGCGGCTGCAGCGATACAGGAGTGGATTCGCAGCGGCATCGTGGCGCAGGATCCGGCGGCTTCGTTTTATGGCTACACGCAGGAATATGCCGTGCCGGGAACCAATGAGGGACCAAAGGCGGACCGGCTGGAATTGTTGCGGCACACCCAGATGGCCACCGGGCAATTGTTCCTGATTTATTCCGATGCGCAGAAACGCGTGGATACGGTGTTGGACGAAGCGGAGAAGTCCGCGGCTCCCGCGACGGAGATGACCGATGAGTATGGAGTGGTTCACCGGTTGTGGGTAATCTCCGATCCGCAGCGGGTGAAAGCGATTCAAGCAGCGATGGCAGATCAAAAATTGGTGATCGCCGACGGACATCACCGTTATGAGACGGCGTTGAACTATCGAAACGAGCGGCGCACGCAAGCGGGGAAGACCATTGCGGACGCTCCTTACGAGCGCGCCATGATGACGTTTATTAATACGCAGGGATCCGGGTTGACGATTCTTCCGACGCACCGTGTGGTTGCAAAGGTGCGCGAGTTCAATTGGTCGGAATTGCGCAGGCACCTGGAACCGTGGTTTACGGCGGAAAGCATCGAGTTTGCGGATGAGAGCGCGAAAGACAAGGCGCGGGAAGAGTTTGTGCGGAAGTTGACGGCGGCACGAAAGAAACGAGCGATTGGCGTATATCCCGCGGTTGAAGAGAAGCAGAAGCGCGCGTTTTATGTGCTGACACTGCGCGAAGGCGTGGATTTAAGCAAGCTGTTACAGAATGTTTCGCCGTTGCAGCGGGAGCTGGACGTGGTGCTGCTGCATGACGGAATTTTGGAGCCGGGATTGGGGATCACGCCACAATCGGTAAAGGCCGAAGCCAATCTTAGTTACGAGCGCGACGCGACGGCGGCGCTGGACGCGGTGGACTGCGGCACGGCGCAGATTGCTTTTTTGCTGAATCCTTGCGACGTAGAAGAAGTGGTGAAAATTGCTACAGCCGGAGAAGTGATGCCGCAGAAGTCCACGGATTTTTATCCCAAGCTGATGAGTGGAATCACGATGTATAGCGTGGACCCGGAACGAGGGTGACGGCATCAGGGGAAGCGATGGAACTGGTTGACGCGCAAAATCCACACACGCAAAAACGGCATGCGGGGCTTTGCGCTGCAGTAATCACGAGCCGTGGCGAGGTTTGCTTATAGAGTGAGAGCTAACGGTTTTCAGGTGCGAATATAAAAGGCTCACAAAAAAGCCCCACCCTTGCAAAAACCGCAAGGATGGGCCACCCAACTTCAAAGGCAGAGAGAATCACAGCCACGCGTTGACGTTTCGGCTTTCCTTACTTGAAGCTGGCTACGGCTTCGGCTTCGCTGTTATATACGTCAAAAACGGTCAGCAGCTTGGTGATCTGCAAGACTTCCTGAAACTTGGCGCCCAAATGGCAGAGCTTGAGAGCGGCGCCTTGTGTCTTGGCGCTATGATGCGCAGCTACCAGAGTACCGAGGCCGGCGCTGTCGATGAACGTGATATTGGCCATGTTGAGCACGATTTTCTTTTTGCCTTCGGCCACCAAAGCCTTTACCCGTTCGCGCAGTGCGTTGCTTTCCTCACCGAGCACGATACGGCCATCCAAGGCGACGACCGCACCGCCGTCCACTTAATAGTCCGCGCAAGACATGTAATAACCGCAAACAGTACAAATCAACTTGCAACGGCGGGATTCGAGCCGCTGCGAGCAGACCGGGCAATAGTGCGACGCATGTTCGTAAGGCGCGTCCGCCGAAGTAGCGGCATTCGGGGAGCGCATCGAATGATCCGGCTGGAGAGCGTCGTAGGTCGGCACCTGTTTCATTGCGGGTTGCACGGTTCGAAGGTTATAGCACATCCGCCGAAAACGGGGAAGTGTCGCGGGCCGAAAGGCGAGCTCGGAAGGGTGGTAAACGGCGCATATTGAAACCACTATCGAAGTTGTTGCATCAAATGGGTAACAGTGGAACCGCTGGCGTTCGGCGGCAGGTATGCAGGTGACCAACATGGGCCGGGTACTTCTTCTTGCAAGTCTTTCAACGATTCTCCTAATTAGCAATACAAATGGATTGGCGGCACAGGGCCGTGCGGGCGGGGCTGCGAATGGCGGCAGTGTGGGCGCTGGTGCGTCCGGCGCCATACATGGGAGTGCGGTGGCCGTCGCTCCAGTGCGGGCTGCTGGGCATGTAGCAAGTTCACCGGGCAGTCACCTGGCGATTCCACGGTCTCCCAACGGACAGATGATGCCACGACGCGCGAGCACTATTCGGGGAACCGGGCGGTCGAGCGCAAGCGCGCGAGCGCGACAGTTCAGAAGCCGGGGCGGGGTGGGAACGGACTTTTCGAACGATTCCAACGTGCCAGGACTTGGATTCGATGCCGTGCATGTGGCGGCAACGCGCGGGAACCGTGGCGGCGGCCGGCGAGATGGCCGGAGCCGGGGGAACGAATTCGGAGTGCTGTTTCCGTTTTTTGATGGCGGCGGATATTATGTGCCGACCGGGCCGGGCATTACCGGTGATGCGCAAGGTGACGGGCAAGCTACAGACGACGCGGAAGACCAAGGTCCAGGGCCGGATGATCGTGCTTATGACCGGGCTGACCGGCCCGCGCGGATGGGCAACGTGAATCGTCCGCCGGTAGAGCAGCCCGGGCCGCAGGTTAATGCGCCGGAGTACGTGTTTGTGCGGCGCGACGGGACGGTTTTCTTTGCGGTGGCCTATTCGTGGGAAAACGGGTCTTTGCGCTACATTTCGAGTGAAGGAATGCGGCGCAGCGTTTCGCGCGATGCGCTGGATTTAAATGCCACGCAGCAATTTAATGAACAACGCGGGATGACGTTTCGTTCTCCAGCGGCGTAATTTTCCTGCCGGGTATCGCTTCAGGGGCTGAAAAGCCCCTCATCAATCAACCTCGCGTTGCGGCTGAAGCCGTGATCTGCAAATCTCGCCAGACCTACAAACCTTCGAGCACGACTAAAGTCGCAACCCACAAAGCCTAAGATCAGGCGGATTCGACTTTTTTGAAGGGTTCGGGCATGACGTAGCCGGATTGCGCGGGGAGGCCGGCGCGTTCGAGTTGTACGGTGGTGTGGCCGATACCAAACTTGTCGGCTACTTTTCCCTGGATGTCGGAGAGAATGCGTTCGCATTCATCGAGGTGCATGTCCGGAATGCGCGCGTGCAGGCTCAGCGCGTTGTGCGCATCTCCCAGCGACCAGATGTGTACGTCGTGAACTTCCTGCACGCCAGGAACTGTGAGGACCGCGCGGGCTACATCTTCCACGCTCATGCCCTGAGGACGGCCTTCCAGCAAAATATGCGAGGACTGCCGCAAAATTCCGATGCTAGACCACAACACCAGCAAGCCAATCGCGACGCCCAACAGAGGATCGATCCAACGAAGCCCGGTCATATAAATGACGATTGCGCCCACAATGATGGCGATATTGGAAAGTGCGTCGCCGAAATTGTGAACCAGGATGCTGCGCAAATTCAGATCGCCGCGGCCGCGCACGAGAGCTAGAGTAATCCCGCCATTGACGGCCAGAGCAGCGAGCGAGGTCCAGATCATCCAGCTTTCGACTACCGCGACTGGCGAGCGGAAGCGCTGAAGGGCTTCATAACCCAACCATAAAGACAAAAGCACCAGAACGGTGGCGTTGGTAAAGGCCGCGAGAATTCCCGCACGGTGATAGCCGTAGGTTTTTTCGTCGTCGGCGGGACGCTGGGCCCAGCGCATCGCCAGATAGGAAATGCCCAGCGCGGGGACATCAGAAAGATTGTGCACCGCATCGTTGAGGAGTGCGACGCTGCGGCCGAGAACACCACCAAAAATTTCGGCGACAACCAGGCCCAGCGTTGCAACCATCGCCCAACCCAGTACGGAAGGCTCCAATGTTGGATGCGAGTGACCGGCGTGGCTGCCGTGAGTGTGGGCGCCATGAGCATGGCTGTGCACATGACCAGCCCCACCGTGAACGTGCTCGTGTGACTGCAAAGGCATCGCTTCTATTCTACGCGGGTCGCGCTCATGAGTGCAGTAGATGGCTCGCGATAAGCATGAGTGAAGAGTAACCTTTAGGCCCAAACTGTGGAGCGGCTTATTGGGCAGTTTGACACCCAGGTCATGGAATTGATTGACGGTCCGGCCAGCGACTGCCACGATGACAGAAGTGCTCGGGAGCTCGGGAGTATCTGACTGTTTACGTAGTTCTTGTGTTGGATTTTATCGCGGGTTATATAGGCGTTTAAATCAATGAGTGAGGCCGTAGCCAAATTGAGTTTTTGGGGTGTGCGCGGATCCACGCCCACGGTGGACCCGGGCACGTGGCGGTATGGCGGGAACACGCCTTGTCTCGAGCTGGTAACTCCGGACGGACTACAAATCATACTGGATTGCGGAACGGGGCTGCGAATGCTGGGCAGCCGCTGGGCTGCGCCGAACGGCGATAAGGCGCCCGAGACGCATATCCTGGTCACGCACTATCACTGGGATCACATTCAGGGAATCCCATTTTTTGCGCCGCTGTATGACGAAAAAAATCATTTTCACTTCTATAGTTTCCGGTCGAAATATTTGGGACGAGACAGTTTGAAGCAGGTGTTTGAGACGCAGATGGCGTTGCCATATTTTCCCGTGAATATGTCGTCGATGAATGCCAAACGCAAATTTCAGGAAGTAGATGGAGGCGACACTTTTCGCATCGGCAAAAACAAGGTGACCGCGCGCTGGCTGAATCACCCGCAGGGCTGCCTGGGTTTTCGCATTGAGACCACGGCGGGAACGGTAGTGTACGCCACGGACAATGAGCCGGGTGATGCCAAGCTGGAAAAAAATCTCCGGGAATTGGCTGCGGGAGCGGACATTTTTATTAATGACGCGCAATTCACACCTGAACAATTGGCGATCACCAAAAAGGGATGGGGGCACTCGTCGTGGAAAGAAGGCGTGCAGTTGGCGAGGGAAGCGGGAGCGACAACGCTGGTACTTTTCCACCATGATCCGGATTCCGCGGACCGCGCGGTGGATACCATTTTGCGCGAAGCCCGCGAAGAATTTGATTCGGTATTTGCAGCCAGCGAGGGCATGGTGATCACGCTCGGTGCCGCGGGCGACCAGGTGCAGGCGCATATGCCCGGAACGCGCACGGCGTTGCGGAGGGAAGCCCAGTTTCGCGCACGCATGTGCGGGGAAACCGTTTGAAGAAGACACCGTGGTGCGCGATCTGTCGCTACAGGGCGCGCTGATTTCGCTGCAGCATCTGCCGCGGTTGCAGTCCGAGTTACAGGTGACGATGGAAACACCCGGGCCGGATGGATTGCAGACGATGCGGTTGAGGGGTTACGTGGTACGCATCGATGCGGGACTGGAAAAGGGACACAGCGCAGTAGGAGTGGTTTTTACCGATTAGCGCGGGCGAATTTCGAGTTTAGAGAGAATTTACGAGGCGCGGCGTGTTTGCCGCGCTTTTCTGTTTTCTGAGTAGTTCCGCCACCCGACACAGCGGTCGCGAGTCCCCACGACAAACTTCGGTGGCCTTGCGAAACGCGAAGTGGCAAGAGCTGACCGTAAATAAAAAAATCCCCAGGTGCGAAATTCGCATCTGGGGATGAAATTCGAATCGACGATGGCCTAGCTGGCGACGGGCTTTGGTTAGGGTTGGGGAGTCGGCGCGGGTTGATCGGTGTTGGGCGACGTGGCCGCGTTGACGCTGGATCCAGCATCACCAGGCGCATTGGCGCTGGCAGCTACGGGCTTGGCTGCTTCGCTGCCAAAGCGCGTTAAATAGGGCATGAACGGGGTGACCTCGAAGGGCATCTTTTCGCGTTCGGCGACGTTGCCAACGGGCTTGCTTTTCAATAGTTCGAGGCGGTCGTTCCAGGGATCAAGCTTTACGCGTCCGCCGATGGGCAGCGCGGTAATGACCTGAGCTTTCTTGTCGGCGGTAGCCGGAGCGGCTACCTTCAAATCGGCAATGAGCACGCGATTTCCCAAGTGCGCGCTAATGAGGTTGGGGATTTCTTTTTGACGTGAATTGAGGGCCGCGAGGAAAAGCTTGGCGCTGGCCAATTGATTGTTGTACGGCGACTTGGCAAGCAACTCAACAGCTTTGTTACTGGCTGAGGTTTCTTCTTCCTGGGTCCGTGCAAAGCCGAAATGACGGAAAGTATCTTTATCCTGCACGCCCAACAACTGATCAAAGAAAGCGTAAGAGGAATCGAGACGATGGCCAAGGACGATGTGTCCAAGCTCGTGAGCGATCATGGTGGCGAGGCTGGCCTCGTCGGGAAGCACGTCGATCAAGCCACGGCTAAGCACGATGGTGTGGCCAACGGTGAAAGATTCGAGAGTGGAAGTCATCATGACGCGGCAGCGAACATCCGGATCGATATCCAGATTGTTGGTGACTTCCAGGTTGTTGACCACGGTTTCGCAAACTTTGTCGACTTCGCCTTTGGGAGCAACGAGGCCGATACGCTGCAAGCGGTCGATGACGTTGTCTTCCGCCTGGCGATCCCAGGAACGCTGGGCCTGCACCGGACTAAGATCGTTGGTGTTCTTGGTGTCATCCTGCACGGGAGTTTCGACCAGGATTTTGGTCAGCTCCTGCTCCTGCGCAGAGCCACCGAGGTTGTAACCCCACAAGCGAGTCTGCGCTTTGAAATCGAGCTTCTTGGCCAGCGCATAATGCAGCTCGCGTTCTTCGCTATAAACGAAGGAGGGCAGCCAAAGATTTGGCTGCACGTTGGAGCGCCAGCTGTCAAAATGAAAATACCAACTGGAGTGACCGCCGCCGCCGTAAGCGCCATTGAAGCGCACCACGTGGTAATCCTGATCCTCAACCCAGATGCGCCCGAGGAAGCGGCCTTTGCCGGCTTTCTCACGCGGGGTTACGTCGAACACCAGGCAGCGCACTTCACCGAGGAATTCCCGGCGGACATAATCGAATTTATAGTGCTGTTTATCGAAGCCATTGGTGTCGATGAAAATCATCTGCAGGAAGCCGTCGGGAAGGTACTGCATAGCGAAAGAGAAAAAGTTACCGATCCCGGTGAAGACTTTTTTGCCTTTGCCGCCGGATTCAGACAAGGAAACCAGCTCGACGCCCTTGGTGAACTGAGCGCGGCCGAGGAAATATTTATCTCCGGCAGGAGTGTAACCGAGATCCTTATCTGGTTTCAGATTCTGGATGTAGGTTTCCACCAGCGGCCGATACTTGGAAATCTGGCCATTCAGGCGATTTTCATTGATGATAACGCGGTCGACAACCTCGTCGATAGTCCGTGCGGTCGCCTGCGGCGGAGCGGGCGTAGCCGGGGGCGCAGCATAAGCGGCTGCTGCCAAGGCACTAAAGACCAGGATGGACAAAACTGATCGCCGGACGGCGCATACTAACTTAAACATTTTCTTCTCTCCCTCAGGAAGCCATGTGGAATTCAATTCGCACGCGCGCCGGAAAATCGACGGGCTGATTGTCTTGCTTCGCAGGCTTGAATTTAATCTGTTGCGCCGCGCGAATAGCGGCTTCATCCAAGCCATGGCCTAGACCGCTGATGACGCGGTTGACATGCACAGTGCCGTTGGCGAGGAAAACCAAATCCAGAACAACGTCACCCTCAAGTTTTAGACTACGCCCTTCCGCAGTGTACTCGGGACGAGGCTTGTCCAGAATGGTAACGGAGCCCGTCCCGCTGGCCACTGCGTCAGCTTTCTTTTTAGGTGCTTCCGCGACGACAGATTGATCGCCGAAACCGCTGGATTGCACTGAGCCTTTTTTGCCACCACCCTGCGGAGGATTGGCGGTACCGTTTCCGAAGCCGGTACTGGCCACTGTGCCGCGAACGCCTTTATCGCCGCCGGTGCCATTGCCGTAGCCGGGACCGCCAGGAAGCGCTGGCGAACCCAGACGATTGATGTTGGTGGATTTTTTCGGATCGCCATTGCCGGGGACGCCATTGGGATCGCCGAATCCGCCGGTCTGTACTTTGTTAACGGGAGCAACCACGGTGGCCGGCGCAGCGCTGCCGGTATTCAGATTATTCATCTTCACTTCTTCGCGCGGCCGCTTGGGTTGATTGGTATCGGTGTTGATGTTGGCCGCTTGAAGAACGGGATTCAGCTCGGGTGCTTTGGTCTCGACCTTTTCAATCTTGGGCTGAATTACTTTTTGCGTGACGAAAATGTGCGGTTGCTGAGGATTCAGCTTAATGGGCTCCACCACTTCGGGTTTCGGAGCAGGAGGAGTCGGTCGAATCTTCTTGGGCGGCGGAGGCGGGGGCGCGACGGGAATTTCGATGACGGGCTGCGCCAACTGCACGATGTCCATGTGCAAAACGGTTTTGATTTTTTCGGGATACAAGAGAGGCACGAGAAGGACAAAGCCGATCAATACGACCTGGACGATCGCGCTTACGCCTACGCGATTCCAGCGTGGCTTCCCTTCCGGGAGGAGTTCCAGCCGAGCGGCAACCGGTTTGGTGCCAATAGCGCGGCGCCAGGCTTCCTGATTCGCGGTGGAACGCGATCGGTTGGCATCGAAACCGACTCCCATGGTCGAATGCTTTGGTGAATCTGAAATCATCGTCGTCATCCGTATGCCCGCCTGAAAAAGATGCCGCGTTCGGCTAAAAGTTAGAGGGCATAAAGCCCGCAACCAGCTAGAAAAGGGTGTCCTCTTTCTAGAAGTATCACAGTACGTAGCGGGCCGGGAGAGATCGAATAGGACTTTGGTACCAGAGTCGCCAAGTCGCTATTGCTATTCACATCTCACATCGCTGTTGTGACGCACCGTGTTCTAACCCGCCGTCAGCGGTTCGGTTGCGGGGCATGGGGCGCAACACAGTTATAGGATACAGCAAAGTGGATAAGGGGTGCCTCGCAATTGTGTATGGATTTTCTGGCGATGGGGATATCCTCACGGCACAGCTGAATCAGATTGAATCTTATGGACATGCGGGCGAAAAAGGGCTCTGCGGACGAGGCCAGAATGCCGGGCGAAATCGCCAAAATTTTGCGAGGCGACCCCGCGAAATTGGGGCAGTGGTGTGCATTGGCGGCGATCGAACAATGGAGGATTTCCGAGACACGATTCGCCGAGGAATTGGCGCGTTGCGCAGCGGTGCGGTTTCGGGGCGAGCAGTCCAATGTTGAACTGCTAAATGCTTACGTGGGCGCGCTGCGGCTTGAGGATCTGGGGCTGGCTTGTGCTTGCGCGGATGGGGTTGCGGAGGCGTGGGAACACTTTGTGGGCCTCTACCGGGGCTACCTGCGTGCGTGCGCCGGGGCAATGCTGAAGAGAAGTGCCAGCGCGCCGGAGGCCGAGGAGTTGGCCGATTCGCTGTTTGCCGAGCTTTACGGCTTGAGTGCTGAGAAGCGTGGCTCGCTGCTGCGTTATTTTCATGGACGAAGCAGCCTGAAGACCTGGTTGCGAGCGGTGCTGGCGCAACGGCATGTGGACAAGATTCGCGCGGGGCGGAAGTTTGAAGAACTTGGGGATGAAGACCTAGCGGTTGACGGAAAGCGGCGAGTTGCGGCGGAATATTTGCAGGCCGGCGACCCGCATCGCGCGGAATATTTGCAGAAATTTGCGAACGCGCTGCAAACGGCGCTGGCAAATCTCGATAAGCGTGACGCGGAGCGATTGCGGATGTATTACGGTGAACAGAAAAAACTGACGGAGATTGGGCGCGCTCTGGGCGAGCACGAGTCCAGCGTGTCGCGCCATTTGGAAAAAGCCCGTGGAGACGTGCGGCGCTCAGTAGAAGAAATATTGCGGGCGGGATCTGGAGTGGCGAAAGGCGATGGCAGGACCGGTGGAATGAGTGACGCGGAGATCGCGCTGTGCTTTGAGTATGGCGCGGAAGATGCGCCGATAGATTTGGACAAATTGTTTACGCGAGGGGCGGCGCGAAAAGTTAAGGCTGATGGGAAAGAAATTCGCGAGCCGAGGCCTGGAACTTGAGCTCGACGGGTCATGGGCATTGGCGTTGATGCAAGAAAACGGTAGGGGTTCGTTCTAAGGAAGGGTAAGTATGGGTCACGAGGATCACGAACGGAGATTTGAGCAGGCGTTAGAGCGACATTTGCGTCGCGATGCTGCCGGCACGCGAAAAGAGGCAGACGTGCATGCTCACGGTCGAGATGAAACCGGAGCGGCTCCGTGTCCGGATGCCGAGACCCTCGCGGCGTTTCACGAGCGCATTTTGTCGACCGAGGAAATGAACGCTACGAAGGAACACATTGCGGAGTGTTCGCGTTGTCAAGAAGTGCTTGCGCAACTGGAAGCGACAGACGAAATTCCGCTGCAGGTTCGGGCTGCCAATAATGTGAAGACACGCGAGCCGGTGATGTCAACCGGCACGACTTTGAGAGCGCCGAAGGATATTTCGCGCGGGCGCGGTTTTAAAGCGTTGCGATGGTCGGCTCCTGCGGGAGCGATTGCGGCGGGGCTGCTGATCTGGTTTGCGGTGCGCGACACAAAAGTGCAAACGCTAAGTCACATCGACAATGTGCAGGTAGCGCAAGATCAGCCTGCGGGACAACGATTGGCCGACAGCCGGCCCTTACCAACGGCGCCAGTGCCTGAACCCGCTATGAACGCCAAAGAGTCGACCTTGCACCGGAAAGAAGAAAGCAAAATCAAGCAGCGAGCTGACGAATCGGAGGCTTTTCCTGCGCCTAAGCGTCCATCATCGTCTGTCACTGCGAATTCGTCTATCGCTGCGAGGTCGTCCCCCACTGCGACTTCGCGTGTCACTGGGAAGGAAAAAGGAAACGTCGCGAGCGACACGAGCCCCCAAGCAAATATTCGTCAGCTTCCGCTCAACGGCAGGAATTACACTTCGCTTCAAAAGCTTGAGAGCAAACCTCCGGAGATTCCGTCTAGCCAGGCAGAGGTGTCCGTTGCGGCAGCTGCGCCACCGGTTTCGGACGATCTCCATGCGCAATCTGCAGCGCCAGCCAGGGAAGGGGCGGGCGCAAGCCAAGGTGTTAACACCAATCAA
>Ga0193728_1000985_pt1 | contig 14197 bp, 12 predicted proteins | sample U1c1metaG_FD_143037 | JGI IMG/M metagenome (GOLD analysis project Ga0193728, IMG submission 143037) | Soil microbial communities from a riparian zone of the East river system, Colorado, United States - U1c1 | ecosystem: Environmental > Terrestrial > Soil > Riparian zone | place: USA: East River...
CCCGGGCGGGGCACTGGCTGGGGTGCCGGGCGCCCGCCCCCGTCGAACCCGAGGCCCCGTGCGCCACCTGCACCTCTTGTGCCTGCGGCCGCTGACCCAGGGCGACCCGGAGGATGGTGCCTTGCCCCAGCCGAGCTTGATCGTGGGAAGATTGCTCACATCCTGGGGTGAGTGATCTTCCCACGATCATGGAAATCACCTCTGCGCCCCTCCGCTCGCGGTACCCGTGGGGCGCGAGGTGCCAGTTGGGCTCGCGGCCAGCCCGAGGTACTTCCCGGCGGGACTGGCGGGACTGGCGGGACTGGCGGGGCCGGCGGGGCGGTCCGGGTCAGGTGAAGAGGCCGCGGATGTCCTCGGCGGTGATCTTCGCGCTGAACAGCTCGTCGGCGTCGATGACGCTGGAGAACAGCGCGGCCTTCCGGGCCTGCAGGGCCACGACCTTCTCCTCGATGGTGTCCTTGGCGATCAGCCGGTAGACCATGACGTGGCGGGTCTGGCCGATGCGGTGGATGCGGTCGATGGCCTGGGCCTCCGTCGCGGGGTTCCACCACGGGTCGAGCAGGAAGCAGTAGTCGGCCTCGGTCAGGTTCAGCCCGGTGCCGCCCGCCTTGAGGCTGATCAGGAACACCGGGACCGGGTCGTCCCGGAAGCGCTGCAGCACCTGCGCTCGGTTCCGGGTCTGGCCGTCCAGGTAGCAGTAGGGCAGGCCGGCGGCGTCCAGCTGCTCGCGGATCTTGCGCAGGAAGCCGGTGAACTGGCTGAAGACCAGCGCGCGGTGCCCCGCCCCGGTCACGTCGCCGAGCTGCTCGAGCAGGGCCTCGATCTTGCTGGAGGGCAGCGCCGCGTGCGCGGTGTCGACCAGCCCGGCGTGCAGGCTCAGCTGGCGCAGCAGGGTCAGCGAGCGCAAGATCGCGATCCGGTGGGAGTTCAGGTCGTCGATCAGGCCGAGTACCTTCAGCCGCTCCCGCTGCAGGTGCGCCTCGTACACCTTGCGGTGCCGGGGGTGCAGCTCGACCTCGAGCACCTGCTGCTGCTTGGCGGGAAGGTCGGCCGCGACCTGCTCCTTGGTCCGCCGCAGGACGAGCGGCCGGATCCGGCGGCGCAGCCGGGCCAGCAGCTCGGCCTGGCCGCCGTTCTCGATGGGCCGGGCGAAGTAGTCGCGGAAGCGCTGCGGGTGCGGGAACAGCCCGGGCGCGGTGATCGACAGCAGCGACCAGAGCTCCATCAGGTTGTTCTCCATGGGCGTGCCGGTGATCGCGATCTTGACCGGGGCGGGCAGCTGCCGGGCGCACTGGTAGATCTTCGACTGGTGGTTCTTGGTGTGCTGGGCCTCGTCCAGGATGAGCCCGGACCAGCCCAGCTCCGCGTAGTCCTCGAAGTCGAGCCGCAGCAGCGTGTACGAGGTCACGACCACGTCCGCCCCGGCGATCAGCTCGTGCAGGCCCGCCCCGCGGCGGGCCCGGGTGTCGGTGATGGTGGCCAGCTTGAGCTCGGGCGTGAACCGGGCGGACTCGGCGGCCCAGTTCGGCACCACGCTGGTCGGCGCGACGATCAGGAAGGGCGCGCCGCCGGGGTCGGCCCGCTGGGCGTGGCTGATCATGGCCAGGGTCTGCAGCGTCTTGCCCAGCCCCATGTCATCAGCCAGGATCCCGCCCAGGCGGTGCTTCCACAGGAACGCAAGCCACTGGAATCCGTCGAGCTGGTAAGGACGCAGCAGCGGCCCCAGCGCCGCGGGCGGCGCCTCGCCCTCGACGCTGCGCAGCTCCAGCAGGCCCTGCACCTGGCGCTGCCACGCGCTGGCCTGGTGGCCGACCACGCCGAGCTCGGCCAGCTCCTCCCACAGCCCGGCCTGGAACCGGCTGATCCGCAAGCTTCCGCCCGGCCGGTCCTGCAGTGCCTGAGCCTCCCCGATCAGGCCGGCCAGCGTGGCCAGCTCCGGCTTGTCCAGGGCGAAGTAGGCGCCGTCGGGGAGGATCAGGTGCGACTCGCCGTTGCTGAGGGCCACGAACACGTCGCGGAACGGGATCTCGCGGCCGTCCAGGGAGATGGCCAGGCCGAGGTCGAACCAGTCGGAGTCGCCAGCCACCTCCGTGGTGGACAGCTCGATCCGCAGCGAGTCACTGGCCTCCCGGTAGTCGGCCGGCTCCCCGCTCACCTCGACGGTGACCCCCGGCTGGCCCGCCAGCAGGGGCAGCAGCTCGGTGGTGAAGCGCATGGTCTCGATGCCGGCCAGCCGTCCGCTCGCGGGGAGCGCCCCGGCCGGGCCGGCGCCCCGCTGAGGCGGCCCGCCGCGCTGCAGGCCGAAGCGGTCCAGCGGCAGGTCCAGCTGGTCCAGCAGCGAGCTCTCGGCGTCGGCGTCCCGGTAGCCGGCGACCAGGTCGTCGGCCTCCACCGGCGTGCGCCGGGTCGAGTCGCCGACCTGGTAGGCCCACTCCCAGGCCACCTCGACGTCATGGGCGTCGCCGTAGTCGGCGCGCAGCACCAGGGTCGGCCCGGAGATCTCCGGCGGCGTGAACGAGCCGTCCGAGGAGATGACCGTGGCCGCCTGCCGGAGCCGCGGGTAGAACTCGTCGCTGAACCGGGACTGCTCGGCCGCCGGGATCTCCAGCCCGCGAGCGGCCAGGGCCAGCTGCTGCAGCTGCGGCGCCACGGCCGGTGTCAGCCGGGCCAGGCCGAACCGCCAGCCGCCGGGATCGGCGCTGCGCGGCGCCCCGGGCGGCAGGTAGACGACCCCGTGGGCCTGCGACCCGATGAACAGCACCGGCTCGGCGACGCCATCCTCGCCGTCAATGCGGACCGCCGGGGCCAGGGCCAGCCCGCCCGCCGGGCCGCGGGTGGCGTCCAGGCACACCTCCGCCTCGCGGTACCGGGGCACCGGCCCGATCTTGTACCCGTAGACCAGGCGCAGCCCGGCGGCCTGCGCCTCGTCCAGCAGGGGCCACAGCTGGCGGGACTCGAAGCCGGTCAGGTCGATCGACCGGTCCTCAGCGTAGGAGTAGGAGTGATAGGCCCGCACCGCGGTGCGGGCGCCGTAGGCGGCGTACAGCTCCTGCAGGATCCGCACCTGGTCGGGCGGGTGCTCGCCGTGCAGATGCGGGCCGAGCTTGGTCCAGCCGAGGGAGCCGCCGACCCAGTTGCCGTTGCGGCCGGGCCGGACTATCCGGGCGGACAGGCTGGCCACGGGCCCGCCGGCCCCGGTGCCGTGGGCCCGGGAATGGGCGGAGCCGCCGGACAGGGTCAGCTCGATGGCCAGCGGCGTGCTGCCCGCCGCGCCGCCCGGCCGGCCCGGCCCCGGGTCCAGCAGCGCCTCCAGCGACTGCTCCCAGCTGCGGGGCACCGCGCCCGGCCGGGCGGACGGGGCCGCGGCGGCCGCGGCGAGGTCCTGGGCCGCCTTCAGGGTCAGCGCCACCGCGTGCTTGCAGTCGACTGCGACCGGGCAGGTGCAGATGCCCTGCTCGAACCGGAGCGGCGTGCCGTCGGCGGGCGCGAAGTAGACCGTCGTCGTGTAAAGCTCGCCCGCGCTGCCGCGCACCGTCCCGTGCAGCGACCCCCGCGACTCGTCCCAGCGCAGCCGGACGACCCCGTTGCTGCGCATCCGCTGCACGCCCCGCTGGTAGGTGGTCGGCCCCACCGCGCCCGCGAGAGCGGCCGCGTCGAGCTGGGGCCGAGCCGAACGCTGCATGCTGGCGAAGCTACCCGCCCGCGGGGACAGGTGACGACCGAAAGGCGGCAGCGGCGCCCCGTCAGGCGTCACTGCGCCCCGCCGCCGGGGGCGCGGCCGGGGCGCCCGATGGCGGCCTGATCGGGCCGGGTATCCACAAGGTACCCAGGGTACCCTGGGCCGCCTGAGTGGCGGTGGTGCCGCCGCCCGCGCCGCGCAGCACCCACGCGATCCCGACTGCGGCGGCCGCGCCGATCAGCGGGCCGGCCAGGTAGGCCCACCAGTCCCGCCAGTCGCCGAGCACCAGGGCGGGCCCGAGCGAGCGGGCCGGGTTCATCGACGCGCCGCTGACCGGCGCCCCGAACAGCCCGGCCAGCGCGATGTAGCTGCCCACGCCGATGGCGGCGACGGGGCCGACCTGCTGCGCCCCCGACGCCGTGCCCAGGATCACGCTGGCCAGGCCCGTGGTCAGCAGCGCCTCCCACAGCAGGGCGGTGACCGGCGAGATGCCGGCCCCCGGCAGGGTCAGGCCCGCGGCGCCGTGGCGGCCGACCACCGCCCACAGCACGAGCGGGGCCGCCGCCGCGCCCGCGAACTGGGCCGCGAGGTAGCCGGGCACGCGCGGCCACGGGAAGTCGCCGCGCAGCGCGAAGGCGATGCTCACCGCCGGGTTGAGGTGCGCGCCGCTGACCGAGCCCATGAACAGGATGACGGCCATGACCAGCAGGGCCGGCGCGACCACCTGCGCCGCGGGCGCGATGGCGTGCCCGCCGAACCGGGCGTTCACCATGCCACCGCCGGCCGCGACCAGCACCAGCAAGAACGTGCCGAGCAGCTCGGCGAAGATCCGGCGCCACTCAAAGCTGCTGTCCAGGAAGTCGAACTGCCGGGCCGTAGCGTTGGGCTGGCCGAACGACCGCAGGGCGATGTCCGCGTGCGGCATCGCCGCCAGCCGCGCCACCGGCACCTGCGTCCCGCCCGGCGGCGCCGGCCCCGGCCCCGGCGGCGGCGCCGGCCCTGGCCCCGGCCCCGGCGGCGGCCCGGGCGGCGGCCCGGGCGGCGAGCCGCCACTCATCGCGAAGCCCCGCCGAGCTCCGGCTCGCCGCCCGCGTCCTGCGGGTCACTGACCCAGGCCGAGAACACCGGTATCCCGTGCCACAGCCCCGGCTGGCCGTCCCCGTCCAGGTCGACGGCCACCGCCGCCACCGCGTAGGGCTGTCCGAACCGGAGCTCCGCCACCCGGCGCCGCCCGGCCAGCGGCCGGCGCGCGCTCGCCGCGATGGCGACCGCCGAGACCGCCGCCGCCTCGAAGCCCGTCCGCGTGTACCGGGCCATCGCCGACTGCGCCGCCGTCCACGGGTCGCCGCCGGCCAGGGCCGCGGCGGCCGCGGCGAAGCCCAGCTCGGGCCCGGCGAGGTCCAGCTCGCTGCGCGCGGACCAGGCCGGCAGGACCGCCGTGATCCGGTCCCCGGTGCCGCCCGAGCCGGCCGCCTCCTCCCAGATCCGCCAGCGCGGCGTCTCGCCCAGCGGCAGGTCCGCGAGCGCGCGCGGGGTGACCGCGGCGCCGGTGACCGCGGCCGAGCCGAGGCGCTGGGCCGCCGCCAGCACCGCGCGCTGCGGCACGTCCGCGGCCGCGGCCACGCTGGCCACCAGCAGGCCGTCGCGCGCCTGCGCGAGCTGCACGATGACGTCCCCGGCGTCCGGCGTGGCCGCGATGAACTGCCGGTGCCCGGCCCCGCCCGGCCGGCGCGGCGTCCGCAGCACCCGGCCCAGCCCCGCCCACGGGCTCCCGGCGCCGAGCTCGGCCGCGGGGGCCAGGTCAAACGGCACCGCCCAGGACACCCGGGTGGCCAGGGCGGTAGCCAGGACCAGGTAGGTGAGCGGACTGATCCGGCCCGGGAACCGCTCGATCAGCCCGAACGAATGGTCCCGGGCCCAGGTGTCCGCCGCCGCCTGGCCGGGCACCGGGCCGGTCGCCACCGCGGCCGGGAGGCCGGACTGCCACCGGCGCTGGATCTCGGTCGGCTCCGGCCGGTCCCGGGTCCACGCCGCGGCCGCCGCCGCGACCTGCGGATGCGGGCGGGCCAGCAGGCCGGCCGCCAGCCGCGCCGCCACGTCGACGTCGCAGCCGAGGACGTCGGCGAGGGCCGGGCCGGGGACGGCCCCGTTTCGGGTGGCCGGGGCGCACAGCGCGAGGAGCAGCCAGGCGCCCAGCGGCGAGGCCACGTGGTGGCCGGGGCCTGCGGCGGCGTGCAGCCGCCGGGCGTACCCGGCGACGGCATCGCGGAGGATCACGGCGTCAGTCGTCACGGTTCCACTGTGCCGCATGTTCGGGCACGGCACCCGCAAGCGCCCCCGTCACGCGCTGCTCCGCCCGATAACTGGTCTGCGTCACGTTCCGTACGTGGCAGGATCGCACCATGAGAACAGCAGACGTGCTGGCCGACAGCTTCGGCCGGGTTCACTACGAGGTGCACCAGTGCCTGGACGGGCTGGCCCCCGACGAGCTGGCGTACCGGCCGGACGGTGCCGCCAACTCCATCGCGTGGCTGATCTGGCACCTGACCCGGATCCAGGACGACCACGTGGCCCATGTGGCGGGCACCGAGCAGGTATGGCTGGCCGACGGCTGGGCCGACCGCTTCGGCCTGCCCTTCCTGCCCGCCGCGACCGGGTACGGTCACGGGTCCGGCGAGGTCTCGGCGGTCCAGGTCAAGTCGGGCGAGCTGCTCACCGGCTATCACGACGCCGTCTACCAGCGGACGCTGCGCTACCTGCCGGGCCTGACCGACCAGGACCTGGACCGGGTCGTGGACACCAGCTGGGACCCGCCGGTCACCCTGGGCGTCCGCCTGATCAGCGTGATCTCCGACGACCTGCAGCACGTCGGCCAGGCGGCTTACCTCAGGGGGCTGCTGGCCGCTCAGTGACGTCCGGCGCCGCGCCGGGGGCCGGGCCGCGGCGCAGCAGCACGAGCGTGACCAGGCCGGCGACGAGCACGAGGATGGCGGACAGCACCAGGGCCGCGCGCAGGCCGGTGTAGAAGGCGCCGTAGGCGGCCGCGATGACCTGGTCCACCAGGGAAGCGTGCCCCGCGCCGGCCGCGCCCGCGGCGCCGGCGCTCTTCCCGCTGGGGGGGACGGCGCCGGTCTCGAGCGCGTGGATCACGATCGCCTGGAAGTTCGGCGGGATGCCCAGCTCCTTCAGCCGGCCGAGCAGGCTCGACTGGAGCTGGGAGTTCACCAGCGCGCCGAGGATCGCGACCCCGGTGACGGCGCCGATCTCGCGGCTGGTGTTGGCCGCGGAGGCCGCCATGCCGGACCGGCGCGCGGGCACGGCGGACAGGGCCGCGGACGTGCTGGGCACCACCGTGGTCCCGATGCCGACGCCGGTCAGCGCGAGGGCGGCGGCCAGCGGCACGTAGGCCGGGCTCGCGCTCAGGCTGGCCGTGGTCAGCAGCAGGCCCGCCCCGAACAGCAGGCAGCCGCCGAAGATCGACCACCGCAGCCCCACCGCCGAGGTCCAGCGCCCGGCCAGCAGCGATGCCACGATCATCAGGGCCGTCATCGGCAGGAAGGCCAGCGCGATCCGGTAGCCGCTGTACCCGGCCACCTGCTGCAGGTACAGCGCCGTGAAGAAGAACACGGCGAAGGTCGCGAAGTAGGCGGCGAAGGCGACCAGGTTGGCGGTCAGGAAGGCCGGCACCCGCAGGTACTTCAGGTCCAGCAGCGGGTGCGCGGCGCGGCTCTCCCGCCAGAAGAACGCGGCGCCCGCCGCCGCGGCCACGCTCAGCAAGGCGATGACCCCCGGCGCGGCGAAGCCGGCCGTCTCGGCGTTGATGATGGCGAAGGTGAACGCGGTCAGCGCGGCGGCCCCCAGCACCACGCCGGAGATGTCCACCCGGTGCGCGTCGGGGTCGGCGCTCTCGGGCAGCAGCACCGCCGCGGCCACCAGCGCGGCCAGCCCGAAGGCGAGGTTGAACCAGAAGATCCCGCGCCAGCTCCAGACCCCGGTCAGCGCGCCGCCGACGACCGGCCCGGCCGCGAGGGCCAGCCCGGACACCGCCGTCCACACGCCCAGCGCGCGCGTGCGGGCGCGCTCGTCGTCATAGACGTGGCGCAGCATCGACAGCGTGCCGGGCTCGCTGGCGGCCGCGCCGAGGCCCATGACCGCGCGGCCCGCGATCAGCACGCCGGAGTTCGGGGCCAGCGCCGCCAGCACCGAGCCGGCGCAGAAGATCCCGACGCCGATCAGCATGACCTTCTTGCGGCCGAACTCGTCGGCGACCATGCCGAAGGCCAGCATGGCCCCGGCGAACGTCAGGGCGTAGGCGCTGACCACCCACTGCAGCGCCGACACGCCGGTGCCCAGGTCGATCTGGATGCTGCCCAGGGCGACGGCGACGACTGTGTTGTCCAGGAACGTCAGGAACAAGATCGTGCACAGCACGGTCAGCGCCAGCGCCCGGCCGCCCTTGCGGGTGGCCGGGCGCGCAGCGGTGGCCGGCCCGCTCGCCGACCAGGCCACTGGCTAGCCCGCGGCCTGGCACTGGGCCGGCAGGCCCACGGGATTGCCGCCGGCTTCCAGCGTGAGCAGGCTGCAGAAGCTGGACAGGCCCACCTTCCAGGTGCCGTCCTGAAGGACCGCCGTGCCCGACTGGTTCGACAGCGCGGGCTGGCCGCCGATCAGGATGTCGTAGCCCACTGTGGCCTGCGTCGGCGAGGTGACCGTGACCTTGGTGACCTTCGCCGACGCCGCCGACGCGAGGCCGCTGCCGGCCTGCCCCTTGATCACGGCGGCGAAGTCCTGGCCGTCCTCGAGCAGGCTTATGCGCTTCGCCACCGGGGTCTTGGCGCTGAAGAAGGCGGTCCAGTTGGCCGCGATGGTGCTGGCCGCAGCGGAGCTGGCGGCCGGCGCGCTGGAGGACGCGGGAGCCGACGTGGCCGGAGCCGGGGAAGATGCGGCGGGCGAACTCGGCGACGTGCTGCCGTTGCCGTTGCTCCCGCAGGCGGCCAGGGCGACGCTGAGCGCCGCGCACGCCAGGAGGATGAGTGGTGACTTAGGAGGATTCATGGTGACACCCTTTACTCTTGACCGTGCACGGTGTCCAGCTTATCCTCAGCAGCCGTTCGTCTCCGGTGGGGCGGCCCGATCGGCGCGGCTGCGTTCGGGCCGGACGCTAGCCCATCGAGACGATGTGCGGCGTCGCCGTCTGGGCCAGGTCCAGGGCCTGCGCCACGGTCGGGGCCCGGTACTCCGCCACCGGGTCGCCGGGCCCGCCGAGGGCCACGTCCACCTGCGCCCACTGCATCGCCGGCAGCGGGCCGGCCGTCAGCGCCGGGCGCCCGCCGACCTTGACGGACTTGGCGTGCAGCAGCTTGTCCACCTGCTGGGCCCCGGCCCAGTCGACGATCGAGGAGATGCCCACATACAGCTCGTCGGCGCTGAGCGCGGCCACGCCGCGCTTGGGCCACCGGCAGTAGATGCCCAGGCCCGGCTCGCGGCCGTAGAGCGGCGCCTGGGGCCTGGAGCCCAGGATCTTGATCGCCTCGCTGGTGCTGAGCGCCGCGCACAGCTGCGCCCGGCTCAGCGTGGTCAGGATCCGCATCCGGGACTTGGCCAGCGGGTTGGCGCCCTTCCCCGACGACGCCTCGCGGTCCGAACCGCTGGCCGCCGGGGACGCCGCCGCGGGGTGGCCGGTCCTGTCCTGGCTCCCGCACCCGGCCAGCCCGCCCGTCATGCCGGCCGCCAGCCCGGCCGCCAGCCCGGCCGCCAGCACGGCCAGCGCCGGCGGTCGCCTGAGGCGCAGCCGTAATCCCGCGATGTCCCGCCGCATGCCGTGCTCCCTGGGTCCGTGCTCCCTGGTCCCTGCCTCGGCGCCGGGCCTGGTCCGCGCCCGGCCGTGCCCGCCCAGGATGCCGCGCCCCGTCCGCCCGCTGGCCGACCGGCGGCGAGCCCGGCGGCGTGTCGTCACCCTTGCGCCGCGGATGCGCCGTTTCTCCCGCGGCCCGCAGCGCGGCTGCTCAGCCGGCCGCAGTGCGGCTGCTCAGCCGGCCGGGGCGGCAGCGGGCTCGCGGACGGAGTGCAGGGCGGCCGACCAGGCGACGAGCTCGTCCAGCACCACGGTGGCCGCCGACTCCATGATCTCGTTCGGCTGCAGGGTGCGCTCGGCGTCGAGGAACTGCTGGACGAACGGGATGTTCACCGCGTCGAACAGCGGCACCATCTTCAGCGCCGCGAGGACCGGCTTGAGCATCTGCACGGCCCGGGTCCCGGCCGCCACCCCGCCGTAGCTCACGAACCCGACGGCCTTGCCGCGCCACTCGGCGTTCAGGTAGTCGAGCGCGTTCTTGATGGCCGCGTTGAAGCCGTGGTTGTACTCCGGCACGACGAAGATGAACGCGTCCCCGCGGGAGATGATGGCGCTCCAGTCCTTCGTGTGCTGATGGACGTACTCCCCGAAACGGGGGTGCTTCGGCTCATCGAATAGCGGGAGGTTGACCTCGGCGAGGTCGACCAGCTCAACATCGAAGCCGCCGTGGGCCACGGCCCGCTCGTAGATCCAGGCCGCGACCGACGGGCCGACGCGGCCCGGCCGCGTGCTGGCGATGATGACCTGCAGGGTGGGGTTGCTCATGAACCGACACAATACGAGGCCGGTCCGGTCAGATCCCCCGGCGTGTCCGCCGTGTCCGCCGTGTCCGGCCCCCACAGCGCGTCCAGCTCGCGGCCGACCGTCTGCGCCAGCGGGGCCAGGTGCGGGATGAGCGGCCGCGGCGGGGCCGCCTCCTCGACGTCGCAGCAGGCCAGCGCGGAAGCGCCGAGGAACCGGCTGAGCTGCCCGTAGCCGTGCCCGTCGTCGCGGGCCATCCGGTGGTGGTGCAGCCGCAGCGGCGCGTAGAGGTAGAGCTGGTCACGGGCGCGGGTCACGGCCACGTAGAACAGCCGGTGCTCCTCGGCCTCGCCGGCCGGCGTGGACAGCGCCATGTCGCTGGGCACGAAGCCGTCCACTAGCTGGGGCAGGTGCACGACCGGCCACTCCAGCCCCTTGGCCGAGTGCACCGTCGAGATGACCAGGAAGTCGTCGTCGATGCGCGGCCGGCCGGCCAGGTCGGACCCGGAGGCCGGCGGGTCCAGCGTCAGCTCGACCAGCGCCTCGTGCAGCGACGGCCGGCTGGCCGCCGCGTCGGCCAGCCGCTGCAGGTCGGCCAGCCGGGCGGCGGCGTCGGCGTAGCGGGCGCTCACCGGGTCGTGCAGGGCGGACAGGATGATCCCGGCCCGGTCGGCGGTCCGCTCCAGGCCCGCGGCGGCGATGAGCTGGCCCAAGGTGGCCGACACCGCGGGCCGGACACGCGGCGGCAGGCAGTCGGCCGCGGCGCTCCAGCGCTCCAGCGGCGCCGGCTCGGTGAGCGCGAGCGCATCCATGACCCGGCGGGCCAGCACCGGCCCGATCCCCTCGTGCAGCCGGAGCAGCCGGAACCAGGCCAGGTTGTCGGCCGGGTTGGCCACCACCCGGGCGGCGGCGATGAAGTCCTTGACGTGCGCGGCCTCGGTGAAGCGCAGGCCGCCGTACTTCACGTACGGGATGCCGCGGGCCGACAGCTCGATCTCCAGCAGGTCGCTGTGCCCGGCTGCCCGGACCAGCACGGCCTGATCGCAGAAGCGCAGGCCGGCCTCGTGGCCGTCCAGCACCCGCGCGCAGATCTCGCGCGCCTGGGTGGCCTCGTCGTGGCAGCGGACCAGCACCGGCCGCAGGCCCGCTCCGCGGTCGCCAGGCCCAGTGACGCCAGCCCCGATGCCGTCGGCCTCCGGGCCGTCGTCGCGGGTGGCGGTCAGGGTCAGCTCCAGGCCCTCATGCTGCGGCCGGACCGTGTTGGCCAGGCGCAGGATCGCGTGCCGGGACCGGTAGTTGCGGACCAGGCGCACCACGGCCAGGTCCGGGAACTGCCCGGCCAGGTCGCGCAGGTGCGCCGGGTCGGCGCCGCGGAACGCGTAGATGGCCTGCGCGTCATCGCCGACGCAGGTCAGCCCCGCGCCGCCGGGCCGCAGCCGCCGGACGATGTCGGCCTGCACGGCGTTCACGTCCTGGTACTCGTCGACCAGCACGGCATCGAACAGCCCGCGCAGCGCCGGGCCCGCCGCCGGGTCGGCCAGCGCGGCGCGCCACAGCAGCAGCAGGTCGTCGAAATCGACCAGCCCGTGCGCCCGCTTGTGCGCGCCGTAGGCCCGGAACAGCCCGCCGAGCTGGGCCACGAAGTCCGCGCACCACGGGTAGCTGGCCTTGACCACCTTCGCCACCGGCGTGCTGGTGTTCACGCAGCGGGTGTAGATGTCGGCGCAGGCGGCGGCGCGCGGCGCGCGGCGCCGGGTGCCGACCAGGTCATGCTCGGCGCGCAGCGTGTCGAGCACGTCGGCCACGTCCGCCGGGTCGATGACGCTGAACTCGGGCGGCAGCGCGAACGACTCGGCGTGGGAGCGGATGATGCGGTGCGCGATGGCGTGGAAGGTCCCGCCCCAGATCCGGTCCGCGGCCGGGGCGTCCGGCGGGCGCGCCCGGGCCAGCATGTCGTCGGCCGCTCGCCGGGTGAAGGTCAGCAGCAGGATCCGGCTGGCCGGCACGCCCTGCTCCCGCAGCCACGCGGCCCGGGCCACCAGCGTCCTGGTCTTGCCGGTGCCGGCTCCGGCGAGGACGAGGAGCGGCCCGCCCTGGTGCGCCGCGGCGGCGCGCTGCTCGTCGTTCAGGCCCGCGAGGGCACCTGGGAGTCCGGTCGTCATGCCAGGAATGTAGCCAGCCCTGCCGACAACGCCGGGCCCGGGCATTTCTGGCACCACGGGAGCACGACCAGCGGGGGCGGCTTCATCCTGGCCGGGATCGTCGGCTACCTGGGGCCGAGCGCGTTCGGCCTGGGGGCGGCGGAGCTGATCCGGGCGGGCCATCCCGTCGCCGTGCTGTGGATCGCGGTCGCCGCGCTGGCCCTGCTGGCCGTGCTGGCCCGCCGGAGCGCCTTCGGCATCGCCGTGGCGCTCGCCTGCCCCGCGGGCTGTGGGCCGGGCTGTGGCTGATCGGCTCGGCCCTGGCGCTGATCGCCGGCGGCCGGATGCTCGTCTAGCATGCGGCCATGCTGACCTCCGGCCAGTCTCCTGGCCGGCCCGTGCCCCGGGCCCGGCCCAGCCGGGCCGACCTGGAGGGCGCGCGGGACAAGACGCTGCCCGACGTGGCGGCGCCGGGCCTGCGCGTGCTGTTCTCGGGGATCAACCCCGGCCTGTACTCCGCGGCCACCGGCTTCCACTTCGCCCGGCCCGGCAACCGGTTCTGGCCGGCCCTGCACCGGTCCGGCTTCACGCCGCGCCAACTGGACCCCAGCGAGCAGGAGCGGCTGCTGGAGCTCGGGCTGGGCATCACCAACATCGCTGCCCGCGCCACCGCGCGCGCCGCTGAGCTGGACGCCGCGGAGCTTCGCGAGGGCGGGCGGCTGCTGCGGGCCAAGGCCGGGGTCCTGGCCCCGCGGTGGCTGGCCATTGCGGGCGTGGGTGCGTTCGCGGCCGCGTTCGGAAGGAAAAAAGTGATCGTGGGGCCGCAGGATCTGGCCCTGGGCCGCACCCAGGTCTGGGTGCTGCCCAACCCGAGCGGGCTGAACGCGCACTACACGCCAGCGGCGCTGGCCGCGGAGTTCGCCCGGCTGCGGGAGGCCGCGGGCGAATAGGGTTTCTGGCCCCACCCGGCGCGACACGGCCGGGTAAGGCGGGTTTTGTCGGCCCGGTTGGTTACGATTCGCTCGCCGATGGGCGGCAGAAATGGCGAGCAAGGAGGCCCCGGGCTCATGCTGGGTCATTCGCATGCCCTCTCCGGGGCGGTGACCGGGACGGCGGTCGGGATCTTCCTGCACCTGTCCGACCCGCGGATCGTGGCGCTCGCGGGCTTCACCGCGGGCATGGCCCTGCTGCCGGACCTGGACAAGTGCGGGTCATCGCCGGCCCGGTCCCTGGGCTTCCTGTCCGAGACGGTGGCCAAGGTCATCGCCAAGATCAGCGGCGGCCACCGGCACGCGACCCACTCGATCCTCGGCATCGCGCTGTTCACGGCCCTGGCCTGGGTCGCCTGCCACTTCCGCGTCGACGTGGCCGGGAAGGCCGGCCTGGCCCTGCTCATGACGCTGACGGTCTCCGGGGCGCTGGAGTGCCTGCACATCGTCCGTAACCACGTCGCGGACGCCATCGGGATCGGCGTCGCCGCCTTCGCGATCTGGTACGGCTTCGGGCTGGCCCTCATCCCGCTCGCGGTGCTGGTCGGCTGCGCGACGCACATCGCCGGCGACATGCTGACCGACTCGGGCTGCATGCTCGGCTACCCGGCGTCCAAGTTCCGGTTCCACCTGCTTCCCGAGCCGCTGGCGTTCACCACCGGGACCCGCCCGGAACTGCTGTTCGTCGATCCGGCGCTGACCGTGGCGCTGGTAGCCCTCGGGATCTGGGTCGCCGATCCGGCCTTCGTCACCGCGCACTGGCACGCACTGGCGCACTAGGCCTGGCTGGCCG